>Ga0307426_1001250_pt1 | contig 16953 bp, 16 predicted proteins | sample SalMarWE160340MG_FD_202165 | JGI IMG/M metagenome (GOLD analysis project Ga0307426, IMG submission 202165) | Salt marsh sediment microbial communities from the Plum Island Ecosystem LTER, Massachusetts, United States - WE1603-40 | ecosystem: Environmental > Aquatic > Marine > Intertidal zone >... | reverse complement strand
TGCCGCGACGACCCGTATCGATGAATCTTTATGCCGGTCAGGTCCTGCATGTGAACCTGACCACCCGGCAGATTGAGTGCAAACCCATCAGACAGGAGTGGCTGAAAGAATACATCGGCGGCTGGGGACTGGCGACCAGGTATTTCTGTGATCTGGTAGATCCGATGGTCGATCCCCTTTCGGCCGATAATGCCGTCGTCATCATGACCGGACCCCTGTGCGGTACCCTGGCACCGACCGCTTCCCGCCTGTGCCTGGTTTCCAAATCACCGCACACCCACACCATCTTCGAATCCAATGTCGGCGGGGCTTTCGGGCCGGAGCTCAAATTTGCAGGCTTTGACGGCATTGTCATCACCGGCAAGGCCGATCATCCGGTCTATCTGCGCATCGTAGATGACAAAATCAGCATTGAAGATGCCCGCGGGATCTGGGGCCAAGGGATTTTTGCAACTGAAGAATGGATTGCAGCATCCATGGGCCATGATGCCAAAAGTTTGGCCATCGGGCCGGCCGGTGAAAATCGGGTTTCATACGCCTGCATCGGCTCTGAAGCCTACCGTCAGCTGGGGCGCGGCGGCTCCGGCGCCCTGTTCGGCGCCAAGAATCTGAAGGCCATCGCCTGCCGGGGAACCGGGGGGGTGCAGGTGGCCAACATGGGGGTTTTCTGGCAAAGGGTGTCCGAACACACGGCCTCCAATTTGCTTACCAACGCGAACATGTGGGCCAAAAATGACGGCACGCCGATGCTGATCGATGTGACCAATGAAATGGGCATCCATCCCACCCGCAATTACAGTGCCGGCGTAAACCCGGCGCGCGCTGCACTGGATTCGGAAGCCATCCACGCGGTTAAGATCGGGGATCGGGCCTGCGCATCCTGCCCTCTGGGGTGCGGTAATTTCACATCGGTCAACGGGGTTCAGATGGAAGGGCCGGAATACGAGACCCTGTGTCTGGCCGGATCGAACTGTGAAATAAACGACCTGGAGCAGGTCATGCGCTTCAACCGCGCCTGCGACGACCTGGGGCTGGACACCATGTCGGCCGGCGCGACCATCGGCCTGGCCATGGAACTGAGCGAATCGGGTGTTCACGATTTCGGGCTCAAGTTCGGACAAGCTCCACAATATCTGGCCGTCGTCGAGGAGATTGCCGCATTGTCCAGTGAGCGCGGTAAAGACCTGGCCTTGGGCGCCGCCGGGCTGGCGGCCAAATATGGTGCCGAAGACCGGGTGGCCCATGCCAAAGGCCTGGAGATGCCGGCTTACGATCCCCGGGGCAGCTACGGCATGGGTCTGGCCTATGCGACCAGCGAAAGAGGGGCCTGCCACCTGCGTGCGTTTCCCATATTTGCTGAAGACCCGTTTAAGTTGAAAGCGTTGGTCCGGGACGTGATTGATATGCAAAATGCCAATGCCGCCAAGTGGTCCATGTGTTTTTGTGATTTCTGGGGATCCATTGACGCCGAAATCATGGCGGACATTTTAACCGCCGGATTGGGCCGGCAGATTTCGCACGAGGACCTGACCAAGGCCGGCGAACGCATCTGGAATTTGAACCGCCTGTTCAACCTCAAGGCCGGCTTCAGCGCCCGGGACGATATCCTCTCGGATAAAATCATGAAGCAGGCCCTGAAAAATGGTCCGCACGATGGACGCGTCCTCAGCCTAGAAGATCTCGAAAAAATGAAATTGCTATATTATCATCTGCGGGGTTGGAATGAAAACGGAGAACCGCAAAAAGAGAAAAAGGCAGAACTAGGGTTGCAGGATATTTGAACGACGCCATTGCGGAGTGCCAAAAAAATATACATTCCGAATTTTTTAGAACGCGGAGGAATTAATGGAAAAGCATTTACTGGTCATACCCAACCGCTGCACCGGTTGCAATCGCTGCGCTTATGCCTGTTCGGCGGCAAAGGAGGGCATGTTTATGCCTTCCAAAGCGCGCATCAAGATCAATAATTTTCCCCTGCAGGGCTATTCGGTTCCGAGTGTCTGTTTTCAGTGTCCCAAGCCCGACTGCCTGGAAGCCTGCCCGGAGAAGGCCATCTTTAAAAACGAAAGAGGGGTCGTGGTGGTCGATGCCGGCAAATGCGACGGGTGCGGCGACTGCGTCAATGCCTGCCCTTACGGCATGATCGAGCAATATGGATCGGGCCAGGCCTTCAAGTGTGATCTGTGCGGCGGCAGCCCCGCCTGCGTGGCCGAATGTCAATACGGGGCGTTGCTCTTCACAGCGCCGGACAGCATTGCGCGCAAACTGCGGGGGCTTCAGATGAAACAGCGCACTAACCAAGGCGCACCCGAAGCAAAACGCCACGCGTTGGCCTTAAACATCCTCCAGGGCGCAACCCGGGTGCCGCGCACGGCGCATTATATGGGATGATGCCGGTGCTCGATACTGGATGTGGTGCGGTTGATGAAGAAGACAATAGGTGTGATGTTTGAGGAAAATCATAAAAATTCCAAGCACCAATGACCAAAATTCAAAACTCCAAAAACGAAAAGGGCCTTTCCGTAAAAAATATTGACAAAAGCTTTGGCGACGTCAAAGCTTTGGTGAACGTCACCCTTGATGTCTGTGAGGGTGAGTTTTTTACGCTTTTGGGACCCTCCGGCTGCGGCAAAACGACGCTGCTTCGAATTATTGCCGGGCTCGAATTGCCTGACAACGGTCAGGTGATTGTAGGCGGCCAGGATTACACCGCGTTGCCGGCCACCAAACGGCAGGTCAACACCGTATTTCAAAGCTACGCACTGTTTCCGCATCTTAGCATTTTTGAAAATGTGGCCTTCGGGCTTCGTTCCCGCAAATTTTCCCAGAACGATGTGCAAACCCGGGTTGACAGGCGCCTGGAAATGCTGGGCCTGGAAGAAATGGCCACTCGTTTCCCGCATCAACTCTCCGGTGGTCAGCAGCAGCGGGTGGCGCTGGCCCGGGCCCTGGTCAACGAACCCCAGGTATTGTTGTTGGACGAACCCATGTCGGCGCTGGATGCGCGGCTGCGGGCCCAGGTGCAGGTGGAGCTCCGGCGATTGCAGCGCAAGCTGGGCCAGACTTTTATTCTGGTGACCCATGATCAGGCCGAAGCCCTGGTGGTCTCCGATCGCATCGGCGTGATGAGCGAGGGCAAAATCATTCAGTTCGGCACCCCCAAAGAAGTATATGAACAACCCCAAACGCGTTTTGTGGCTGAATTTTTAGGCGCCGCCAACCTGATCCCGGGGCGCGTCGGCAGCGGGGGGATTGACACCGAGATCGGCTTTCTTCAGCTGAACAAAATGCCCGGATGGAAACAGGGAACCGTGGCCATCCGCCCCGAACGCATCCGGATCGCCGACAGTGCGCCGGAGAAAAACGGCGTTAAAGCCACAGTAACCGAAGCCATTTACCGGGGAAACAACGTTGATCTCTGGCTCGAACCCGGGCCCCTGCGCGTGCGGACCCCAGCCCAGCGAAACTTTGATGTTGATGATCAGCTCTGGTTGGAGCTCCCACCGGAAGGATTGGTGATCTTAGATGAATAAACTGCTCGTCTGGTACGGTGAACTGACGACCCAACGCAATCTCGCCCAACGCGGTCTGTATTTTCTGGGGGCCGGCATGCTGTGGCTAATGGTGTTTTTGGTGCTTCCCGGACTGGTTTTGATCGTGGTCAGTTTTGCCAGCCGCGGTGCATACGGGCAGCTCGAGTGGGATTTTACCGTTGAAAATTATAAGCGCCTGGCCGGCTTCAGCCTTTTCGGCTGGACCGCCGACTATATCATGATCGTGTTGCGTTCGGTCTGGGTCGCTTTTGTCACCACGGCCGTGTCGGTGATCCTTTCCTATCCGCTGGCGTTTTTCATCTGTGTCCGGCCCGAGCGAACCCGCTATCTGTGGCTAACCCTGGTGATCATACCGTTTTGGACGAATATGGTTATCCGTACCTATGCCTGGTTTCTGATCCTGGCGCCCGAGCTTCCACTGGCCAAAGTGGCGTCTTTTTTAGGTCTGATTCCGGCCGGCAATCCTTTGTATCCCAATTCATTTGCCGTTTACCTGGGGATGGTTTCGATGTTTTTGCCGTTTGTAACCCTGCCCCTGTATTCCAGTGTCGAGCGCCTGGACTGGTCATTGGTGGAAGCTGCTCAGGATCTTTATGCCTCCAAGGTGCGGGTGTTTACCCAGGCCATCCTGCCGCAGACCCTGCCGGGGCTGTCCGTCGGCGTCATCCTGACCTTCGTCCCTGCCATGGGTATGTTTGTCGTGCCGGACCTGCTCGGCGGGGCCAAGTATATGCTGGTGGGCAACCTCATTCAGCAGCAGTTCGGCGCCAGCCGGGATTGGCCTTTCGGGGCTGCGATCAGCATGGGCTTAATGGTCCTGACCATGATCAGTCTTCAAATTTATCGGCACCGAAGCAAGGATATTGCGTACATATGAAACGCTCCCATCCACTGATAACCGCAATGGCTATGTTTACGATGGGGTTCCTTTATCTACCCCTGGTGGCCGTGGCGGTCTTTTCCGTCAATGCTACGCGCTACGGACTGGTCTGGCGTGGATTTACGCTGGACTGGTACACAAAACTCATCCAAAACGAGTTTATCCTGGAGGCCGCCTGGAATACCCTGGTGCTGGCGGTGGTCTCCACCATTGTCGCCACCATCCTGGGGACCGTGCTGGCCATCGGCCTGGACCGTTTTCCCTGGAGCCGCAAAACCAACACCTTTCTGGATCTGGTGCTGCACATCCCGGTGGTGATTCCGGACATTATTTTGGCGGCGGCCCTGGTGGTGGCTTTCGGTTTGTTGCGGGCGGTTTCATCCCTGTTCGAACCGGGACTGTTTAACATGATTATCGGCCATATTACATTTCAGATTTCCTTTGTGGCGCTGGTGGTTCGCAGTCGGCTGGTGAGCATCGGGCGGGATGTGGAAGAGGCGGCCCGGGATCTTTTTGCCGGCACATCGTATATGCTGCGCCGCATTACCCTGCCCCTGCTGCTGCCGGGAATCGTGGCCGGCGCCATGCTGGCGTTTACTCTTTCGCTGGACGACTTTGTGATCAGTTTTTTTACGGCCGGTCCTGAATCGGTCACCTTACCGCTATTTATTTTTGCAGCGGTTCGGCGCGGGGTCACCCCTCAGATTCACGCGTTGTCCACCCTGGTGGTGTTGATTACGGTCGTTATGATAATCGGTATGGAGCGGTTTACACGCAAATAGACAACCAACAACTTACCATAAGAAAGGAGGATCAAATGAAAAAATTAGTTTTGCTACTGGTGGCATTGTCGGTTCTTTGGGGCGGGACGGCGTTCGCTGCGGCGGATGAACTCAAGATTTTCATCTGGTCGGAATACATGGATGAGGAAAACATGCCCAAGGATTTTGAAAAGGCCACGGGAATCAAAGTGCGGCTGGATCTTTACGAATCCAACGAGGAAATGATGGCCAAACTGCAAGCCGGGGGCGTATCCCAATATGACATCATCGTGCCATCGGATTACATTATGCCCAGCCTGATCAACCTGAAACTGATCCAGCCCCTGGATCATTCCAAGATTCCCAACCTGAAGAACCTGGGATCTAAATTCAAGGAAACCACCTTCGATCCGGGCAACAAATACTCGGCCGGCTGGCAGTGGGGCACGGTGGGGTTGATGTATCGCAAGGACCGCATCAAAGACGCCGATGCTAAAAGCTGGTCAATCATTTTTGACACCCAAAAGGACCCCGGACCCTTTGCGCTCATCGATTCGGTTCGCGAAATGATGGGCATCGCCCTGCTATATCGGGGATATGATTTTAACAGCATTAACCCCAACGAGCTCAAGGCCGCAGCGGATTTGCTGATTCAAACCAAAAAACGCCAGAGCTGTCTGGGGTTCAAAGGCGGCGTTGGCGGCAAAAACGATGTGGTCGCCGGTGCAGCTGCCGCCGCTATTGTCTACAACGGGGACGCCATTCAGGCCATTGATGAAGATCCAAAAAATTTAGGATTTGTAGTACCCAGGGAAGGCAGCGAAATCTGGATCGACTCCATGTGCATTCCGGCCAAAGCCCCCAACGCGGATGCGGCGCACAAATGGATCAACTGGATTCTGGATCCCAAAGTCAATGCCTCGCTTTCCAACTACAATCATTTTGCCACTCCCAATGATGCTGCCAAGCCGTACCTGAACAAAGAAGATCTGCAAAATCCCGGTGTGTGGCCGCCGCCTGAAATCATGAAAACTCTCTATTTCACGAAAGATCTGGGCAAAGATAACCGCATTATGGATGAAGCCTGGACCCGGGCGAAGTCACACTAAACCAAATCACCATGAAAAACATCTCTTCATGAAAGTGGGTGTATAAAAGATGACAGTTAACGTCGCATTGGTTCAGATGGCGTGCGGGGCCGACATGCAGCAGAACATCGATAAAGCCGCTGCCATGGTGCAACAGGCAGGCGCAAACGGTGCCAATATTGTCTGCCTGCAGGAATTATTCGCCAGCAGATATTTCCCCCAGACCGTCGATGTGAAAAATTACGGCCTGGCACGCCCCCTGCCGGATGAATCCGTAGCGGTCATGCAAAAAATTGCAGCCGCAAATAAGTTGACCATCATCGTACCGGTTTATGAATGCGCCCGGCCGGGGATCAACTTTAATACCGCTGTCATAATCGATGCGGACGGATCGATCGCCGGAAAGTTCAGAAAAGTTCATATCCCTGAGGGCCCGCAATATTTAGAAAAATATTATTTTGCCCCCGGGGACCTGGGCTATCCGGTCTTTCATACCGCTTATGCGACCATCGGGGTGGGAATATGCTGGGATGAGTGGTTTCCCGAGGTGGCTCGCATCTTAGGTATGAAGGGTGCTGAAATAATCTTTTATCCGTCGGCCATCGGTAGTGAGCCCGACCGTCCCGAATACAGCTCCCAGGCGGCCTGGGAAACCGTGATAAAGTCCCATGGCATCGTCAACGGGCTTTTTATTGCAGCCTTAAACCGCGTGGGCCGGGAAGATGACATGCGCTTTTATGGCGGCAGCTTTATCAGCAATCCCTTTGGCGACGTGTTGGCCCGGGGCGATAACCAAAGCGACCAGGTGGTCGCAGCCGAGCTGGATCTCAAGCAAATCAGGGAATTCAGAGACCTGTTTCACTTTTACCGGGACCGGCGGCCGGAAACCTATTCAGAGTTACTCAAGATCGTTGTTGAATAAACCCGGATGGCCGGGCCTGTTAACGGATGGCTTGGCGCCCGGGGGTTCGATTCATCCGGACCGGATGAATTGCCGATTTGTCAGCACGTGACGGGAAGGAATGAACCGATTGGCTCTTATCGCAATTGTGCAGGACGATTGCCTTTGGGGAGAAAAGGCTAAAAACCTCGAAAAAGCCGCTGGTCTGATTAAAGCTGCCGCCCAACAGAACGCCAGGCTGGTATTGTTTCCCGAAATGTATTTAACCGGCTATGCGCTGGAAGATGATATCCAGCAACTGGCGGAAGCCGTTTCAGGCCCGAGCATTGATGCGTTAGCCCAAATCGCCAAAACCAATCAAATCTGTATTTGCATGGGGTTTCCGGAACTGGATCCAGCCTCCCGTCAAATATTTAATTCCCTGGTGTGTCTGTCTGACCGGGGAGACATCCTGGCGGTTTACCGCAAAATTCAGCTGTTCGATGAAGAAAAAAAATATTTCAGCTGCGGCCGCGAAATTAAAATTGTCGAAACTCCCCTGGGGCGCACCGGATTTTTAATATGCTACGATCTTGAATTTCCGGAAATGGCCCGGATGACTGCATTGCAGGGCGCCGAGGTGGTGCTGGTCGCCACGGCCAACATGCACCCCTGGAGCGGTCATCAGGATGTCTATCTAAGGGCCCGGGCCATGGAAAATCAGATCTTTCTGGCGTTGGCCAACCGGATCGGTCGGGAAAAGGATCTTGTCTTTTGCGGGAGCAGCGGTTTTGTGGACCCGATGGGACATATCCTGGCACAGGCGGACGCTCAGTCACCGGCGTTGTTAATTGCGGATATGGATCCCGACCGCATCACCGCAGCGCGCAGCGGCAGCATTAATTATCTCAGAGATCGCAGGCCTGAAATTTATCAACCGCTATCTTAAAAGGTCACCAATCTTCAAAAGGAGGGCAAAAATGAAGCGAAAAAGAATTTTGATGACGGTTTTATCGATTTTGCTGATTGGTTTTTCAGCAGTGACAGCTTTCGCCGCAAAACCGATTTTGATCGGAACCCCGTTGCCGTTGACCGGACCCTATGCCAGTGACGGGGAGCAGATGAAAATGGCGCTGGAATTGGCCGTTGAAGAAAAAAATGCGTCCGGCGGACTTTTGGGCCGCCAGCTGGAGCTCAAGTTCGGTGACGTCGGCGGCCTGGAGGCCGAAAAAATAAAGGCGGTGGGCGAGCGGCTGATCGGCGCCGGCGTTGATGTAGTGATCACCGGATACGACGACGGCGGGGTCGACACCAAAGTGTTCGGCCAATACGACGTGCCTTATTTGCACGGCAATGCCATGACGCTGTGTACGGCGCCGGTTGCCCAAAATCCTGAAAAATACTGGAACTGTTTTCAGTACACCTTCAACGACACGGATTACGGTGTCAGTGCCGCCAATGACCTGTTCAATATCCCCCGGGAGATGGGCTGGACGCCCCCCAACAAAAAAATCGCCATCATCAAGGTCGATTATGCCTACAATGTGATGCCGGCCGACGAGTTTGCCAAGCGTGTCGAAAAAGACGGCTACGAGGTGGTGATCAACGAAACCACGCAATTCGGCGTGGCCCAGTGGGGTCCGATCTTATCCCGGATCGAGTCGGCCCAGCCGGCCTTTGTGACCTTCTGGAATCTGGATCCCACCGATGCGGCGCGCTTCATGAAGCAATTCTCGGACCGCTTCGGCGACGATGGGATCGATGCTCTGGTGTATATGCAGTACACGCCGTCGATCCCTGAGTTTTTGGAGCTTGCCGGCAAATCCGCCGACGGGTTGATCTGGGTGGCGGGTGCCGATCAGTTCGGACCCAAATTTGAAGCTTACAAGAAACGCTGGGTGGCCCGGTTCAAAAAAGATCCGGCCGGTTTTTACCCGGTCGCCACCCGGGATGCCTTTGACATCTGGGTGCAGGCCGTCGAAAAAGCCGGTTGTGTCGATTGCTACCGCGAAATCGCCCGCCTGATTCGGGAAAGGGCCTATGACGGTATGGCCGGCCTTTTTGTGTTCAACCCCAAAGACCAGTCGGCGATCCCGGGTGAATACTTGATGCCGCTGATCTGGCACCAGATCTGGGACGGCAAAAGCCTGCAGACGGGACCCGCCCGGTTTAAAAAAGCCCAATACCGCAAGCCGCCCTGGATAAAGAAGTAAAAGCGCCATTTTTTTCGTCGCTGGAACCAAAAAAATGGAACGTCTTGACTGCGGCCTTTTTGATGCGAAAGCGCCGGCATTAACAGGCGCTGCCAGAGGACAGATTTAGCAATGATTCTTGAAACCAGGAAAGTATCCAAGACCTTTGGAAGTATCGAGGCGTTGGTCGATGTCGATATGACGGTGGAAAAGGGTGAGATTTTCGGAATAGCCGGCCCCAACGGGGCCGGCAAGTCCACCCTTTTTAATGTCGTTTCCGGCAGTTTTCCGCCATCGACCGGCCAAATTGTGTTTGACGGCCAAGATATCACCCGGTTGAAGGCGCATCGAATCTGCCACCTGGGATTGGCCCGTACCTTTCAAATTCCCCGGACGTTTCCAACCCTCAGTGTGTATGACAACGTCCGGGTCGGTGCCACCTTTGGGGGACATGACGGGCGCGGGCTGGGAAATAGAATCCGGGCTAAACTCGATTTTCTGGGCCTAACGTCGTTTAAGGACACCCTGGCCAGCAACCTGGATCTTTACACGACCAAGCTGGTGATGATGGCCGCCTGCCTGGCAACCGGCTGCCGCCTGTTGATGCTCGATGAACCCCTGGCCGGGCTTTCCATGGCGGAGATTAAAGATTTTTTGGCGGTGGTGCGCAAAATAAACCGGGAACAGGATACCACGATTCTGATCATCGAGCATATTATAGACTCCCTGATCGATGTTTCCGATCGGATGCTGATCCTGCACAACGGCGCGGTGATCTGTGTGGGAGACCCTGCGGCCGTGTGTCGCGATCCCAAGGTGGTTGAAGTCTATCTTGGCGAAGGGGAGGATGGGCAATGAGTCAAAACCGTACCGGCGCTAAAACCGCCCTGGATATCCAGGCGATCGACAGCTTTTACGGTGAACTCCAGGTCTTGCGAAAAGCGTCATTGAAACTCCATGAAGGCGAAGTGGTCGCGTTGTTCGGTCCCAACGGGCACGGCAAGTCCACGCTTTTAAAGGCCATTGCCGGCCTTCACCCACCGGTCGCGGGTTCGATCAAATATATGGGGGAAGACATCGCGGCCATGCCCAGCGAGAAAATCGTCGAACGGGGCATCGCCTATATCCCCGAAGCCAGAAACCTTTTCACGGACATGTCGGTTCTGGAAAATTTGAGACTCGGGGCTTACAACCGCAAGGCCCGCGCCAACGTCGACCAAAACCTGGACTATGTTTTCGCCCTGTTCCCCCGCCTTCAGGAGCGCCAGCACCAGATTGCATTAACGCTTAGCGGCGGCGAGAGCCGGATGCTGGCCGTGGGTCGCGGATTAATGAGCGGCGCGTCGCTGCTGCTGATCGACGAGCCATCCATCGGATTGTCGCCGATTATGAAAAAGGCGGTCTTTGGCGCCATTGAAAAGATAAAAAGTGAAACCGACATGACGGTTTTAATTGTTGAACAGGAAGTCGATTATTCGCTGAAGTTGGCCGACAGGGTTTATCTGTTTAAAAAAGGCCAGGTGGTTCTGGAAAAACCGGCCGGTCAAATCAGCAAGGCTGAGATTGAAAAGGCCTACTTTTAGTCCGTGAAATATCCGGCAAGGTCGTAAAAAATTTACTGCACCTGGCCGGAAAAGACAGCAGCTTCAGTCCACAACAGGAGGTGTGCCATCAGGGATATCATCAATACACTGTTAAGCGGCCTGATATCGGGTTCCCTCTATGCCACCATGGCGCTGGGGTTAACCATCATTTACGGCGTCATTCACGTATTTAATTTCGGCCACGGCATCGTTGCGGTTTTGGGCGGATACTTTACCTGGTTTTTCCTGACCCAAACCGGCCTTGGTTTTATACCCTCCGCGCTGATCGCCATGGTCATTATGTTCTTTTTCGGGCTGATGCTCTTCAAGGCGACCATCAACCCGCTTCTCAAAACACCCAACTGGGAATTTTCAACGATCATTTTTCTGCTCGGCATGGGGATTCTCCTGGAAAACCTGACCCTGCAGGCATTCGGGCCCCGGGTCAAAAACATTCCGGAATTTTTTAACGGAGCCCTCAAGATCGGATTCGTGCGGGTTAACTGGCACGATATCAGTCTGATCACCATCGTTTTTGTCTTCATTATCGCCTTAAACCTTTTGCTGAAGAAGACCTGGTTTGGCCAGGCCATGCGGGCCGTGGCCCAGGACATGGATGGTGCCAGAATCGTGGGCATCAACATCAACAAGATATTCGGCTATGCGTTTGCCCTGGCCACGGTGGTGACGGGTTTCAGCGGGGTTCTGCTGGGAACAAAATATTATATGACCCCCCACATCGGCTGGGACTGGATGGTCAAGGGATTTGTGATCGTCGTGCTTGGCGGATTGGGCAGCGCCACCGGGGCTGTTTATGCGGCTTTTGTCATGGGAATCGCCGAAGCTCTCGTAACCCTTTACCTGGGTTCCCTCTGGGTTTGGCCGGTCTGGTTTGTTATTTTTGTAATCATCCTTCTTTTGCGCCCCCAGGGTCTGGCTGGCGGACGAACGCTCTAGGTGTAAATACAGGTATGCGCAATGATGATGTCAGCATTTTTTAACTGGAAAAAAATTGGGATTATGCTCGGCCTTGTGTTCGTCGCCATCTACCCGGTTATTCACGGCGACTCCTACATCATGCACATCTTCATTCTCTTTTTCATTTGGGCGCTGGTGGCATCCAACTGGAATTTGTTGATGGGCTACGCCGGGATATTTTCTCTGGGCAACATCGGCTATTTTGCCATCGGCGGATATGCCTCGGGCATATTGAGCAAGACTTTCGGTTGGTCGCCCTGGATTTGCATCGTGCTGGGGGGGCTGGCCAGCATGGCGTTGGTGACGTTTTTCGTCGGCCTGCCCGCCCTGAGATTAAGTGGAATATACATTGCGCTGCTATCGTTGATTTTTGCCGATTCGTTGCCCACCATTTTGACCCAGACACGTTCGATTTCCGGCGGCGCCATGGGCCTTCACGATATTCCACCGCTTTTTGAAGGCATCACCCGGATGCAAAGCTACTATATTACATTTGTTCTATTTTTGTTGATGCTCACCATCATATACAAAGTCATCAACTCCTCAACGGGCCTGGCTTTCGTAGCCTTAAGGGATTCCAGAGACTTTGCCACGGCTCTGGGGGTCAGTGAATACAAAGAAAAAATCAAAGTATTTGCCCTGGTCTCATTTTTGACCGGCATCACCGGCGGTTTCTACGTGCATTATCTGGGTGACATTTCCCCGACGACGTTAGGGATCGAACCTTTTCTTTTAACCATCGCCATGATGGAAATGGGCGGCGTCGGACGATTTCCAGGGGCGGTGCTCGGGGCAGTCATCATTGTTTTCGGCAACGAGTTTTTGCGCCTGGCAGGCACCCTGCGCCTGGCGTTGTTGGGCGCATTGATATGTGCGATCATTTTATTCTTTCCGGGCGGGCTGATGCAGTTTATCGATTGGGTCGACAGCCGCATTGCGCGGTTCAGAGGGCGTGGAGCCGGCCGGTTGCAACCCGGACTCAAAACCCAGGAAAAAACGGCCTGATCCGGAATACCTTCAGCGGGAGCGTCACATGCAAGCACGGTTTATCATTCTAAACGCCAACATCATTACCATGGAGAACAAGGACGCCCGTGCGCAGGCGCTGGCCGTTGAAGGCATGCGGATTTTGAGGGTCGGCAGCAACGCCGATGTTCAAAGTTTCGTCGCGCAGGGCTGGCCGGTGCTGGATTTCGAGGGTCAAACCGTTGTGCCCGGTTTTATTGACACCCACGAGCATATGATGCTGACGGGCCTGATGGTCGCCGCCGTTCATCTCAATGATGTTGAAGATATCGATCAACTTCTGGCAAAAATTGAGCAGGCGGCCAGCCAAACCCCCAAGGGTTTCTGGATCCGGGGCAGTTATCTCAACGAACAGAACCTTGCCGAAAAGCGGATGCCCGACCGCGCCGATCTGGACCGGGTATGCCCGGAGCATCCGGTTTTTATCCTGCATGCCACCTGCCACATGTGTTCTTTTAACTCCCGGGCCCTGGCGCTGATCAACCCGCCGCCGGCGCTTGCCGGTGTGGACCAGGCGGCCGGCCGACTTACCGGAGTCGTTCGCGATCCGGGTATCCTGACTTTTGTTCATCCGGCCATGAGCAGACTTGTAGCCGAAGATGAAAAGGTTGAATTCCTGCAGCAGGCATCGCAAATGGCGCTGAGCAGCGGCATCACCACCCTGCACGCCTTGGATGGCGGTGATTTGGGCCCTGGAGACACCAAAGTGATTTGGGCGAACCGGGATAAACTTCCGCTGAGGGTTGTCTGCTACAACCAGTCCATGGATCTGAGTGAGGTGCAGAATCTGGGCCTGCCCCGGGTGGGCGGGTGCATTTGTGCGGACGGTGCATTTGAGGCGCACACCGCTGCCCTTTTCGAACCGTATGCGGATGAACCCGACAACTACGGTGAATTAACCTACAGTCAGCAAACCATGGACCAATTCATCCTGGAAGCCAACCGGGCCGGTCTGCAGATCGCGGTTCACTGCGAATCCGAACGTTCGATCGAGCAGGTGTTGTGGGCCATGGAAAAAGCGCTGCGGGATTTTCCCAGGACCGATCACCGCCACCGTATCGAACATCTGGAATTACCCACATTCAACCAGATTGAAAGGATGGCCAAAGCCGGCATTATGACCGGCATGCAGCCAGCCTTCATTCCGGCTTTTATCGGCCAGCAGAACATGGAATTTTATGCATCCTTGTTGGGTTCCGCCAGGCTCAACCGGGTCCACCCTTACCGCACGATCCTGGATCAGGGCATTCCCATTTGCGGCGGATCGGACAGTCCGGTGACGCCTTATGCCCCGTTGGCCGGCATTCAGGCTGCGGTCAATCACCCCAACACTGATGAGCGCGTTACCCTCTATGAAGCCCTTGAAATGTTCACCGCCACCGCCGCCTGGAGTGCATTTGAGGAAAAAAAAAAGGGGACGATTGAACCGGGAAAGCTGGCCGATCTTGTGGCTCTAAGTGCTGATCCGTTCGCGGTGGATGCCGAAAAAATTGCCGGAATCAATGTCAAACAGGTGTTTGTGGGAGGAACCCACAAATTGAACATCGAATCACGCCAAGGCGTGAAACGTCCGCGATCGAATCCTCCAAAGGTCGACAAGTGTTGAGGGTGAGCAGATGAAGAAACAGACATCTGAACTGAAAAGGCTGCGCGAGGAAAGGATGAACATCGAACATCGAACGTCCAACATCGAATTTCGAATGGAAAAAAGACAAAACTAGTCATTCAAGGCTTGGGATCGGATTTTTGAAAACAAGTGAAATTAAATTGCGGAGCGGAGCGACCTCATTATTCAATGTTTCACGCCTTGGCGTGATTGGAAGTTCGAAGTCCGATGTTCGACTTCCCTCTTCCCGATTCTATTTCTTTCTGTTTTTTCACCTTTTGTTGATCGGCAGCCTTTCCGCCATCGCTCTGGCGGAAGATTGCGGGGAGATCGTTTTTGAGCACCAACCTTCGGACTATTACGGATCGGGGGAATATTTCATGACCTGTCCCGTGGAGGGGGTTCGCATCCGCTGCTACCACTATCACCGACATTGGGTCTGTGAAAAAGGCGATACCCTCTACTGGGATCGCCGTCTGGAATCTGCTGCGCGAACCGCGTGTGGTTGCAGCCTGCCTTTCGATGTCACTCCGGCGTCACCGGCAACATCAGGTAAACCCAGCGGAAAGATTTTCAGTCGAGAGGACTGACGTCCAACTCGAAAGTACAGGAAATCAAATTTATTCCGGAACCTTATGCCGATACACGTTTCTTTTGTGGAATGATACCGGCCTCGGCCAGGTATTCATGTATTTTAGCGGGGGAAAATTTAATCATATTTTTGGAAACCTTGTGAATCTTAAAACCCGCTTTGGCCAAAATCTCCAGCTCCGGATAGACAAAGCGTCGCATCCGGGCTGAGGCGGCCAAAATTATGGTGCGCGTTCCTTTGGACTTTGTCAGCTGTCGGATTTGCGCAATGACTTTGACTGCAAATCGGCGGCGTAGCTCGTCCAGGTGCTGATCCCTTTTATCGTCGTATCCGTGAACCGATCCTCCCTGCGGAGCCGCGCCGCGTCCCGTTTTGGAGTCCGTGTACATATCTTGAGCTGCAATTCTGCACTCCGGATTCTCAAGATCTTTGCAGCCGACCATTCTGGGACCGGACTCCAGTTCCGGAAAATCGACCGGTTCCAGGGTGAAAAAACGTGCAAATTCCCGATTGACCAAAACAATTAAATACGCGCTCATGGATCGCCTCCTTCAGCCGAAAAAAGTGGGGTTGAATGGTAATCGAAAACTTTTGAAACCGTGTTGTGAATATTTATCACGTTTTGGGGATGGTGCGAGAGTGGTTTTTTATCTAAGGTATTCTTACACAAAGATATAACGGATTTCAATAAACATCTCATCTGCGGCCGGAGGGTTAGGCACTGTTTCCACTAATTTGACGTGGGTTACAGCGGTGGCATCTATATTTTGAGAAGACAATTTCATTTCACAAAAGGGAATTCTAAATATGAATCCGGATTTTTCAGGCAAATCAGTGCTGGTGACCGGGGCATCCCGTGGTATCGGCCGGGAAATCGCTCGTCAGTTTGCAGAACATGGCGCCCGTCTCGTTCTTCATTATCATAAAAACCGGCAGGCAGCAGAGCAAACCCTGGCGGATGTGCCGGACAATTCGCATCTGATTTTGCAGGCGGATTTGTCCGATGCAATGGCGGCCGGCGACCTGGCGCAAAAAGCGCTGAATGCAATGGGTACCATCGATGTTCTGGTCAACAATGCCGGGGTGTATGAATTTCATCCCGCTGCCACGAGCTCTTTTGAAGATTGGCGGCAGAGCTGGGAAAGGACCATTTTTACGAACCTGATGGGACCGGCCCATCTGTCTTTTCATGTGATCCGCCACATGCTGAATGCCGGGGGCGGCAAAATTATCAACATCACCTCGCGGGGTGCCTTCCGGGGTGAGCCGAACGCCCCGGCCTACGGTGCCAGCAAGGCCGGACTCAACGCCTTCAGTCAATCCATGGCCCAGGCCATGGCCCCTCATAATATCTTCATCTACGCCGTTGCCCCCGGGTTTGTGGAAACCGATATGACCGCATCCGAGCTCGCCGGCCCCGAGGGTGATGCCATTCGCGCCCAGAGTCCCTTAAACCGCGTGGCGCGGCCGGCAGAAGTTGCCCGGGTGGTGCTGTTTCTGGCGGGTCAGGGCACCGACTATCTCACCGGCGGCATCATCGACGTCAACGGCGCCTCCTACCTGCGGACCTAAGCTCTTTTATCTCTTTTAACATCAAAGGGTTCAGGTGTCAGGTGTCAGCGGCTCCGCTGGGCGCCGAAGCGGCCCTTTTTACCAAAGTGGAATCGCTGCGCTCTACATTTTTAAGATAAAATCGATATTTGGCCTTCCTTCGATATTCGTCTTTACATCGAAACCCTGAACTTCTGAACCCCTTTTATATTCTTCTTTACCGATGCGGGGCGAAATGATAGAGGAGCGGGGTCAAAAAAAT
>Ga0307426_1001249_pt1 | contig 16954 bp, 14 predicted proteins | sample SalMarWE160340MG_FD_202165 | JGI IMG/M metagenome (GOLD analysis project Ga0307426, IMG submission 202165) | Salt marsh sediment microbial communities from the Plum Island Ecosystem LTER, Massachusetts, United States - WE1603-40 | ecosystem: Environmental > Aquatic > Marine > Intertidal zone >... | reverse complement strand
GGTCGTATCTTTTTCGGCGTTCAGATCCACGATCACAAAGTACATGTTTGCCGGAACCTGGAGTTCGGCGACATCGAGATGGTCGCCGTCGAACGTCATCAAGATGGGACGATTCCCGTAGGCGCAGCCCTGATCCATACGGCCACATCGAGACGGCGTGGTGATCTCGCCCTGGTAAGCGTGTTCCATCTCGCCGCGTATCGTCATTTTGAGGTCATAGATGCGATTGAAGGCGCGCGCGGTCAAGACAGATATCGCAGCGCTGGACGACAGGCCTTTCTTGATCGGCAGGTCGGTCTTGTAGTTATCAATGATCAGGCCCCGGACCTGGTAGTTAATCAGAATCTGATATGCCACCCCTGCGATGTAGCTCCAGTAGCCTCCCTTTTGGGCTTCTTCGAGAAGTGCTTTGGGATCCATCGGGATTTCATAGGGGCCGTGCTTCTCACCGCTTGGCGTGGTTGAAGATAGAACCAAAGCAGATGGATGCGGTTCGACTTCAGCGTAGATGCCCTGATCAGTGCCGGTAAGCAAGGTATAGCCCTTCTCGATATCTACGTCGAAACGGCGGTATCCGCCAGCCCAATCGGAGTGCTCTCCGAAAAGACAAATGCGTCCGGGAACAAATAATTTCAACTCAGACCTCTTTCATGTATCGGTTTTAAGTCGAACGGGATTCTTGCGATAAAGCTTTAATCCAGAAGATCATTGCCTGAGAATTATAAACCAAGGCGGTGCGTGCGTGGGTTTATTGGATCGAGAAAGGCGGTTTTGACATAGAAATCCGAAGTCGTTCACAATCATGGATGTTCGATCGGCTCCGGGTTTTTATGAGTGGATCGTCTGATGTTGACAGGGATCAGATTGGTGTTTTCCCGGAACGATGCCGTCGATGAGAATTCAATAGTCACCGTCCTTTACGGTTGCAGATGTCAGAAAATAGGTCAGTTGAATCTCGGGCGCCCAATCGATTGTTACGATTGAGCGCCATTCATTTGCTTTGCCACTGAGCAGAATAAGATTGCTTGCTTCCCTCGGCGCAGGTATTCGCCGTAAATGTTGATCCGTCACTTTCAAGGATTAATCCGTTTGCCAATCGTCATATTTATCAGCGAGCCGGTCGAATTCAAGCTGAATATCGTCGGACAACTCGGCAGATTCCTTATCGTACTGGTATGCGAGATCATAATTTCCGTTACCTGCGGCTTCGTACATTTTCCATTCGAGACGGAAGAATTCCTTGATTAGTTCGTTAAGATCCTCAATGCAAGTGATCGTAGCCTGTGCGGATTGGCCTTGATATCGCTGTTCCGCTCGCATAGCGTATTCCGTATTTCCGGAGATTTCTACGTAATCATTGAACGAATTGTAATCCTGGACAGACTCTTCGATCCTCGCCCCAGTTGCATCGTCCCAGGCCGCCGCCTTGGGCCCGCTGCAGCTTGTGGTGTCGCGCAGCATGTTGATCAAAAAGCCGATGCCGATAACGACACCGATGCCAACAAGACGGGAAACGACATTGCGCATGTTCAACTCCTTGGTATCCAATTTGGTTTATAGGATATCAAAATAGAGTCGTAATTTATTCCGTTACGCTCTTCCCATTGATAAAGTCGAACGCCAGGTAACGCAAATTCGAAAACCGGACAGATTTCCCCCAACTGATTTATTTATGCAAATCAATTAACAGCCTCGTTCAGCGAGCGAGGGCTTTCCAGCGCTCGTACGAGCTTTGTTTGCGTCGAACATTGGCCAGGAGGGTTTTCGTCGAGGGCTTGGCCCAATCCGGAGCAGGGACATCATAATCAAAATCGGGGACAAATCGACGTTCTATTCGTTTGTCGAGCAGGTATTCGATGCCGGCGACCAACGGTTCGTCCTCAGGTGTGACCAGAGTCCAGGCTACGCCGTCCATTTGAAGGCGGGCGGTACGTCCGATGCGGTGTACGTAATTTTCCGCTTCATCCGGAACGTCATAGTTGATTACGTGGGAGATGTCATCGATGTCCAACCCGCGGGCGGCGATATTCGTCGCCACCAGAATGCGGGCTTTTCGAGTCCGAAAGCGCTGCAATGCCTGTGCGCGTTTTCGTTGCTGAAAATCACCGTGCATAGCAACGACTGACAGACCGGCTTCTCGCAGCTTGCGGGTGAGGATATCTGCTTCTTGCTTGGTGCGGGTGAAAACCAGCGTGCTTTTCACTTTGGGGTCGTCCAACAATTCGAGCAGCAGATCGATTTTCAAATGCTTGGGTACCGGGTATAGGCACTGCTGGATGGCTTGCGGAGGTTGTGCGGTGTCGATCTCGATACGGAGCGGATTTTTAAGGAAGCGGTAGCTCAGCGATTGGATCGCTGACGGCATGGTTGCCGAGAAAAGCATGGTCTGCCGCTGGTCCGGCATGCTTCGAACGATGGATTCAATGTCGGGTAGAAACCCCATGTCGAGCATCCGGTCGGCTTCATCGAGGACCAGAATCTCGAGGTCAGTAAAGCGGATGTTGCCGCGCTGCATGTGGTCCTTCAAACGGCCGGGGGTGGCCACGACCAGGTCGACTCCGCGCCGCAGATGCTGGGTCTGTGCTTTGATCGGAGCGCCGCCAACGATCGTGGCGGTGCGAAGCGGTGTGAAATGGGCAAAACGCCGAGCCTCGTCGGCGATTTGCGATGCGAGCTCCCGAGTAGGCGCCAGAACCACCATGCGAGGTCTTTTCGTCGCTTGAGTCGTGAGCAATGTATGAAGAGCAGGCAGCAGAAATGCGACTGTCTTTCCGGTGCCGGTCTGGGCTGTGCCGAGAATGTCCCTGCGCTGCAAGGCGGCGGGGAAGGCTTGCTGCTGTACGGGTGTGGGCTGTTCGAACCCTTCTTTACGTAAGGCGCGTTGTAACGCCGGCGTGAAATTGTATTGTTGAAAAGTCATAAGTCGTTTGATACATCCTTTTTCATCGATCGGAATTCGATTAACAAAAAACCGCTCCAGACAGGGGAGCGGTATTGCGGCCGATCCAATTATCTTGAGATTAAGTCTACCGCATGCTTCAGAAGCTGTCAAATGGGGTTCGCGACAGGAAATTGGCTTGCGACCGCAGCGCGTATGGACATTTGCAATTGGCTATTTCACTGACGAGAACCATGCCTTATACGACACCACAATCTATACGAATGCGTTTGAGGATAAGAGACTGTGCTTTTCCAGAGTCCGTGGACGAAGGATCGATGGCAAGATCCTGTGCGGGCGATGCACTTCTTCTGGATTAAAAAGGAACTGCTGCAGTTTTTGCAATAACTGCAGCAGTCGAAATCGTCGCACGATTCGCATTTATCCTTTTACAGAACCGGCCAACAGCCCGCGCACGAAGTAACGCTGCAGGGCGAAGAAAACCAGCATGGGGACGATGAAGGAGAGAAAAGCGGCTCCCGTAAGCAGGTGCCAATTTCCGCCGCGCGGGTCGATTAAGTTGGTGATTTGAACGGTGAGCACCGGTTTATCGGAGAGAAAAATCTTCGCCACCAGAAAGTCGTTCCAGATCCACAGGAATTGATAGATGCCCAGCGAGGCGATGGCGGGGACCGAAAGCGGTATCGCCATCTTCCAAAAAGCCGTCCAGTGATTGGCGCCGTCGATGTAGACGGATTCGAACACCTCGCGCGGCAGTCCGCCCAGGAAGTTGCGCATCAGGTAAATGGCGTAGGGCAGGCCGAATCCGGTGTGGAAGAGCCAAATACCCAGAAAGGAGCTCTGCAGTCCGATGCTCGAATACAACCTGGCGATCGGCACCAGTGCCATCTGCAGGGGTACCACCTGCAGACCGACCAGGATGGCGAAAACCCAATGCCGACCCGGGAAGTCCATCCAGGCAAAGGCATAAGCGGCGAACGCAGCGAAGAGTATGGGAAGTATCGACGAAGGGACGGCGACGGCGACGGTGTTGAGAAATGCGCGCCCCATTCCTTCCGGATTGAGAAGATCGCTGGCGTTGCATTTGAATTTGGCCAACGTACTTGGCACTCCTTGTTGACAGTCCGTGAGGTAATCTCCGGTGCCTTTATACCCCACGAGTGCGTCGGCGTAGTTGCGCAGGCTGAGTTTGTTGATGTCACTCTGGCCTCCGCCCGAGAGCGTGTTCATGTAGCTTATGATCGGCGCCAGCACCTGCAGCGCCTGATTGGCATCCTGGGGTAGGGTCGGATTTTGCAGATGCGGTTTTCCATTGATGTCCTGGCGCAGGGCGACCAGTAGGCGGTTCGACCTTGGATATTGGGCCACCAGGTTCGGATCGGATAAATCCGCATTTGGGATTGCGTTGCCTGCTGCGCCGTGACAGGAAAGGCAGTAGGTTTCGTACTCCTGTTGTCCTTCGACGTAGGTTTTGCTTTTGGGGATGAAAACCGTCCACCACCCCGTCGTCCGGACCGCCTCACGCGAGCGAAACGAAGTGACGAATACGCCGAAGGTGGGTACGATCCAGAACACGCACATAAAGACGATCGCCAGGTTGACAGGCAGGCGATTGAAGAAACGATTCAAACGCGCAAAAGGTCTCATCGCGTCGCCTCCTGTTCTCGGAACCTGCGTACGTTAATGATCATGATCGGGATGGTGAGCAGCAGCAATATCACGGCGATGGCCATCGAACGACCGGTGTTGGTCACGATCAACTTGAACATGCGGTTGGCGATCACTTCGGTGCCGAAGTTGCCGCCCGTCATGACGAAAACGATGTCGAAGATCTTCAGCACGATGATGACCATCGTGGTGACGACCACCGTCACCGTCGGCATGATCATGGGCAGCATGACTCTCCAGAAGACCTGCCATTCTGAAGCGCCGTCCACCCTGGCGGCTTCCAGCACCTCTATGGGCAGCCCCTTAAGCGCCGCGGACAAAATGCTCATGCTGAAGCCCGCCCACAACCACACGCCCACCAGCATGAGCGCCAGGTTGTTGATGCCCGCCGTGCTCAGCCAGGGTACGGGCTTGAAACCCACGGAGGTCAAAAGCGCGTTGAATACCCCGATCTGTGGGTTGCCGCCTGTTTCGATGTAGTACATGAAACGCCAGATAACGCCGGCGCCGATGAAGGAGATGGCCATGGGCATGAAGATGATCGATTTGACCAGGGATTCGTAGCGCACCCGATCGGCAAGTACCGAGATGAAAAGCCCTATGGCTACGGTTGCAGGGACCATCAGCAGCAACCAGAGCGCGTTGTTGCGCAGCGCCTGGACCATGTCCGGATGCGTGATGGCGTAGCGGTAGTTCTCGAACACTCCCCAACAGGGCGATCCTGCGATGCAGTCTGCACTCGCAGGTTGGTCTCCGCTGCGGTTGCGGAAACTCAAGTAGGTCGTGTTCAGGGTTGGGTATACAACGAAGATGAGAATGACTGCGAGCGCGGGCAAGACATACAACCAGGGCACGACCCTACCCTGCTTCATGATTTTCGGTGCCGCCATTGCAGATCCACCTCCTCCACGCAGGCGTGGTATGAAAGGTGCTGGGGCGGCGAGCGCCCCAGCACCTGTTTTCGGATTCTTACGGACTATTGACCCAAGGCGGTAGCTTGAGCTGCGGCTACTTTCGCCAGTGCAGTTGGAATGTCACCACCCTGGACAACATCGATGATCGCCTGCCATTCGGTGTCACCAAACGGTGCGGGGATGGTATCACCCAGGTCCGGCGTGAAGCCGGAGGCATTCGCCAGCGCATCCGCTTTTTTGGTCAACGCCGGGTCGGTGTACTTGCCCACTGCAGCGCTGTTCGGGGAGATATCGAAACCCGTCTGCGCCCAGACTTCGGCACCATACGCACTCGTCAGGTAAGCGACCATGGCTTTGGTGGCTGCCGAATCGCTGAAGGCCATCATGTAGTCGGCTCCACCCTGCATGCCCTTTGCACCAGGGAAGGCGAAGAAATCGTAGTCCGTCCCGTACACGAGATCCGGATACTCCTTCTTTACCTCATCGCCTGCAAAACCGGACTGCTTCACCATCATGGCTTCCGGCGGATCGGAGAACACCTTGTAGATGGCGTCCAGGAAAGCGGTGTTAACCGTACCCGTAGCGCCGCCCACGGTGTATTTTGGATCCGAGGCCCACTTGGCGTAAATCTCGTACGCCTGGACCACACCGGGATCGTCGTAGGGTACCGACCCATCGATGATCCCCATCACGTACTGCGGACCTTGCAGCGTGAGCAGCAGGTCCTGGATGAAGTCCGATCCGGTCCAGCCCGTCGCGGCGCCGTTCTCGAAGCCCATGCTCCAGGGGATGTTGCCGTCGGTGACCATCTGCTCGACCAAAGTCTTCAACTCATCGAAGGTTGTCGGCACGTCGTAACCGAAGGTCTGGAACTGCACCGGGCTGTACCAGATAATGGACTTGATGTCCGCTTTCACCGGGACTGCCAGCCACGTGCCGTTTACCGTCCCCAGATCCTTCCAGAACTGTGCGTAGTTATCGCCAGATGCACCCAGGCTTGAAAGGTCTTTGAGTTGATCCGTGTAGAGCAAAGTGGGTGCGGTCGTGGGCCAGAACAGCAGATCGGGTGGGACGCTCTTGACCTTGGTGTCTAGAACGGCATCGTCACGGGTGGATTCCGACGTGATCTGGACCCCGCAGGCATCCACGAAGGGTTTGAAGATGGTATTGATCTTCTCCTCCTCCTGACCGGACCATTGATATACGACGCTCAGGGTATCGCCCGATGCAGCGCCCATGCAGTCGATTTGCGGGCCCATTTCGGGCGCAGTTGTCTCGGTTGCGGTGGGTTCTGCCATCATCGCTTCTGTTGGGGTTGCGGTCGCAGCGGGGGGCGGCGCCACTTGTTGTGTAGGTGTCTGGGTCACGCATCCGGCCAACACCAGCCCTACTACCATCCAGAGCGAAAACCATTTTGCTAGCTTGCCTTTCATCATCCTCCTCCTATAGGTAGGAATGTCGTGTTTTCGGATATAAGATCCAAGTTGAAACCAGTTTTTCTCCAGACACCTCCTTCCTCGACTTCGGTATGTAGAAGAATCTTCGATGGTGATAGCAATCCCCTCTACGAAGATTGCTGCTTCTTTGATGACCGGGTTGTTTCGGATACAGCTCAGCAAGAGCTGCGTACGACCAGGTCTGTCTCCAGAAGTACGTTCTTCTGGCGCACTTCGTCGCCAGAGATGATACGCATCAGGAGATTCGCAGCGCCCCAGCCGATGCCGTAAGCCGGCAGCCTGATCGTGGTAAGAGGCGGTTCGTTGTACACCGCCATCGGGATGTCGTCGAAGCCGATCACGGCGATGTCCTCCGGGACGCGGAGGCCGTTGCGTTTGGCGGCCCGAATGGCGCCGATGGCAACGGTATCGCTGCTGATGAAGATGGCTTTCGTGTTCGGTCGGGTTTCTACAAGTCGTTCCATCGCTTCTTCACCCGAGACGGGCGTGAAGTCTGCGATTTGTATCCGGTCCTCGATGTAGGCAAGTCCATTTTCTTCCAGCGTTTGTTGGTAGCCCTGGAAACGGGCTGATGCAGCGGTGAAAGCCAAGGGAGCATGCACGATCATGCAGATGTCGTCGAAACCGAGATCGATGAGGTGCTGCACGGCCATGCTGGCGGCGCGCACGTTGTCGACGTCCACCGATGCGACCGGCACACCGGGCCAATGTCCCTGGAGAACGATGGGTGCGTTGGTCTGTAAAAGATCGCGTAACTCTTCGTCATCTGCGCGGGGGCCGGAGAGGATGATCCCGTCCACGTGTCCGCCGCGCAGCAATCGAGTGCAGCGTCGGGCACCCGAATCGATTTCGGTAGGCGCGAACAGCACTTCGTATCCCGCAGCGTAGACTGCATCGTGTACCCCGTGCAGCGCCTCGGGGAAGAAGGCGTCGGCGAAGGCTTCTTTTGGATTTTGGCGTTCGACGTAAGCGATGATGTAGCTGCGGCCTGTGACCAGTCTGCGGGCCGAAATGTTGGGGTGATAGTCGATGTCACGCGCCGCTTCGAGTACGCGCTGGCGGGTTTCCTCGCTAATGCGCATTCCCGGCACATTGTTGAGAACGAAGGAGACGGTCGTCCTGGAGACCCCTGCACGGTCTGCTACGTCTCGTGCAGTCACGCGTTTTCGCATTTGCACCCCTTGATGCTAACACGTGTTAGCAGTATTATTATTATGTCATCTGGAATCATCACTGTCAAGGGAACACTTCTGCGCTGAAGGTGAATTACAGGAACGAAGCAATCTAATCCGGGTTGTGATTGTTGGTGCTTTCCTTAGCGGTTGGTGGAACTCGTTCCACAATGGTGGTAGATCATGCTGCAGGAAATTAAGTTATCCGAAAAACGTTTGGCCGATTACGAGCCCATCGTCGGGGAGGAAGTGATCGCAAATCTGCTCGAGCTCGCCCAAGATCTGCGCGGCGCCCGCGTGCTGCACGTCAACGCCACGGCATTCGGTGGGGGTGTGGCGGAGATCCTGCAAACGCTGATTCCCCTGATGCGCGACGTGGGACTGGAGGCCGAGTGGCAGGTCATCGAAGGCAGCGATGAATTCTTCGAGGTGAGCAAAGCCAGTCACAATGGTCTCCAGGGTATGGATATTCCCTTAACGCAGGAGATGAAGGAGACCTGGACCCGGCAAAATCGCTACAACGCCGGGCATCTGGAAGGCGATTACGATTTCATCGTTGTGCACGATCCCCAGCCGGCTGGTCTGCTTCACTTCAACGAAAGCGCCAGCAGCAAACACTGGATCTGGCGCTGCCATATCGACACCTCCCAGTCCAATCCGGACTTCTGGGACTTCTTCGTGCAGTTCATCGCAGATTACGATGCCCTCATCTTCACCATGCGCCAATACGTCGGACCGGGTTTGGAAGATGCCCACCTGGCGATCATCCGCCCGACGATCGACCCGCGTTCGCCGAAGAATGCGCCCATTCCGCTGGCGGATGTGGAGCGCGTCGTCGGCGGTTTCGACGTAGACCCAAACCGGCCGCTCATCACCCAGGTCAGCCGCTTCGATCCCTGGAAGGATCCCCTGGGCGTGATCGACGCTTACCGCCTCGTGAAGCGGGACGTTCCCGAAGTGCAGCTTGCATTGGTGGGCTCCATGGCCGACGACGATCCCGAAGGCTGGTTTTACCTGGATCGTACGCTGCGTCACGCGGGGGAGGACGACGACGTCTACGTGCTGCACAATTTCAACGGGGTCGGCGCCTTCGAGGTGGGTTGTTTTCAGAACGCCTCCGACGTGGTGATCCAGAAATCAACCCGCGAGGGATTCGGTCTGGTGGTTGCGGAGGCGCTGTGGAAAGCGAAGCCCGTAGTGGGCGGCAATGTGGGCGGGATCCCGCTGCAGGTGATCGACGGCGAAACCGGTTATCTCGTGGACGGTGTTCAGGCCTGCGCTGATAAGACTCTGCGCCTGCTGCAGCACCCCGACGAAGCGAAACGCATGGGCGAGGCGGGAAGGGAACACGTGCGCCGCAACTTCCTCATCACACGACACCTCAAGGATTACCTGCAGCTTTTCCGGGACCTGCAATCGGTTTAGCTGATTTCGTCCCGGGACGCCGGCAGGTAAGATGACGCCTGTTCAGTGCAATTCGTGCTGCTAGACGAATTCGGGACGGTCCAGCAGTTCCTGCACCGTGGTGTAATACCTGCCGACGTGCAGGCCGTCCATCAGAGCGTGGTGTGCCTGCACGGCCAGCGGCATTTTTAGCTTCTCCCCCTCTTCGAAGAATTTACCCCAGGCGAAACGCGGCACCGAATCGGTCGGCTGCAGGGGCATGGGGTGCTTGAAACTGGTGAAAGAGACCCAGGGGATGGCGGTCATGAAGAGCAGGTCGTCCTGGCCGGGCTCGTCTTCCAGCGTCGGCTGCGCTTTTACGGCAGCGATCCTTTCCGCCGCCCGGGCCGCAAATCCTGCGTAGTCCTCGCTGTAATTGATGGTGCAGAAGCTGAAGAGATCATCATCCGTCAAGATCGTCGGCGATGGATGGACGATCTCGTGCTCGACGACCTGCTCCCCACGGATGCGGCAGCGGAACTCGGCGATGCCGTTCGCCGCACGTGCGATCAAGTAGATGATGGCTATGTTGATCGAATGCCCGGCCCGCTTGACCGCCCGGTGGAATTCGGTCAGGTCTACATTGGCGCACATGCCGAAGTGCGGCTGCTCGAAACTATTGTAGAAATCGAAATGCTTGCGGCGCGACCATGAATCCATGTTGATGACTCGCATGTACGACTCCCGTGGTGGCGCAGGTTTCGAACCGCCGATGCGGTGAACGCCGACTCCACTCTACAACATCCGCGCCGCTGCGCCAAGCGAACCGGTGTCTGAACGGCGGCGGCTTGTATCAGCGTTAGAACTCCGATATGCTGGAGCGTGCGGATACCCAGGATCAGAGTCTTGCGGGGTGGAAGGAAACCCTTGACCAAGTACGAGCGTTTGCTGCATTTTCACGCCCAACCACTTCTCAGGTTGACCGAAAGAGTGGAAGGAATCGGCTATCTCACATCCGGTTTCATCTTTGTCAGGCATTACATCGCCGGCGTGACGGATCGGCGACTGATCCTCGCGCAGATAACCATGGGATTTTTCGAATTGAAGGCCATCTTCTTGGGGCTTTCTGAATTGTCTTTCCAGTCTTTCGAATCGCTCGACATCATCCAGTTTCTAAACCTGAGGAACATCACCATCCGGCTCAAATCGGGGGCGCAGTATCGCTACAGACTCAACGAGAGGTCTCGTGTGGTCAGCAATCAACATCATTTTCTCGAAACGCTCAAAGGTCGCTACCATCAGTACAGCTCGACGGATCGATAGGTTCGCAACATGGTTGTGCCGTTGTCAGTCCTGATTCGGCTTGACCTCGAATCATCCCGTGGTGTATGCTGTTGGAAATCGTTGATCAATATCTCGTACAACAAAACTGCGTCCTCATGCTTCAGCGTTCGTTTCCGGAAACGGCTTTGATTCTCTTCGTTGGAAAATCCTTCAGCGCAGTTCAGGAATTGGCGGTGGAATCTCTGCGTCTTCGGTGAGTAAAAGTAGAAGGAGACCCAAGGATGCAAAAAGAAAAACCGGCATCCCGGCGGCGCGTCGTCGTCTTTCTCGTCCTCGTGCTCCTGGTCATTGCAGCTCTGCTGTGGAATTCCGCCTATCACCAGGTCCCCAAGATCTTCGAGGATGTTTCGGCGGAAGACATCGCGCTCGAACCATATCCGCTCACGGATATCCAGGAACAAACGCTGCGCCAGCGCGGGCAGCCGGATGGTTTTACCATCCTCTTCTACGAGGACAACGACGCGGATGGAGAGCTCACGGTCATGCGCCAGGAGACCTGGAGCTACTACTCGCAGAACGTAGACGTGGTTTTCCTGAACGGTGAACTCGTGCTGGAGGATCCAATGGAGTATGAGGGCACCGAGGTGTCGCCGATACCCTACCGTCCGGAGCAGTTCACGGCCTTCATGAGCCTGGAAGAAGTCATCGCCGCAGCGGGATTGGAGCAGTACCTGGTCGTCCCGCTGGAAGACGAGATCGTGGACGACGCCGAAGTGTACTACGCGCCGGAACTGACGTTCGGCCTGCAGGACGGCGAGTTGGTTTACGTGGAAGCGCTGCCGGTCGTCGCGGAGGTGGAGTGAAATGGATAGGCATAATTCTAAGATACGCAGCTTGGTTCTCACCTCCGTCCTGATCGTGAGCCTGATCGTGGACGTGATTCCGGTCTCGGCGGCGAAACCGGATCATACGCTGGACGAGGCGCTGTTGCTGATGGTCAGCAGCTACAACCTTTCCTTCGAGGAAAGCGAGGAGGTCGGTGGGCAGCTCGGTTCGCGCGGTTTGATGAAGACGGTAAACTCCGCCGTCGATCCAGCCGCCGCACCGGCGAACGAGGCGCAGCGGCTGCTGACGATGTACCAGGAACTCTGCGCCGACCTGCACGGCAACACCACCGCTGATCAATTGGCGGTGGATAAATGTGTCACCGAGAAAGTGTTGACTAACGTCTGCGGACCGGCAATCGAGCGCTTGAAGAAGCAGGCCGAGCAGTTGGCCCGCCGTCGGCGCAGGCGCAGCAACCCGCTGCGGCGTTTTTTCCGCCGCCTCGATCCCAGCCGCATCAACCTGAAGCGCTTCGGCCGGTGGCTGTCGGAGGAAGTCATAAAGGAAGCCGTGGTGCAGATGGTCACCGGCGGTGCCGCGCTGCAGGGGAAGATGGCGCGGCGCGTGCTGCGGCAGGTGTTCTGGAAGAAGGTGCGGCGCGAAGTGCGCATCGGCCTGGCGCGCGATCTCGTGCGTTCCGGGGCGAAGGCGAACGTGCTTGCCGCATTGGGCTTACCGGAAGCGGCGAACGTGACCGTGAGCCGCAGCGTGGCCGTGCAGCCGGTGGATTTCGACGCCTTCGTCCGGCAGTGTCAGCGGGAAAACCGGCAGGAAGATGCCAGTAACGACTTCAACGATCTCGTCGAAGAACAACCGGACATCGAAGTGTCTACGGAAAGCACAGCGCGGGAGAAATCACAGAAGAGCGAAGCGGGCGCGGTGGTACGCAGCATCGACATCACTCAATGCGAAACCAGTATGTATTCCTGGGATAACCTGTTCCTGCCCAGCGAGCCTTCCCACTTTTCGTACCACGAAGGTACGGGTGCCTCTCATGTGGACGATATCACCTTCAACCTGGGCTTCGATGAGCAGGGGATTTTAGCGGGCGGACAGATGAGCTTCCATCTCGTCGACGACGTGTGGACGGACGACGGCTCGCAGCAGTTGAGCTACGTCGATTCTTGGGTCAGCGCCGATTTCAGCCGAAACCCCGTAGCACCTCTGGACACAGACGGCGCCACGTACTGGACCTATCAGGGGGAGGTAAACGTGACCTTCAAGGTGGAGGGCTGGTCGCAGTGTTCCTACATCGTCGATCCGGAGGCTCAGGAGTATCAGTTTTACACAGTGGAGAACGCAAAGGAAGAGACGCACGTCGTTCCCTTCGAGTTGTCCATCGAACTGCTACCCATCGGAGAGCTGAGTTACGCCCTGGAAATGATGGGCGGTTCCCAAGACAGCGATGGTTTCACTGAAATCAACCTGTTCCTGGATTGCGCCGGCAGCGTGCCGCTGGATTCGAGCGAGTGAGGCTTGCTTAATCTGAGATAGGCCTACGAAGCACGAATGGATAAGCGGTGCAGCCTTTCCACACCTTACGAATTTCCTTTCTGGTTTTCGAAGATGAATAATTTACAAAAATGGTGTTGCTCGATCATCGGAGCGCAGAGTCGCGAGTGGTTACCCGACGAAACTGATATTCGACAGCAGGTAAGTTGTTAGGTAGGATACGACAATGCCGTAAAGGAAACTGTATAGAGTTCCGATTAATATATATTCAGCTTCCATCCGGTTCGAACTTACATTGATTTCTCCGAATCGAAAGACCGACTTCGCTGCGATCAGAAAGCCGATTCCGGCGGGTTGGTTTACAAGCACTAGAACGTAAATTAGTGCGCGTTCAAGGTATCCGATCGTCTTGCCGCCCTCTTCAAAACCTCTTGATGCAATATTTTGCGCTTCTTTGAGATTTTGCTTGTCTCCGTCTTTAGCCAATTTATTGAGCTGATCGAGAAAGGGTTTGACTTTGAAGCCAACAACAATTCCCCCGACGCTTACATTCAAAACCGCACCGAAAAACAGCAGGTTCCCAGCGTAATATGCTTTACCGAAGAGACCATACCAATAATTCGGGAAGGGCAGTAGGTCTCGTGAATCAATGACATATGCGAGTACCACGATTACGAATACGTGTGCCAATTGATCGAATAAAAAAGTCCGCAAGCCATCGCTCGATCGTTTCGACGTTATGTAGTCGATGATGGAATGCAGTGTAAAAATGAGTAATCCAACACTCCATGCCTGGATCGTGCCCAACAATACCCAAGAAAGAATGCCTGCGATCAAGGCGTGTTTGATTAAGCCTTGCGGTTGAGAATTATTCTTAACATCGTCATCAGATCGAAATAAGAAATCACCTGCAAGATGTGCACTGACCAGAGGAATGATGAGTTTGTATATTGGATGGATCATAAAACCCTCGATTTATGTACCCACATTACAAGCCTCGGGGCCTGTAATTATGTATTACAAGCTCTAGTTATTGTGAATGTTCTCCCGTTGCTCTTTATCGCGCAAGATCATTGGTAAATGTGTTTCGTAGAACTCAATGGCGGAGGCAATTTTCGCCCAACCCGCCCGATCGAGATGCTGCGCAACCGCTTGTTGAGATATCTTTTTTGCGAACCAATGCCTTGCAATGGTTTCCTGCGTATAATCCAACAAAGCTCCGCAGACTGCGTTTGCTTGTTTGTCGGTCCATTCAGTAATTTTGATATCCATTAATTTCAGGATAATTTCAAAGGCTTTGGCAGTATTTGATTCGAATCGCACGGGAAAAGAAATATCCATGCGATTGGATTTATTTAACCTTTCCAACCCTTCACCGGAAAGGCGAAATGCTTCTCCATCGCCACTTGAAATATTTTCCTCGGGAAGAAAATCAAGGAGTCCCAATCCGATCGATAATCTTGTGTCCAGGTGTTTCGAACTCGAACTTGCTTTAATGAGGGCTCTAAAAAAAGTGCCAATTCGTAAAGACTTAGATGAATCTGTTACCAGAAATTGCCAGCTGTCTCCCCGAAAGAATTCGGGTGGATACGGAACCGATCCGGAAAAAGAATCAACGAGCTTCTGCGAGGAAACTTCGAGGCATTCATGCAAGTATTTGCGATCGTTTCCCTTGAATTTTGTCGAGCCGACGATATCACCTGTCAGGACTGCATAAATCTTGTCTTTATCAATCTTCATTTTCTCAGCCATCACGATCGTGTAATACAAGTTATATCACTTGTAATCGTCAGATACAAGCCTTTTAACTTGTATTAGATTGTATCACGTAACGAATCATCTCGGTGTGGAATCATGCAACACGATTCCGGCAGATTGTTGGAAATGTGAGGGAACGGAATCGTTGAAAGATGTGAGAAGATGAAGTCTCGTTAAGTGGAGAAAGGACAAGTCGAAAACGGCCATCACGAAATGAGACACTATCCTGCAAACATCTGCAGCTCCTCACGTCGATGAAACGTTGAGCTGAGATAAGTGAAGAACAACAACAACAAACACCTCGGTTTCACATGAGATTCAATCGCCGCCGCAGCCCAAGCTGCGGCGGCGTATATTTGTGGCGAGGGCTCATTCGTCTCCGCGCCGGACGGACGCTACGGATTGCAGCTTCCGCCGGGTACGTCGTTTGGCATGCAGGCGCGCGGCACGCAGATCACCTGCTTGGGATCGTTGGGATCCTGCACCAGGCAGCCGACTGCCTTCTCGGGCTTCGACGTCGCCGTGGGCCGCGGCGGGACAGAGAACACGGGCAATACCGATAACTCCGTCTCGGGCGACAGGTCCACCGAGTCGCGTTCCAGCCAGCAGTTTACACCGGGGAAACGAGGTGAATCAACGATGAGCCAATCGCCTTGCGCATCAACACCGCGCAAGCTGAGTTCGATTCCGGCACTAACGGCACTGACGACCGGATATGCAGCGCCGGGTCCCGTCCAGCACAAACCATCTTTCACGGCCTTGGCGAGAGGCAGTTCCGTTGTTGGTGTGGCGGTGATGGGAGTGGCGGGCGCCCGGAGGGCGATGGGTTCGGCGATCACGGTGGGATCGAACTCGAAAGCGCCCGCATCGCAGGCTTCACCGAAGGGGCGCTCGACGCCGCGCTGATCGCTTGGCGGGCAGTCCAGTGTGGCAGCGTCAATGGCGGCGCTGCCGGGCTGCAGGGCGTGCGTTTCGGTCGGTCCGCCGTTGTCCGCCAACGGCTGCAGCAGCAATTCCCCTGCGGTAAAGAATCGGCAATCTTCAGACAGATTGATGCCCAGCAGAGTCGGAGTCGACGTGGGATTCCAGTAACAGTTGTAACCGTTTCCGCTAGAGATCGTGTTCTCGATTTCGGCCAGGCCTCCAGCGAGGTTGATGCCGGTTCCGGCATTGTTCGCCACGGTGACGTACAGCAGCCTCAATTCGCCGTCCTGGCTGCTGATTGCCACGTCCCCGCGATTCGAGCTGACTGTCGAGTTGCGCAAAATCAGTTCTCCGGCGTTGGTGATGCCGCGGTCCGTACTGCGGCTTATCGTGCTGTTGATCAGTTCCAGATGTCCAACGTTGGTGATGGTTGTATCGGGCAGATCGCCGGCGAGATGCAAGGGGTTGAGGATGTTGCGATCGATGGTCGTGTTTTCGACAATCATCGTTCCGCGGTTCGTAATCGCACGATCCTTGTTTTCGACCAGACGGCTTTGTTCGACGGTCACACTGCCGTCGTTAATGAGCGCATCGGCGGTCGAACCGGTTATGGTCACGTTCTGCAGAGCCGCTTCGGCGTCGGGTGCGACACGAATGCCCAGGCCGCAGTCCCGCAGAGTGACCTCGGTGATGGTGGCGGAAGCGCCCTCGGCAACATGGATGCAGGGTAAAGCACCCGTCGTGGGTCCGGAAGTCGTGATGGTGAGATCGAGGAAAGTGACATCGGCGTTGAGGGCGACGGTTCCCGTATCTGTCAGTTCAAGTATGCTCTCTGCTTCGCCCATGCCCTCGATGGCTATGATGCTGTCGATCGTCACGTCCGGCACGCTGATCGTTCCGGCGGCGAGGCGAATGATATCGCCGCCATCGACGTGCCTGGCCGCACCACTGAGCGTCAGGCAGGCGGCCTCCCAGGAGCGGCAGTCATTGGCGTCGTCACCGTCGGGCGCGACGTAATAAACACGAAAGAGCCCGGCGACGATCTCGCGTGCGGTGTCGAGCGGTCCGCAGGCCAGCACCGCCATCAACACGGCCATTATGGGCAGCAAGTAGCGTTTCTTTCCCAACTGTTTCTGTCTCATCGCAAACTATCTCCAC
>Ga0307426_1001243_pt1 | contig 16983 bp, 15 predicted proteins | sample SalMarWE160340MG_FD_202165 | JGI IMG/M metagenome (GOLD analysis project Ga0307426, IMG submission 202165) | Salt marsh sediment microbial communities from the Plum Island Ecosystem LTER, Massachusetts, United States - WE1603-40 | ecosystem: Environmental > Aquatic > Marine > Intertidal zone >... | reverse complement strand
CCCAACAGCTTTCTGAGGAGCCGATTCCCCTCGCCTCCGCCCTCATCCGCGCAATCGAAGACGCCCGCGAGGCGAATTTGCCCGCCTACACGCTCGCGAGTGTCGGACAGACACTGACGCGGTACACCGAATGGACGCCGGCCGTATGGGCTTTCGAAGCGGCGCTCGCCCTCGACCCGGAATACGCGCAGGCCCATGCCTACCTGGGATTGGCCCTCGATAGAAGCGGCCAGGATGGTTTCGAACACATGCAAACTGCTGTTTCCGAACAACCTCAAAATCCCCTGGCATACGCTTTCCTCGCCTACCATTGGCAGATGAAAGCTCAGCCCACGATCGCCAAGATCTACCTGGAGATCGCCGCCCGACTCGACGCGACCAATCCGGCGATCAGCGCACAGCTCGCACAGGTATTCGCCGACCTCGGGGATCTCGAGGCGGCCAAAAACGCGCTGAGAATCTCCGTCACACTCGCCCCCGAGGATGCACAGTTTTGGTACCTGCTGGCGCGATTTTCGATCGAACGCGGCATCGAGATTCAAACGCTGGGAATTCCCGCAGCCCGCAACGCACTGCTGCTCGACAGGCAAAACCCGGCCGGCCTCGTACTGCTTGGATATGCACATTTAACCCTGGGGAATTTCGACCTGGCGGAACGGCTGCTCTGGCGAGCCGTCCAAATGAACCCCAAACTCGCCGAGACCCAATACTACCTTGGTCTCCTGCGCCGCATGCAAGGCGATCCCGACCGCGCCCGTGCAGCCTGGGAATATGCCCGGCTTCTCGACCCCGACGGCGCGATCCATGAACTCGCCGGGCGCATGCTCCAGACCCTTCAGTATTCACCCTGAGTTTGGAAGCGCGCCTGCATTCTGAAGCCGATAGCAGAAGCTGCATCGGAATCGATACACGATTCTCGTCGACCGTGCGGGCAATTTTTCTATGCTAGAATGCGGTCGCAAAGGAGACCGTATTGCAGAAAATACGCTATCCACTCCGGTTGTGCTGTCTCGTGCTGCTGATCCTGCTTCCAGCCTGCAGATGGTTTGTGCCCGAGAGCGAATCGGGCGCCATCCTGTTTCAGGACGACTTCTCCAGGCCGGAAAGTGGCTGGGATCGGTATCACGACGACGTTTACAGCGTGGATTACGAGCAAGGCACCTACCACGTTCGCCTCTTTGCAGCGGACACAGAGGTGTGGGCCCGTCCTCATCTCGATCTTACAGACGTGCGCATCGAAGTGATCGCCAAGAAGGTTGCTGGACCCGACGACAATATATACGGCGTCGTCTGCCGCTACCAGGATGCGGATAACTTCTACTTCTTCGTCATTTCGAGCGACGGCTACGCAGGGATAGGCGTGCACAAGAACGGAGAAGGCATCTTGCTCAGTGAGGACACGATGCAGCCTGCCGACGTCGTCCAAACGGGAAACACGAGCAACCTGATCCGCGCCGTTTGTGACGGTGAAAGACTGCGGCTGTACGTGAACGGCGTCCTCGTCGCCAGCGCAGAAGAAACCGAAAAATGGCCCGAAGGGGACGCGGGTCTGATCGTAGGCACCTTCGCTGAACCCGAGGTGGAAATCGAATTCGATAACTTCTCGGTTTCCAAACCGTAAAGAGCATCCAACTGGTTTCCGGAGTGCCATGAACGTACATCTCGACAGTGTAGGCTGCAAGCTGAACCAGAGTGAACTCGAACGCCTTGCGCGGGATTTTCAACGCGCAGGACATACGCTCGTCGCTTCCCCAGAAGAGAGCGATTTGATCGTGATCAATACCTGCACGGTAACGAGGGCCGCCGCCGCCGATTCCCGCAGCAAAGCTCGTCATGCCCACCGGCTGAATCCACGGGCGAAGATCGTGCTTACCGGCTGCTGGAGCAGCATGGAACCGAACGCCGCTGCGGCGCTGCCGGGTGTGACCTGGGTCGTGCCGAATTCGTCCAAGGAGGATCTGGTCGCTGAATTGGGCGGTGGAATCCCGCTGAAACGACCAGGGAAACCACCGACACGAAACCCTCTTCCGGGGAACCGGCGCAGGACGCGTGCCTTCATTAAAGTCCAGGACGGTTGCGATAATCACTGCACGTACTGCATCACCACACTGGCGCGCGGCGCAGCGCGGAGTGAACCGCCCGATACAATCCTCGAGGAGATCCGTTTTGCGATCGACGGCGGCGTAAAGGAAATCGTACTCAGCGGCGTTCAACTGAGTGCCTATGGGAAGGATTTATCCGAAGACATGGATCTGCGTTTCCTGGTGAAGCGCATCCTCGACACGACGAGCATCGCCCGCCTGCGTCTGTCCTCTCTCGAACCCTGGGATCTTCCACAAGACTTTTTCGCGTTGTGGGAAGATCCGCGCCTGTGTCGTCAATTGCATCTGCCACTGCAGTCGGGTTCAGAGCGGATTCTCCACCGCATGGGACGTCCCATCACCCCACTACGCTACGCGGCGTTGATCCGTCGAGCACGCCAGGAGATCCCGGACCTGGCCGTCACGACGGACGTGATTGTCGGGTTTCCTGGGGAACGGGATGCAGACTTCATGGAAAGCCTGGATTTCATCGAGGCCATGGAATACAGCGGCATACATGTTTTCACGTACTCCCCCAGACCGGGTACGGCCGCAGTACGACTCCCCGGGTATGTATCGGCGCAGGTCGCCCGTGCACGCGCACGAAAGGTCAAATCGATCGCGGCAGCTTCCAGCCAGGCGTATATGTCCAAATTCATCGGTGAGGCGGTGCCCGTTCTCTGGATACGCAGCCAGCAGACGACTCCGCGACGATGGGACGTTTGCGGATTGACGGACAACTATATTCGCGTCCATGCTTCCAGCGAAAACGATCTGTGGAATCGGGTCACCACCGTCCGGCTGGTATCTCTCGCCGAGCAAGGGGGAATGCAGGCAGAACAGATATTCCACCCCGGCACGCCTGCGAGATGCTGATTCTAACGAAAGTCTTGCTATCTTTGCCGCCGCCTGGCCGGTATAATGTGGACATGAAGATGAAACAGCAATTACAAAACGACCTTAAACAGGCCATGTTGAAGCAGGACGACCTGCGCAAGAGGACGCTGCGTATGGTCATGGCAAGCTTGAAACTCGCAGAAGTCGACCACAAGGCGGAGCTCGACGATCCCGCCATTCTGGGCTTGATTCAGAAAGAAGTGAAATCACGGCAGGAAAGCGTCGATGAGGCCAAGCAAGCCGGGAGAGACGACCTGGTTGAACGCACGCAAGCCGAAATCGAAGTGCTGCAGGAATATCTGCCCCAGGCGCTTTCCGAAGATGAGTTGAAGGATCTGGTTCAGGAAACCATCGACGAAGTCGGGGCAGAAAGCCCGGCCGACATGGGGAAAGTGATGAAGGCCATCATGCCGCGCATCCAGGGTCGAGCCGACGGGAAAATGGTCAGTGAGCTCGTGCAGGGAATTTTGAGCGCATCCTAGATTCAGATGACGAAATCAACCAAGAACACTCGTTTCTCTTTTATGCTTCGGCTTAAATCAGCCTGGCTTGCAGCCAGGCTGTGGCTGATACTCGTGTTGGGTCTCGTCGGCACGATTGCCATCATCTCGCTGCCGTCTTCCGAACGCGGATCTACCTACAATCTCGAGGTCGGAAGCGTCTCCAGCCAAGACATTCTGGCGCCTTACGCATTGACCTACAACAGCGAGGTTTTGCTCGAAGAGGCTCGCCAATCGGCTGCCGCCGAGGTCAGCGACATCTACGACCCACCCGACACCAACGTCGCCCGGCAGCAGCTTGATAAATTACAAACCGCATTGCAATACATCGACAACATACGTGCGGACACGATCGCTACACCAGAGCAGAAGTTGTCCGACCTGGCTGCGATCGAAAACGTAACCCTCGATACGGACCAGGCCGAAGCGATCTTGTACTTCCCCGATTCGACGTGGGAATCCATCAAACTCGAGGCTACTTCAGTTCTGGAACAAGTAATGCGCAGCGAAATTCGTGAAGGGCGTGTCGAAGAAGCCCGCCGTCGTGTCCCCGCGCTTGTGAGCATCACACTGCCGAGTACGCAATCCCAAATCGTGAGCCAATTGGCCTCGGCCTTCGTGGCGCCCAACAGTAGGTACAACGCAGAAGCCACCGAGAACGCAAAAGCGGCAGCCCGGGAAGCCGTTCAATCGGTCAGTAAGTCTTACGCCAATGGTGAAATGATCGTCAATCGCGGCGACATCGTCACCCCGCTCGACGTCGAAGGATTACAGACGTACGGACTGCTCGACGCCCCCAACACGGCTCGTACGGTCGCTATCCGCGCCTTGTTGGTGCTCATTCTCGGCGGCACCTGGACGCTTTACGCACACCGGGTGCACGGCAGCCAAATCCGAAACGTGCGCCTGGCCACCATGCTGAGTTTGATTTTCATCTTCGTTGCATTCGTAATGCAGCTCATGCTGCCCGATCACACCGTACTGCCGTACATCTTCCCGGCAGCCACGGTACCGATGCTGCTCACCATAATTTTCAGTCCGGGCATGGGCATCGTTACCTCCATGGTCATCGGCGCACTCGCGGGCTTCCTGACACCCCGTGGCCTGGAGGTCAGTCTGTACATGATGGTCAGCGCCTCGCTGGCCTGCCTCGTCATCGGACGCGCCGAAAGGTTGAGTGCATTCTTCTGGTCCGGCCTGGTCGTAGCCATTTCCGGTGCCTTCATCGTCGCCATCTTCCGCTTCCCCGATCCTGCGACGGACCTGCTCGGAAAGCTTACCCTCTTGGGAGCCGCCGTGCTGTCTGGCATGCTTTCGGCAAGTCTGGCCTTTGGTTTTCTGCTCCTGGTGGGAAGTCTCCTGGGGATGACGACCAGCCTGCAATTGATCGAACTCTCGCGGCCGGACCATCCCTTGCTGCAGTTGGTCTTAAATAAGGCGCCGGGGACGTATCAGCACAGCCTTCAAGTAGCGAATCTGGCCGAGCAAGCTGCCCGCGCGATCGGTGCGAACGCCCTGCTCACGCGCGTCGGCGCGCTGTACCACGACGCCGGTAAAGCAATCCATCCACAATACTTCATCGAGAATCAGATTCCCGGGCAGAACGTACACGATCAGCTCGATCCGGAAACGAGCGCTTCCGTGATCATCCAGCACGTATCTGACGGCCTCGAGCTCGCTCGAAAATACCACCTGCCGCAGCGCGTTAAAGACTTCATCGCCGAACATCACGGTACTTTGGGAACGAGTTTTCAATACAATCAGGCGTTGAATGCAGCCAACGGCGATAGCAATCTCGTCAATCGTAAAGCGTTTACCTATCCTGGGCCAAGACCCCGGTCGCGAGAGACGGCGATTTTGATGCTCGCCGACAGCGTCGAGGCAAAAGCCCGCGCCGACGTCCCGACCGACGAGAAGGAACTCGACAAACTCGTACGCTGGATTATCGACGACCGGCTGGCGCAGGAACAGCTCTCGCGCACCGACCTTACCCTGCGGGACATCGACACCATCCGGCGATCTTTCGTCAGCACCTTGAAGAATTTCTACCACCCCCGTTTGCGCTATCCCGAATCCAACCAGGAAAACCAATCCCCCGCGACATCCGCGGCAGATCAGAGATTATCCGCGACGCCGGAAGCATGACCTACCAAGTTCAGATCGTTCATGACCATTCCTGTGAAGACGAAATCGGAAACCTGGAAGCCGTGGCCATTTCCGTATTGGAACATGAAAATGCACCGCCGGGCGCTTTGAGCGTCGTCCTCACGAGTGACGAGAAGGTCCGTGAATTGAACCGCCGTTTCGCCCAGATCGATCGGGCGACCGACGTCCTGGCCTTCAGCGACGGGAGCCGGGATCCGGAAACGGGACAATTTTATTTCGGTGACGTCACCATCGCGCTGCCCATCGCAAAGCAGCAGGCAAAGCAGGCCAATCAGACCCTGGCAGCGGAACTGTCACTACTAACGATACACGGCGTGCTGCACCTGCTCGGTTACGATCACCAAGACGGTAACGAAAAAAACCGCATGTGGCGCATACAAGCGGAGATCCTGAGAAGTTACGGTCACTCATTCGAACCTTCGGAGCTCGAGGCATGAGTTCACGCCGGAATGTCTCCGCATGGATCGCCGCCTTCAAGCATGCTTTCTCGGGCCTGGGAAACGTGATTCGCACGCAGCAAAACGCCTGGGTCCATGCGCTGGCCACGATCGTGGTCGTCGCCGCCGGATTGTGGCTGCAGCTTGAAAAATGGAAATGGGCCGTATTGCTGGTGGCTATTGCCATGGTGTGGTTGGCCGAATGTTTCAACACAGCCTTGGAATTTGCCGTCGACCTTGCGAGCCCGGACGTACACCCATTGGCTCGTCAGGCCAAGGATGCCGCCGCAGCAGCAGTTCTGGTTGCGGCCATTTTCTCCCTGATCATCGGCTTGTTGATCTTCGTTCCTCTGCTCACGGCGAAATTTGCAGCATAGCGACGGCCCGTGTTTATTGTAAAAGCGTCAGACGGTTGTCGTACCTTTGAAAAATAACATTGCGGGTGCTCTTTTTCTATGCCATAATCCGCTTGTAAGTACAACATCCAAATCCTTTTTCGAGGTCTCAGGATATGTCATCGGAAGCAACCCGAGGTTCACTCTATCAAGCTTCTACGGCAACTTTCGATTTCAATAATCCCTCTCAGGCTTTAAGTGAACTGCTCGAACTCATCAAAAAGCTGCTTGATCTAGACCGTGTTGCGCTTTATGAATACAACGAAGAAAGCTCCGCTTTCTTCCCACGCATGTCGATCGGCGTCTCGACCAGCGAACTCGGAAAAGTCACATCGTCTTCTGAAAATCCCGTGCTCAAGGAAGCGCTTTCGAAGCACCACTCCGCCTTCACAAAGGACGGAAAAGGTACCCTTTCACTCCCTCTCACTCCCGGCAATATTGCCTGCGCACCGTGTTTCACCGGAGGTCAAACCGTCGGATTGATTTTTACGGCTTCCGATTCGAAAAAGACCTACGATTTCCAGGAACTGGCAGTCCTCGACATCCTATCGACAAGGGCCGCGGAAATTCTATCGTTGTCGAAACAAAGTGCCAGCCAGAGCTTTCTGCTCCACAAGTTGTCGCTGCTGTATCAGGCGAGCCACGCCATCACCGGTACGAAAGATGCGGAAGAAGCCATTCGGCAAACCGCCATTCACCTGCTCAGCGCGACGTCAGGTGACAGCTGTGAGATTCTCATCCTCAATGAAAGCGGCAACGATCAAACCTATCGATACCGCCAACAGTTGGCGAAAGGCATGCAGCAAACCGTCACGCCGCTCTCGGATGATCCCATGCCGGACTATCCCATACACGAGACGATTCTTGAAAATTTACAACCAGTTTTTCTCAGCGTTTCTCCCGCCAAAGGTTCCGCGCAAGATATTGCCATCATGCAGTCCGAAGGAATTTCCGCAGCGTCCATCTTCCCTCTCGCCACCGGAAATAAGGCATTGGGAATCGTCCGCGTCGTATACAACCAGCCCGGCAAACAATACGATCCGCAGGAAATTGAACTTGGCCATGCCATCGTAAACATCGGCGCAGTGGGCATTCAGGACGCCATACATCTGAGTACGGCCAAAGCGCGCGCCAATCAGCTTCAGTTGCTCGGCGAGATCGGACGGGAAATTACCTCCACCCTCGATCTGGAGGCCGCGCTCGAAAATGCGATGATCAACACCCAGAAACTGCTCGATGTGGAAGCGTGCGTACTTTTCCTGCTCGACGAGCGCGGCGAGAAACTGGTGCTAAAAGCCAGTGGGGGAAGGCACGTCCGCATCCGCGATGTGGCCATCCGTCTGGAGGAAGGCATCGCCGGCTGGGTGACGCGCAACCAGAAACCGCTGATCGTAAACGACGTTCGAACGAATCCACTTTACCACAGCGCAATCGACGGTCAGACGGGTTTGCTCACCAACTCCGTGCTCTGCGTTCCGATGGCACAAAGGGACGAAGTGATGGGCGTTATCGAGGCCATCAACCATCCGGACGGCGCCTTCGGTATAACGGATCAGCAACTGCTGTCTTCCGTTGCTGCCTGGGCGGCTGTTGCGCTCGAAAACGCCAACCTCTTCCGGCGGGTGACGGAGGAGCGCAGCAAACTCGAAGCGACGCTCGTCGAAACCGCCGACGCCGTCGTTCTCACTGACCTGACGGCGAAGATCATGCTCATCAATCAAACGGCCTGCCAGGCGTTCCGCATCGACGCCGAAGATGCCATGGGGCAACCTGCTGCAAGCGTCTTTTCGGAAAATCCCCTGGGGGAACTTCTCTCGGACGATCGGATTGAATTGCCCATGCGGCAAGAAGTGACTACGCCGGGCGATCGTACTCTCCACGCCACGATCAGCGAGATCAGCGGCGTCGGCAAAGTGGTCGTCATGCAAGACATTACCGCCTTCAAGCAGATCGACCGCATGCGTTCCCATTTGCTGGGCACCGCGGCGCACGATCTGAAAAATCCCTTGAACGCCATTCGCCTGGGCGCAGATTTACTCATGGAAGCGAACCTCACCGATCAGCAGCGCAAGGCGCTCAGCATGATGCAGCGTGCAACGGACAGCATGGCGAATCTGATCACCTCCCTCCTGGAAACCATCCGCGTGGAATCCACCGCCACTTTGATCAACGAACCATGCCCGATCAACGATCTCGTCCGGCGTGCAATCGAAGACCTGCGGCCGCTGGCCAATGCGAAAGGCCACAGCGTTAAATTCGAAATTCCCCCGAAGGACCTGGTGATCATGGGGGACCCGGAACGCTTGAATTCCGTAATGAACAACTTGCTGAGCAACGCAGTCAAATTCACCCAGGATGGCGGAAAGATCGATATCGACGCCAGCTGGGACGATGAGACCGTAACCATCAGCGTAAAAGACAACGGACCGGGAATACCGGAAGAAGAACTCCCCAGAGTGTTCGATCATCTTTTCCGCGGCAGGATCGCTGTGGAGGATCCGGAAAACCCGATCGACGGCACCGGGCTTGGACTGGCGCTCGCAAAGACCGTCATAGAGCAGCACGGGGGTCAAATTTGGGTGGAGAGTGAAGAAGGCAATGGGAGCGCTTTCTACTTCACCCTCCCCAGGTTGAGTGACAGCGAGGTCGAGCAGCTTAAAGAATAGCCACGATCGCACCCGATCGTTTTCATCATCGCCCCACATCCCCATAATGTTCCGCCGCCCAAATCCTATTTCCGTACCGATTTTCTGATGTGCTATAAAAAGCCCAGACGTTCCCAGCACTGAGGCGTGGGACGGGTTTGGAAGATCGGGACGTTCCGCAAGCAAGACATGATAAGATTCTGGATTGTACGGATCTCGTGTACGACCGCGAAATGAGAGGGAATGCTGTGTCTGAAATCAGTTTTCGCTTCGGAACTGTAGGTACCCCACGCTCCACGCCCAAAAAGCCGGGAGGGTCGATCGGAACGATCCAGTATCTTGCGGATCAGAAACTGTTCAGCTTCGAGTTGGGCTGGGTCCGCTCCGTGCGCGTGTCCGAAAAGACGTGCGAGAAGATCAAAGAGACAGCCGCACAGGTAGACGTAGCTCTCAGCGTCCATGCACCCTACTTCATCAACCTCAACGCCGACGATGTGGAGTGGCCTAAAAGCCGCAAGCGCTTGATGGACGCCGCACATTACGGCCACCTCGCCGGCGCGACGGACATCGTCTTTCACCCCGGATCCTATTTCGAAAAGCCGGCCGAAGAAGTACTCGAAGTGGCCATCCCGCGCCTGGAAAACTGCCTGGAAGAACTTCGTGCTGCCGGGAACCCGGTCAGGCTGCGCCCCGAGACGATGGGCAAAGGCGCACTGCTTGGGAGCCTGGACGATTTATTGGTGATGTCGGCGAAAATCGACGGCGTCGAACCCTGCCTGGACTTCGCCCACCTGCATGCCCGGCCCGGCGACGGCAGCTGCAATTCGTATGACGAATGGGCGGCCATCCTGTCATCTTATGGAGAAACCCTTGGTGCAGCGGCGCTGCAGCGATTGCACTGCCATCTCTCCGGCATCCACTACGGTCCGAAGGGAGAACTCAACCACCTCATGCTGCACGATTCGGACTTCGATCTCGAAGGGCTCATGCGCGCTCTGGTCGAATTCGGCTGCGGGGGAAGAATCCAGTGCGAAAGCCCGGAGGACATGGACAAAGATGCGCTGGTCATTAAAGCCGCCTGGGAGAAAGCCGGCGGAGCAAGCCATTGATGTCTCCGGAAAGGGAAGACGCGCTGCGCCGTTTGCATCGACGCATGCGTACATGCCGGCTGTGCCTCGAACAAGGCTACGAGATCCAACCGCCGGCCATCTTCTCGGGGAAGTACGGCGCCAGAATCATGCTCATTGGGCAAGCGCCCGGTGTAACGGAAGTGGAAGCCGACCGTCCCTTCAACGCCGGAAGCGGCAGCCGCCTGTTTCAATGGCTCGCTGAGGCCGGTCTGGAAGAAAAGTGGTTTCGCAGCGAACAATACATGACTGCCGTGACCAAGTGTTTTCCCGGCAAGGCCAAGAATGGGAGCGGAGACCGCGTACCGACGCGCACGGAGCAAAATCTATGCCGGCCCTATCTGGATGAAGAACTGGTGCTGATCGATCCACACTTGATCTTGCCGGTCGGCCGGCTGGCGATCAACCTGTTTTTTCCTGCGAAACAATCCTTGCATCAATTGATCGGAATTGAATTTCGAATCGACGGTCGTTGGGTGATCCCGCTGCCCCACCCCTCGGGCGCCAGCCGTTGGCACCAGACTCACGAAAATCGCGTTCTCATTCAAAAAGCGATCGAAAAGATACGCCGGCGTTGGAAACGACTGCAAGCCTAACTATCGGGAAATTCGATCTCTTCCCTGCCCAGCAGTTTATCGTGAATGCGCTCGACCACGATCTCCAGGTGTTTCGGCTTGTGGACGAAGTCCAGGTCGTCGGTGCGCAAGGTCAAGACCGGACAGATATCGAAGCCCCGCAGCCATTCATCGTAGAGCGATTCCAGCAGTCCGAGGTACTCGGCCGTGATGCCGCTTTCCATTTCGCGCCCGCGGTCGTGAATACGATCGAGCAGAACGGGCACCGGCGCCCGCAGGTAAATCAACAAATCCGGCGACGGCAGTTCCCCCACGATGATGTCGAAAACGCGGCGATAGGTGTAAAAATCGCGTTCACTTAGGCTGCCCAGGCTTTGCGCTGCCCGGGCGAATATTTCGGCGTCTTCGTAAATCGAACGATCGATGATCGCCGACTGCTTCGAACGAGCCAGTTCGAGGTGTTGGTCCGCGCGATGCCCGAGGAAGAATACGTTCAGGTGAAATGCCCAGGCTCCCATGTCGGCGTAGAAATCCGAGAGATAGGGATTGTCCACCACCGACTCGTACGCCGTCTGCCAGCCGAGTCGTTCACCGAGCCGTTCGGTGAGCGAGGTCTTCCCGCAGCTGATGTTACCCGCAACGAGTACGAAATGTTTTGCCATCGGTTTCCGATCCTCTCAGCGAAAATGTCGGGTATTCCGCCAGCTTTCGCCGATCCTTCCAGCGCAGGACTTTAACTGTCCCGTAAGTGATGTTATCATGGATTCATCGACCAGAATCAGCCGAATAGAGATCGCGGTCTGCGATCTCAACGAATTTCAAACAGGAAGAGGATAACCATGGCAAATTCGGTTTTAATTGCATACGCAAGCAAGTACGGCGCGACGAAGGAAATTGCTGAGAAGATCGGCGAAGTGCTGCGCCAATCAGGATTAACTGCTGAGATCCAACCGGCAGACGGCATCAAGGACGTTTCTTCCTATCAGGCCGTGGTCCTGGGAAGCGCCGTCTATGTTGGAAAATGGCGCAAGCAAGCCGTGAAATTCCTGAATGCCAACAGCAAGACGCTGGCGAACATACCTGTCTGGATATTTTCAAGCGGTCCGACGGGAGAAGGTGATCCGGTCGAGTTGTTGAATGGCTGGCGCATGCCCGAGAGCATCCAACCGGTCCTCGACCACATCCAGCCTCGAGACGTCGTTGTCTTTCACGGAAAGCTCGACGCCGATAAGTTGAACTTCATCGAACGCCGCATGATCAAAATGGTCGAAGCGAAAATCGGGGATTTTCGGGATTGGACGGCGATCCAATCCTGGGCTGAGGGCATTGCAGACAACCTGAGCTGACCGAGTAGACGACCAGCGACGACGAGTTTCCGGCCAGGGAGGCACGGAGACCACGGCGCGTATGCAAGGCGAACGCACCCAGCGCCTTGTGCCTCCTCCAGCTTATCCGCAGTTACAATTCCGCCGCCAACAGACGACTGAGCGTCTCGCGCGTGTCCCGCTCGCCTTCGAGACGGGTTTCTCCGCGAATCGCACCATCTCGCAGCAGAAGCACGCGGTCGGCGTAGCTTGCGGCACGGAAGTCGTGGGTGACCATGATCACCGTCTGGCTGTCCTCGTCGCAAAGGCCGCGCACGAGTTCGAGCACGCCGGCTCCGGTCTTGGTGTCCAGATTGCCCGTCGGCTCGTCCGCCAGCAGCAGCGCAGGTCGGTTGGCCAGCGCACGGGCGATGGCCACACGCTGGCGTTCACCGCCCGAAAGCTGGCGCGGCAGGTGATTGGCTCGCTTGTCCAGTCCCACTCGCTCGAGCAGTTCCACAACCCGTGCTTTGCGTTTCGCCCGTGCAGCCCCCGCCAGGCGCATGGCCACATCGACGTTGCCCGCGGCGCTGAGCGTCGGCAGCAAATTGAAGGTCTGAAAGACAAACCCCAATTCCCGCAAGCGCAGATCGGCTCGCTGCCCGTCACTCAAATCCGAGAGTGCGTTTCCGGCGATGAACACCTCACCTTTCGAAGGTCGATCCATCGCGCCCAGCAAATGAAGCAGACTGGATTTGCCGCTTCCGGAAGGACCGACGATGGCCACGAACTCCCCCGGTTCGACGACCAGGTCTACCCCCCGCACGGCTTCGACGGAGACTCCGTTCATTTGGAAAATTTTCCAGACATCTTTCGTTGATACAATTGCTTCCATCGTTCACCTACCTGATTTGGTTTTTACTCGTACCGTAATGCTTCCAGGGGATCGACCTGCACCGCTTTCCAGGCGGGCAGCAATGAAGCCCCAGACCGGTGAAAATCGCCAGCAGGCTGATGTTCAGCCATTTGGTCAGAATCACGTCGGCCGTGCTGACGTTCCATGACGCCTACGATCATGACGATCGTGACGAAAAGGAAAACTACGACGTAAACCGCACTGTTGATCATGCCTGTGAATCCTTCGGTCACACTCATCATTTCCATGGCGGCGTCCATGACCTCTTCCTGGCTGCCCGTCTGCAGGCGGGAATCCAGAGCCTCGATCTTCGCCCGGACCGAGTCGACATCCTCGACACTTCCCATCGTCTGAATGACAGCCGACACGCTCTCCGGCCGTTCGAAGAGAGCTTGCGCGCTGCCCAGATCCATCAGCACCATTCCGTCGAACAGACCTGGAGCCGGTTCGAGCACGCCGATAACGCGAAAACGCCGATCCAACAACTCGATCGTATCCCCGGGTTGCACCGGCGAATCATCTTCCTGGCTGAGTTGTTCCGCGGCGCCCTGGCCGAGGATGACGCTGCGCGGATTCTGCAATTCCCCCCGACCGGTCGAAATCTCGAGATCACTCAGGAAAGCCGCTTCGTGGCCCGCTTCGATGCCGACGGCAGACAAAGCCGGCGGTAAACCGGATATTGGAGGACTGGCCAACGGCAGGTAAAGGATCGCTGAACTGGCCTCCTTGTCGATACCATCGAGATTCAGGAGTTCCCGTGCCAAATCATTCGAGATGCTGCTGCTCGCCGAGGGAAATTCTTCCATTTCCGATCCCCCGGTCGTCGGCCGTTGAACGAAGATCCTGCCTGCGAGAGCGCTCAGTTGATTATGAAGATCGGCTTCGTAACCGGACATCACACCCGTCACCGTCAAGTTGACCTGTACAGCAACGGCGATTCCGAGTACGGTCAGCAGCGATCGCAGCCGCCGTTGCCAGATATTTCGCATCACCAATTGCCACATGTTCGTTCTCCTATACAAAATTCCAGCGACTGCTCATTCGTATCGCAGCGCTTCCAGCGGGTCGATGCGCACCGCCCGCCAGGCCGGAATTAATGAAGCGCCGATTCCGACGATGATCACCAACAAGCCCATTTCCAACCACCCGGAGAAAATGACTTCGGGTGAACTGGAGAAATCACCGATGAAAAAGCGCCCGATGACCGCCCAAATCGGCCAGGCCAGAATCGCACCGCCCATACTCAGCATGAGCGACTCGCCCGCGATCATGCCAAAAATCGTCATGCGGCGGGCGCCGATCGCCCGCAGCACGCCAATGTCGCGGCGGCGTTCCATCACGGCCACGAACATCACGATCGTGACAAACATGAAAACCACGGCGATGACAGTGCCGTTGATCATGGCGAAAAAGCCTTCGACGGAACTGAGCCGAGCGCGTACCTCGGCCACAATATCCGCTCGACCCGCCGCTTGCAGATCGGGATATGTGGTTTCAATCGTCGTTTGTATGCCGGATAAGTCCTCGATCGACGCTGCGGAAAGGATGACGGCAGAGACGTTACCCTGCCGGTTGAAGAGATCCTGAGCCGTGTCCAGATCCATCAAGACCATGCCACGATACAAGTTAGGCGACTTCCCAAGTACGCCGACGACCTCGAATTCCTGTCCCAAGACCTGAATCGTGTCACCGGGACCTGCGGGTGGTTGACCTTCGGGGCTAAGCAGTTCCGCCGCTGCCCCTCCGAGTATGACGGATTTTGCGTCCGGCAACACACCCACGCCTTGCGCCACTTCAATCCCACCCAGAAACGCATTCTCGTGTCCCGGTTCGATACCCAGGGCGAGTTTCGAAGGCGGCAAACCGGGCGCCGGCGACATGCTCAGCGGTATGTAGAGAATTGCCGAACTGCTTTCTCGGTCCACCCCTTCGAGTTCCAATAATTGGTCAGCGAATTCGCTTTCGATGCTGCTGCTGGGCGAAGGGAACTCCTCTCCGCCGACGCTGTCGGCGGTCGGCCGCTGCACGTAAATCTTGCCGGCCATGGCGGCGAGTTGATTGTCCAAATCGAGTTCGTAGCTGACCATGATGCTGGACATGGTCAGGTAAAGTTGGACTGCGACGGCGACGCCGAACATCGTCAGCAATGAGCGCAGCCGCCGTTCTAATAAATTGCGAAATGCTACGTTCCACATTTTGTTCATTCTCCAGAATTATTCTCGATTACTCATATCGGAGGGCATCCAAAGGATCGACGCGCAGCGCCTGCCAGGCGGGCAGCAAGGAGGCCAGTACGCCAACCGGAATCGCCACCGCGACGATGGGCAGCCAGGCCAGGATGACCGTGACGTCGACCGGCATGCGCCAGAGAAGCCCGGTATAGGCGATCGACAACGGCAGCGCCGTGAGCGCGCCCAAAAGACAGATCGTCATCGACTCGGTTAGCACCATGGCGAAGATCTTCCAGCGCTGCGCCCCGATGGCGCGCAGCACGCCGATCTCCCGCCGCCGCTCCATAACAGCCACGACCATAACGATGGTGACGACGACTACGACGACGGCGACGACCGTGTTGTTGATCATGCCGAAGAAGGTATTTTGCACGTCCACCCATTGGCGGGCCTTGGAAAGTAATTGTGCTTCACTTGAAGCGCGCAGGTCCCCGAACTGCGTTTCGACGTCACCGGCCAGTCGATCCACCGCTTCGATCGATTCGGTCGCCAGCACAACCGCCGATACGGCAGCCGGCCGGTTGAACACGTCTTGCGCCGTGGCCAAATCCATCATCACGATACCATCCACGAACTGCGTCGCCGGCGCTAAGACGCCAGCTACACTGAATTTCCGTCCTTGCACCTCGATTTCATCACCTGGTTTAACGGCTTCTCTCTCACTCTCGATGCCGTAGAGCATGTCTTCCATTCCGATGAACGCCGTGCTTCCACCGCTTCTTCCGAAGTAAGCTGCGGCTCCGTGCCCGAGGATCACGCTGTTTTCGGAGTCCAGAGTCGCTCTTCCCATTTCGATCCCGGCCGATCCCAGGAGTGCGGATTCGTGCCCGGGTTCGATCCCGACCGCCAAAACGCTGGGGGGATTGTTGGGTATCGTGCTGGGAACGAGCGGAACGAACACGAGCGCAGAACTGTGCGCCCGATCCACATCATCGAGCGCCAACACTTGAGATGCTGTAATCGCTTCGATACTGCTGGCGGCGTTGGGAAAGCCCTGCCAGCCCTCACTGTTCGGCATCGTCTGCTCGACGTAGACTTTGCCGGCAAAGGCTTGATACTGACGCAGCATGTCCAGCTCGAACGTCGCCATCAAGTTGTTCAAGGTCAGATACAACTGCAATGCCACCGACACCCCGAGAATCGTCAGAATCGTGCGCAGTTTTCGCTGGCGTAGATTATTAAAAGCGACATCCAACATCTTGTCTTCCTCCTACGGCTGGCTTTCCAGTCGTTCTAATCGTTCGTCACACAAATCCAGCCAGCGCAGATCCGCCTGCAGATGCAGGATCGCACCCTCGATGAGCAGCGAGACAAACGGATCTTCCGGCGTCTCGGCAGCGAGGCGGGTCAGATCTCTTACCCGCTGCAAGTACGCCTTCCGTTGGCGGGCGATCATTTCCAGCGCGTCGCCGTAGCCAGCCAGGTGCCGCACGACCAGTTTGATAAAGAACTCATCCCGCAGCCGGTGGGTCTTCTCCACCGGATGGTCGAACCAGTCCTCTAGTTCTTTGCGGCCCTGCTCCGTCAACTCGTAGGTCTTCTTACCGCGCCGGTCATCCTGGTCGACGACGGCACTGACCAGGCCGTCGCGCTCCAGGCGTTGCAGCGTGGCGTAAATCTGGCCGAAGTTGATGTCCCAACTGCCTCCGAGCGCCTGCTCCAGAGCGTTTTTCAGCTCGTAGCCGTGCCGTACGTCGCGTGCCAGGAGG
>Ga0307426_1001242_pt1 | contig 16987 bp, 15 predicted proteins | sample SalMarWE160340MG_FD_202165 | JGI IMG/M metagenome (GOLD analysis project Ga0307426, IMG submission 202165) | Salt marsh sediment microbial communities from the Plum Island Ecosystem LTER, Massachusetts, United States - WE1603-40 | ecosystem: Environmental > Aquatic > Marine > Intertidal zone >... | reverse complement strand
TGACATCATGGGACACATGAATATTCGATGGTATTTTGAACTTTTTGCTATCGCCGGCCGCAAATTTTCCGCAGCGCACGGACTGGACATGGCGTACTTTCAGAGCGGTGATGCAGGGATCTTTACTTTAAAACAATTTATTCAGTATTTCGCTGAGGTAAGAGTCGGGCAGACAGTTGCGGTCCATACCCGTCTTATCGGGCGGTCGGATAAACGCTTTCACTTCCTGCATTTTATGCTAAATGAAACCACTGCCCAGCTGGCGGCCACTTTCGAAGCTCTGATTACGCACGCTGATTTGAAAATACGACGCTCTGCGTCGATGCCCGCCCGAATCGCAGAAAATTTTGACGCCACCATGGCCAAAGATGAAAAGCTGGACTGGCAAGCACCGGTTTGCGGAGCGATGAGGTTGTAACCCAAAACAGCCCAGAAGATTGGAATAACGAACTGTAGTCTATGATAGCGCGCCCAACCTTTTAGGGGATTCTTGGAAATTCGAAATCCGAATACCCGCCTGCCAAAGCCATATGACAGAATGTCAGCTATATTTAACAATTTACTGATTATTCGGGCTGAAACATTTATCGCTAAGTGGCTTAGGCGGGCAGGTCGAAACTCGAAACAAATCCCAATGATCTAAATTCAAACGACCCAAAAACAGAATTCTAAATCCCCTTATTTTGAATTTTGAGCATTTATATTTTGAAATTGTTTCTGATTTCGTGCTTCGATATTCGAATTTTCATAAGGTTTAAATGTGCTTTTGGAAACAGGATAATCTGCCAGCGCCAATGTCTTCTATTTTATGAATTACCGGAGTCCGCCGGATAACTGCCCAGATTTTTCAGCGAAATCGTCATGGCCTCCATCTTGTCCAGCACTTCCGCTACCTTTGAATCTTTTTCCGAGCCTTCAAAATCCAGGAAAAAACTGTAATTGCCAGGATCTGAACGCAGGGGCATGGAAGAAATTCGAGTCAGGTTGATCTTCGCATCGGCAAATAATCTGAGGACGCCATAAAGCTGACCGGCTTCATGGGCCACGGCAAAGATAATGGATGTTTTTTCGCCTTCGCCGGAATAGGGTTCGCGGGACAAAAGTAAAAACCGCGTGGAATTGGAAGGTGCGTCCTCGATTCCTTCCTTTATAATGTCCAGGTCATAAAGCTCGGCGCATAGCGTGCTTGCAATGGCGGCGGCCGCTTTAGGATTTTCCCTGGCCAGCATTTTTGCGGCACCGGCCGTGTCATAGTAGGGACGCGGTTCGAGTTTGTTGCGCCTCAGGAAATCACGGCACTGGGCCAAAGCCTGGGGATGGGAATAGACCACCCGGATCTCGCGATAATCCGTGGCTTCCGTGGCAAGCAGACAGTGATTGACGTCGACTTTGACCTCTCCGAAAACATTCAGATTCGTGGTCGTGAGAAGATCGTTGACCTGGGTGACGGCGCCTTCCAGGGAATTTTCCACCGGCACCACGCCGAGATCTAAATAACCATCTTCCACACCGCGAAATACGTCAGCAAATTCAAGGCAGGGAATGTAAGCACCGGCCGGCACGAGGCGCCTGGCCGCCACATCGCCGTATGCCCCATGCTCTCCCTGGAATGCAACCAATCGACGATCTTCATCCTGCAGCCGCTTGCTCTCTTCGATGATGGTCTTCAGCAACTGGCGTGAAAATGAGCGTTTAACCAGGTCCAGGTTCATGCGCTCCATGCGCGCGAGCAGATCTTCCTCGCGCTGAGCTGCTCCGGCGGCTTCCTGGAATTTTTTAGAGCGTAAGGCTAGCCCCATGCGTTCCTGAAGCAATACCAGAAGTTCACGATCAATCTTGTCCATTTTTTTGCTGATTTCATCCGGTTTCATTTTTATCTCCTCAAATGAGTTATCAATCAAATTACTATATTTATCCTGGCCTTGTTTCAAGGCATTGCGGGCAGGTCGAACGTCCAACATCGAACGTCCAATAACTATTTACTACTATTCGGAAGTTTATCCATAAATGATCTCAAGGGTCGCAGGCGTTGCATGATGTCCGCGAAAATTGCGGGAGTAAGGGCCTGGTCGGCATCACACAGGGCTTCTGCGGGATTATAGTGAACCTCGACAATCAAACCATCTGCGCCTGCCGCTACGGCCGCCAGGCTCATGGGGCCAATCAGGCTGACGCGACCGGTGCTGTGGGTGGGATCAATAATGATGGGCAGATGGGTCAACTCCTTGATCGCCGGCACCGCACTCAGATCCAGCGTGTTGCGGGTGTAGGTTTCAAAGGTTCGGATGCCCCGTTCGCAGAGGATTACGTTCGGATTGCCTTCACTGAGGATGTATTCGGCGCAGTTCAACCATTCTTCAAGGGTGGAATACATGCCTCGCTTGAGCAGCACCGGCCGTCCGGCCTGGCCGACCTCTTTGAGCAGTGAGTAGTTCTGCATGTTGCGGGTTCCGATCTGAAGAACATCCGCAAATTCAGCCACCCAGGAAACATCCCGCGGATCGATAACCTCGGTGACAATCGGCAGTCCGGTCTCTTTACCCGCTTGCGACAGCAGCTTCAAGCCGTTCAAACCCAGACCCTGAAAGGCGTAAGGTGATGTTCTGGGTTTAAAAGCACCGCCGCGCAGCATGTCCGCCCCGGCGGATTTGACCGCCCGGGCGGATTCAAACATCTGCTCCTCGTTCTCCACGCTGCAGGGGCCGGCAATCACGGTAAAATCCCGACCAACTGCAACATTGGATATGTTGATGATGGTGCGCTGTTCTGTTTCACGCATGGCAAGTTTAAGGTTTTTCATGATGACTTTCCTTTATACACAGCGTTATAAATAAATTGCGTATTGGCCCTTTGAATCATTGAATACAAACGCACCGCAGAGTGTCAAATATGCATAACGCTGGGTATGTATACACAATGATTTATGTGGTTATGTAAAATTCTGAATTAATGTTAATGTTAATCACAGATCCCGGTTTGCGCTATAAGCCAACACGAGAAAACTCATCGATTCAGCATGCTGCTTCCAGTTTTCCAATGGCCTCACTGTCTACCAGCCGAACTTCTTTTTCTCTAAGCACCCTGATGGCCTTATCGTTATCACTTTCATGATTACCTCCCAGGGGCAACAAAAATTTCACCTAACTTTGATTTGACTAGACGCTTGGCGGCCTCGAATCAACAATTTGTAGTCGATTTTGCCGGCTGGGCATGTATATTTCATAGGTTTCAGGATTAAAATTTGCCGGCGCTGAAACCTGCACACTTAAACCTGGTATCTTAAAAAAAAAGCCCCGAGATTTTTCCCGGGGCCTTTTAAAATCAAAAACCCCCGGGGCGGCGCTTAAGTCCACCCGGGGGTTATAGCAGCTGTAGGTTCGCGTTAACAAACCGGATGGACGCTTCTAAAACTAAAAAAGAAGCGTCCGAAATTAAAATAGCCTTTTGTCATATATGTTGTCTTCATTTTCTTGATCCCATTGACAAGTGGGGTCAGCATAGCTAAAGTCTTTTTTACTTGTCAATATATTTTTTTAAAAGTTGTTAAACGGCTCAAGATTTCAAGATATCAGCCAAGCCCTTGGCCCTCCAAACGGCCGGCTTGATCGAAAAAGAGATTTTGGCCTTTTGGAGCCCCAAAGCGGGATGCACAGCCGGGCGCTAAAAAAAGAACTTGACACGCAGAATTCAATTTTATACTCTCGTTTTCACGATTCAGGAAAATTATAAAGGACCGCAACGTGGCGCAAATTTTTTCAGGCAACTATGCTTATTATTATTTTTATTACTTTAATGGCATTGGTCTGCCTGGGGTGCGCTAAAAGAAACAGCAAAATAAAAAAGCATTCGAAACCGTGGGCAGACCTTAAAGCCCGCGGTTTTTTTATTTTTTAAAAGTAAGTCAATGGTGCCAATTTTATTCAGAGGTGAAAATTATGAAACCAACCGATGATCTGCGCGTAAAAGGCTATCGACCGCTCATGGAACCGAGTATGCTGAAGCAGAAACTTGCCATAAGCCGGCCGGCAAGCGATACCGTGCTATCCGGCCGAAAGGCCATTGAGAGAATTTTAAGTCGCAAAGACAAACGGCTTCTGGTAATCGCCGGTCCCTGTTCCATCCATGATGAAGAGGCGGCGTATGAATATGCCGAAAAACTTAAAAAAATCAGAGAAGAAGTCAACGAAGCACTCTTTGTGATCATGCGTGTTTATTTTGAAAAACCCCGTACATCCGTTGGGTGGAAAGGATTGATAAATGATCCGCATATGGACGGCACCTGTGATATCATGGAAGGATTGCAGAAAGCGCGTAGAATATTACTGCAGATTAATGAAATAGGGGTTCCTGCTGCCACCGAATTTCTTGAAACGATCACCCCCCAGTATGTGGCCGATCTCGTCAGCTGGGCCTGCATTGGCGCCAGAACAACGGAGTCCCAGACTCATCGCGAAATGGCCAGCGGTCTGTCCATGCCGGTCGGGTTTAAGAATGGAACCGACGGCAATCTGTCTTCGGCCATAAACGCTGTTTTGGCGGCCAATACAGCTCAAAGCTTTCTGGGAATTGATCAAAACGGCCGTACCTGTATTGTTCAAACCGGCGGAAATCCATGGATGCACATCGTTTTGCGGGGAGGCCGGCGACCCAATTACGATCCCATCAGTATTGAAGAGGCACGTCTGAACCTGATTGAAAAAAAGCTGCCCGAGGCGATTATGGTGGACTGTTCCCACGGAAACTCGATGAAAAAGTTCCAGGGCCAGGCAATTGTCTGGCGCAATGTGATTGACCAGTATATCGCCGGCAACGATGCGATTTTCGGCCTTATGCTGGAAAGCAACCTATACGAAGGCAATCAGAAATTCAGCGGTGATCTTGCTGCGCTCCAATACGGCGTATCCATCACGGACGAGTGCATTTCATGGGAGACCACCGAACACCTGCTGCTGACGGCGGCTGAGAAGCTTGTAAACTCATCGAAAATGAACAGCTCGGACCGATGGGTGCACGCTTTATGAAAACCGTAAACATAAAAAGTGCGAGCGCTGATTCGGTCATCATGATCGGTGAGCGGCTGGAAAATTTGAACGAGTACCTGCCGGTGAAAACGCCCATCATTATTACCGATGCCAACGTGCAGAATTTTTGGGGCACACATTTCCCGCAAGGACCTGTTATTACAATCGATACCGGTGAAAAAATAAAAAACATCGATACGGTTCGTTACATTTATGAGCAATTGCTGGCGTTCGAGGCGGACCGATCTTCTTTTCTCCTCGGCCTCGGCGGCGGAATTGTATGTGATGTCGCCGGATTTGTTGCTTCCACATACATGCGCGGCGTGCGGTTCGGGTTTGTCTCCAGCACCCTGCTTGCACAGGTAGATGCCAGCGTGGGCGGTAAAAACGGGGTTAATTTCGGCGGCTATAAAAACATCGTGGGCGTCTTTAACCAGCCCGAATTTGTAATCTGTGACCTCAACCTCTTAAAAACGCTTCCGCCAAAAGAACTGCTCAGCGGATTTGCCGAAATTATCAAACACGGCGCCATCGCCGACAAAGACCTTTTCGCTTACCTCGAAAAAAACTGTGACAGCGCTCTGGCCCTGGATCAGGATGTTATCGAAAAACTTGTATACGATTCGGTGATCATAAAATCATCCATCGTCAACCGTGATGAGAAAGAAAAAGGGGAGCGCCGCAAGCTTAATTTCGGTCATACTTTCGGCCATGCCATCGAAAAAATTACGCAGGTTCGACACGGTGAAGCCGTCAGTGCCGGGATGGTTCTGGCTTCCGAGCTGGGGGTGAAAAGAGGAGATCTCTCGGCTCAGGATTCAGCCCGAATTGTCCAAATACTTGAAAAGTTTGGGCTTCCCGTGCGGCTCAAATTTGACAGCCAAAAAGTACTTGCGGCCATCCGGATGGATAAAAAGCGGGAAGGGGATCTGATCCATTTTGTATTGCTCAGTGAAATCGGCAAGGCCTATGTCGAAGAAATTGCAATTCAGGAACTGGAAGAGTTGATTGAAAACTAAAGGAAGCAATTTAGCTGGTTGAAATTAAAGGACACAGATTTTCACAGATCTTCACGGATTTGTAAGCGAGGCCTTCTCGCCTTCGCTTAGCGGGATTCAGAAGCTATTCCTTATCTTTGATCCCAAATAATATATCCGTACAATCCGTCTTTATCCGTGTCCCGTTTTGAAATTATGGACAAATCAAGCGACAAAGCAAACCAAACAGGCGACCCCGGGGCGGATATTACAACCCTCCGGCGACGCATTGACGATTTCGACGATCAGATCCTCGAACTGATCAACCGGCGACTTTCGGCCGCACAAGCCATCGGTAGAATCAAGCAGGATTCAGGGATGGCCGTGGTAGATTGCCGGCGCGAAAGCGAAATTTATCAGCGACTTTTAACCCTGAATAAAGGATCATTAAAAACCGCGTCACTTTATCGCATTTTCAGAAGCATCATCGACGCCGGCCGCGGCGTTCAAAACCATCACAGTGGAATGGAATTACCTCCGATTTACGCTGTTTTCGGAGATCCGGTGAGCCACAGCCTGAGTCCCGTCATGCATAACAGTGCGCTTTCCCAGACCGGCCTTGAGGGCTTCTATCTGGCATTCAGGGTCAAAGACATTGCTGCCGCGATTAGCGGCGCGCGGGGTCTGGGTATGCGGGGCGTCAGCATTACTATTCCCCATAAAGTCAGCGTCATGAAATATCTCGACCGGGTAGACGCTTTGGCCGAAGAAATTGGCGCCGTCAACACGATTGTGAATCGGCAGGGAGTTCTTTACGGCTATAATTCAGACTGTGCCGGTGCCATCAAGGCGCTGACGGAAAAAACCGCCATCAACGGTAAAGCGGTGGCGGTCATCGGGGCCGGTGGAGCGGCCCGGGCGGTCGCATTCGGCATCAAGCGGGAAGGGGGTCGGCTGACCATTTTAAACCGCACCAAGCAAAGCGGCGAATCACTTGCCGCCGACCTTGGTTGTGAATTCAAACCGTTGTCGGAAGTTCGGCGGCTGTCCTATAACATCGTCATTAATGCAACATCGGTCGGCATGACCCCCCAGGCAAACAACACCCCCTTGAATGCCGCGCTTCTTGAAGGCGAAATGGTTGTCATGGACATGGTTTACAACCCGCTGAAAACCCGTTTGCTAAGTGAGGCGGAAAAAATCGGCTGCAGCACCATAGACGGCGTTTCCATGTTTGTGCATCAGGGAGCCGTTCAGTTCGAGTTGTGGACAGATAGGAAAGCACCGGTGGATGTTATGCGCAAAGTGGTGTTGGATGAGTTGACCGATGATAGAAATTAAAGCGCATAATATAAAACCAAGCTGTGAGGTCGTCGTTCCGGGCTCTAAAAGCTATACCCACCGGATTCTGATTGCCTCCGCACTGTCGGATGGAGCGTGCTGGATCGAAAATGCACTGCTCAGTGAAGACACCCGGTTGACCATGGAGGCGCTCAGGCAAATGGGGATACGTATCGACGAGTCCCCTGAAAGCCAATTCATCGTCTACGGCGGCAGGGGATATCTTAAGCCAGGTGTAGATCCTATTTATCTTGGAAACTCCGGCACTTCCATGCGTCTGCTGACCGCCGTTGCCGCCCTATGTCGGGGGGCTCTTACTCTGGCCGGAACAGAACGGATGGCTGAACGGCCGATTCAGGATCTTATCGATGCTCTGCAACAGCTCGGCGTCCGGATCCGATCTACCAACCGCAACGGTTGTCCGCCGGTTGAAGTCCATGGAGGACCCTTAAGGGGTGGGTCGGTGACCATAAACTGCCGAACGAGCAGCCAGTATCTTTCCGCCTTGCTCTTAATTGCCCCCTATAGCGAAAAGGGACTGGAGATCACGGTCACAGAAGGTTCTGTATCCAAACCGTATGTGGACATGACCGTTGATGTCATGAATAATTTCGGCGTGCGGGTGGAGCGTGAAGATTATGATCGTTTTTTGGTTGCCGGCCGACAAACCTATCGGGCGGGTGCATATGCGGTGGAACCCGATGGCTCCCAGGCCGGCTATTTCTGGGCCGCCGCCGCCGTTTGCGGAACTCGGATCAAGGTTAAAGGCGTCACGGAAGACTCCAGGCAGGGGGACGTCAATTTTGCGCAACTGCTGGCAAACATGGGCTGCGAAGTTAAAAGGGAGCGCGATGGTATTACGGTTTCCGGCAGGCACCTGCGGGCAGCCGAGATCGACATGGGCGATATGCCGGACATGGTGCCGACCCTGGCGGTGGTTGCGGCCTTTGCCGAGGGGACGACGGTCATCAAGAATGTTTCCCATCTAAAGGCCAAAGAGAGTGATCGTTTAACTTCGGTTGTCAACGAACTCGTCAAAATGGGGATTGATGCCCGCTGCAGCGATAACGAATTGATCGTTACGGGCGGCAGGCCGCACGGGGCTGAAATAGAAACCTACGGAGACCACCGGATCGCCATGAGCTTTGCGGTCGCCGGACTCGTCACGCCGCAAACCTTTATTCTGGATGAAAACTGTGTTGCGAAATCATTTCCCGAATTCTGGAAGGTGTTCGAAGGACTTTATGTCTAAAGTAAATTTGTAGCGGCGAGGTTTATCCTCGCCAGACTTATGGGTGATTTAGCTATGACAAGGCAACCCTGCCTGCGACCCATAGGGCCTGCAACCCGGAGGAAACGGTGAACGTTGAACCTACCAACCCCGGCAATATATTTTTAATCGGATTCCGGTGTACCGGCAAATCATCGGTGGGCAAAGCGCTTGCCGCAAAGCTGGGCTGGCAGTTTCTCGATACGGACTCTCTGCTGGTATCTGAAAGCGGCATAAGTATAAAGGAAATAGTGGAAACACACGGCTGGCAGACCTTTCGCAAATTAGAACATGCGATAGTTGAACAGGTCTGCACCCTGGATCGGCGGGTCGTCGCAACCGGGGGGGGCATTATTCTCAATGCCGATAATGTGACCCTCATGAAAAAAAGCGGCAGACTGGTCTGGTTGCGGGCGAAACCCGAAACCATAAAAACAAGAATGCGGCAGGATAGGGATACCCGGGATTTTCGGCCCGCCCTGACCTCAAAAGACAGTATTGCCGAGATTGAAGAAACCCTGCTTGAAAGGGAACCCCACTACAGGCAGGCCATGGATTTTTTAGTGGATACGGATGGCCGGCGAATCGATGAGCTCTGCGATGTAATCATTCAGCAACTTGCCGACCCGTATAATGTTTGATTTATCATATATTTTGTCGATTTGTTTTTATGCGACTTGCCGCGAATAAATCGGATATGAGATAAGGTCTAAACCGTATTAAAAGATCTGGAGACAAAATATGTCGAGCACATTCGGTACAATTTTCAAAATAACCACTTTCGGCGAGTCCCACGGCAAGGGGGTCGGTGCGGTGGTAGACGGATGCCCCCCGGGTCTGGCACTCAGCGAAAAGGATATTCAGCCGCAGTTGGACCGCCGTCGTCCCGGTCAGAGTCGTCTGACAACCGACCGGGACGAAACCGACCGGGTTACAATTCTATCAGGCGTTGAAAACGGCCGGGTCCTGGGTACGCCCATTGCATTAAGTGTGGCCAACCGGGATCAGAGGCCGGGTGATTATGCTGCGATGCAAGCAATCCCCCGCCCGTCGCACGCGGATTACACCTACCAGATGAAATACGCAATCCGGGCCTCGAGCGGGGGCGGGAGATCCAGTGCCCGGGAAACCATTGGACGTGTGGCGGGAGGGGCGATTGCCGAAAAATTTCTTTTTGAGACCTACGGGGTTGGAATCGTGGCCTGGGTGAGTTCAGTCGGCACGCTTGCCGCCCCGGACATCGATGAAAAAAGCATTACCCGCCGGGAGGTGGACCAAACGGTAGTGCGCTGTCCCGATCAGGACAGTGCCCGGCAAATGATGCGGGCAATCAAGGACGCCCGAGAAGCACAGGATTCATTGGGCGGCATTATTACCTGCGTTTGCCGTCATGTCCCGGCCGGATTGGGTGAGCCGGTATTTGATAAAATGGAAGCGCGTCTGGCCCAGGCCATGCTGTCGATTCCGGCAACCAAGGGCTTTGAAATCGGCTCCGGATTTGCGGGTACCCGGATGACGGGTTCCAGGCATAATGATCCTTTTGTAAAAAAAGGCGATCGCTTGGGGACGCAAACCAACTTCAGCGGGGGAGTCCAGGGCGGTATTTCAAACGGTGAGCCGATTATATTCCGGGTAGCCTTTAAACCGCCGGCAACCATCGGGCAGGCGCAGGCAACGGTTGATTTCAACGGGAACGAGACTACCCTGGAAGCCAGGGGGCGCCATGATCCCTGTGTGGTGCCGCGGGCCGTCCCGATCGTCGAGTGCATGGCCGCCCTGGTAATTGCCGACCTGGCGCTGAGGCAAAGGAGTAGGATGGGAGACGGAATGACGAATGTCGATTGACGAATGACGAATTAAGGAATCCTATCCATTTATTGTTCTTATTTCACCGATCTTAATTTATTCCATGAAAAATAAGAAGCGAAAATCATTGGAACCATCAAAACCATCCAAACGATCTAAACAATCGAAGCAAATGTGTCGACAATGAGACTATCACATCGCATCAATCAAATTGAAGAATCCGGAACCGTTCAGTTTACCCTGCTGCTTCAGCAGCTGAGGAAAGAGGGGCGGGATGTCGTTGACCTGGCGGTGGGGGAACCGCCCTTTGATACGCCTTATAATGTCATCGAGGCTACCAAAGAGGCGCTTGATGAGGGCCGCACAAAATATGGGCCGGTTGCCGGCCTGCAGGAGCTGAAATCAGGTCTGGCACAGCAGTTTGACGGCTATGATGAAAAAAACATCATTATCTCAAATGGTTCAAAACAGTGCCTGTATTCAATATTTCAGGTTATCTGTGACCCTGGTGACGAAGTTGTCATACCGCGACCGTATTGGGTGAGTTTCCCCCAGCAGGTCAAGCTTGCCGGCGGCCGCCCGATTTTTGTCGACACGCGCAATCATCAGCTGGACTGTGATAAAATTGAGGCGGCCATATCCCCCAGGACCCGGGCGATCCTGGTCAACTCGCCCAACAACCCCACCGGCGCGGTTTATCCGGCAAAGGATTTATCAGAGATCGCACGAATTGCCCTAAAGCACAAACTTTACCTTATTTCGGATGAGGCCTACAACTCGTATGTTTATGACGGATATAAAGCTGAGAGTTTGTTCGAGTTTGAGGATATACGCCCGCAGCTGATCGTAACCCGCAGTTTTTCAAAAGGCTTTAATATGACGGGGTTCAGACTGGGTTATCTGGCCGCCTCCCGCGATATCATCAATGCGATCAACCGGCTGCAGAGTCATTTGACCGGCAATGTCTGCACTTTTGTCCAGTATGGCGCCCTTGCCGCCTTGAAAATGAATGATGATGATCTTGCCGGTTATCGTCTCGATCTGGAAAAAAAAAGAGACTTTGCCTACCACAAGATTTCCGGTTTATTTGACTGTGTCAAACCCCGGGGGGCATTTTATCTTTTTCCCGATGTCTCGCGTCGTCTAGCTAAAGGCATGACCTCGGCCGATTTCGCAGGGCGCCTGCTTGAACGACATGGCGTTGCGGTGGTGCCCGGAGAAGAATTCGGTATGCCCGGCCACATCAGAATATCATATGCCGTTTCCGAGGATAAGCTTGAAACCGGTTTAGCAAGAATAGAAGAGGCGTTATGATTGGGATTATTGGATTCGGCAGATTCGGCAAACTCGCATCTCATTATCTGGCAGAAGATTTTGATGTTGTTGTCCACACCAGAGCTGATAAAGCTTCTGAAATTAGGCAGGCAGGTGCACGGGCTGTGTCGCTTGACGAGGTTTGCAAACAGGATATCATTATTCCGTGTGTGCCCATTTCAATCTTCCGAAACTTCCTCAAAGACATCGCCCCACTGATAAAGCCGGATGCGCTGGTTGTCGATGTGTGTTCGGTTAAAGAATATCCCATCCGGTGGATGACAGAGATCCTGCCTGCTGCGGTTTCAATTCTGGCGACCCATCCCATGTTTGGTCCGGACAGTGCTTCGGATTCCCTGGCGGGTAGAAAGATCTGTTTGTGCAAAGTGAGGATTTCTGAAAAGCAGTACCGCAAAATTAAAAGTTATTTAGAGGCCAAAGGCCTGGTCGTCATTGAAGCAACGGCCGCGGAGCATGACAGGCAGATCGCCACAAGTCTGGCCCTGACCCATTTGATCGGCCGGACCTTATCGGAATCCGGTGCCCGCCGGCTCGATATCGATACGGAGGGGTATAAAAGGCTGCTGCACATTCTGGAAGTCGTCGAACGCGATACCTGGCAACTGTTCATGGACATGCATCGCTATAACCCGCACGCCAGAAGAAAGCGGATTGAATTTATGGATATTATGAGAAACATCAATTCCAGGCTGGAGCAGGGTGATTTGGTTGATTGAGTTGATAGGTTGAATTAGTTGATTAAGTTGAATAGTTGACCAGAGCGCAGAAGATAGTGAACAGAGGTCAGATAACTTAAGAAGTCGGGAAGTAGAGAAGCTGCTTAATGATGACAGAGGTAAGAATAGGAGTTAAGACAATGCCGGACAAATCCCATCAGAAAAAAATTCTGGTCATTCATGGTCCCAACCTGAATATGCTCGGGAAACGAGAGCCTGAAATCTACGGCCATAAGAGCCTTGAAGAGATCAACGCAGAACTTAAAGCGTTGGGTGAAGATCTTGGCCTGGAAGTCGAGACCTTTCAATCCAACCATGAAGGGGTAATCGTCGAAGAAATTCAGCAGGCCATGGGAAACTGCCATGGAATCATCATCAATCCGGCCGCCTACACCCATACCAGTATCGCTATCCGGGACGCACTGGCGATGCTGGATATCCCGGTAATCGAGATTCACTTGTCCAACATCAATAAGAGAGAACTCTTTCGACATCAGTCGATGATCGCCGATATTGTCACCGCGCGGATTGCCGGTTTCGGATCCCATGGATATCTGCTGGCACTGGAAGGATTGGCGAAGATGATATAAAAGAATGCTCGGAGCTGATCAAAAATGGAAAACATACTCAGCTTAAAATGCCTTGTCTGCGGACGGCACTATCGTACCGACGAGGTAGATTATGTCTGCCCGGAACACGGCGACGAAGGAATTCTCGACGTTCAATACGACTATAATTTCATCGAACGTCAAATCAGCAAAGAAGTGCTCAGACATTCTCTAGAGTTTACTATCTGGCGGTATAAAGCCCTGCTGCCGGTTGATGCGGATGCCCGCGTACCGCCTCTGTCTGTGGGTTGGACACCGATGTATCACACCCCCGGGCTGGCCTCGAATCTGGGTCTGAAAAATGTGTGGGTCAAAGATGATGGCCGTCAACCGACGGCATCCTTTAAGGATCGGGCCAGCGCCGTGGCCGTGGTTAAAGCTGCGGAAAAAGGTGCCAAAATCATCACTACGGCCAGTACCGGCAATGCCGCTGCGGCATTGAGTGGATTGTGCGCCAGTGTGGGGCAGCCGAACGTGATCTTTGTACCGCAAAGCGCACCCCAGGCCAAAATCGCTCAACTGCTGGTGTTTGGTTCCCGCGTTATTTTGGTAAAAGGAACCTATGACGATGCCTTCGAGCTTTGCCTGCAGGCCTCCAAAGAATACGGCTGGTACAACCGCAACACCGGCTATAATCCTTATATGTGCGAGGGAAAAAAGACCGCTGCCTATGAAATCTGCGAACAGCTCGGCTGGCAAGCGCCGGACCGAATTTTTGTCAGTGTGGGAGACGGTTGCATCATCGGGGGACTGCACAAGGGATTGAAAGATTTGATGGCATTGGGTTGGATTGACCGCATGCCCAAGCTGATGGGTATTCAGGCTGCCGGCAGCAGCTACTTGTACCAGGCATGGAAAAACAATGAAGATATTCTCACCAAACCGCCGGTTAACGCGCAAACGGTCGCCGACAGCATCAGCGCAGGGTTGCCCAGGGACCGCATCAAGGCCTTGAGCGCTGTAAAGGAGACAGGCGGCGCATACATTTCAATATCCGATAACGACATATTGCGGGCAATTCCGGAATTGGCTCGGGCTGCCGGTGTTTTTGCCGAACCCGCCGGAGCGGCTGCATATGCCGGCCTTGTGGCAGCGGTCGACCGGCAATTGGTTTCCGGGGATGAAAAGATTGTCGTGCTCAACACCGGCAATGGCTTGAAGGATGTCCGCGGCGCCATGCAGGCGTTAGATCTGGTCCAAACCAAGCCCGTCAAGGTTCAACCGGATTTTGCGGCACTGGAACGGGTGGTGGCCGGGTGGGAAAATGATTGAATATTTTCGATTGAAGATTGAATACTTAAGGAATCCTGTCGGAAGAGGCTGAAATGCTTGGAAGCGGGGAAGCTGGGAGGCATCCAGGATTTAAAAATTTTAACAAAACCTAACTTATCAACAAATTTCAGAGAGGAAAAAAATCGTGATCGACTTAAGCGTTTATCCCGCAACCCTTGCGAGAGCCCTAGAAAGAGCAAGAGAAAAAAACATCATTATTCCCATGTTCAAGCAACAGCGTGACCCCGGTCTCATTCCGGATGCCATCATTTCCAAACTGAAAACCGTTGGACTGTGGGACATCGATCCGCTGAACCTGTTTCGAATTTCTTGGCACAACGAGCCGGTTGCCCGCGGCGGAGGGTTTGGCGGCGTCAACTTTCTTGAATTTCCTAAGACCTTGACCGGTGTTGAGGCACGGATTGTAGCTCCTGTCGGTAAATGGTTTCCCACCGGAGCGCACAAGGTCGGTGCGGCATTCGGCTGTCTGGTACCACGGCTGGTAACCGGCCAATTCGATCCCACCGCCCAAAAAGCCGTATGGCCGTCCACCGGCAACTACTGCCGGGGAGGCGCTTACGACTCCGCACTCCTGGGCTGCGTGTCCATCGCCATACTGCCGGAGGAAATGAGCCAGGAACGTTTTGACTGGCTCGCGACGGTGGCGGGGGAAATCATCAAGACCCCGGGCTCGGAAAGCAACGTGAAAGAGATTTTTGACAAATGCTGGGAATTGAGAGAGTCGGGCGAAGAACTTGTCATCTTCAATCAATTTGATGAGTTCGGCAACTACCTGTGGCACCATGAGGTCACCGGACCGGCGATGATGTGGATCCTGGAGCGAATCATGGGGCCTGAAGATAAATTCAGGGGTTTGATCTCTGCCACCGGCTCGGCCGGCACCATCGCCTGCGGTGATTATCTGAAAAAACAATTCCCCGCCAGTAAAATTGCCGCGGCTGAAGCCCTGCAGTGTCCGACGCTCTTGCACAACGGTTTCGGCGCCCACCGCATCGAAGGCATCGGTGATAAGCATGTGCCCTGGATTCACAATACGAAAAACACGGATATGATCATTGCCGGAGACGATGAAACTCCCATAAGTCTCATCCGGCTTTTCAACGAACCGGCCGGAAAAAAATACCTGGTGTCGAAAGGGCTTTCCGAAACATGGGTCAACGGGCTGGATCAGTTGGGAATTTCGGGTGCCGGCAATCTGGCGGCTGCCATTAAATTTGCCAAATACTATGAACTGGGTCCCAACGATATCATTCTGACCGTGCTGACCGACTCCATGGAAATGTATACCAGCCGGCTGCGCGAGCTTACAGATAAGAACGGCGAATTCACGGAATCCGATGCTGCCGCGGTCTACGCCCAACATTTGCAGGGATTGAATATCGACAATATGGAGGAGCTGACCTATTACGGCCGCAAGCGTATTCACAACCTCAAATACTTTACCTGGGTGGAACAGCAGGGCAAAACCTTCGACGAAATTCAGGAGCAGTGGTATAACGACGACTATTGGCAGCGGATCCCGACCTGCGTCGATGAAATCGACGCCTTGATTGAGGAGTTTAACGCCAAAACGGGTTTGCTAAAAAATTTGTAGCTATTGATCAAAGAAGAAAATCTAAAAGCGAATACCCGCCTGCCATGCATCGTGTGTTGAATTAGCATAGCCTTTGAAATTGAATAAAATTGTTAAATTTGCCTCGCACGGTTTCAAGGCATTGCGGGCAGGTCGAATGTCGAAGAGAGGTATTCTATCTATTTTATAAAAAAGACTAAGCGAAGCGAAACCACAAATATTCAATCTTCAATCTTCAATATTCAATTTAACCCCGTCAGCCCACCCCCGCCAGTCGTGGAAAAAACAAAACAAGGTCAGCCCAGTAAGCAATGATAAAAATCGCGATTACTTCAACGACGATAAAAGGCCAGATGGCTTTCGTTAACGCTTCAAGTGAGAGTTTGCTGATATTACAGGCCACGAACAGACACGCCCCCACCGGCGGCGTCATCAGCGCCAAATTTAGCGACAGCACCATGATAATTCCAAAATGGATGGGATTCATCCCTAAATTATTGACTGCGATCGGATGTAGGATTGGGCCCAGGATAATCAGAGCCGCAGCAATATCCATAAACATGCCGACAATCAGCATGAGGATTAGAATGAGAAGTAAAATGACATGCGGATTATTGCTGACACTCAAAAAGCCTGCGGCCACCGCCTCGGGAACACGTTCCATGGTCAAGATCCAACCGAGAATTGAAGCGGATCCGATAATCAGAAACACCACCCCGGTCGTCTTGCCGGTCTGATATAGCAGGTCGGGAATATCCCGTAATTTTAAAGTACGCAGCACAAAAAATCCGATGATGAAGGCATACCCCACCGCAACCGCAGCGGCTTCAGTCGGTGTAAAGATTCCGGTCAGTATGCCTCCCAGGATAATGATCGGCATCAACAAGGGGAGGGTTGCTTCCTTGGCAGCAATAAGAATCTGTTTCAGACTGCTGCGGCCACTTTTCGGATAGCCGCGCTTTTTGGAAATAAATCCGGAGAGGATCATGAGGAAGATGGCAATCAAGAGGCCGGGCACGAAACCTGCCGCAAACAAACCGGCAATGG
>Ga0307426_1001237_pt1 | contig 17044 bp, 19 predicted proteins | sample SalMarWE160340MG_FD_202165 | JGI IMG/M metagenome (GOLD analysis project Ga0307426, IMG submission 202165) | Salt marsh sediment microbial communities from the Plum Island Ecosystem LTER, Massachusetts, United States - WE1603-40 | ecosystem: Environmental > Aquatic > Marine > Intertidal zone >... | reverse complement strand
GTAGCTATATAACTTATCACAACCGCCCAAAAGAGTCAACCGCTTGCCGCTCAACCACTTTAGCGCGGCAAAAAGGCCCCCTGTTTTCAGTCAGCCTTTTTGCCATCCAGCTTGTGCCGCCGGAGGGTGGAACCCGCAGGCGGCCAAGCACTTTTCTCCCTGTTCAGGGCCCCCAGCTCCCCGGCACGGCTGACCTGTTTCCTGACGGCCGAGTGGTCCTTGGGCGGCCGCCGCACCTTCAACCGGTCGAGCCGCCCCTTCTCCTTGAGGCGGTCATAGATCGTGATCCACACGCACTCCCGCTCCGGATCCACCTCGCACTTACCCTCATCCTGGCCGCCGCAGGGCCCGTTCAGCAGGCCCTTGGCGCAGCGGGTGACCGGGCAGATGGCCTCGGTCACGTCCAAGAGGCAGTCCCCGCAGGTCCGGCAGACCTGCTCAAAGTTCTTTTTGTCGTCCACCAAGGCCACGTAGAGGCTGTCGCACCCCGGCAAGACGTCGAGCCCGGCGCGGTCCGCCTCTTTCACGCACTGCACCCCTGATCCGCAGGCAAAGACGAGGACGGCATCCGAATCCTTCAGGGCCTTTTTGTGCACGGCCAGCGCTGTCTTGGTCTGCGCGCTCACGCAGGTAGCGTCCGGCACGGCCGTGCCCGTCACGGTCTTGCCGTGCGCCTTGAGGAAGCCGGCCATGGCCGCCACCTCCTCCTGGCCGCCCGTCTTGCACGTGGTCGCGCAATCCCCGCACCCCACAAGGAACACCCTCTGCGCCCCCTCGAGCATCTCCAGGAGCTTACGCGTCTCCTTCTGCTTCGTGATGATCATGGGCCCTCACAAAGTGAGACAAACAGCCAGGCTCTTTGTCTCAAATTTGAACCGCGAATTTGAGACAAAGAGCCTGGCTCCTAGTCTCACTTTTTGGAGCGCAGGGATTGCAGGCGCTCCTTGATCTTCTTCTCGTAGCCGATCTCCTCGGGTTCGTAATAGGTCTTTTTGACGGGCAGGTACTCCTGGTCGACGGTGTGGCCGGGGTAGTCGTGGGCGTACTTGTAGCCTGTCCCGCGGTTGAGCTTCTTGGCGCCGGCGTAGCTGGCGTCGCGCAGGTGCTGGGGCACGTCCAGGACGCGGCCCTCCTTGACGTCGCGCAGGGCGCGCTCGATGCCTAAATAGGCCGCGTTCGACTTGGGCGCGCAGGCGACGTAGACCGCGGCCTGCGCCAGCGGGATGCGCGCCTCGGGCATGCCCACGAACTCCGAGACGGCCAGCGCGGCCTGGGCCAGCACGAGCGCCTGCGGGTCGGCGTTGCCCACGTCCTCGGCGGCGCAGATGACGATGCGCCGCGCGATGAAGCGCGGGTCCTCGCCGGCATAGAGCATCTTCGCCATCCAGTACAGCGCCGCGTCGGGGTCCGAGCCGCGCATGGACTTGATGAAGGCCGAGATGGTGTCGTAGTGGGCGTCGTCGTCGCGGTCGTAGAGGACGGCCTTCTTCTGGATCGACTCCTGCGCGTCTTTCAACGTGAAGCGCACCGCGGCGCCTCTTGTCCTGAGCTTCGCCTTGACGCCCACCTCGAGCGCGTTGAGGCTGCGCCGGGCGTCGCCCTCGGTGACGCGCGCCAGGAACGCGAGCGCCTCGGCCGCGGCCCCTACCTTCCAGGACCCGAACCCCCGCTCCTTGTCGCCGAGGGCGCGCTGGAGCAGGGTCACGATGTCTTCCTCCTTGAGCGCCTTGAACTCGAAGATGAGCGAGCGCGACAAGAGCGGCGCCGTCAACACAAAAAAGGGATTGAGCACGGTCGTGCCGATCAGCGTCACGCTGCCGTCTTCGATGTCCGGCATCAGGACATCCTGCTGGGCCTTGTTGAAACGGTGGATCTCGTCGATAAAAAGGATGGTCTTCTGGCCGGTGGCACGGCGCCGCGCCTTGGCCTCCTTGATGATCGTGCGCAGCTCCTGGACGTTGGAGGTAACGGCGTTGACGGGAGAAAAGTGGGCGTGGGTGGCGTTACTGATGCAGTGGGCGAGGGTGGTCTTGCCGCAGCCCGGCGGGCCGTAGAGGATGAGCGAGGAGAGCCGGTCCGTCTCGATGGCCTTGCGCAGGAGCGAGCCCGGCGCCAGGATCTCCTCCTGGCCGACGAACTCCTCGAGGGTGCGCGGCCGCATGCGGCTGGCCAGCGGCTCGAACGTGTCCGGCCGGGACCTGCGCGGCGCCTTTTCCTCGACGGAAAAGAGCTCTTTCGTCCGATCGTCTATATTCTTCTTACGGGCCATGGTGCCCCGAAGGTTAGCGCGTGCGATCTATATAATGCAAATCCCCGCAGTGCCGTCGGCTAGGTGGTCTGAACCCATCAGTTAGGTGGGTGCCCTCTCAGCGGCCCTCGGGCGCGCGTGAATGCGGGCTCCCCTTCGATTAGTGTTGGTTCAACAATCATCGATCGCCGACGAACACCGCAGGGATCTTTAACGGCAATCCCAATTATAGCACATGCGGCGGGCCAATTCAAGGAAGCCGCAGGAGCGGTGGAGCTCGTCGACAAAAAGGGACGAAAGGGCCTATCGCAGCTGCACGCCGAGCTCGGCGACGAGGCGGTCCAGGACGCCCTGGTGGACGCGGTTGACCTCCTCATCGGTGAGGGTGCGGCCGGCCTGGGCATAGGTGACGCTCAGGGTCAGGCCCAGGCGGCCCCGGGGGATCTCCTTGCCTTCATAGATATCGGCCAGTGCCACGTCCTGGGCAACGCCCCCGCCCTGCTCGAGGACGAGCCGGCGGATGCGGGCAAAGGGCGCCTGCGGGCCGGCGACGCAGCTGATGTCGCGGCGCACCGAGGGCAGCGTCTCAAGGGCGCGCAAGGTCCTGCGGCCGCCGCGGACCTTGAGGAAGGCGTCCAGACACAGCTCTGCCGCGAAGACGGGCTCTTTCGTCTTGATGCCCCACGCTCGCTTGACGCGGTCGTCGATGCGGCCGAGCACGGCGAGCTCCTTGCCGGCCGCCGCGAGCGCGCAGGCCTCGCCGACGGCAAAACACCCCCTCTCGACAGGCTTCCAGGAACGCTCCTTGATCCCCAACGAAGACGTCAGCCCCTCCACGATCCCCTTCAGGTCAAAAAAGGTATAACCCCGCGACCGGCGCGACCAGCTCGCGCGCTTGTTGCCGACGAGCATGACGCAGGCCCGCCGCTCTTCCCCCCGGCTCAGGCACACGCGCGCCGTCTCAAAGACCTCGAGGTCGGTGTTGCCGCGGCTGATGTTAAGGGCGGCGACGCCCAGAAGGCTCGGGATGAGCGTAGTGCGCAGGACCTGATAATCCTGGCTTAAGAAATTATCCAGCCGCAACGCGTCGCCGGGGATCTCGAGGGAACTCTTCGCGTAATCGTCGGGGCCCACGAGGCTGTACGTGACGGTCTCCTTCAGGCCGCAGCGGACAAGGTGCTCCTGCGCCGCCGCCTCGAGGCCGTCAAGGACCGGCGGCTCGAAGTCAAAAGGTCTTATGGCCGCGCTCGTCAGCGGGATCGCGTCGTAGCCGCGCACGCGGGCGAGCTCCTCGACCAGGTCCTCTTTTATCGCCACGTCGCGCCGGAGGGCAGGCACCGTGACCTCAAGCTCCCCCTTCTTCCTGCGGCGCACGGCAAAGCCGAGCCGCTTAAATATCCCCGCCGCCTGCGCCTCGCTGATGGAGAGGCTCAGGATGGCACACGCCTCTGCGAGCGGCAGCGTGATCTTTTTCGCCTGGCCCGGCTTTTTGTGCCCGGCCGTCTTTGCCGCAACGAGCCGGCCGCCGCAGATATCGATGATCATCCGTGTCGCGACGTCGCGCGCGGCCATGACGGTGCTGACGTCCACGTTGCGCTCGAACCGGTAGGAGGAATCGGAGGCGACGCCCAGGAAACGCGTGCCGCGGCGCACCACCACCGGGTCGAAGTAGGCGCTCTCCAATAAAACGTTCTGCGTCCCCTCTTTGACCTCGGTATCGGCGCCGCCCATGATGCCGGCTGCCGCCACCGGCCGCCGGGCGTCGCAGATGAGGAGCACCGCCGGGGTCAGCTTCCTCTGCGTGCCGTCGATAAGAGTGATCTCCTCGTCGGAGCGCGCCCGGCGCACGACGATGGCCCCGCCCGCCAGCTTGTCGAAGTCAAACGCGTGCAGCGGCTGGCCGAGCTGGTAGAGCACGAAATTCGTGATGTCGACGACGTTGTTGACGCTGCGCAGGCCCAGCGCCGCCAGCCGCTCGCGCAGCCACGCCGGCGACGGCCCCACGCGCACGCCGGTGATAAGGTTGCCGCAGTAGAGCCCGCACCCCTTCGCGTCCTCGATGGAGAGCGAAAACGCCGGCGCGGCGGCCGTCGCCTGCGCCGCCTTCTTCTCGGCCGGCTTCCACCGCGGCCCCTGCTCCGCGATCTTCTTGAGCCGCGCCCCGGTCACGGCCGCGACCTCATGGACGATGCCGGCCACGCTCAGGCAATCCGGCCTGTTCGACGTGACCTCGATGTCGTAGACCCAGTCCCCGCCGGCCGGCGCCAGCGACTCAACGTTCAGCCCCGCCATCGTCAGCTTCTGCGCCAACTCCTGCGGGCTCGCCTTGAGCTCCAGGTATTCTTTTAACCAGTTATACGTTACCTTCATGTCTTTCCCGTGAGAAAAGTGAGACTAGGAGCCAGGCTCTTTGTCTCAAATTTGAACCGCGAATTTGAGACAAAGAGCCTGGCTGTTTGTCTCATTTTTTGAGGTCCTCTCTAAAACTGCTCGAGGAGCCGCAGGTCGTTCTCGAAGAACAGGCGGATGTCGTGGATGCCGTACTTGAGCATGGCGATGCGCTCCACGCCCATGCCGAAGGCGTAGCCGCGCCAGCGGCGCGGGTCCACCCCCGCCGAGCGCAGGACGTGCGGGTGCACCATGCCGCACCCGAGGATCTCGAGCCAACCGCTCTGCTTGCAGACGGAGCACCCCTTGGCCCCGCAGATGAAACACGAGACGTCCACCTCGGCCGAGGGCTCGGTGAACGGGAAGAAGCTCGGCCGGAAGCGCAGCTTGGTCCCGGCGCCGAACATCTCGGCCGCGAACGCGATCAGGACGCCCTTCAAATCGGAAAAACGGATGTCTGTATCGACGGCCAGGCCCTCGACCTGGTGGAACATGAACGAATGCGAGGCGTCGACGGCGTCGGGCCGGTACACGCGGCCCGGCACCACCACGGCCATCGGCGGCGGGCACTGCTTGAGGGCGCGGATCTGCGACGGCGACGTGTGACTCCTCAGAAGCAGCTTCCTGCCTTTGTCCGGCGTCTTGATATAAAAGGTGTCGAAGGCGTCGCGGGAGGGGTGCTCGAGAGGGATATTGAGGGCCTCGAAGTTGTTAAACTCGGTCTCGACCTCGGGGCCGCGGAAGACCTTGAGGCCGAGCCTGCCGAAGATCGCGCAGATCTCCTGCTCGACCTGCATCAACGGGTGGCGCCGGCCGGTGAGCGGCCGCAGGCCGGGCAGGGTAACGTCCAAGACCCTGCCGTCGGTCTGGCCCTCGAACGCACGGCCTTTTGTCTCGATCGCCTCTTCCAAGGCCTTCTTCAGGCCGTTGACCGCGGCACCGAAACCCCGACGCTCCTCCAGCGGCAGCGCCGGGATGCGGCCCATCAACTCCTGGAGCACGCCCTTGCGGCCCAGATATCTCACGCGCACGTCGTTCAAGGCCCGGCCGTCGGCCGCCGCCTCTATCGCCGCGCGCGCTTCCTGCTCAAAAGATCGTAGATCAACAGGCATGACAAGACTCCCAAGAGAACGGCCAGAAGAAAGACCTTGCCGCGGTCCAGGCGCTCCTCCATGGGCCCGCCGGCCGCCACGACCGTGAAGCGGACGGCGTGGATGTCGAGCGCGCCCTGATGCTGCGGGCAGGCGCGGTGGAAGACCCCGCGCACGCGGACCCGGTCGCCCCGCACTTTATACGTGCCAGCATACCGCACTTCCGCCGTCGCCGCAAGGGGAACCCACACGCCGATCGCGGCGGTGCCGTCGTGCAGGTTGACCCAGGCGTGGTCCCCGCGCGGCAGGACCGCGCGGATCACCTCGCCCTCGAACTCAACGAGCTCGCCGTCGTAGCCGCGCGCTCCATTGAGGAGCTCCTCGGCGGACACGGGTCTCGCCGCTTCCGGCGGCTGTGCCGCCGCGCACGGCGCGGCCGCCAGCGCCGCCACGAACAGCCCGATGATGAAAAACGATGTCTTCTTCATGGAACCGGTCCCCCCTCAGGCGGCACCCTGAACCCTTCGCCTGCGCTCGGGATGTCCCGCGCGGGCCGCGGTCCTGCCGTGGTCTGCGGCAAAAAGTCACTTCCCGCGCAGGAACGACCACAAAAATCCTATCAGCACGAAGGCCGAAACGAACTCAAGGCGTCCCAGCCACATCTGCACGATGTAGACGACCTTGAGCCCGGCGGGCATCAAGGGATCCGTCAACCCGCACGAGAGCCCGACGTTGGCCGCCGCGGACGTCGATTCGAACAGCGCGCTCACGAAATCATACCCGAAGAAGCACCCCGCGGCCGCGCCCGCGAGGTACAGGATGATATACGCCAGCACGATCAGGGCGGCCGAGCGCACCATGCGGTCGTCGAGGAAGGTGTCGCGCAGGTGGCGCAGGCGCGTCGTCACCAACGCCGACTCCGGAGAGAGGCTCCGCTTGACGTCCTCGCGCAGGGCCTTGGCGATGATCCCCACGCGCAGGAGTTTCATGCCGCCCGTCGTCGAGCAGGCGCTCGCGCCCAGGCCCATCGCAAAAAGAAGACCCACGACCGCCAGCGGCCCCCAGCTCGCCAAGAGCTCCGGCGCATAGACCGACTGGAACCCCGTGCCGGTATGCGCCGAGACCGCCTGATACACCCCGCGGCGCACGAAACCCCACGCGCCGCTGTAGGCCTGACTCTGCGCCAGCCCCAGAGCGACGAGCACCGCGACCAGCGTCATCGTCGCGGCGAAAGTGCGTACCTCGATGTCGCGCCGCATCTCCGCGCGCCGGCCCGTCCAGATGGCATAATGCAGGTTGAAATTGATGGCGCCCCACACCATCACGACGATGGTCGCCATCTCGAAGACCCCGCTCTGGTAAAAGATGATGTTCTGCGACTGCGGGGCGAAGCCGCCCGTGTCAAAGCCCGCCATGAAGAAACAAACGCCGTGAAAGACCGCGTCCTTCCACGGCAGGCCCACGGCGAAGCGCCCCGCGGCGGACAAGAGCGCCGTCCCGAGGACGAAATACACGAAGCTGACCAACCAGATGAATTTGGCGGTCTCGATGACGTTGGGCAGGATCTTCTCCTCGCGCGCCTCGCCGACGTAAAGCGGAAAGGCGCCGGGGCTGTGCCGGAAGAGGAGCGAGATCGCCACGACGATCACCCCCTGCCCGCCGAGGAACATCAGGAGGTGCCGCCAGAAGTTGGCGGCGTGCGACAGATGGTCGAGGTCCTTGACGAGGACAAGGCCGGTCGTGGCCAACCCCGACATCGCCTCGAAGCACGCGTCGAGATAAGACCCCCAGTGGCCCGAGAGAACCAACGGCACGGCGCCGAGGAACATGCACCCGACCCATGCCGCCGCCACCACGACCATGCCGTGGGCCCACTCCATGTCGGTCTTCCCGGGCAGGCGCGCCGCGACGATCAACGCCAGGCCCACGCACACCGACGCGAGCAGGCCCACGGCGAAATCGATGACCGGCACCTGCTCGCCGAAGACGACGGCCACGCCGATGGGAAGGGCCATCGTCAGGCCGAAGGCCAGGACGATCTTACCTAAGAAGTGGGCGATGAGGCGCAGGTCGAGCGCCTGCGGACGCAGGATCATGGCGTGACGAAGAAGACGACGATGAAGACGCAGGTCAAGACGAGGAACAGGGCCGCCGTGAAGGCCGCCTCGAAGAGGATGCCGGCCGCTATGCGCCCGACACGCAGGCTTTTCATCGCAGGTCTCCTATAAGGGCCTGGAGGAGCTGCTTCTCGTTCTCGACGAACGTCAGGGCGATGATGTCATCGCCCGGCTCCAGCGCCGTGTTGCCGCGCGGCACGATGATCTCGTCCCGGCGGATGATGGAGACCAGGACCGAATCCGGCGGCAGGACGAGCTGGGTCAGGTTCTTGCCGACGGCCGGGGAGTCCGCCGGCAGGTCCACGCGCACGATGGCGAGCTTGCCGCGCTTGAAGCTCATCAGATTCACGAAGTCGGCGAAGGAGACCTCCTCCTCGATGATCTTGGCGATGATCTTCGTCGCGTCGATGGGGATGTCGACGCCCAGCTCCGAAAAGGTCCGTTCGTTCTTGGGGTCGTTGAGGCGCCCGACCGTGCGCTTGACGCCGAAGCGCTCCTTGGCGAGCTGGCAGATGACGAGATTGTCCTCGTCGTCGCCCGTCACGGCGGCCAAGACGTCGCAGCGGTCGCAGCGCGCCTCCTCGAGGAACCGCGGTTCGCACGCGTCCCCGTGGATGACGAGAAGGTCGAGCTCCTGCGCGAGGGCGCGGCAGGTCTTCTCGTCCTTCTCGATGATGATGACGGTGTGCTCGTCCTCGAGCAGGCGCTGGGCGAGAAAGTGCCCGACCTTGCCGGCGCCGGCGATGACGATATACATGCTCCTGGGCGGGGGCACGCCCCTCTTAGCGGCGTCCTTCATCGTCTTTCGTCTGAAAAAGCTTCTTGGCGCCCGGGATGCGCTCGGGGCGCACGATGCCATAGACCTTGTCCCCGCGCTCGAGGCGGGTCGCGTCCGACGGGATGAGGCGCTCATAATCCCCGCCGCCGGGGCGCAAGACGGCGATGACGCGGAACGTGTCGGCGAGGGCGGCCTCGGCCACGGTCTTGCCCACGAGCGCCTCGGGCACGTCGAGCTCGAGGATCCCCAGGTCGCCGCTTTCGATGATGAAGCTCGAGAGGCGCCGGTCGACGAGCTTGTCGCGGATCATCGCGGCGAAGAGGATGGTGCCGCTCAAGACCTCCAGGCCCAGGGACTCGTAGATGTGGGCGCGCGCCGAGTCGTACACGCGCGCGATGACGCGGGGGACCTTGAAGATCTTCTTGGCCACCTGGGAGGCCATGATGTTGGTGTTGTCGCCGTCGGTCAGGCTGCACAAGGCGTCCGCCTTCTCGACGCCCGCCTCCTTCAGGACGTCGAGCTCAAAGCCGTTGCCGACGAGCGTGGCCCCGTTGAAGACCTTGCCCAGCCTTTTAAAGGCGGCCGGGTCCTTGTCGATGACGACGACGTTGTGGCCCTCCGCGGACAGGAGCGTGGCGACCTGGCCGCCGACGCGGCCGCAGCCGACGACGATGACATACATGGACTATCCCTTGGCGAGGACGACGATCTTGTCGAACGTCGCCGGGTCGCTCACCGCGATGTCCGCGAGGACCTTGCGGTCGAGCGCGACCTTGGCCTTCTTGAGGCCGTTGACCAGCCGCGAATACGTGAGGCCGCGCTCGCGGCACGCCGCGTTGATGCGCACGATCCACAGGCCGCGGAAGGTCCGCTTCTTCACCTTGCGGTCGCGCGTGGCGAAACGCAGGCCGCGGTCCACGGTCTCTTGCGCCATGCGGTACCGGCGGGACCGGTCGCCGTAATAACCTTTGGCCTTCTTCAGGAGGCGCTTCTTGCGCGCCCGGGTGGACACGCTGTGCTTGACTCTAGCCATGGGGTAACAACCTCCTCGTTCTCTTGTAATCCGCCTTGTCCACCAGGGCGGCGTGACGCAGGCGCCGTTTCCTCTTGCGCGACTTCTTGGTCAGGATGTGGCCCTTGTTGGCGCGCGTGCGCTTGATCTTCCCCGTTGCGGTAAAGCGGATGCGCTTCTTCACCGATCGATTCGTCTTCAGCATCGCTGCTCCTTTTACTCTGTATCCGAGGTTGGGCGGGGGGCGCCGTCAGCGCCCCTTTACTTGGGGGCGATGATCATGTTGATCATGCGCCCTTCCATCGCCGGGCCGTACTCGACGCTGCCCACGCCCTGCAGGTCCGTGCAGAACCGGTCCACGACGCGGCGGCCGATGTCGCGGTGCGCCATCTCCCGGCCGCGGAACATGAGAGAGACCTTGACCTTGTTGCCGTCCTGCAAAAACTCCATCGCGTGCTTGAGCTTGATGGCGTAGTCGTGTTCCGCGATCTTGGGCCGCACGCGGACTTCCTTGAGTTGAAAATGTTTTTGGTGTTTCTTGGCCTCGCGCTCGCGCTTCTCCTGGTCGTACTTGTACTTGCTGAAATCCATGATGCGGCAGACCGGCGGCTTGACCTGCGGGGCCACCTCGACGAGATCCAGCTCGAACTTCTCGGCCGTCTCCATGGCCTTGTTGATATTGAGGATGCCGAGCTGCTCGCCCTTGGGCCCGATCACGCGCACTTCGGGGACGCGGATCCTGTCATTGACTCGGATGAACTTTTTAATACGACACCTCCCGGGTTAAGGTTGACATTAAACGGCGGCGCCGACGCGTGAGGCGGCTTCGCCGCGCGCCTTCTTCACGAATGCCGCCACCGCCATGACGCCCTGATCGCCCTTTGCCTTGCTGCGCACCGAGACGCTGCCCTCTGCGGCCTCGCGCGGGCCGACGACGAGCATGTACGGGATCTTCTGGAGCTCCGCGTTACGGATCTTCTTGTTGAGCGTCTCCGACGAGGCGTCCACCTCGGCGCGCAGGCCAGCCTCCCGCAGCTGGGCCGCGACCCCGCGCGCGTACGCCTCGACAGAGCTCTTGAGCGGGATGACCACGGCCTGCTGCGGCGCCAGCCACAGCGGGAACTGCCCCGCGTAGTGCTCGATGAGCGTGCCGATGAAGCGCTCGATCGAGCCGAAGATGACGCGGTGGAGCATCACCGGCCGGCCGTACCTGCCGTCGGGCATCACGTACTCGAGGTCGAACTTCTCGGGCAGCGCAAAGTCGCACTGTACCGTCGCGCACTGCCAGTAGCGGCCGATCGCGTCCTTCAGCTTGATGTCGATCTTGGGGCCGTAGAAAGCGCCCTCGCCCTCGTTGATGGCGTAGACGAGCTTCTTCTCCTCGAGCGACTCCCTGAGGGCCCGGGTGGCGCGCTCCCAGTCCCCGTCGGTGCCGATGGACTTGAGCGGCCGGGTGCTCACCTCGATCTTGAAGTCCTTGAACCCGAAGAGCGTCATCGCGTCGAAGACGAAGTCCAGGACGCCCTTGATCTCGTCCTTCATCTGGTCCGTCGTGCAGAAGATGTGCGCGTCGTCCTGGGTGAAGCTGCGCACGCGCAGCAGGCCGTGCAGGACCCCGCTCTTCTCGTGGCGGTAGACGGTGCCCAGCTCGAAGAGGCGCAGCGGCAGATCGCGGTAGCTGCGCGTCTTGGACTTGTAGATCAGCATGTGCCCCGGGCAGTTCATGGGCTTGACCGCGTACTCCTTGTCGTCGATCTTGAGGAGATACATGTTCTCGCGGTAATAATCCATGTGGCCGGAGCGCTGCCAGAGGTCGCCCTTCAAGAGATGCGGCGTGACGACCAACTGGTAGCCGCGCTTCAGGTGCTCCTCTTTCTCGTACGTCTCCAGGAGGTGGCGCAACAGCGCCCCCTTCGGGTGATAAAACACCAGGCCCGCGCCGGCCTCTTCGTGGTAGATGTCAAAAAGCTCGAGATCCTTGCCCAACCGGCGGTGGTCGCGCTTCTTCGCCTCCTCGAGCAGGTCGAGGTATCCCTTGAGCTCCTTCTCGCTCGCGAAGGCCGTGCCGTAGATGCGCTGGAGCATGGGGTTGGTCTCGATGCCGTGCCAGTAGGCGCCCGCGATGGACAAGAGCTTGAACGCCTTGATCTGCCCCGTCGAGGCCGCGTGCGGCCCGCGGCACAGGTCCAGGAACGCCTCGCCCGTCCTGTAGATAGAGACCTTCTCGCCGGGGATCTGCTTCAGGAGCTCGAGCTTATAGGTCTCCCCCATCTTCTCAAAGAGCGCGACCGCGTCCTTCTTCGTCAGCTCCTCGCGCGTGAACGGGATGTCGGCCTTGATGATCTCGGCCATCTTGGCCTCGATGCGGCCGAGATCCTCCGGCGCGAACGGCTCCGCCTTGTCAAAGTCGTAATAGAACCCGTCTTCGATCGACGGGCCGATGCCGAGCTTCGCCTCGGGCCACAACGCCTTGACGGCGTGCGCCATCACGTGCGAACAGGAATGTCTGAGCGTCTCAAGTTCCATGGCGGATAACGTGAAACAAACGGACTTGGCCCTTCAGTCTTGTTTTTTGGCCCTTTGGTCTTGTTGTGTTGGGATGCGCGCCGGGCCGACCCGCCTTCTTCCCCACACAAGCTTGCGCTTGGCGGACGCGGGCATGCGTTTGATGGCGCGCTCCCGACGCGTTGCGGCGCCCCTGTCCCCGATCGGCTCCGAATAGACCAGCCTGACGGGCAGGCGGGGCCGAATGCCCTTCGAGCCCCGCCCTGCATTATGTTTTGCGACGCGCCGCGCCACGTTGTTCGAAATGCCCGTGTACAGAGCGCCGTCTTTGCATCTGACAATATAAACGGACCACAAGGTCGGACCTCGATCCGGAAGCTTCCGTGGGCGCGACAGGACTTGAACCTGTGACCCCCTCCATGTCAAGGAGATACTCTAACCAACTGAGCTACGCGCCCTGAAATGTCAAAGACACCAAAGTCACTATGCCGGGAGAGGGACTCGAACCCTCAAGGCCTTGCGGCCAGCGGATTTTAAATCCGCAATGTTTTCCGATTTCATCATCCCGGCAAATTCTCAATCTGAACCCGACGATGTCAACGCCGAGACTGAATTATTTAAATCAGGTTCGTAACGAGCTTGCTGCGTTTCCAACCCCAGCGCGCGGCCAGACACGCGTCAGCCAACTTCATCTTTCTGGCTAACGCAAAACACCCTTTATAGTAACACCTCCTGACAATCTCCCGCGCCGCCATCTTTCCGTATTTAAGGCGGAATACGCCGTGCTCATCCTTATATAACTTTCCGGAGCATCCGAGTCGACGCGCTATTTCCTTCTGCAACCAGACAATAAAATCGGCCGAGCCGGAAGCAATCCGCAAATTCCATTGTTCTCCGCCGTTCGTGGGATGTATCCAGCGCCGCATGCCGCCGTCGCCGTCGATAACGCCTCTTAAAAAATCCGCAAAGAAGGCGTTGTCTACGGCGACCTCTTTCAGCACTTTCGACTTTCTCGGCATGAGGCCGATAGACAGCAGAAAATCGTACAGTATGCGGTTGCCAATCTGTATGCGAAAATTCCGCTTGCCGCAAAGGCCGCTTCTTTTTATGCCAATCTTGATCTTAAGTCCGCACAGCCGCACAAGGCAGGCCAAAAAAGACCTGTCCTTCGCCGTGATGTCGATGTGCCGGCCGTCCGGAGACAGGCAGCCATCCGTCGCGATCAGGCCCGCGAGATACCAAAGAACGGCCCCTTTGAGACCCAGGTCTTTCCGCCGGTGCGGCATCCCCCATCCTCCCTCTCCCCTTGTCGCGGGAAAGGTGGATCAGGGTGACGCGGGGATTCAATATTCTTTTCAAGTGCCTGGAGATCAGAGGCGCGAGTCGGAATTGAACCGACGAATAGCGGTTTTGCAGACCGCTGCCTTGCCACTTGGCTATCGCGCCGAATTTTTCAACTGTCACCGCCGCGCCAGGCGCAGCGCGGCGCGCGCGATCGCGTCGATATCGCTCATGCGGCCCAGGCCTTGGCGGCCGCTTGCCAGCCGGCCCCGCTCAGGGCCGATAAATCCGTACTTCCACTTCTTGAGGCGCTCGACGTTCGCCTGGACGGCCTTGTTGGCCCACATCGCGTCGTTCATCGCCGGCGCCAAGAGGACCGGGGCGCGCGTCGCGGTGACGACGCACGTCAACAGATCGTCGCAGATGCCGTTGGCAAGCTTGCCGATGGTGTTCGCGGTGGCCGGCGCGATGACGACGGCGTCGGCGCGCTCGGCGAGCGCCACGTGCTCCACATCCCGGGCCTCGACCTCGTCAAAGAGCCCGCAGCCCACCGGGTTCCTGGAGAGCTTCTGCAGGACGAGCGGGCTGACAAAACGCTGCGCCTCTTCAGTCATCACCACGCGCACGTCGCAGCCGGCCTCGCAGAGCGCGCCGACCAGCTGCGGCACCTTGTACGCGGCGATGCCGCCGGTGATCCCGATGACGACACACAGCGGTCTCTTCACGCGTCCTCTTTCTCGGCCTTCTCCGCCTTTTGCGTCTTTTCCGCCTTGGGCGGCGCCAAACAGATCTTTTCCTGCGCGACCTCGAGCATCGCGACGGTCGTCACCTTCATATCGTGCGGCGCCTCGATGGCCCGCGGCGCGCCATCCGCGAGCTGGAGCGCCCGCGCGGACGCCAGATGCACCAGTTTATACATGTTATTGTCCGCCTTGTCGATCAGCCTTTCCAAAGGAACGTACATGGGCCCCCTCTCATTGCCGGCTCCGGAGCATGGATTTAAAATTCCGCAGCGCCTCCCGAAAGTCCCCGTTGACGAGGACGTGGTCGTAAAAGCGCGCGTACGAAAGCTCTATTTTAACACGCCTCAACCGCGCGGCTATCTCTTTTTTGCCCTCGGTGGAACGCCGGCGCAGCCGCTCCATCAGGGCCTCGATCGTCGGCGGCACCACGAAGACGCAGGTCACCCGTTCCTTCAGCCGGCGACGCACCGTCTGCGCGCCCTTGACGTCGATGCACAGGAGCACGTCCTTGCCGGCCCCGCGCGCGTCGTCGAGGACCTGGCGCGGGGTGCCGTAATGACTGCCGAATATCTGCTCGGACTCCAGGAGCCCGCCCTTCGCCTTCAGGGCCCGGAACCTCTCCGGCGTGACCCGCACGTAATCCCGGCCGGCCCGCTCGCCCCGGCGCAGCGGCCGCGTCGTGTAGGAGACGGACTTAAGGAGCCGGCGCCGCCACGCCTCTTCTTTCAAAAGGGCTTCGCACAGCGTCGTCTTGCCGGAGCCCGACGGCCCCGAGACGATCCACACCCGCGGCGCGCCCCGTCCCTTCCCGGCGCCCCGGCCCTTCCCGGTGCCCCTTCCCTTCCCGGCGCCCCTGCCCCTCTTGCGGCCGGCCGCCTTACTCGACATTCTGCACCTGTTCGCGGATCTTCTCGACTTCGTCCTTGATGAGGACGGCCTCGTGCGCGACGAGCTTGTCCTGCACCTTGGCGCCGAGCGTATTGATCTCGCGCTGCAGCTCCTGACCGATGAAGTCCAGGACCTTGCCCTTCGTCCCGCTGCCCTTGAGGTGCTTCAAAAATCCCTTCAGGTGAAAATCGATGCGCGTGATCTCCTCGGTCACGTCCGTGCTGCGCAGGACGCTCTCGAGGTTCTCGGGCGGCAGGCTCTTGTGCATCTCGGCGCGCACCTTCTCCACGCGCTTCCTGATCGTGTTCATGTGGCGGGCGATGATGCCGATGCGTTTCGTCAGGTCGCTCGTCAGGGCGGCGCCCTCGCGGCGGCGCATGGCGACGACGTGGCCGACCGCCTCCTTGAAGGCGGCCTTCACGACGCGCTCGCGCACCGTCATCTTGAGCTCGGGCTTGCGGTAGCGCAGGACGCCGGGCAGCGTGACGAGCGCGGCGAGGTCGATGCCCCCCTTGATGTCCAGCTTGCGGCCCACGCGCTTGAGCGCCTTGACGTATTTCTCGACGAGGGCTTCGTTCAGGATCACCTCGTCCGAGGCCTCATTGACATGAAAGACGCTGATGGTGATGCGGCCGCGCCGGATGCGCTTTTGCACGATCCCGCGGAAGACCCCTTCCAGATGCTCCAGCGCCGGCGGCAGATGGAACGACGTGTCGAAATACCGGTGGTTCACGGTCTTGAGCGTCACGACGAAGCGCTCGCCGTCGGCCCGCGTCTCCGCCTGCCCGAAACCCGTCATGCCGATGATCATAGCCACGCCCTCTTTTCTTTGTTCTCGACGATGTTCTTCGTCTCCCAGAGGTCCACGATCACCTCGTCGGGCTCGAACCACAGCTTGATCTCGCGCGCGGCATCCCCGGCGTTCGCGGAGACGTGGATGACGTTCTCATAGACGCCGCGCGTCGTGATGCGGCCGAACGAGCCGCGGATCGACACCGAATCCGCCTCCTCGGGGTTCGTCGCGCCGGCGAGCTCGCGGCACTTCTTGATGGCGCCCGCGCCCCAGTAGACGAGCGCCATGACCTTGCGCCGGTCGTGGAACTCGCCCATGAGGTAGCGCAGGACGTCCTCGAAAAAAGGCCTGTCCTTCAGGTGCTCATAATGTACGGCGGCGAGCTCGCGCGTGACGCGCACCATCTTGGCCGCGACGATCTCGAGCTTTGTCTCGGAAAGACGCGTCAGGATGTTGCCGGTCAACGAGCGCTTGAGTCCGTCGGGCTTGACCAGGATCAGCGTCGCCTCATTATTCTCCATGCCTGCCTCCGTAATAAGAAAAACTAGGCCTTTCGCAGCAGGAACGAAAGGATCCGCTCCCTGTCCTGCGGCGAGAAATATTCGATCTGGATGCGGCCGCGCTTTTTACCCTCGACGATCTTGACGCGCGTGCCCAGGTTCTGCTCAAGCCGTCTCTCTATGTCCACGACGTGCGGGTCCCTGATCCTCGGGATCCGAACCCCCGCCCGCCGGACCGGCTTGGTACGGGCGATATGAGCCTCTAACTCTCTGACAGACAAAGAGTTAGACAAAATCATCTGCGTGAGGCGGATCTGCTGCGGGACGCTGTCGAGACTCAGGAGCGCCTTGCCGTGGCCGAAGGATATTTGCCCGTCCGAGATGGCGCGCTGGACTTCTTGCGGCAGCGAGAGCAGCCGCAGTATGTTGGCGATGGTCGAGCGGTCCTTGCTCACCGCCCGCGCCACGTTCTCCTGCGTCAGGGAAAAGTCCTTGATCAGCCGGCTGAAGGCCCGCGCCTCCTCGATGGGGTTGAGCTCCTCGCGCTGGATATTTTCAATGATCGACAAGACAAGCGCCTCCTGGTCCGAGACATCGCGCACCACGACGGGCACGCGCTCGAGCTTCAAGAGCTGCGCGGCGCGCAAGCGCCTCTCCCCGGCGATGACCTCATAATCCCCGTCGGGCCGGCGACGCACGA
>Ga0307426_1001234_pt1 | contig 17054 bp, 8 predicted proteins | sample SalMarWE160340MG_FD_202165 | JGI IMG/M metagenome (GOLD analysis project Ga0307426, IMG submission 202165) | Salt marsh sediment microbial communities from the Plum Island Ecosystem LTER, Massachusetts, United States - WE1603-40 | ecosystem: Environmental > Aquatic > Marine > Intertidal zone >... | reverse complement strand
TGGGAATCCTCCCGGGGTACGGCGATTTCAACCCGGGGTTTGTCACCTTCCGGGTCCAGGCGAACCTTGAGCTTTTCCGTTTTTTGGTTCCCGGTCAGGTTTTCGAGGGTGAAGCTGAGCTGAAGCGCTCCGGCTTTCCGATCCGTCAGGTCGAACTCCTGGATCCAGTAGGGGTTCCCCAGAACCAGCTCGACCTGGCCGCTCTCACCGCCGCCAAAGTCGTAGGACAGGGTGCGCAGCCCAATGCGGTCATAGGCCCTGCCCACCACCAGGAGTCTGCCGTGTACCGTCTCATCCGGCTGAGGAGAGAGTATCTCCAGAACCGGTTCCTGGTTGTTTACGAACAGGAGGAAAGCCATATAGGCAGTTGAGCCGGTGGCGTCCTTGGCGCGGAACCAAAAAACCTGCGGGCCGTCTTCCAGCTCTTCGGTTTCGACGCGCAGCTCGTAGGCGTAGCGATCCTCCGCTTTTTCATAGGACAGCTTGAGAGGCAGGTAGTCGCCGTCCCTCTGCCTGCTATAGCCGAGCGCTTTTACGCCGTTGGCATCGCTGACCGTCCCTTCCAGCAGCACCTTTCCCGAAACCAAAGCGCCGCTTTCGTGGGAGGTAATCTGCACAGCCGGAGCACGGCGATCCAGTTGGAAGCTTACCGACTGGGGTTCACCGCTGTTGCCGTTGATGTCGATTCCCCAGGCCTGTATCGTGTGCTCCCCGTCGGCAAGCCCCTCCAGATCGAGGCACAGGGACCAGAACTCCGCACCTTCGGCGCTGCGGGACGGACCGTCGTCCAGCTGCAGCTCGACCCCCTGCACCCCGTCATCGTCAAGACAGACACCGACCACGTTCAAGCTGCCCCCTACCCGCATGCCCGGGGTCGGATTGGAAATGCGAAGGAGCGGCAGATCGGAGGCTGGATCGACGAAGACGTTGTAGGGACCCTGGTAGCGAAGATTGCCCGCCGCGTCGGAGCCTCGAATTATGAGGTTGTACTTCCCCTCCTCGTATCCGGAGATATCGATGCTGTGGTCCCAGTTCTCCAGGCCTTCTACGGGCTGATACTCCCCCGCTTCCGGATCACCCAGTCCGAACAGAGAGAGGCTGGCGGCCAGGAAAATGGAGACTGCGAGCAGCAGAGTACTTTTTTTTATCCCCACATCAACTTTCCTATTCTTCGGGTTTCAGATATACGATATCGAAGCTGTTGCTCCCGTAACCCATGGCGATCGACCAGGGCACGGCGCCTTTCTTATACTCAAGGCTGGTTCGACTGTCGTTCACTGCCGTGCTGACCGGCACGGTTTCGTACTCCCAATCACCGAGACTTCCGTCATAATAGGCCATTTTCAACCCCTCGAAGGTTCCGATCATGGAATTGCTCAGATAGGAGATGTAGGGAGTGGTCCCGTTCAGGGTGATGTCCGGTGAGGTGCCCACCGCGCCCTCGGAATCCACAACGACGCTGTTCTGGAATACGTAATCCGTCCCATCGGCGTCGGGAGCGTAGAGATACAGCAGGTCTCCCACCGAAGAACGGTAACACACCACGTGGAGATTTCCGTTGGCATCGAATTTCATGGCGACGTGCTGACCGCTGAACATCGCGTTGGGGTCCCCGCCGGCAAAGACGTTTTGCCGCGTCCAGTCGGCGGGCGCGGTCGGGTTGACCTTGTTGGCGCGCGCCAGGCGCAGCGTCTGGGCGGCGGTGTTGTAGTAGATCACCACCGGCAGGCCGTTCTCATCCACGTCGATGGCCACATACTCGCCGGCATTCGTGGATAGGGCGACCCCGGTGGTCACCAGGTTGCTCGTCCCCGTGACGATCGTGTAGTGGGTGCGGGCGAGCTGGTTGACGTTGGGAGTAAATGTGATCTGGCCGGTCCCGCTGTTGAACGCGGTGATCGTGATCCAGCTTGAATTGCCACCGGTGTCCATCAGCATGATGGTCTGGCCGTTTGCGATCATTGTGTTTCCGGCCAAAGCGGCATCGGTCACGCGGTTCGCGGCAGGCCTCGTCCCCACGCCCGTGACGTAGCGTACATCCTCGGCGTCTGTTCCCCCGTCCAGCACAAGCCAGCCCCGAACGGTCACCTGCCCGTCGTCCAGCATGAAGGAGTACTTCGCGGCTTTGGTCTTGGAGTCGTAGTAGGCCACGTGGATCCTGTCCTGGGCATCGCTTGGCCCTCCATCGGAGCGGACCACCTTGGGCCTGCGGAACTGCCACAGCTGCTGGTTGAGGTTCAGAGACTCGATGGGATAGGCGATGGCGTTCGCATAGCCGGCGTCGACCCGTTGCGAATTGGGAGTTCGCACCCCGACAAAGCCCGCGGTGCCCACGTCCAGAGGGACGTTCCCCCAACCGGATCCGCCATAGTGGTTGGCCGCGAAGGCGATTGCGTACTTCAAGGTGGCCTCGCTTGAGTCCACGTTCATGTCGGTGTACTCCGGCGGGTCATAGATCCCCCACTGGGTGAAGGGACCCGTGCTCGTGGTTCCATATGTCATGAGCGAGGTCGCGTAGTTGATCCAGGCGCCGTACAGCGTGCCGTCACCCATGATGGACATAGAGGGGTACTGAGCGCCGTCGCTGCTTTGGAAGGTGTCTCCCACCTGCCAGACCCGCAGATACCTGTCATCGGTCCATCTCGTGGACCCCAGGCCGCTGCCGTCATCCTCCTTGTTAGCTGTCAGGCTGTTGTCGTTGCCGTTGTTTATCGCCTCCACGCCGTTGACCATGAGCCGCAGCCAGCCGGAGTGGGTGACGCCGCTCAGGTCGACGGTCATACTGGTGTAGGGTGAGCCCGTAGCCGGCATGGTGACATCATCCCAGGCACCCGCATCAGGATCGCCGCCTGCGGTGTTGTGGACCCTGATCCAGTGCGCACCGCTGTCATCCAGGTTGTAGCCGTTTATCGTGACATTGACTTCGCCCTCCTGGACCATGAAATTGCCGTATTTGGACCTCTGCATGGGCGAGGTTCTGGTGATATCCGAGATATAGGGGACAACATCCACACCCGCAGAGTCTGTATCCGAGTTGGGATTGAAGTCCTGGGCTTTGAACTGGATGTTCAGATTGTCTTTCGCGGCCCCGGTGATGTCGGCGGAGTTCCAGGTGTAGCTCCAGCTGATCTGGTGCCCGTCGGCTTCGGTAAGGGTCTGGGTGTCGATTGTGAAATTGCTGGCAGGCACCGCTACCAGGGTGCCACCGGACCAGGAAGCCACGGTGTGCTCCATTCCGGTGCCGCTCCCAGCGTCGAAATCATCTATGGTAACGGTGATCGACTGGATGCGCTGGTTGTCGCTGGCCGTCCCGGTCAGATTCACCGTGCCGCTGACATCGGGATCAAGCCCATTATGGAGACTGTTGATATCCTCCAGGTGACCGTCGACCACATCAGACTGCGAGAGCGGATCGATGGTAATGATCGGCGGCACCAAATCGGTGTTTTCGATGGTCACGTTTATCGTGGTTTCCGCGGTGATGCCGTCCGGGTCGGTAACCTTACAGACAAACGTTGTGGCCCCGTCGCTGTACCCCGCCAGTTGTGTGATGTCAATGGTTCCCGAAGAATCGTTGAACTCGGGGAGTCCTTCATGAGAGACCTCATAGTTGGTGCTCAGGAGTGTGTCGTTGTCCGTGGCATCGATCTCGATGTACAACCGGCTCCGGGCGGTGAACGGCCCGGTGTAGGTGAAGCGTTCATCGACCTCCACCGTACCGTTGTTGTCCACGTCGCTGCCCACGATAACGGCGTTGATCACCGGCTTATGGTTCTTGACGAACCCGTCCAGCTCGTAGTGGGTCCCGTTTCCGGAATTATCGAAGATTACATAGTGAACTTTCAGCGTGCCATCGGGGATGACGTTGGAGTCGAACTCGGCCCACCAATTGTAAGTGGAGCCGGCTAGGGTGAGGGATTCGTCGAACCCATCCCCGTCGCCGTTTCCGCCGCCGTCGTTTCCGAACTCGTTGGTGTCATCGATGACGATCTTGTAGTTCTCGCTTCCGGCACCGGTGGGATAGTCGACAGGACCACTGCCGTCACCGAAATCAACGCTGCCCACTGCCAGATCGTGTGCACCGGTGGTGGGATTGTAGACAAAACCGCCGTCCACGAAATAGACCTCGATCCTGTCGATCCCGCTGACGGTCCCGCCATCCTGGGCGGTGCCCTGCACCCTGGTCGCCGTACCGTTGATGTCCATGGCATCAGCGGTGTACCCAGAGGGAGCATTGGTCGGGTAGATGTTGTCCACGTTCAGATTCAAGTTGGTGATCGACTGATAGTTGGAAGTGTCGGTAATCTTGAAACGCAGGTAGAGGATACCGCTGTCGATATCCAGCGCCGGGGTGGGTGGTCCGGTATCGGTGGTGTTGATCTGGATATCCAGATCGTAATCCTTGAGCGAGTTTATTATATAGTAGCTTCCCGGTAATTCCCCGTAGTTGATGCCCCCGTCGTAACTGATATACAATTTTTTGATCTCCTCATCGTCCAGGGCCTTGCCGGTGATGTTGAATATTCCCTTGACGAAATCCCCAGAGGAGATGTTCAGGCTCTCGATCCTGGGGATGAGATCGTCGAGGTGGATGTAAAACTCTTTGATGTCTCCTTCAATGCCGTTGATGTCCACAGCCCGAACCCGGACGATGATGTAGCCGTCCCCGGTTTCAATGTTATACATCTCTCCGTAATTGTTGATCTCCTGGGACCAGAGGCTGGTGCCGCTGACCGTATACCATCCGGTTTCATCCCTTTCATCCTCAAAAGGGTCGTTGAAATCGCCGTCCGGATTGTTGGACGCGCCGTCCCAGAAATCGATCAGATCCAAAAAATCACCGTCCCCGGCATGAATGCCGTCACCGTTGACATTGATCTGCATCTCCACCCTGTCCAGGCCGTCATCATCCAGGGCGGTCCCGGAGATGAGCAGCGGCCCGCCCACGTTGGTGGTGCCGGCAGGCGGGGAGATGATGTTCACAGTCGGCTTGTCCAGCTCCTGGTCGATGTAAATAAAGTAATCCGTGTCAGCGGTGGTCTTCATATTGCCGGCAATGTCCGTTATCTGGGCGTAGATATTGAGCTTCCAGATATTGCTGCCCGCAGGAGTTTCGGTGGCGTAGGTGGTATTGGCGTAGCCTGCGGAGTCGAAGAGGTACTCCCAGTTGTACAGCTCGGGCAGGTTGATCCAGTTGAGCGGTCCGAGCGGTCCGCCGATGCTCAGCTCCACCTTGGTGATCTGGCGGTTGTCCGAAGACGCCCCTCGCACCGTGACCGGTCCGTTGACCGAGGTCGATTTGGTCGGGGAGAGGAAGGCCACGACCGGAGGATCGGTATCGATGATCACCTGCAGATTGTAATAGGCGACTTTTGTGCCGTCCATAGCCTTGGCCTTGATGGCCACGATGCCCTCCAGTTCGTCGTCTGCCACCTCGTACTCCCAGGTATCGTAACTGGGACCGGGTGCCGTGGGAGTCGCCTGAACAGGATCATAGTTGGCGCCGCCGTCCAGACTTATATACACCGCGTCAACGGTTCCCGCTGAACCGAAGGTATTGCCTGAAATGGTGAAGCTCGTTGTATTTAGATACTCCCCCAGCGAGGGTGAGTCGATTTCCACCACAGGCGCTCCGGCGTCTATGGAGAAGTCCACCGGGTTGGAGAAACCTTGAGCCCCGTAGATATCTTCAGCCCGCAGCTGTAGGGTGTGAGATCCCGGTGCAAGACTGCTGAGAGGATGCTCCCACCTTACGGCCAGACCGGAGCCTATCTTTGTACCGACGGGCACCCAGGGATTCGGATCCCCGTCGAATTGGATTTCGATGGTGGAATTGTTGATCCCCTCCTCATCGTCGGTAACGATTCCGATCGCCTTGGAGGCGCTGGAAAGAACATTATCCGAAGGCAGGGCGGCGGGATCGGGATTGTAGATATCGAACTGAGGTAGATCCAGGCCCTGGTTGATCCGCAGGGTCAACTTGGTTTTGGCGATCCCAGCGAGGTCGGCGTCGGTCAGGGTCGTGCTGGATACGCTCCCGCCGTTGTCGATGGCATACAGATCCTCGACGGACAGGGGCAGTCCCCCGTTGAGGTCCATCACGTCCTGGGTATGGTACACGTAGGAGGAGCTGTTGCCGGCCCGGTCGTAGGCGGTGAGGACGAAATCATACACTCCGATCCCGTGTACATAGGTTTCGCTCGGGAATATGAAACTCCAGCTGTTGGTCCCGTTGGCCGTATCAGGTAGGATAACGGTGGTACCGGAGAGGACCTCTATCTCCACCCTGTCGATCGGGAATTGGTCGGTGGCGTCCCCCTTGATGGCGACGTCCCCGTTGTACTCGAAGGAAGCCGGATCGTAGCCTAACGGCACGTTCACGAGCACCAGGGGCGGAGTATTGTCGAAGTACAGGAGCAGTCTGTTGGTGATGACCCTGCCGGCGCTGTCGGTGATATCGATGACCACATCCTTCTCTCCATCGGGGAACGATGTGGTGTCTAAAGGATAGTTCCAGGTACCGGTAGCCTCGTTCACATCGGTTACGCTGGTAAAGGTCAGCCCGTCGTCGAAGGAGATCTTTACGGTTACCCCCTGGAAATCGTCGGCGAAGGTGCCGCTTAGGTTCACACTGCCGCTCACGTAGCTGCCGTTGCTGTGGCTGGTGATGGAGAGATCCGGCGCATCCAGGTCGATTTTATCGCCCAGACCAATCTGGGTTAACGGGTTCCTGCAATCCAGGAACAAATAGGAAATGCTAAGGAGCAGAAGGAATACAGAGGCTCTCTTGATGTATCCGATCATCGCTCTATGTCTCTCCCTTCAAATCTAATCCCCCCCTTTTTGCCGATCAGCGACGCAAAGCGGTACCCTTACTGCTCTACATCTTGTTTCGGCAAATAGTTACTTTTTCAGGACTTTTGAAAAAGGAATGCTGCTAAAAGCTACACGGCTAATCCGAACCCGGATTTGCCTACCGATACAATAAGTATCACACCAGCCGTGGAAATTCAGAAAAAAATTGGCCGAACTTAAACGCCCACAGGACGGATCTGCAGGACCGAGGGGATGGTGCGCAGGCTCTTCAACACCTGGTCGAAGTCCCGGCCGTTGTCCAGCTCCACCGTGAAGAAACCCTGGAGGGTTTCGGGGATATTTTCGTCCAGCTTGCCCTCGATCAGGTGGCCGTGGTACTTCTTGATCGCTCCCTCCACCTCGGAGAAGAGGTTGGTGGTCTTGCGGGCGGTGACTTCGAAGCGGCGGGTGGCCTTGGGGCTGACCATCTCCCACTCAACCTCCAGATGCCGTTCATCGAACTCCTTGATGTTCCCCAGATTCGGGCAGTCCGCCTTGTGCACGATGATTCCCCGGCCGCGGGAGATATAGCCCACGATTGCATCGCCGGCGGCGGGATTGCAGCAGCCGGCCAGGTGGATCATCATGTTCCGCTCCTCCCCGATGCGGATGCCCACCTTGGTGATGTCCCGGACCCGGGTTTCCGACTCCATGCGATCCCGCCAGCGGCGGCCCGGCCGCCGTGCGATTTCGGCCGCAGCGGCTTCGGTTCCCGGCCGAGCTTGAGTACCCGCTTTGGCTTCCCGCCCGCCACCGGTCCCACTTCCCTTCTTCTTGGCCACGATGTTGCGGTCGATGATCAGACCGGGCTCGTTCTGCACCAGCCAGTGGCGGATCTTGGAGCGGGCCCGGGAGGTGCGCACCATGCGCAGCCAGTTGATGTGGGGATGGGCCGAGGGGGCGGTGAGGATCTCGAGGACCTGGGTGTTCTTCAGCTCTTCGTTCAGCCGGATCAGGTTGCCGTCGGCCTTGGCGGCCATGCAGTGGTTGCCGATATCCGTGTGGATATAGTAGGCGAAATCCAGGGCCGTGGCGCCCCTGGGAAGCTCGATGATGTCTCCCTGGGGCGTAAACACGTAGATCGAGTCCCGCAGCAGCTCCCGCTTGATCTCCTCCAGGAAGTCGGGGGAGCTGACGCTGCTGGAATCCCAGCTCTTCAACATGTTGATGATGGTCAGCTGCTCCGGCTTGATCCGCTCTCCGGCCTGCTCACGCTTGTACAGCCAGTGGGCGGCGATCCCCTCCTCCGCGGTGCGGTGCATCTGGTGGGTGCGGATCTGGATCTCCAGCATCTTGCCCCCCGGACCCATGACCGTGGTATGCAGGCTTTGGTAGAGATTGCTCTTGGGCATGGCGATGAAGTCCTTGAAGCGCCCCTCGATCGGCTTCCAGAGGCTGTGCAGGATCCCGAGAAGCTCGTAGCACTGGCCGGAGGTGTCGCAGAGCAGGCGTATCCCGGCCAGATCGTAGATCTCATCGACCATCCTGCCCTTTTTCTTGATCTTCCTGTACATCGAGTAGTAGTGTTTGATCCGGCTCTCGATCTGAATCGGGATCTTCGCCGCCTCTGCCTCGGCACGGATCGCGCTCTCCATGGAGCTCAGGAACTCGTGGAGATCCTCCTTCTTCTGCTGCACGAAATGATCGATCTGTTCGTATGCCCGGGGATGGAGCACCCGCAGGGAAAGATCCTCCAGCTCGCTCTTGATCCGGGACATACCCAGGCGCCCGGCCAGGGGGGCGTAGATCTCCAGGCATTCGTCAGCGATGCGCTTCTGGCTCCGGGCTTCAAGATACTCGAGGGTGCGCATGTTGTGCAGCTTGTCCGCCAGCTTGATCATGATGACCCGGATGTCCTTGACCATGGCGAAGAGCATCTTGCGGATGGTGGCGGCCGCCTGGGTGGTCTTGCTGCGCCCGCGGATCACCGATATCTTGGTCACTCCCTGAACCAGGGCCTCCACCTCCCGGCCGTACTCCTTGCGCAGCTCCCGGGGGGACAGTCCCGTGTCCTCCAGGGCGTCGTGGAGGATCGCCGCGATCACGGTCTGGTAGTCCAGGTGGGAATCGACCAGGATCTCCGCCACGATCAGGGGATGGACGACAAAGGGCTCGCCGCTGGCGCGCAGCTGCTTGTGGTGCAGGCCTTCGGCCCAACGCAGGGCCGATAGGATCTTCTTGCGTTCCTCCTCGGGGTAGCGTTCGAGTTTTTGGGAGAACTGGCTAATCAGCGTTTTGGCCGAACCGTCCATCTTCCCCTCACCGTCGGGCCCGTATGACCCGATCCCGTCCGGCCAGATCCGGGACTACTGCGATGCCCCCGTAACCCCGGTCGATGAGCTCCCGTTCCAGGAGGGTCATTTGGGTGGGCGCCGCTTCCAGGAGCAGGGTTCCGCCGGCACGCAGCTTTCGGGAAGCCTGACGGATCAGACGGCGGAGAAGGTCCGTACCGTCCACGCCTCCTCGCAGGGCCAGGACCGGTTCGGGCCAACCGATCTTCTCCATGTTTTCGACCTCACCGTCGGTCAGATACGGCGGATTGGCCGTGATCAGGTCATAGCGGCCCGGGGCACGGGCGAGCAGGTCGGAGCGGTACAGACGGATCCGGGATTCCGGCAGGAGCCGTCGAGCATTCTCCGCGGCCACCTGGAGCGCCTCCCGGCTGATGTCGGAGCCGGATACCTTTACCGTGGGGAAGCTGTGCTTCAAGGCAATGGCCACGCAGCCGCTCCCGGTACAGGCGTCGTGCACCCTCTGGATGAGGGGACCCGCCTCCAGCAGGCGGAGGGCCTCCTCTACCAATACCTCTGTGTCCGGGCGCGGAACCAGAACCCGCGGATCCACGTAGTACTCGAGGCTGAAGAACTCCTTCTTCCTGCGGATGTAGGAGACAGGCTGCCCGGCACAGCGCAGATCCAGAAGGCCGCAGTAACGCTGCCAGAGGTCGGGATCCAGCGGATCGGGAAGGCTGGCCAAAAGCTTTTCTTTGCTTGTTTCTAGCGCTTCGGAGAGCAGCAGGGTAGCATCGAGCATGGGTGTGTCGACTTCGGCGTAAAAAAGACGTTCCTTGCCCTGATTCAGGGCACCCCCGACGGTCATACGGCCAGCTTCTTGAGGTACTCCTCCCGGGCGCTGAGTCGGAGAGCGTCGATGATTTCCTGCAGATCCCCCAGCATCACCTCTTCCAAACGATAGAGGGTCAGGTTAATCCTGTGATCGGTAACCCTGTTTTGAGGAAAGTTGTAGGTGCGGATCCGCTCCGAACGGTCCCCCGAGCCGACCTGCAACCTGCGGGCGGCGGCACGCTCCTCGTGCTTCTTGTCTTCCTCCCGTTCGAAAAGACGGGCCCGTAGTACGCGCAGGGCCTTTGCCTTGTTCTTGTGCTGGGATTTCTCATCCTGACAGGTCACCACCAGCCCGGTGGGGATGTGGGTGATGCGTACCGCCGAATCGGTCGTGTTCACGCTCTGTCCGCCCGGCCCGGAGGAGCGGTAGACATCGATGCGCAGTTCCTCCGGACGGATCTCTATCTCGGTTTGCTCCGCCTCCGGAAGAACCGCCACGGTCACCGCCGAGGTGTGGATCCGGCCCCCCGCCTCGGTGACCGGAACCCGCTGTACCCGATGGACGCCGCTCTCATAGCGGAGGCTGGCATAGACGTTCTTGCCGCTGATCGAGTAGATGACCTCTTTGAATCCCCCGATCTCGGTTTCGTGGGAGGAGAGGATCTCGATGGCCCAGCGTTTCGACTCGGCGTACTTGGAGTACATGCGGAACAGATCGGCGGCAAACAGACCGGCCTCCTCCCCCCCGGTGCCGGCACGAATCTCCATGATGATGTTTTTCAGGTCCAGAGGGTCCTTGGGAATGAGCAAAACCTTCAGCTCACTCTCCATCTCCTCTTCCCTTTCTCTCAAGGCTTCCAGCTCCTCCCGGGCCAGCTTGACCAATTCCCCTTCGCCCCCTTCTTCGATCAGCGCTTCGGTATCCGCGATCTCCGATTGAAGCTTTTTGAAGTTGCGGTATTGTTCGACGACCTCCTCCAGTCCGGCCAACTCCCGCATCAGCTCCCTGTAGCGGCTCTGATCCTTCATGATCGCCGGGTCGGAGACCCGGGTCTGGAGCTCCTGGTAGCGATCGGTCATCTGCTCAAGCTTGTCGATCATTTCAAGCTAAAATACTACAAATCCGTTCCCCTTGCAATTGGAGGGCTCTTCGCTTTGGTAAAGAGGAATCCAAACATGCCGCCGCAGATGCCGCCGATGATATGGGCGAACTGGGATACGTTGTCCTGGGCAAAGGCATCGATGAACTCCTTGGCCAGGAACAGGACCACTATCAGGACGAAGGTCAGCGGGATCTCTCCGGATCGGATGTTGGTGAAGGAGCTGAGCAGGATGAGCATGAACACGATACCGCTGGCGCCCATCAGGCCGGTGGAGAAGAAGAGGATGTTCAAAATCCCGGTGACCAGGGCCGTCACCAGGACCATCAGCAGCAGCGGACCTGAGCGGTACTTTTCCTCCAGCACCGGTCCGATCAGCAGGATGAAGCTGAAGTTGCTGATCAAGTGCAGCCAGTTTTGATGTCCGATTACATGGGTAAAGAGGCGCAGAAAATCGAGGACCGAACCGCTGAACTCCGGATAGGAGACGAAGAAGGTCTCCGTGAACCCGCCCAGGATCTGATCGAGGATCAGAACCACGGTGCACAGCAGGGTAAAGGTGAGGATTACCGGCGCGTTGTAGCGGATCCTCATTCCAGGATCTTTCTGATCCTGCGCAGCAGGGCTTCGCTGGTGAAGGGTTTGCTGATCGTATAAAATCTTTCCACCGATTCTTGCTCCGCAGTGTCGGAAATGAACAATACCTTTATACCCGGCTGCATGTCCCGCACTTTCTCAGCCAGTTCGAACGCGCCCATCTCCGGAAGCTCGGATGTGCTGATGAGCAGGTCCACTTCCAGAGTTTTGCCCAGGCCCAGGGCATCGGAGGCGCCGGCTGCGGTGACCACACTATAGCCGTACTTTCGTAGTACGGTCTTGGTGTAGCGGCGAACCTTGGCCTCGCTCTCGACCAATAAGATCCTCTCGGTTCCCCGCAGCTTCTCCTCCGGGGTGTGCGGCTCCTCACTGCGAATCAACTCCTCCTCACTGACCAGCGGGAAGTACATGGTGAAACGGCTCCCGACACCCACTTCGCTGTCTGCGAAAATGTAGCCGTCGTTTTGCTTGACGATTCCATACACCGTGGACAATCCCAACCCCGTGCCCTTTCCCGGAACCTTTGTGGTGAAAAAGGGCTCGAAGATGTGTGCCAGGGTCTCGGCGGATATTCCGGTTCCCGTATCGCTGACCGAACAGAGCACATAGGAACCCATGGGAATCATATAGCGCTCGCCGGAGTCCGGATTATCGATCCGGGTTCCACGGGTTTCGATTGTCAATTCGCCTCCCCCGGGCATGGCGTCCCGCGCATTGGCGGCCAGGTTGAGAATCACCTGCTCGATCTGGACCGGATCGGCGTAGATATACAGCGGGTCGTCGCGGGTTTGCAGCTTCAGCCTCACCCCCGGTCCAACCAGTCTTTCTATCATTTCCTGGCTGTTGTACAGCAGGCCGTTGAGATCGACCACCTTGGGCTGTACCACCTGACGGCGCCCGAAGGCGAGCAGCTGACGGGTCAAAGCCGCGGCCCGGGAGGCCGTACCCTTGATCTGCTCGATATCCCGCCGCAGATCATTCGTTTCATCCATATCGTCGAGGAGCAGCTCACAGTAACCGTTGATGACCATCAGCATGTTGTTGAAATCGTGGGCGATCCCCCCGGCCAGCTGGCCCACGGCCTCCATCTTTTGGGCTTGAAACAGCTGCTGCTCAAGCTTCTTGCGCTCGGTGATGTCGGTTCCAATACTCAAGATACCGGCCACTTGCCCCACCTCGTTGTAGACCGGTTTGTTCGACCAGGAAACCCAGATGGATTGCCCGTCTTTGGTGATATTCTCATTCTCGTTGTAGGAATACTCGTCTGGATTGTTGGTGATCCCCTCTATCATCGCCTCCAGGTCTCGACCCGCAGAATCACGGACGGGAACGATCGTTCCGATCACGGACTTACCAAGCAGATCCTCTTCAGTGTAACCCAGAAAGCGCTGCCCGTAATCGTTAATGAAGGTGATGATACCATTGCTGTCCCAACGCAGGATGATGCTGCCCGCATTCTCAACCAGGTCCCGATACTTCTGTTGACTACTCTCCAGTCGGCGCTGGGCTTCCCGGTAGGCTGTCATATCCCGAAAGCTCCATACCCGGCCCACGAACTGCCCCGATATCAGAAGAGGGGCGGAGTAGCGTTCGAAAACCCGGCCGTCCTTGAAAGAGATGATATCGGTGGACTCCTCGCGCTTGCCGTAGAGCACTTGGATCTTGTCCATGTAGGCTTCAGGATCCAGCAGCTGGCTCATGACGTACTCTCGCAGCTTGATATCATCCTTCTCTTGAATCATCGATTGCGGGACTCGCCACATTTCCGCGAATCGCTGGTTTGAGAGGATGATACGACCGTCGTGGTCTACGACCAGGATACCGTCTCCGGTGGCCTCCAGGGAGGCCTGCAGCAGCTGCTGCAGTTCCTGCAGGGTAGTGCCGTCGAGATGATTGCCCGGCTGCGGGCGGTCGTCGTTCGTTCTTGCCACGGTACTAGGCGAATTCCTTCAGAAACTCAACCACCTCTTCGGTCCTCTTTTCCGCTACCTCACGGGTCACCGCCTCCAGGCGCAGGCGGATCAACGGTTCGGTGTTGCTGGGCCGCACGTTGAACCAGAAATCGGGGAAATCCACGCTCACACCGTCGAGCTTGCCGATTCTGCCCCCGGCTTCCCGATAGCGGTTCTCGATCTGCCTCAACACCTCTTCTTTGTCTGCGATCTCGATATTGATCTCTCCGGACTGATGATAGCGTCCGCGCAGCGGCGCCAACAGCTCCGAGAGGGGTTTGCGGCGTTTGTGCAGAAGCTTCAACAGGACCACCAGGGCGTAAGCCGCGGATTCGGTGTAGTAACTGTCGGTGACCTTGAAGTATACGTGCCCCGATGTCTCGGCCCCGAACACGGCTCCTTCTGCAATCATCGCGTCGTACAGGAAAGTGTAGCCGACCTTGGAGACCACGGGCTTGCCTCCCAACTCGGTAATGCGCTGCGGCAGGGCCCGGGAGGAGATCAAATCGTAGACGACAGCCGCTCCCGGCTGCCGGCTCAGCAGCTCTTCGGCTATCAGGGCGGCGATGTAGTAGTTGGCAACGCTCTCCCCGTGTTCGTCCAGAAACACCATCCGGTCCCCGTCCCCGTCCAACAGGGCGCCCAGATCCGCTCCATGCTCGAGCACCTTGGCCGCTGCGTGCATCCTGCTCTCGGGTTTCAGAGGATTGGGATCCCGATTGAGAAAGGATCCGTCGGGTTGCTCGTTGAGGATGTAGCTGGGAAGAGCCAACCTGTCACTGATACCGCGGAACACCCTTCCCGCGGATCCGCTTCCGACATCGATGACAACCTTGCTGGTGATTTTCTCACCTTTGAGGGGAGCGATGACGAAATCGATGTATTCATCGATGCGGTCCACCTCTTCGAAGCCGCCGCCGGGCCGCGCGAGTTCTTCTCCCATTCCGGCGACCAGTGCCTCGATCTCCTTCAGACCTTTTTCGTAGCTGACCGATCCGCCCCAGGCGTCGTAGAGTTTAAATCCGTGGTATTCGGGAGGATTGTGGGATGCGGTAACCATGACCCCCCCTGCGTACCCCTCCTCCATCTGGTAGTAGTGCAGCTGCGGGGTGGAGACCATACCGATGCCCCGAACAATCTTTCCCTCCGCCACCAGTCCGTGGCCGAGGGCCTGGTACAGCTCCTCGGAGTAGGTGCGGGCGTCGTAACCGATCATGAAGCTGTCTTTTTTCGACCAGCGGGCGAAGGCCCGGCCCAGCTTGTAGGCCAGGGCCGTATCTATGCCTTTCCCGTAGATTCCTCGAATGTCATAGGTCTTGAATACTCCGGCCATGGTTTCCTCCGGGGACCATTCTACAACAGCTGTTTGCGGAAAACCAGGATGTTCTGGTGAATCATCGAGGGGATGTATTCGTATTGATAGCCGTAGATGTGGAGGGATTTGCTCACGTCGTACCAGATCAGGTTGGCTTTGGGGATCAGGCCGAGCTGGCTCAAGACCACTGCCAGATCGGAGCTGAGGAAGTGGTAGCGGCCACCGTTGTACATGTCACCGATGAACACAACCAGATATCCCCGTTCCTTGAGCAGAGCAACAGCGGAGGCGAATATGACGGCCATCTCGCCAAGCCACTGCTCCTTGCTCCCGTAGCTCCTGCGGTTGAAAGCGGTCAGCTTGGACTGCCGAGCCTGCCTGCGCCGCTCCCCGACCCGTTTGTAGCTCCCTTCGCTCTTCCGGGCTCTGTCCATTGCCCAGTAGGGCACATCCGTGAGAATGAGATCGAACGCACGAGCCTCCCGGGCCAGGTCGTTCAGCACGATGCGGCTGTCCCCGCAGATCAGCTTCTGCTCGGGGATTCTCTCCAGGGAACAGACCCGACTGTAGATCCGGATCCACTCTGGATTGACTTCGATCCCCACCGCATTCCTGCCGCGCAGTGATGCGCCCAGGAGGGTTCCGCCCACACCGGCGAAGGGATCCAGCACCCACTGCCCTCGCTTTGTGAATACCTCGATCAGGTCGCCGCAAAGATCGGGAGGCTTCTGCCCTCCGTGGCCGGAGCGTAGCTTGTGCTGCAGGTTGGGGGGATACGGTTTGTTGATGACGCTCTTGCTCCAGTACACCCACTCCTTTCCGGTCAGATCGTTGAGCCGGTTTCGCGGGGAATAGTAGCCCCTGCTCCGTCCCTGCTCGTCGAACAGCTCGATCTTTTGGCCCTGCAGCGACAGCTGGACCGTCGAGCGGGGATTGGCGGCTGTGCGGCAGTAGAAGATGCGTTCGGTCAGGGTACGCTTGCGGGCGCTTCCGGCCCCGTTACCGAACACCGAGTACTCCCGGGAGAAGACCTCCACGCTCCCGCGCCGGCCCAGGATCTCCCGGATCGTCGGTTCGGGGATGATCCCCTCGTTGTTGTAGCTTAAAAAAATGTGCTTTGCCCGGGCCGCCTGGATCAGCTCGTTTAGAGCTGCGGCGGCTTCGGTCTTGCGGGAGTAGCGGCTTTTCAGGTGATCCCTCTGGAACTTCCTGGTCTTGCCTTTCAGCGCCGGTTTGTCCCAACGGAGGATGTTCTCCAGCACGTGGTAACAGTCTACATACTGCCGGCTGTTGTAGGGGGGATCGAGGTACAAAACCTCCGCCTCCAGCCGGTGGATAAGCCGATTGGCATCCAGGTTGAAGACCTCATTGGCCGTGTTTCCGGCCAGCTCGATCTCAGGAACCCGCAAACGCAGCGGCTTGTGGACATTGCTGTCGATGAGATGCCTGTCCACAGGGGGGCAAGATTTCCGCCGGTCTGTGTGCTGGTCTATGTGCTTGAGAAAGGCATCGTACTGGCCGACGGTGTTGGCCGCCTTGTCCACGGCAAACAGCAGGCTGGTCAGCAGAATGAGTCGTTCCTGCTGGCTGCAGCGTTGTTCGGCAACCATAATATCGATCGATTCCCGGATGCCGTCGATCCGGGCCGCGTTTGCTTCGGTGAAGTAGGTACCCGAGTAGTTGGCGTGGGCATAGCCGTGCATGGGAGCGCAGTCGTTCAGCTCCTCTATCAGGCCGGCCACCCTGTGCAGGTCCACGTTTTTATCCGTTGAGGTCAGGAAAGCCCGATTCACCACGTAGTTGGAGTACAGAAGATCATTGGCGATGATTTTCGAGGTACGGGCGCGAAAAGCGGCGGCCACGACGCCGGTGCCGGCAAACAGATCGGCGAAAACATCGATCTCGCCCACCTGCGACAGGACCGTCTGGGTGAGGAAATCGATCAGCCTGTACTTCGAGCCCAGGTACTTCCTATTTTGAGGCTTTACACCCCCAAAGCAAGTCCGCTCGGCGACAGATGAATTGTGAGAAATAGTGTCCCCTCCCAATCAGGTTCTCTCATAGTATAGCCCGAAACCGCGGCAATGCGCAATGGTGATTGTTCAGGTTTTCGATCAGTAATTCGGCGGTTCGGCCAGAAGCTCCCGGACCGGTTTGTTCCACAGACGGG
>Ga0307426_1001231_pt1 | contig 17111 bp, 13 predicted proteins | sample SalMarWE160340MG_FD_202165 | JGI IMG/M metagenome (GOLD analysis project Ga0307426, IMG submission 202165) | Salt marsh sediment microbial communities from the Plum Island Ecosystem LTER, Massachusetts, United States - WE1603-40 | ecosystem: Environmental > Aquatic > Marine > Intertidal zone >... | reverse complement strand
GCCCCAAAGATTGAACATGCGAGACTTCGGGTCCTTCCAGTAGCCCGGGATGAGCTCGTAGCGGGTGGGGTGCTCGGGATTGTCGTAGTGGATGTTGGAAAATCTCAGCCCGACAAACGGAATGGAGTAGCGGCGGTTCATGTGCCGGGCGAGATCCTCGCATACCACCTTGGCCATCGCGTAGGCGTTCTCGGGGACCGGCGGGCGCTCGTCGTCGGTCGGCAACAGCGTCGGGGCGACGCGGTCGAAGGGAAAGCCGAGGACGGTCTCCGAGGAACCCCAGACGACCCTCTCCATGCCGAGCTCGGCGGCCGCCTGGAACACATTGAAGGTCGACAGCGTGTTGTTGTGAAAGCGCTCGGCGCCGGTGAAATGGTCGAAATCGGGTTCGGCCTGGGCGGCGAGATGGACGACCGCGTCGCAACCGGTGAGCGCCGCGAAGGTATCGCCGTAGTGGGTCAGATCCACCTTGCGGAAATCACGGTCGGTGACGTCGTGCACTCGCCAATCGAGCTTGCGCACCGCATAGCCGGCTTCGACGAGATGCCGCGCGACGGCGGGGCCGGCTCCCCGGTCGGCGGAGCCGGTGCTGCCTGTGACTGCAATCAACTTCATTCGGTGGCCTCAAGGTTGCGGAGCGCTACGCGGGCGGTGCCTCGGCCTCATCGCGCAGCGGTCGATAGGAAAAATGCGAGAAATCGGCGGGCCGTGCGGTGCCGTTCAGATCGTGGGCGGCAACGCCGACGAAGGCCCCGGTGAAGGAACCGTGGGCGCCTTCCGAACCGGCTTCGTCGGAGAGGATCGAAGCGTCCAGGGGCGGCCCTATGGGGCGCGGCTCGCCGCCCTCCCCGAGGTCGGAATAGAACTGCATCGTGGCGCGCTCGATGCGCATGGCGAGGCGCACGGCGCCCTCGGCGGCAACCGGAACCGGTTCGGCGGGGGTCGTCACACGCCCATCCGGCGTGTCGGGCAGGCCGCTCACGATGAGGAGCCGGCGGGCGCCGGTGTCGTCGGCGGTCAGGGCCAGATAGTGGAACTTGCGGCGGTTGTAGTAGGCGATGAGGCCAGCCAGCTGACGCTCGTCGGCGGGCGCGAACTCGATGCTGGTCTCGCACTCGGCGGCGAAATGGGTCAGCCGCCGGGCGACCAGCGCCTGCTCGAACCACGATCCCATCGATTCGCGGCCAAAAAGGCGCAGGCTGCCGGGGCTGGCGGCGAGCGAAAACAACCGGTCGGGCTCGGGGCTTCTCAACCACTGGAAATCGGCCGGCAGGTCCGCGGTCTCGAAGCGGTAGTCCTTCGGGGCCCAGAAGCCCTCCTCGTCGAAGGTGCCGGGGACCTCGACCTCGAGGGCGGGCAGCGGGCCGTCCTTGACCCACAGCCAGTCGTCGTCGCGCCATTCGGCCTCCTGCATGGCCGACTCGCGGCCGAGGGGACTTGTCCTGGTTTCGGAGAGCGGGCGGCTTGTCAGATGCACGAGATAGACCCCGCCGTCGAGGGTCTCGACGAAATCGGCGTGCCCGGCGCGCTGCAGGGGGTGCTCGGGATTGTGGCGGGCGGTCACAATATGGGTTTGGGGGTGCAGTTCATAGGGACCCTCGATGGCGCGCGAGCGGGCGAAGCAGGCGGCGTGGTCGTAGGCGGTGCCGCCCTCGGCGGTCATCAGGTAGTACCAGGGGACCCCGTCGGCGCCGGGGCGCTTGTAGAGATGCGGGCCCTCGGTCAGGGCGAGCTCGGTGCCCTCGAAAATGTTGCGCACCTCGCCGATCAGCCGCTTCTGGGCGACCGAATATTCCTGCAGGGCGATACCGGCGAAGGAATTGTAGTCGGGCCGATAGTCCCAGATCTGGTTGACCAGCCATTTGCGGCCGTCGTCGTCGTGGAACAGCGAGGGGTCGAAGCCGGAGGAATTCAGGTAGATCGGGTCCGACCAGGGGCCGGTGATTTCGGGAGCGGTGACGAGGAAGTTGTGGGCGTCCTTGAACGAGCCCGAGCGGCGCTTCATGTCGGTGTAGATCAGCCAGAACATCCCGTCGGCGTGGGTGAGGCAGGGCGCCCAGACGCCGCAGGAATCGGGTTCGCCGCGCATGTCGAGCTGGCTGGCCCGGTCGAGCGGGCGGCAAGCCAACTGCCAGTTCGCGAGATCCCGGGAATGATGGATCTGGACGCCGGGATACCATTCGAAGGTGGAGGTGGCGATGTAGTAGTCCTTGCCCACGCGACAGATCGAGGGGTCGGGGTTGAAGCCGGGCAGAATGGGATTCGGTCTTTTCGGCATGCGAATGTCCTTGGCGCCGGAGGCGGGGGCGGGGTTTACCGTTGGCGCCGACGATCCGCCCGGCGCCCACCTGCCTAAACGAAACGGTTGATGAGGTTCTCCAGATACTCCTGGCGGCCCGAGCGCGGCTCGGGCTCGATGCCTTCGGCCTCAACGCGCGCGGCGAGGTCCTCGAGGGTGCGCTCGCCCTTGAGCATCGCCTGCGCCTCGGCCGCGTCCCAGCCGGCGTAGCGGTCGTCGACGAACTTGTCGTAGGTGCCGTCCTCGATGATCGCGGCGGCCGCCTTGAGGCCGCGGGCGCAGGTGTCCATGCCGCCGATATGGGCGTGAAGCAGGTCGGCGGCGTCGATCGACTGACGGCGGACCTTGGCGTCGAAATTGGTGCCTCCGGTGGTGAACCCGCCGCCCTTCAGGATGTGGTAGTAGGCCAGCGCCACTTCCGGCACGTTGTTGGGAAACTGGTCGGTGTCCCAGCCCGACTGGAGGTCGTTGCGGTTCATGTCGACGGAACCGAGAATGCCGTTGGCGGCGGCGAGCGCCAGTTCGTGCTCGAAGGTGTGTTTGGCGAGGAAGGCGTGGCCGACCTCGATGTTGACCTTCACGTCGTTCTCCAGGCCGTATTTCTTGAGAAAGCCGTACACGTTGCCGACGTCGTAGTCGTACTGATGCTTGGTCGGCTCCTGCGGCTTGGGTTCGATCAGGATGGTGCCGTCGAAACCGATCTTGTGCTTGTACTCGACGACCATGGTGAGCATCCGGCCCATCTGGTCGAGTTCCTGGCCGATTTTGGTGTTGAGCAGCGTCTCGTAGCCTTCGCGGCCCCCCCACAGCACATAGTTGACGCCGCCGAGCCGCTGGGTGACGTCCATGTTGGCCTTGATGGTCGCCCCGGCATAGGCGAACACGTCCGGGTCCGGGTTGGTGGCGGCGCCGGACATGAAGCGGGGGTTGGAGAAGAGATTGGCGGTGCCCCACAGAAGCTTGACCCCGGTCTCGGCCATCTTCTTCTCGAACAGATCGGCGATCTCGTTGAGCCGTTTGACCGAGGCGGCGTAGGTCTCGCCCTCGGGACGCACGTCGGCGTCGTGAAAGCAGAAGAACGGCACGCCGAGCAGCGCGAACATCTCGAAGGCGACGTCGGCCTTCAGGCGCGCGGCATCCATGGAGTCGTTGAACCACGGCCGGTGGAAGGTGTCGGATCCGAACGGGTCGGTCGCTTCGCTCGCAAACGAATGCCAGTAGGCCACCGCAAAACGCAGATGGTCCTCCAGACGCTTGCCCATGACCACTTCGCCCGGATCGTAGTGGCGGAAAGCCAACGGGTTGTCCGACTGCGGCCCTTCGTATTTGATCTTGTCGATACCTTTGAAGAAGTCGGTCACCTCAGAGCTCCCTTGATGGCAGGATAGAGCGCCCGGTAGCGGGCGTAGCGTTCGGCATAGGCGTCGGCGAAAGCCGGGTCGGGCTCCACCGTACGGGCAATCGGCGGCATCGTCATCACCTCGGCGGGTTTGGCGCCCTCGGCGGCGCACAGGCCCAGCCGGGCAGCGCCATAGGCGGCGCCGAAATCGCCGTCGGCGGGCATCAGGATATCGGTGCCGAGGTTGGTGGCGATGAGCTTCAGCCAGAGCGCCGAGCGCGAACCGCCGCCGACCGCCACGAGCGTCGAGATCTCGGTGCCGGCGTCAGCCAGGACCCGCTGGCAATCCCTGACCGCGAAAGCGACGCCCTCCATGACCGCCTGGGCGAGCCGGGCCGGATCGGAAAGATGGGAGAGCCCGGCGAAGGCGCCGCGGGCGGCCGCGTCGTTGTGCGGGGTGCGCTCGCCGGAAAGGTATGGAAGGAACAGCTCGGTGGCCGGACCCTTGAACGCCTCCTCGGCGGCCGCCGAGAGCATCTCGGGCTGCTGGCCGGTGACCGAGGCCAGCCAGTTCAGACTGTCGGTGGCCGAAAGGATCACCCCCATCTGATGCCAGACGCCCGGCACGGCGTGGCAGAAGGCGTGCACGGCGCCCTCGGTGTTGGGGGAGAATTTGTCGTTGGCGACGAACAGCACCCCCGACGTGCCGAGGGAAACGAACCCCTCGCCGGCCCCCAAGGCGCCGATGCCGCAGGCCGAGGCGGCGTTGTCGCCACCGCCGCCGGCGATGGGCGGGGGATCGGCCATGTTCCAACGCCCGGCCAGCTCCGCGCTGAGGGTTCCGGAGACCTCGGTGCCCTCGACCAGTGCCGGCATGTTGGTGCGGCTGAGGCCGGTGACGGCGAGCAGTTCTTCGGACCAGTCGCGCTTTGCAACGTCGAGCCACATGGTGCCCGCGGCGTCCGACATGTCGGAGACCATGTCGCCGCACATCAGGTAGCGCACGTAGTCCTTGGGCAGCAGGACCTTGTCGATGCGGGCGTGGATTTCCGGTTCGTGATTTTTCACCCACTGGATCTTGGGAGCGGTGAAGCCGGGCATCGCGATATTGCCGGTGATCTGGCGGAAGCGCGGCAGCGCCGCTTCGATCTCAACGCATTCGGCTGCCGAACGGGTGTCGTTCCAAAGGATCGCGGGGCGCAGGACCTCGCCATCGGCGTCGAGCAACGTCGCCCCGTGCATCTGCCCGGACAGCCCGATGCCGCGGGTGGCGGCGATTTCGTCGGGATGGGCGGCGGCCAACGCATCGACGCTTTCGAGGGTCGCGCGATACCAGTCGGCGGGGTTCTGTTCCGAATAGCCCGGCGCCGGACGGGACAGATCGAGGGGCGCGGTGGCCTCCCCGATCGCCTTGCCGTCCGCCCCGATGAGCAGCGATTTGACGCCGGAGGTGCCGACGTCGATTCCGAGATAGCTCGCCGCGGTCATCGATCCGGCGCTCCGCATGCCCGCACGCAATGAGCCAAGACCGATACCTTCCCCCGTCAAAAATGCGGCCGGCTCGGGTCCGGCCACATCGATCGGCGGTCGTTGCTTTGCGCGCCGCCGCCGCCGAATTAGACTGCAACGGTGCCTGCAAATCAAGCTGTTGTCCGGCGCCCGACAACAGGTATCGGGCTGCGCTCATTTGCCGCTGGGCGAGCGCGCGCGGATCGGGGGGTGGGTCGGTATCGTGCCCGGTCTGACTGAGGCGAAGAGGGAGGAACCCGTGAGCGTCAGCGTCACACCGATCGGCACCCATGATGACGAAGAGGTGCGCGAGGCCAATCTGACGAGCGACAGCGGGGTGTCCCTGGCGATCATCGGCTACGGCGGCAGGGTTCGCGATTGGCGGGTGCCGGTCGGCGGCGCGCCGAGGCCGGTCGTGCTCGGGTTCGAGAACTGGCAGCGCTATGTCGCCGACAGCACCTATTTCGGGGCGATCGCCGGGCGGGTGGCCAATCGCATCGGCAACTCGCGCTTCACGCTCGGTGGCCGCGAGTACCAGCTCGAGCCGAACGAAGGCCAAAATCAACTGCATGGCGGGCCGGGCGGACTGAGCAAGCGGGTGTGGACGCTGGAGCCGGACAGCGAAGGCAATGCGGTCAGGCTGGCGATCACCAGCGCCGAGGGAGACATGGGCTATCCCGGCAGCGCCGAGATCGAGGTGGTCTACGCGCTGGCGGGCAACCGGGTCAGCATCGCGATGACGGCCCGGGTCAGCGAGACGACGCCGATCAATCTCGTCCAGCACCACTATTTCAATCTGGCGGGCGAAGGGGACGTCCTGGGCCATCGGTTGCAGGTCGAAGCGGATCGCTTCACGCCGGTCGACGACGAGCTGATCCCGACCGGCGAAATCGCCGAGGTCGCCGGCACCGAGAACGACTTCACGAGCCCGCGCACGATCCTCGAGGCCGGGGGCGGGAAGCCCCGCCCCTACGATCTCAACCTGGTCCTCAAGGAAGGCCGCGACGTTGCGGCGCCGGCGGTGACGCTCAAGGCGCCCGACGAGGCCCTGACGCTCAGGCTGTGGACCGGGCAGCCCGGCGTGCAGTTCTACAACGGGGCCTATCTCGACGGCGTCGCGGGCGGCCTGGACGGTCGGACCTATCCCGCCTTCGGCGGCATGTGCCTGGAAGACCAGGGATTCCCCGACGCGCCCAATCATTCGAATTTCCCCTCCATCCTGGTGACGCCCGACGCGGACTACGAGCACCGCCTGGAGATCGAGATCGGCTGATGGCAGGCGGTCTGTGGCGCCCGGGGTGCGGAATAAGGCCCCCGGTGCGGTGTTGACGCATGTGACATGACCGCGCCTGAGCGCCGAAAGGCGATCGCGTTTGCCGCCTTGGCGGTTCGGTCGCGGCCGAGCATCGCGAAGGAGGATACCTTGAAACCCAGGACCCTGACCGGGGCGGTTGCGGCTGCCTTGATGAGCTTCTCGATCGCCGGGGCGGCGCTGGCCATCGATTCCGGCGGCGGAGGAGGAGGCGGATCGAGTTCCAGCTCCAGTTCGTCTTCGTCGAGTGCGTCGCGCAGCGCGCCCAGCATCGAAGAGGCCCGTGCCCGGATCGACCAGGGCCGGTGCACGGCGGCCCTGCGCATCCTCAACCAGCTCGTCGAACTCCAGCCCAACAACGCCGACGTCTACAATCTGATCGGCTTCTGCCTCAGGGAGAAGGGCCGCTATGGCCAGGCCGAGCAGTACTATCTCAAGGCGCTGCAAATCGACCCGAACCATCTGGGCGCCAACGAATATCTCGGCGAGCTCTACGTGAAGACCGGGCATCTCGACCAGGCGCGGCAGCGGCTGGCGGTGCTGCAACAAGTGTGCGGCTCGTGCGAGGCCTACGATGAACTCGCCGAGGCCATCGAAGAGGCCTCCTAGCCGTTCGATCGCCAATCGCGGCCGCCGGTCGAGTGCGCCGGCGGCTCAGACCGATGCGAAGCTGAGCCGATAGCTCAGCGCCTCGGCGATGTGCGGGCGCCGGACGGTTTCGGCGCCGGCGAGGTCGGCCAGGGTCCGCGCGACCTTGAGCACGCGGTGGTAGGCGCGCGCCGAAAGCGAGAATTTCTCCGCCGCCGCGACCAGCAGATCGCGGCTTTCGGCATCGGGGGAAGCGACCTGCTCAATGAGCGTGGACGGGGCGGCCGCGTTGGTGTGGATTTCGGGGGCGCCGGCACGCAGGTAGCGCTCCTGCTGGCGCTGCCGCGCCGCCGCGACGCGGGCGGCGATGGTCGAGGAGGCCTCGCCGCCGCCCGGGGTGATCATGTCGGCGGCGCTGACGGGCGGGACATCGACCCTTATGTCGATGCGATCGAGGAACGGCCCGGACAGCCGCGCCTGATAATCGTCGGCGCATCTGTCGCCGCGTCGGCAGGTATGGCCCGGGGTTCCCGCATAGCCGCATTTGCAAGGGTTCATCGCCGCCACCAGCTGGAAGCGCGAGGGGTAGGCGACGCGGACATTGGCGCGGGCGATGACGGTCTCGCCGGACTCCAGCGGCTGGCGCAGGCTGTCGATGACAGCGGGCGCGAATTCAGGCAGCTCGTCGAGAAACAGAACGCCGTTGTGAGCCAGGGATGCCTCGCCCGGCCGGGCGCGGATGCCGCCGCCGACCAGCGCCGCCATCGAGGCGGAATGGTGCGGGGCGCGGAACGGGCGCCGGTCGGAAAGGCGCCCCCCGGCGAGTTCGCCGGCGATCGACTGGATCATCGAGATATCCAGAAGCTCCCGGGGCGAAAGCGGCGGCAGGATCGAGGGCAGCCGGGAGGCCAGCATGGACTTGCCGGCCCCGGGCGGGCCGACCATCAAAAGGTTGTGGCCGCCGGCCGCGGCGACTTCCAGGGCCCGGCGGGCGAGCTCCTGGCCCCGGATATCGCCGAGATCGGGAAGCACGGCGGTATCGGTGGACTTCTTCGGGGTGGGCCGGGCCGTCAACTGGGTGCCGGCGAGATGATTGACCAGCGAAAGCAGGCTCGAGGCGGCAATGATGTCGATCTGATCGCTGGCCCAGGCGGCCTCGGGCCCCGAAACCTCGGGACACACGATACCGAGCTCGGCGGAGGCGGCGGCGATGGCCGCCGGCAAGGTGCCGGAGACCGCCATCAGCCTGCCGTCGAGCGCCAGCTCCCCGAGCACCATGTGGCCGCCGACGGCATCGGTGGGAACCGCCCCGATCGCCGCCATCAGGCCGAGCGCGATCGGCAGGTCGTAATGCGAGCCCTCCTTGGGAAGGTCGGCGGGCGCCAGATTGACCGTGATGCGCTTGGGCGGCAGCGACAGGCCCGAGGCGATGAGCGCCGCGCGCACCCGCTCACGGGATTCGGCAACCGTCTTGTCGGGCAGCCCGACGATCGTGAAGGCCGGCAGGCCGGGCGAGACCTGCACCTGGACGTCGACGGGGACGGCCTTGATCCCCTGAAAGGCAACGGTCCTAACGCGGGTTGTCATGGCCCCCGACCCCTCAACAACGGGGCGAGGTTAGCACACGGGCCATGCGCTGCCAAGAACATTACGAGAACATATGCAGCGCAGCGGCAGGGCTACCCCCTGGACGGCTCGGGGCGTGGCGTTTGTCGCCGGCGCTATCGGGCCGCAGGAAGACGGGTCAGCGCGTCGGTGTCGAAGCCCCTGACGATGAACCAGAGCGCCAGCACCATTTCCTGCACCGCCAGCGGCGCGACAAGCACGATGGCCACGGTGTCGGGAACGTCCGCGAAAAGAACGGTGACCGCGAGCCCACCCAGAACGAGCGCGGTTACAATCCCCCAACCGGAGATCCAACGGGGGACCAGAGTCGCCTGCCAGAGCATCCAGTTGAGCATCAGCATGCCGATGACGAAAACCAGGTTGTAGAACGTCCCGGAAATGCCCGACCATGCCTCCCCTCCCGAAAGCGCCTGAGCGAAAAGCTCGAGCGCCCCGACATCGGTGGACGGCGATGCGGCGGCGGCATCGGACAGCGCCAGAACCAGCATCCTGTCGATTTCCTGACTGGCGAACAGCGCCGCTTCGAACAGGCGGAATGCGACGTAGCCGACCGCCAGCATCGCGGAAACCCGGCTGAGCACTGGGTAGAGCACGATGGCGATCAGCGGGATGGCGAGGACGCAGGTAAATTCGATCAATATCCCCAACACGATCCGGTTTCTAGCCGGGCCCGCACTCGCCAGCAGGTCGGGCGCGCTTAGAGGGGGTCCGTATAACGCCTGGCCGACAAACAGGAATGCGGTCGCGATGATAAACAGAATGCCCGCCGTGATGGCGTGCCGGCGATAGGATTGTGGCTCGTCCATCGAGGCTTTCCCCCTTTCACAGTCAGGCTGGTTGATGCCGCGTCGCGCCCACGGCGGCATTGAGACACGTCAATTCCGGCGGGACTTCAGCCGGTCCCGGTGTCACGCGGGGGACCCCGTGCGCCCCGACCCCTGAACGGCCGCGGAAAACCACAGCCAACGCCGCCGGCTGGAAAAAGCCGCTGCCGCGTTCAGGGATCGGGCGTTAAGACCGTCGCCGACAATTCATTTTGCGCCGTGCGGGGGCGTGATATGGTTTCCAAAACGTTAACGCGTCAGGTTCGCATCAGGTTCGCAGATGAGTATTCGTCCAGTTGTCATCGGGGCAGTGGCCCTGGGACTTCTCCTGGCCGCCCCGGCGGCCCGCGCCCTCGAGGCCGCCGGCAGTGCGGTCGGGGTCGATCCGGACGCGGTGGTGGAGAGCTCGAGCGACACCCGAACCATCGAGATCGGATCGGACCTCTTTCTGGGCGAGCGGGTGGTCACCACCCGGTCGGGCCTGGTGCAGATCCTCTTCTCCGACAATACGCGAATGGTGGTCGGGCCGAATTCGCAGCTCGTCATCGAGCAGTATCTGATGCGCAACGATGAGACGGTCAGCCGGTTCGCAGTTGACGCCCTGGCCGGCTCGTTCCGGTTCATTACCGGCGACAGTCCCAAGAACGCCTACGAGATCAACACGCCCACGGGCACGATCTCGGTGCGCGGCACCGCCTTCGATTTCGATGTCGACCAGGACACCGGCGAGGTGTTCAGCGTGGTGTTCAACGGTATCGTGCGGCAATGCCCGGACGACGCACCGAGGTGCATCGAGTTGCGGGTGGCGTGCCAGGTCGGCGTGATGGAAAAGCAGCATGGCGCGCATGTCATCGGCCTGGTGCCCGAGCAGCTCGCCGCGTTCGAAGATCATCTTCCCTTCACTTCGAGTTCGCAGCGGGCGTTGAGGCGGGACTTTCGGGTGAGCAACGCCAGTGACTGCCGGCCGCAGCAGGTCGCGGAAGGCCACGCCGCTCCGCCTCCTCCGCCGCCGCCTCCGCCTCCACCTCCACCTCCACCTCCACCTCCGCCTCCGCCGCCTCCGCCGCCGCCGCCCGAGGACGACCACCACCACGACAACAACGGCTGGGGAAACGGCGGTGAGGGAGACGAGGGAGACGAGGAAGGTGGCAATCCGGGCCGCCGCGGCTTCGGATTCGATCATGGCCATGGCCACCACTAGGCCAGCGCTCGCTCGCTGCCGGCGCCGGCGGCAATCGCGTGCCGGCTGGTTTGCGGACTGCTCGGGCTGACCTTGCGCTTCGGGTTCGCCGGGCCGAGGATGTGGGACCACCGGTGCTGGCGGGCGGCGCCGGAGATCGGGTTCGTCCCCGACGCCGAGCGGGCGCCGTGGCGGCGGCGCCGAGCCGGCCCGCCGCCGGCAATTGACGGGGGGGATCGGCACGTTCGTGAGAATGCAGCGGCGGCTATTGGGGGGCCTGTTCGGGCTGGTGATCGTGGCCGGCGTGATCGCGCTGAGGGGCTGGGACCCGTTTCCGGTCGAGGCGGTCCGCGATATCGGCTTCGACCTCTATCAGCGCCTGGCCCCGCGCCCGGCCGGCCAGTTCCCGGTCCGGGTGATCGATATCGACGAGCGCTCGCTCGCCGAGACCGGGCAGTGGCCGTGGTCGCGCGATGTGCTCGCCAAGCTCACCGACCGGCTCACCGGGCTCGGGGCGGCCGCCATCGCCTACGATATTCTGTTCGCCGAGCCCGACCGCACCTCGCCGAGCCGGATCGCCCAGACACTGAGCGCGACGACGGCCGGCGGGGCGGCGATCGCCAATCCGCGAGCGCTGGCGGACTATGACCGGGAGTTCGCGGCGGCTCTGGAACGCGCCCCGAGCGTGCTGGCGTTTTCGGTTTCGGCGGCTGCCGTCGACCTGCCCGAGCAACCGAAGGCGGGCGTGGCGATCAGCGGTTCGGACCCGACCGGGGCGGTGCTGCAGATGCCCGCGGCGGTGCTGCCGCTCGCGGAGCTCACAGCCGCCGCGCACGGGCTGGGCGCCGTCAATCTGGCACCGGCCGACACCGTCGAGGTCGTGCGCCAAGTGCCGCTGGCGTGGTCGAACGGCACGACGCTGTTTCCGGCGCTGCCGGTCGAGGCGCTCCGGGTGGCGCTGGGCGCCGGGGCGCTGATCGTCAACGGCGAGATGGCCGACCAGAGCGCCCAGGGATATATGAGCGGGCTACGGGTTGGCGAATTCGAGATCCCGACCAGCGGCGACGGGATGATGCGGCTGTACTACAGCCGCGACGTGCCCGACGCGAGAATCCCGGCCTGGGCAGTGCTGGGCGAGGACTATCAGGGATTGGCGCCGGGGATCTCCGACCACATTGTCTTCGTCGGCACCTCGGCCGAGGGGCTGCTCGACATCAAGGCGACGGCGCTTGGCGAAGACGTGCCGGGGGTCGCCATCCACGCCCAGATCATCGAGCAAATCCTCTCGGGCCAGTTCCTGACCCGCCCGACCTGGATCGAGGCGGCCGAGTACTACGCCTTCGCGCTTGTCGGGCTGGTGATCGTTGCCGCCATCCTGGCGTCGGGCCCGCTTGCCTCGCTGGCCATCGGCGCCGCGCTCGCGATTGCCGGGCTCGGGGTGAGCTGGATGGCGTTCCGCAACTACGGGCTTCTGGTGGATGTCAGCTTTCCGTTCGGCGGCGGGTTCGCGGTGTATGCCGCGATGATCTTCTTCCAGTTCACCATCACCGATGCCGACAAGCGGCAGATCCGGCGCGCCTTCGGTTACTATGTGGCGCCGGCGGTTCTCACCCAGATCGAGAAATCCGAAAGGCTGACACTGGGCGGCGAAGAGCGCGATCTGACGATCATGTTCATCGATGTGAGGAATTTCACCTCCATCTCCGAGGCGATGACGCCCGAGGCGCTGGTTTCGATGCTGAACCGGATGTTCGAAGTGCTGGGCGGCGAGATCACCGCCACGCAAGGCACCATCGACAAGTTCATCGGCGATGCCATCATGGCGTTCTGGAACGCGCCGCTCGACGTCGAGCGGCACGCCCTGAGGGCCTGCGAAGCGGCGCTGAAGGCGCGAGGAGATATGGTGCGGGTGAACGACGAGGACGCGTTCGGGCTGAAGGCGGCCGGGCGCCAATACCAGGAACTCAGGATCGGGATCGGCATCGCGACCGGCCAGGCGCTGGTCGGCAATATGGGGCTGAAGACGCGGTTCGACTATTCGTGCGTCGGCGACGTGGTCAACGTCGCCTCGCGGGTCGAGGGGGCGTGCAAGACGGTCGGCTACGACATCGTGGTGGCGCACGCAACGCGGCGTGAGGCAGGCGAGCTGGCGTTTCTCGAGGCCGGATCGCTGGCGCTGAAGGGCAAGGCGGAGCGCGAACCGGTGTTCCTGCTGGTGGGCGATGCCGACATGGCGGGGAGCGAAGGATTTGGCGCTCTCGGCGCGGCGCACGAGCGCCTGGTCGCCTCGGCCTCCGAAGGCGTGATCGACGAGCAGCAGCTGGCGCGGTGCCAGGCGCTCGCCGCCAATGTCGAGCCGCGGCTGGGCGAGTTCTATCGGCTGCTGCCGACCCGGCTCGAAGACTTCTCGATAGACGGCCTGGACGAGGTCACCCGGGCCGCCGACTGACCCGGGCAACCGGGGTTGGCCGGCCTGACGTCAAAGCGCCCGGCACGGGGCCGGGCGCCTGATGGGTGATGGGGACAAGCGCTAGAGCAACACCGGGAGGTCTCCGCCTCCGCCGTCGTCGCCATCGTCGCCGTCCTCGACTTCGACCTCGGCGGTATCGTCCTCCCACAGCGCCAGCAGATCGTCGATCGTGCCGTCGAAGTCGCCGACGCCGAGGATTTCCTTGGCCCAGGGGACCAACCGATTCAAATCCTCTTCCGTATAGTCCCGGCTGGGATTGGCGCCGGCGATGAGCGCGGCGATGAGCGCGTCGTCATCGGTACCGACCGCGGCTGCGTCGGCATCGGTTGCGGCCTGACCGAGATCGGCCAGCTCCTGGCTGGCGAGCACCGCGTCGAGAACGCCCTGCAGGTCCATTGAGGTTGGATCGGTGGGATCGCCAATCGCGTCGATCGCGGCTTGCAAGGCTTCCGGCGACAAATCGCCAAAGCCCGCCGGATCGAAGCCGGCGTCCGTCAGGAGCCCCCCGACATAATCGTCGTAGGCCATCTGGGCGCCATCAAGCGCCTGCTGCGCCAATTCGAGATTGGCGTTGGCAACCACGTAGTCGCGGAACCCGTCCAGTTTCTCGTCGCCGCCGTTTAAAAAACCGTTGATGTTGCGGCCAAGAGAATTGAGGCCTCCGGCCAGGGCGTGGATGTTCTTCTCCTTCGCCTGGCCCGGCGGCACCCAGCCCTCCGGCTGGCCGTCTGCCAGGGCGACATCGCCGTCGCCCGGGGGGGCGGCGGAATGGCCGTGACCGGCGTTGGCGTTGTTGGCGTGAACGCCCGAGGTGCCTTGTCCGGAATTGCCGTGGTCCGAATTGCCGCCGCCGTGATGGCCGTTGTTGGACTTGTTGTTCTTGGCGTGCGCGGCGGTATCGCCCAGGCCCGGCCAGCCGAGCTCCGCGGTCATCAGGGGCGCGGCGCTCCAGGCCAGGGCCGCCAGGCCCAAAAGACCGGCGCGCCCGAATGTAATCGACATGTCTGCCTCCGGCAGGTGGTAAGGGTCGACGCCCACCTTCCGCCTGGCATTTCAACAAAACTGGAACAGCGCGAGCGAACTTTGATTCAATTGGCGGCGCCGGGCGGCCCCGAACCGGCGCCAGCGCCTATCGGGCGGCGCGTTTCCGGGCCCGCTCGTAGAGCGCGAAAAAGTCCGGATCCGGGACATTGAGGTCTTCGAGCCGCCCGGCCAGCTCTTCGAGATATTCGAGGTTGGTGCCGAGTACGCCCGAACCGGTCGCGACGATGGCGGCGGCCTCATCGGCGTCGAGCTCGCCAACATATTTGTCCGAGCCGGTGTCGGCCACGAACGCCAGGGCCTCAACGGTTCCCTCGGGAGTGGCGACGTCGACGAAATCGGCCCGGTAGCCGCTGGTGATCATTTCGCGGCGAAACAGCATGTCGGATTCAGTCTCGATCCGTTCGCGGGCGATCCGGAAGGCCAGCCCGTGGCATTCGCCGCCGGTGTCGAGGGCGACCATCAGCGCCGGCGAACCCGGCGCGCCGCGGCCGAGCTCGATCCTGAGGCAGAAACTGCGACGCAGCCCGCGGACGGTGGCGCAACGCAACTCTTCGAAATAGAAGGCCGGGTCCCACATCAGCGAGCCGTAGGCGAACACCCACAAATCCTCGCCGAGGCGGCCGGCGAGGGCGCGGGCGCGGATCTCATTGCGCCGATCGTCGGAAAACCGCCAGCCGTCCGGATAGCCGGCCTCCTCCGCCACCCGGTCCCAGAACTCGACGCCTTCGCCGTCGAGGCGAAAGCGCGAGCGGGCGGGATCGGCGATGTGGCCGCGCAGCCACGGAAGACGGGCGAACGGGTCCGGGTCCAGTGCCATGCGGGATTTCTCTTTGCGCATCGAGCGGCGGGTTTACCTCACTGGCGCGCGCCGGAAAACCCGCACGATGCTCGCCCGCTCAGCGCAGCCGGCGCTCGATGGCGTCCCAGATGCCGACGGAAAGATCGGGACCACCGAGCCGCGTGATGTCGCGCAGGCCCGTGGGCGAGGTGATGTTGATCTCGGTCAGATACTCGCCGATCACGTCGATGCCGACGAAGATCAGGCCGCGCTCGAGAAGGGCCGGCTTGAGCGCCGCGCAAATCTCCCGGTCGCGGTCGGTGAGTTCGGCGAGCTCGCCGCGCCCGCCGACATGCAGGTTGGAGCGCGCCTCGCCTTCGAGCGGCACCCGGTTGAGCCCGATCTCGGCCTCGCCGTCGACAAGGATGATGCGCTTGTCGCCGGCCCGGACCTCGGGGACGTAGGCCTGGGCGATATAGGGCTCGCGCCAGGCACCCTCGAAGATCTCCATGAGCGCCGTGAGGTTGGCGTCATCGGCGCGCAGGTGAAAGACGCCGGCGCCGCCGGCGCCGAACAGGGGCTTGAGCACGATGTCGCCATGGGTCGCCCGGAAGGCGCGAACCTCCTCGCGGTCGCGCGAGATCAGGGTCGGCGGCATCAGGTCGGGAAACTGCATCACCAGGAGCTTCTCCGGGGCGTTGCGGACCGCCACGGGATCGTTGACGACCAGGGTCGCCGGCTGCAGCCGCTCGAGCATGAAGGTGCTCGCGACATAGGCCATGTCGAAGGGCGGGTCCTGGCGCAGCAGCACCACGTCGAACCCGGAAAGATCGGCGGGCTCGGCCTTGCCCAGGGTGTACCAGGCCCCGGGGGCGTCGCGCACGCCGATCGGGGCGCAGCGGGCGGTGATGGCCTCGCCGGTCTGGCTGAGCCCGGCCGGGGTGAAATAGGCGAGCGAATGGCCACGCCGGGTGGCCTCCAGCATCAGCGCGACCGTGGAATCCCCGGCCGGCTTGATTGTCTCCACCGGATCCATCTGCACGGCGATCTTCAGCGCCATCTGGCCCTCCTCCCGTCGTCGGCATCGAACGCTCCCTTGACATGCCGGGGCAGCGACATCGGTGCAAGTCCGATGACATCGAATCGCATGCTGGATTGTGAAAAGCGGGGGTTGGCGGCGAGCCACCAGGCGGCGGCCGAGGCGATGCGCGAGCGGTTGACGGCGGCAAAGGCCACGTCGCGATCGGCGGCGGTGCGGCGCGACTTGACCTCGACGAAGGCCAGCGTCGTGCCCCGCGAGGCGACAAGGTCGATCTCGCCGACCGGTGTGCGCGCCCGCATGGCGCGGATGCGGTAGCCGGACGCGACAAGCCACATCGCGGCAACCAACTCACCGAGCCGGCCGAACCGTTCGGCGCGGCGGCGGGCGGCGGGGCGCCTAGCCATCGGCGGCGCGCCTGAGGGAAAGCGCCGCCTGGTAGACCTGGCGGCGGGACACATCGAAAGACGCGGCGATCTCGTCGACGGCTTCCTTCAGGGGCCGGTCGGCGACGAGTTCGGCCAGCGCCGCCCGCCATTCGCCGGCATCGGGAGCGGCCGGCGCACCGCCGACCACGATCACCGCCTCGCCCTTGAGATCGGCGTCGGTCAGTCGGCCGGCGAGCTCGCCGAGCGTCCCGGCGTAGTGGGTCTCGAACTTCTTGGTGAGCTCGCGGGCGACGGCGGCCGGCCGGTCGCCGCCGAACGCCTCCGCCAATGCGGCAAGCGACGCCGGCAGCCGCCGCGCCGCCTCATAGAACACGAGAGTCTCCGGCCGTGTCGCGAGCGGCGCCAGGGTTTTGGCGCGAGCCGCCTGCCGTGCCGGCACAAAGCCGACGAAGATGAAACGGTCGGTGGGCAGACCCGCGGTGGCGAGCGCCGCGAGAAGCGCCGAGGGGCCCGGCAGGGCGGTGACCGCAATGCCGCGTTCCCGGGCCGCGCGGACGAGCGGCAGGCCCGGATCGGAGATGAGCGGAGTGCCGGCATCGGAAATCAGGGCCACCGCCTCACCCTTGCCGATACGGGCGAGGACGGCATCGATCAGCCCGGTTTCGTTGTGTTCGTGATAGGCCTGACGCGGCGTCGCGATGGCGTAGCGCGTCA
>Ga0307426_1001227_pt1 | contig 17141 bp, 14 predicted proteins | sample SalMarWE160340MG_FD_202165 | JGI IMG/M metagenome (GOLD analysis project Ga0307426, IMG submission 202165) | Salt marsh sediment microbial communities from the Plum Island Ecosystem LTER, Massachusetts, United States - WE1603-40 | ecosystem: Environmental > Aquatic > Marine > Intertidal zone >... | reverse complement strand
ACGGCATCGGCCGCGCGGTGGTGCCGGCTCATACGCCGCTGGACGGCGACCTGGTGTTCGCGGCGGCGACCGGCCGTCGGCCGCGCGGCGCGGAGCCGCTCGGCGAGGTACTCGAAATCGGACATGCCGCGTCGGTGTGCGTGAGCCGATCCATCGCCCGGGCGGTCCATGAAGCGCGGGCCGAGCCCGGCGATCTGTTCGAAACCTACAAGCAGCGATTTGGGCAGTAGACAAGAGCGCTTGGAGCCGGTGTCGGCGTGGACGCGCTGGCCGCCCTGTTCTACAAGTGCCGCGTCTCGCCGCAGGGGTGCACGTATGTCGATGGCCTCACTTCGAATCGGAGCACCGGCGGCCGTTGCCGCGGCCTTCGTGGCGCTTTGGCCAGGGCCGGCGTTCGCGTCCGGGGGCGAGCTGCCGTCGCTGGTGCACGATATCGGCATATCGCTGCTGTTTGCGGGGGTGCTGGCGGTCATCTTCAACCGCCTGCACATCCCCTCGATTGCGGCATTCCTGGTGGCCGGGGTGCTGATCGGGCCGCTCTATTTCCGGCAGGTGACCGAGCCTGAGAACATCGACACCATCGCCCAGCTCGGCTTCGTGCTGTTGCTGTTCATGATCGGGCTGGAGATCGATATCCGCGCGATCCTGAAGAGCGGGCGAACCACGATCGTCGCCGGGCTCCTGCAATATCCGCTCAGCGTCGCCTTCGGGTTCCTGCTGGTGAAGGTGCTGGTGCTCATCGGGTTCGCCGTGCCGCTGCTGGGCGGCGACTATGCGCCGATCTATATCGGCATCGTGATGGCCGGATCCTCGACCCTGCTGGTCGTCAAGCTGTTCCAGGACAGCTTCCAGCTCGACACCGAACCGGGGCGGGTGGCACTGTCGCTCCTGATCTTCCAGGATATCTGGGCGATCATCGTCATCGTGCTGCTGCCCAGCCTCGGGGCGCCGCAGATCGTGCCGATCCTCTACACCTTCCTGGGAATCGGCATTCTGGTGGCGATCACGGTTTTGCTGTCGCGATTCATCGTGCCGATCGCCTTCACCTGGATCTCCAAGGTGCCGGAGCTGATCGTCCTGGGGGCGGTGAGCTGGTGCTTCGGGGTGGTGTTCCTGGGTCTCAATCTCGACATCTTCACCGAATCCCTGATGGGTTTCAGCATGCACATGTCGGTGGGCTCGGGGATGAGCGCGCTGGTCGCCGGGGCGGCCATCGCCAACCTTCCCTATTCGACCGAGATCGTGACCAAGGTCGGGGTGGTCAAGGATTTCTTCGTGACGCTGTTCTTTGTCGGACTGGGGATTTCCATTCCGGCCCCGAGCCTGGCCGTGATCGCACTGGCGGTGATCCTGGCGATCGCGGCGATGGCGGCCCGGCAGTTCATCTTTTTCCCGCTGCTGTACTGGCTCGGATGCGACCAACGGACCTCAGAGGTCGCGGCCATCCGGCTGGCGCAGATTTCGGAGTTCGGGCTCGTCATCGCCTTCCTCGGCATTCAGCAGGGCCATATCGGCACCGAGTTGACCGGCGCCATCATCATCGCGTTTGTGCTCACGGCGCTCGCCACCTCGCCCTTGTTCAACAACGCCTACGCGCTCCATCACCGGATGAAGCGGTTGCTGGCGGCGTGCGGCTTCAAGGAACCGGAGGAGGCCGCCGAAGCGGAGTCCGAGGAGTTCGCGATCGCGCTTCTGGGACTGCACCGGGACGGCTCGTCGTTCCTGCACGAGCTTCTGGCGAACCGGCCGGAGCTGATCGATAAGACGCTGGTCATCGACTACAACGTTCGGCTGCACGAGAAGATCCGGGCGCTCGGCGCGCATGTCGAATATGGCGACATCTCGAATTCCGAGACCTTGCTGCATGCGGGAATTGACAAGGCAAAGATCGTGTTCTGCACCATCTCGGACGACTTGTTGCGTGGCACCACCACCGCCAAGCTGGTGCGGGAGGTCAGGAAGATGTCGCCCAACGCCGTCATCATCGCCAATGCGGTCGACACCAAGGCCGCCAGGGGCGTCTACGAGGCCGGCGCGGACTTCGTCTATTCGCCGCGGGTCGAAGTCGCCAAGGCGCTGAGCGAAGTGCTGGGAGAGGCGCTGGCGGGCACGCTCGAGGAGTACAGGGCGCGTCAAGTCGAGGAGATGGGCGAGCTCGGGGAGCGCCGCGAGGTGATCAGCTAGGTGGGAGCGGCGGCCCGCACGCGCGCGCAGGCAGGGGTCGTGAACACCTTCACCGGCCCCGTGAAACCGCGCAACTCGATCTCGCCAATGGGGACGAGTTCGCGAGACGTGAGGGCGGCGAAGCCCGGGCCGGTCACCAGCGGCACGCCGAGGGTCTTGGTCGCGGTCTGCAGGCGGGCCGCGCCGTTCACCGCGGCGCCGATGGCGGTGTAGTCGATCCGCAGCGACGAGCCGAAATTGCCCACCGAGCAGATACCGGTCTCCAGGGCCGCGCCGGCCTTGAGCTCGGGCAGGCCGCGGGCGGCGAGCTCCGAATTGGTGTCGCTGACGCGGGTGAGTATGGCTTCGGCTGCTTCAAGCGCCAGCTCGGTGTGACGCGGTTCATCGAGGGGCGCGTTCCAGAAGGCCAGTACCGCGTCGCCGATGAACTTGTCGACGGTGCCGTTGCGGTTGAAGATCTCGTCGGTGGCGAGCGACAGGAAGTGGTTGACCAGTTCGACGGTCTGACCCGGCTCGAGGGCGTTGGTCATCGAGGTGAATCCGCGCAGGTCGATCATCAGCACGGTGATCTCGCGCTTGTCGACAGACAGCGCCGTCTCGCTGCCGCCACCGGCCAGGGCTCTGACGACCTCCGGGGACAGAAACTGCGAGAACTGCCGCGCCAGCGTCTGGCGGCGGCGCTCGGACTTGCGGAATTGCGAAACGCCCTCGAAGGCGGCGAGGACGAACAGCCCGACGGCGGGCTGGATGGATTCATAGAGCCCGTTGCGGAACGCGTAGGCGAGCACGCCTGCGACAAGCGGGCTGAGGACGACCAGGACGATCGCCGGGACGGTCAGAGCCGGACGCTGCGCGGCCAGCGCCACCAGCACCAGCAGGACGAGCGCCGCGCCGACGAACCAGCCTCGCTCGATCCATTTGGCGTTGACCGGAGTGAACAGGAACTTGCCGAACAACAACTGTTCGGTGAGCAGGGCATGGATCTCGGTGCCCAGCCTTTGGGCGTGCGCCGGGGTGTTGTGAAAGGTGTCGAGGCCGACCGCATCGAAGCCGACGATGGCGATGGAATCGATCAAGCTCGGCTCGGCGACGCCGTCCAGCAGCTCGAGGGCGGAGACCCGCGGAATCGGGCTCGGCTTTTCGACCAGCCAGACCGAACCGTCCGCCTGCAGCGGGATTTCGGCGCCAGCGATGCGCAGGCGCTCGAAGCCGGCGAGATCGGTGCGCACGACGGGACTGGTCTCGCCCGCATACACACGCACCAGCTCGAGCGCGAAAGCCGGCCAGACTTCGTAGTCACCTTCGCTGGAACGCAGCCAGACCAGCGGCAACCGCCTGAGGACGCCGTCGGGGTCGGCGTTGGACCGGATGATGCCGATGCCGGAGGCGGCCTGGTTCATCGCCGGCAGCGAGGCGGTGACCCCGAGATAGCCCGGGCGCTCGGCGCGCGCCTCGCCGACGACGGGATAGCCGACCTTCGGCGATAGCTGCGAGGTGGACGCGGTGTCGGCGAGAGAGGCGGCGAGGACCGTGGGAGATTCGGCCAGCGCCGCCGCCAGGGCGTTGTCGCCGCGGCGCCCGTTGGGGGTCGGGTCGGGCTCGGGGAACAGCAGGTCGAGGCCGATGACGGCGGCGCGGTTGCGGGCGATGGCGCGCACGAGATTGGCGACGACGCCCCGATTCCACGGCCAACGCCCGTATTCGGCCAGCGCCGCCTCGTCGATGGTGACCAGCACCACCGGCGAGGGCTGGTCGGGCTTGGGAAAGAGCACCTGATAGAGGTCGAAGGTGCGGCCGCGCAGGAAGGAGAGCTGCGGATCGAAGGCGACGTGGCTGGTCGCCAGCACGGCCGCCAGCAGCAGCGAGGCGACGGGCAGGCTGGCCCGGAAGGCGCGAAGATTCAATTGCCACTCCCTGCGCGCACCGTGGCGAAACGATGCCGACGATCAGTCGCCCGTGCAGTAGCAGACAAGACCGCCTTCGCCCTGATAGCAGTAGTAGTCCTCCCAGGGCTCGCAGACGTCGCCCGCGGGGGCATCGGGCAGGCCGCCGCCGGCCCCCGGCAGTGAGCCGTCGGAGGACTGGCAGACGCCCAGGAACTGGGCGATGGCGGAGGCGCACAAAACGTCGGTGTCGAAGCCGCCGCCGGGATCGCCGGGCACGCCGGTGCCCGCGGTCTCGTCGAGACTGTCGAGGATCTGGTTGATCTCGAGACCGAATTTCTCGACCGAAATTTCCTTGCCGTCGCCGACGCAGCCGAATCCGGGATTGGTGATGATCTTGACGATGTCGCCGAGGATGCAGGTGAGCTGGCCGGCCCTGAGAATGCCGATCGAACGTTCAACGCCGCTGAAAACCTCCATAATGCCGCCGCGGGCGCCCAAAACCACGTGCGGGGTGGTGACCTGCATGTCGCCGGACTTGGAGAGCTGGCCGCCATAGAGCCGGATCAGGCCGGAATTGAGCGTCAGGTTCGAGCTGCCGGAGCGGCTGGCGGGGTCGTAGACGAAGGAGTCGATGATCAGCGAGGCGTTGGGGCCGATCTTGGCGCTGGATTCGTCGTCGAAGACAATCATGCCAAGTCCGGTCTCATTGGAGACCAGGTGGTCGCCCAGAAATATTTCGGCGCCGACGCCGAGTTCGGGGCCACCTTCGCGGCTGATCAGGGTCTGGAAGGCGGTCATCACGCCGACGGGCTGGCCGAAGGCGGCCGGCGCCGCGCCGAGGGCGAGCGCGAACGCAAGGCTGACAATCGCGGCTGATCGCATGATGCCCTCCCGCATCAGTCCAGTACCAGCGTGTAGCTGAGCGAACCGGCCAATACCGACATGTCGCGTTCGGGATTGAGATCGTATGTGGCGTTGCGGTAGCTCAAGGAGAAGTTGAAGCGGTTGCCGCTGTGCAGCTGCAGGACGTGGTCCCAACTGGCCCGCCAATAGGTGCCATCGAGGGTCGTGCCCGGCACGAGCGTGTCGGGCACCGACAGAACGCCGATCGCGACCGCAAGCCGGTGCGACCAGGCGAGGCGGCCGGGGAGCGAGGCGATCTGGGCGGCAAGCGAGGCTTCGAGTTCGGCGGTGTGGCCGATCCGGGCGAAGGTATCGTCGAAATCGATGAACCCGCGGGCTGCGAGACCCGCGGTGGCGCCGCCGGCGAGCCGGGCCGTGCCGCCGGCCTCCAGGTGGCCGCGAACTTCGCCGGGCAGGCCCGAAGAGGCGCCCAGCCAGCCGAGCGCGGCCTCGGTGAAGAGCAGGCTGCCGGCATTGGGCCGCACCGAATAGCGTTTGGAGACGCCGATCTCCCGGCGCGCCAGGGCGTCGTCGAAGCTCTGCGCGCGGGCGTAGACGGAATAGTCGCCGCGCAAGGTCGGGCTGACGCCGGGCAGCCCTTTGGACAGGGTCAGGGAGAAGTCCCCCATCCAGCCCGTGTACAGCCCGCCGAACCCGTCGAAATCGAAATCGCCGAAGCGGCGCTCAGCGCCGAGGCTGCCTTCGACGATGAACGCATCGCTTGTCGGCGTATCGAGGTCCACGACCACCCGTCCGCCGATCGTGGCGAAGGGATTGACGTCGGTGCGGTCGGCCCAGGGCGCGGCGTCGTCGAAATCGATATGCTCGGCGCGAACGCCGCCGGTGAAGAAGAACATCGCCGCGACCCCGCGCAGCCGGTCCTCGACGGTCTTGAGCAACGCCTCGGCGGCCTCGCGGTCGGCCGTCGACAGGGTACCGATCGCGAGCGCGTGCATCAGCTGCCGGCGTGCCAGTTCGTACGAGCCGACGTTGAAATAGAGCCGGGCAACGATGAGCCGCGCCTTGGCGTCGCGGGGATGATCGATGAGGTGCTGCTCGACGGTCGAGATCGCCTGGTCGTACTGGCCGGCCTGCACGGCGACGGCGAGAAACTGGCCGAGAACGAAGGTGTCGGAGGGATTGGCGAGCCGGGCCTCGAACGCCTTCTGATAGTCAATGTCCTGCGCAAGGGCGGGCCCGGCGCCGAAAGCGAGGGCGAAAACCACGAAAACGCGGCAGACTTGCTGGATACGCATGCGGCCGCCCCGGCAGCTCAATTGCTTAACGAATTATTAACGGGCCCTCCTACGGCGTCAACGAAAGCGGGGACGGTGGTGCCGTGGCGCTAGAGTTTGCCGGGGATTTGTGTTGAATCGGCCACGATTGGGCCATTATCGGGGCGTGCCGGCCGGGCGGGGCGGTTGCGGGTGGCCTGCGGCGGCACCGGCCGCTAAAACGAGACCGGGCAGGAACAGAATTCGCGGGCAGCCAGGACCATTCCATGATCGCCTCATTCTTCGTCCTGCTTGTCGGCTTTCAGATCAAGCACTTCATCGCCGATTTTCTCGCGCAGCCGGACTGGATGCTCCAGGGCAAGGGCAGTCTCGCCGCCGTGGGCGGCTATGTGCATGCAGGCATCCATGCGGCGTGCTCGGCGCTGGTGCTGCTGATCGCGGGGGTGCCGACGTGGGTGCTGGTGGCGCTGGTCGTGGCCGAGCTCGTGGTCCACTACGCCCTCGACTTCGCCAAGGCGCACTATTCGGCCGGGGTCGACGAGGTCGCGCGGCCGGCCAGGTATTGGGCGATGTTCGGGCTGGACCAGCTTCTGCACCAGCTCACCTATGTGGCCATGATCTACCTGGCGCTGCTTTCGCTTTCGGGCGGTCTGCCCTAGGGGGCGAGATCGGTTCGCGATTGCCCGGTCCCCGAGCCGGGCTGGAGTGGGGCACAACCGATGGCCCGCATTGCCTATCTGACCATCATTGAATTCGCGCCGGGTGCCGTGGGCGCGCTGGCGGCGATGCTCGAGGAGCTCTCGATCGCGCGCCCGCTCCTGGTCAGCGATCGGGGGGTCGAGGCGGCGGGGCTGCTGGCGCGGGCGGCGCAACATCTGCCGGCCGAGGCGCCGCAGTTTCTGGACGTGCCCGGCAATCCTACCGAAGTGGCGGTCGAGGCGGGGCTCGCGGCCTATCGCGAGGGGGGCTGCGACGGAATCGTCGCCGTTGGGGGCGGCTCGCCGATCGATCTGGCCAAAGGCGTGGCGCTTCTGGCGACCCACGAGGGCCCACTGGCGCAATACGCGGCGATCGAGGGCGGGCTCGACCGAATCGGTTCCGGGGTGGCGCCGGTCATCGCGGTGCCGACGACCGCCGGCACCGGCGCCGAGGTGGGCCGAGCCTCCTTGCTGACGCTTGAGGACGGGCGCAAACTCGGCTTCATCTCGCCGCATCTGATACCGAAGCGGGCGGTGTGCGACCCCGAACTGACCCTGGGACTGCCACCCGGGCTGACGGCGGCGACCGGGCTCGATGCGCTCAGCCACTGCATCGAGACCTTGTGTTCGCCGCGGTTCAACCCGCCCGCCGAGGCGCTGGCGCTGGACGGGGCCTCCCGCATCTGGCGAAATCTCGAGCGGGCGGTCGAGGCCGGCGGCGATATCGAGGCGCGGTCCGAGATGATGATGGGGGCGCTGGAGGGCGGGCTGAGCTTCCAGAAGGGGCTTGGGGCGGTGCATTCGCTCAGTCACGCGCTGGGCGGTCTGGCCGAACCGAAGCTGCACCATGGGACCCTCAATGCGATCCTGATGCCGATCGTGCTGCGGTTCAACGCCAGCGCCATCGGCGACAAGCTGGCCCGGCTGAAAGCGGCCATGGGAGTGCCGGCGGCCGCTGATCTTGCCGACGCGCTCGACGCTCTCAACAATCGGATCGGCATCCCGGAGGGACTCGCGACGCTTGGCGTTGCCACCCCGATGTTCGAGCCGGTGATCGCCGGTGCGCTTGCCGACCACAGCCATGCGACCAATCCGCGCGCGCCCAGCGCCGACGACTACCGTATGATGCTGGAAGCGGCGATGAGCTGAGGCGGCGGCGCCGGTGACCGGGTGCCCGGCCGAAGGCGACCCGCGTACCCCTCAGCCAATCCTGGAGGCACACAGGTGACCGAACTCATCGCGATGGTGGCGGGCCCGTATCTGATCGCGACGGGCCTGGGCTTCCTGATCTCGACCGGGTTCTACACCCGCATGGTGGCCGACAATGCCGCCGCTCATCCCGTGACTCTCAATCTTTCGGGGGCGGTGCATTTCGTGGTGGGGATGGTGATCGTCGCCCAACATCTGCGGTTCGGCAGTCTCGCCGAGGGCGTGGTGAGCGTACTGGGATTGGCTGCGGTCCTGAAAGGGCTGGCGCTGATCGTGGTGCCGGCGCTGACCTTGAGATCGCCCAAATCCTCGGGCGCGACACTTCGCGTTTCCGGCGTCGCCTACCTTTTGGCGGGGGCGTATCTGAGCTATGTCGGCTACTTCGCCTGAGGAGAGCGGGGAGCCGCAATGATGGACGGGTCGGAAGTCCGCGCCCCGAACGACCTGCGCGCCTACTGGATGCCGTTCACGGCCAACCGCCAGTTCAAGGCGGCGCCGCGGATGCTGGTTGCGGCCAGAGACATGCATTTCACAGCCGGCGACGGGCGCCAGATCCTCGACGGAACCGCCGGAATGTGGTGCGTGAACGCCGGTCACGGCCGCCCGAGGATCAGCGAGGCGATCGCGCGGCAGGCAGCGGAGCTCGACTACGCGCCCGGCTTCCAGATGGGGCATCCGAAGGCCTTCGAGCTCGCCAATCGAATTGTCGATATCGCCCCGGAGGGGCTCGAGCATGTGTTCTTCGCCAACTCGGGCTCGGAAGCGGTGGAAACGGCGCTGAAGATCGCGCTCGCCTATCATCTGGCCCGGGGCGAGGGATCGCGGACGCGGCTGATCGGACGCGAGCGGGCCTATCACGGGGTCAATCTCGGTGGCACCTCGGTGGGCGGTATCGGCCCGAACCGCAGAATGTTCGGCACGCTGCTCGGCGGCGTCGATCACCTGCCGCACACCCATCTGCCGGAGCAAAACGCCTTCAGCCGCGGGGTACCCGCGCACGGGCTTGAGCTGGCCGAGGCGCTGGAGCGCATCGTCGCCTTGCACGACGCCTCGACCATCGCGGCCGTGATCGTCGAGCCGGTAGCAGGCTCGACGGGGGTGCTGGTGCCGCCAAAAGGCTATCTCAAGCGGCTCAGAGAAATCTGCGACCGGCACGGGATATTGCTCATCTTCGACGAGGTCATCACCGGCTTCGGGCGGCTCGGGACCGCATTTGCGGCTGACTATTTCGGGATCAGGCCCGACATGATCACCCTCGCCAAGGGGCTCACCAACGGGGTGATCCCGATGGGGGCGGTGCTGGTGAGTTCCCAGATACACGATGCCTTCATGACCGGGCCGGAGCAGTTCATCGAGCTGTTCCACGGCTACACCAATTCGGGCACGCCCGTGGGCGCAGCGGCGGGGCTGGCGACGCTTGAGACCTATGCGGAGGAGGGGCTTCTGACCCGCGGCGCCGAGCTCGCGGCGTATTGGGAGGAGGCGCTGCATTCGCTCCGCGGGGCGCCCCATGTTATCGACATCCGCAATCTCGGCCTGATGGGCGCCATTGAGCTCGAGCCGATCGCGGGGGCGCCGACGCGGCGCGCCTATTCGGCGTTCGTGAAGGCATTTGAAAATGGGCTATTGATCCGCACCACCGGCGACATCATCGCGCTATCGCCGCCACTGATCGTCGAAAAACAGCACATCGACGAGTTGGTCGGGGGGATCGGCGACGTACTCAGGGAGATCGAATAGAATGGCCGTAGACCAACACACCGAAGCCGGACTGCCGCTGATCGAGAACGCCGTTGGCGGAAAGCGGTCGGTGTCGGCGTCGGCGCGGCGCGGGCCGGTGTTCAATCCCGCCACCGGGGAGCAGATCGCCGAGGTGGCGTTCTCCTCCCGGGCCGAGATCGACCAGGCCGTCGAGGTGGCCGCGGCGGCGGCCATCGAGTGGGGGATGATGCCGCCGGCCCGGCGCGCCCGCGTGATGTTCGAATTCCGGCAGCTGCTGGAGGAGAATGCCGATGCCATCGCGGCGGAGATCTCGCGCCAGCACGGCAAGACCCATGCCGACGCGCTCGGCGAGGTGACCCGCGGGATCGAGATCGTCGAGTATGCCTGCGGGGTGCCGGCGCTTCTCAACGGCGAGTTTACGCGCAACGCGGGGCCGGCGATCGACACCTTCTCACAGCGCCAGCCACTCGGGGTGGTGGCCGGGATCACCCCGTTCAACTTTCCGGCGATGGTGCCGATGTGGATGTATCCGATCGCGATTGCCTGCGGGAATGCGTTCGTGCTCAAGCCGTCGGAACGCGACCCGTCGGCCTCGCTGGTGTGCTGGGAGCTGTTCCGGCAAGCGGGACTGCCGGCGGGCGTTTTCAACGTCGTTCATGGCGACAAGGAAGCGGTCGACGCGATCCTCGATCATCCGGGGATCGCGGCGGTGAGCTTTGTCGGCTCATCGCTGGTCGCGCAGCATGTCTATGCGCGCGGAACGGCGGCGGGGAAGCGGGTGCAGGCGCTGGGCGGCGCCAAGAACCACATGATCGTGATGGAAGACGCCGATCTCGACCAGGCCGCCGATGCCCTGATGGGGGCCGCCTACGGCTCGGCCGGCGAGCGCTGCATGGCGGTGTCGGTGGCGGTGCCGGTGGGCGAGAAGGTGGGCGACGCGCTGGTCGCCAGACTCAAGCCCAGGATCGAGGCGCTGAAGATCGGGCCGGCGACCGATCCCAACGCGGAAATGGGCCCGCTGATCACCCGGGAAGCCAAGGACCGGGTCATCGGCTACATCGACAAGGGGCTGGAGGAAGGCGCCGAACTGGTCGTCGACGGGCGGGGATTCTCGCTGCAGGGCTACGAGGACGGGTATTTCGTCGGCGGAACGCTGTTCGACCGGGTGACGACCGGGATGTCGATCTACACCGACGAGATTTTCGGGCCGGTGCTGAGCGTGGTCAGAGCCGGGGAATTCGCCGAGGCGCTGGAGATGGTCAACAATCACGCCTACGGCAACGGAGCGGCGATCTTCACCCGCGACGGCGATGCGGCGCGGTCATTCGTCGACCAGGTGCAAGCGGGGATGGTCGGGATCAACGTGCCGATTCCGGTGCCGGTGGCCCAGCATTCCTTCGGCGGCTGGAAGCAGTCCTTGTTCGGCGACCACGCGATTTACGGGCCGGAAGGGGTTCATTTCTACTCCCGCCTCAAAACCACGACCTCCCGCTGGCCGGCGGGAATCCGGCAGGGGGCCGAGTACCACTTTCCGAGCATGAAATAGCGGCCGGCGCCGCACGGGGTATCGGGCTGGCCCGCCGTGGCCGAAATGGCCTAAAATGGCGAACGCTCCTAGGGGGGAGGTCGGCATGACAGCAAAACGTGGCTTTTTCGTCGATGCAGCGGACGTCGACACCTTTGCCTTCGACTGGGGGCAGCTTTCGATAACCTGCTCACCGGAGGTCAACGACGCGCGGCGGTTCAGTTCCGGGCTCGTCGAGCTCAACGAAGGGCTTGGGCACGAGCGCCACAACCATCCGGGCGCCGAGGAGATCATCCTGGTCATCGAGGGCACCGGCGAGCAGATGGTCGAGGACGAAACCGGCGCCCCGATCGTGCAGCAGGTGGGACCGGGGACGACGATCTACATTCCCGAAAGCCGCTACCACGCCACCAAGAACACCGGGTCCGGGCCGATGAAGCTGTTTGTGGTGTATTCGCCCGCCGGCCCCGAACACGCCCTGCGCGAGTTGCCCGATTTCCGGCTGATCCCGGCGCCCAAGTGAGCAAACGCGGAACCGGCGTCCCGGCAAGCGGGCGCGGGTTGGGCAGTCCGGCGACCCCATGACTCGCAAGATCATCATCGACACCGACCCCGGTCAGGACGACGCGGTGGCGATGCTCCTGGCGCTGGCCGCGCCGGACGAACTCGACATTCTCGGCATCGTGGCGGTCGCCGGGAATGTGCCGGTGGAGCTGACGGCGAGGAACGCGCTGAAGATCGTCGAGCTCAGCGGCCGCACGGAGGTTCCCGTCTATGCCGGCGCAGCGCGGCCGCTCAGGCGGCAACCGGTAACCGCCGAGGCGGTGCACGGCAAGACCGGTCTCGACGGCGCGTCGCTGCCAGAGCCCACGATCGCGGTGCGGCCCACCCACGGGGCCGACTTTCTGATCGGCGCGCTTTCGGTCCACGGTCCGGGCGAGGTGACAATCTGCGCCCTCGGACCGCTCACCGACGTGGCGTTGGCGCTGGTCAAGGCGCCGCAGATCGCTCCGCAGATCAAGGAGATCGTGGCGATGGGCGGGGCGCATTTGGGGGGCGGCAACATCACGCCGGCGGCAGAATTCAACATCTTCGCCGATCCGGAGGCGGCGGATATCGTCTTCGGGGCCGGCGTGCCCGTGACCCTTGTTCCGCTGGACGTCACGCACCGAGTTCTGTGCACCGATGCGCGCCTGGCGGCGCTCAGGGCGCTGGGCAACCACGCCGGGGCGGTGGCCGCCGACCTCATGGGATTCACCGGCCGGGCAGGCCGGGCGCGGGAACGGCTGGCGGCGCCGCCGCTGCATGACCCGTGCGTGATCGCCCATCTCCTGCAGCCCGACCTCTTCGAGGGCACAAGGGTCAATATCGTCATCGAAACCGCAAGCGAGCTGACGGTCGGGATGACGGTCGTTGACTTCTGGGAGGTCACGGAGCGGGCGCCGAATGTCGATTTGCTGACCGATGTCGACGCGGAGGGCCTGTTTACGCTTCTGACCGAACGGTTGGCACGGTTGCCCTGAGCGGGTTTCCGGGCCCTCGCGGCCGTGCTAGGCGGGCGCCCATGAGCGAGGCGCAGCGCGAGCGGATCGAATACGATGTCGTCATCGTCGGGGCCGGCCCGGCGGGACTATCGGCGGCGATCCGGCTGAAGCAGCTTGGCGGTGACCGTGTCACGGTGTGCGTGATCGAAAAGGGCGCCGAAGTCGGCGCCCACATCCTCTCCGGGGCGGTCCTGGATCCATCGGCGCTCAATGCGCTGATCCCGGACTGGCGCGAGAAGGGCGCACCGGTGAGCGTTGCGGTTGCGGAAGACCGGTTCGAGCTGCTCACCGAGCGCGGTGCGCTGCGGGTGCCGGAATTCGCACTGCCGCCGCTGATGCGCAATCGTGGCTGCTATGTCATTTCGCTGGGCATGCTCTGTCGCTGGCTGGCGGACCAGGCGACGGCGCTCGGCGTCGAGATTTTCGCCGGCATGGCGGCGTCGGCGCCAGTGTTTGGCGAGGCCGGGGAACTGACCGCCGTCGTCGCCGGCGAGTTCGGGCGGCTCAGGGACGGCGGAGAAGGGCCGACCTACGAACCCGGCGTCGAGGTCGCCGGCAAGTACGTGCTGGTCGCGGAAGGCGCGCGCGGCTCGCTCGCCAAGCAGTGCATCGCGAGGTTCGGGCTCGACGCCGCGTCCGATCCGCAGAAGTTCGGGCTGGGGCTCAAGGAAATCTGGCGCCTGACGCCCGACAAGCACCGGCCGGGGCGGGTCGTGCACACACTGGGCTGGCCGCTCGGTGGCAATGCCGGCGGCGGGGGGTTCGTCTACCACGGCGAGGCGGGGGAAGCCTATGTCGGGCTGGTGGTGCACCTTGACTATGCCAACCCGTATCTCGATCCGTTCAAGGAGTTCCAACGCTTCAAGCATCACCCGTCGGTGGCGGCGACACTCGCCGGCGGGGAGCGGGTCGCCTATGGCGCGCGGGCGATCACCGAGGGGGCGTGGCAGTCATTGCCGACTTTGACCTTTGCCGGTGGGGCGCTGCTGGGCTGCGCCGCCGGCATGGTCAACGTGCCCCGGATCAAGGGCATCCACAACGCGATGCAATCCGGCATGGCGGCGGCCGAGGCGGCTTTCACAGCGGTGATCGGGGGCCGGCGGGGCGACGCACTGGACGCCTACGAAGCGTCGGTCCGAACCGGACCGATCGCCGCCGATCTGAAGCCGGTGCGCAACGTCAAGCCGCTTTGGTCGCGCCTGGGGGACTTCGGGGCGCTGGCGCTGGGCGGCGCGGATATGTGGGCGGCGGCGATCTTGCGGCGAAACCTCCTGGGGTCGTTGCATCACCGCCGATCCGACGCCGAGGCGACGGGGCGGGCGGCGGATTTCCGTCCAATCGACTATCCCAGGCCCGACGGCGTGCTCTCGTTCGACCGGGCGACGAGCCTTGCCTATTCCGGCGTCCACCACTCGGAGAACGAGCCCGCGCACCTGGTTCTCGCCGATCCCGGGTTGCCCATCGCCCGCAACCTGCCCGACTACGCCGAGCCGGCGCAGCGCTACTGCCCGGCGGGCGTTTACGAGATCGTCGAAGTGGAGGGGCGCAAGCGGTTCCAGATCAACGCCCAGAACTGCGTGCACTGCAAGGCTTGCGATATCAAGGACCCGGCCCAGAACATCACCTGGACGACGCCGGAAGGCGGCTCGGGGCCGAACTACCCCAATATGTGATCGGCCGGAGGCGGCCCGCTATCAGCGGGCTGGCGAATGCGCTAGTGAGAGGTGTCGGGCGGCGCTGACGCAGGCCTTGCGCCCGGGCGCCGATCGTTCAGCAGGAGAGGAGCACGACATGGCTGTCAGAGCGCTGGTGTGGGGCGAGAACGTGCACGAGCAGACCAATCCGACGGTGCGCGAAATCTATCCCGACGGCCTCCATGGGATGATCGCGGCGCAGCTCGGACAGGACCCGGATATCACGGCCGAGACGGCGACGCTGCAGGACCCCGAGCACGGGCTGACCCAGAAGCGCCTCGAGCAGACCGATGTCCTGTTCTGGTGGGGGCACGCCGCCCATGGCGAGGTGGCCGACGAAGTTGTCGACCGCGTGGCGCTCGAAGTGTGGCGCGGGCTGGGGCTGGTGGTCCTGCATTCGGGGCATTTCTCGAAGATCTTCAGGAGGTTGATGGGAACGCCTTGTGCGCTCCATTGGCGCGAGGCCGGGGAGCGGGAGCGAATCTGGACGGTCAATCCCGGTCATGAAATCGCCCGGGACATTCCCCGGTCGTTCACGGTCGAAAACGCCGAGATGTACGGGGAGCCGTTCACGGTTCCGGAACCGCTGGAGACCGTCTTCGTTTCCTGGTTCCAGGGCGGCGAGGTGTTCCGATCGGGGCTGACCTGGCGGCGGGGAGCGGGGAAAATCTTCTATTTCCGGCCGGGCCACGAGACTTATCCAGTCTATCACAACGAGACGGTGGGGCAGGTGCTGCGGAATGCCGCGAAGTGGGGGCGCAATCCGGCGCGCCTGAAGAGTGACATCATCGAGGCCCTGCAGGTGTCGCTCGAAGACACGCCGGAGAAAATCGAAGTGCGCGGCCCGAAATTACACGAAGAGGGCGAAAAGGGCCTCCGCTAGCCGGCCTCGCGGAACGTCCCGGCGGCCCGGGATCGGGCGGCCCCGAGTTCGCTTTCGGCCAGTTCCTCGCCGAGAATGTCGCCATCGGCAAGCGCTTCATTCTCCCGAAGCCGCTTGCTGGCGGCGGCGAGGATGCGGGTGCCGAATTCCGGTCGGCGTTGCATCAGGTTCTGCAGCTCCCCGGCTTCCAGAACCAGCATTCGGGTGGGCTCCAGGGCGACCGTGTCGGCGGTGCGGCGAGACTTGCGGAGCACCGCGACCTCGCCGAAGAAGGCGCCTTCGTTGAGCACCACACCGCCTCGGGGCAGGCGGACCTCGACCTCGCCGGCGACGATGAAATACATCGAGTGGGCCGGCTCGCCGGCCTTGGTGATATGGGTCCCTGCCTCGACCTTGAGGGCTTGCAGGAGCGGGACGATGGCGGCGATGTCGTCCGCTTCGAGGTCGGCGAACAGCGGTACCCGCGTCAGCATCCCCCAGGTAACGACGAAATCGCGTTGATGGATTTCGCGGGCGAAGGCGGTGGCGATGATGCCGACCGGCAGGGCGAACATGCAATAGCCGGTGATCATGGCGAGCCCGGCAACCGCCTTGCCGAGCGGGGTGACGGGGATGACGTCGCCGTAGCCCACCGTCGAGATTGTCGCGATGGCCCAATAGATGGCGGCCGGGACCGAGCCGAACGCTTCCGGCTGGGCGCCGCCCTCGACGACATGCATCACGGAAGCCGCGATGAGGATCAGGCCCCCCATGATGACGCCGCAGGCCAGCAGCGCCCGGCGCTCGGATGTGACGGCGCTGACCAGCGAACGCATCCCCGGCGAGTAGCGGGCGAGCTTCAGAAAGCGCAACAGCCGAAACACCACCAGCATGGCCAGCGGCGCATCCACGAAGATCATCGCCGCGGCAGCGGGCAGGATCGCCATCAGGTCGATAATGGCGACCGGCTGGATCATGTAGCGCAGGCGGGCGCCGATGGGACCATGGCAACGCAGGGTGAGATGCTCGTCGGCGACCCAGAGCCTGAGCGCGTACTCGAGTGCGAAGGCCGATACGGTTGCGATCTCGACGGTGACGAAAACCGGCTCGAAGGCGGCAAGCTCGGAAACGGTGGAGAGCATGGCGGTAAACAGATTGGCGAGGATGAGCGCCACGATCGCGCGGTCCACGGCCAGGGCGGTCCGGTTGCCGGCGCCGCCTTCCTCCAGCGCCGAGAACAGACGCAGTTTCAAAGGGATAATTTGTCGTGCAGCCGGTTCCGGCATCTGCCGCCCCTCCGGGCGGCACTATGAGGCGGCAGAGCTAAATACGAGATTAAACCTGCGCAATTGTACGTATCGGTCGCGCTTGGTGCGTGGCGCGGCGCGCGCGGCGGGCGGGCGGGCGGAGGCAATTGTACGGCGCGAGGCCGTGCGGTCAGACGAAGACCCGAGGCGTGTTGCGCAGCCAGAACTCCTGGAGATCCCTGACCTCGACAAGCAGTTCGTCGAACTGCCAGCGGCGCTGAAACAGCGCGTCGGCGCCGGCCTCAATGAGCGGCTGTTGGGCGGCCTCGTGCTCGCCGGTGAAAACCGCGACGACGACCGTTTCCAGACCCGAAATCCGGCGGGCCGCGCGCACGAGTTCGACGCCGGCGTCGTTGCCGGCCCGCCAGTCGA
>Ga0307426_1001226_pt1 | contig 17142 bp, 13 predicted proteins | sample SalMarWE160340MG_FD_202165 | JGI IMG/M metagenome (GOLD analysis project Ga0307426, IMG submission 202165) | Salt marsh sediment microbial communities from the Plum Island Ecosystem LTER, Massachusetts, United States - WE1603-40 | ecosystem: Environmental > Aquatic > Marine > Intertidal zone >... | reverse complement strand
GGGTGCCGTTCCAGTCAAAGGACGAGTTGAGCAGCGCCTCCAGGAAATCGCCGTTCGGAAAGTGGTCGGTCCATTGCCGCTGGCCTTGGAAACCAGAAGCGATAGCGTTGTGGCCGAGCGCTTCCTCGCCATAACCCAGCTCTGCCAGGCGCGGGTTCCCGACCATCAGGTCCCGCGCGATCATGGCCATTTGAACGACGGTCTGCCACTCGCGGTCCTTTTGCTCTCGCGTGTGCTGAGCTTCTGGTGAATTGTGATCCTTGCCTTCGACGCAGTTGGCACGAACCCACTTTAGGGCGCGCTCGTACTCTCGGGGATCATAGATCCCTTCGTCCATGCGCCGGGCGAACTCGCTCATGTCGATGTACTCGACGCGCATCCCGAGATAGTCCTCAAAGAAATCAGGATCTACGATCGAGCCGGCGATGCCCATCGACACGCCACCCATGGAAAGATAAGATTTGCCGCGCATCGTGGCAGCGGCGAGGCCTGCCTTCGCGAACTGGAGGAGCTTGTCGCGAACGTCTTGAGGGATCGAGGTGTCGTCCGCATCCTGCACATCGTGCCCGTAGATGCCAAAGGCCGGCAGTCCCTTTTGGTTGTGTGCAGCCAGCACTGCTGCCAGGTAGACTGCGCCCGGACGCTCGGTCCCGTTAAAGCCCCACACCGCCTTGGGCGTGTACGGATCCATGTCCATTGTCTCGGAACCGTAGCACCAGCAGGGAGTGACGGTCAGCGACACGCCAACGCCCTTCTTTTCGAACAGGGTCGCTGCCTTGGCGGCTTCTGCAACGCCACCGATCGTGTCGGCAACGACGCACTCTACGGGTAGGCCGTTGGCGTGTCGCAGGTTGTCGGTGAGTAGCTTGGCGACCGATCTGGCCATGTTCGTCGTCTGTGCTTCGAGCGACTCGCGCACGCCACCCAGCCGCCCGTCGATCGCAGGACGAATGCCGATCTTGGGCATGTCGCCAACCAGCCGGTTGCGGGGAGGATTCGTGCTCACATCTGCCATGTTCTCCTGTTCCTTTCTATGCGGGAATTGAGCGTACCGTGTGTCAGTTTTATCATCGAAAAGGACAATTGTCAAGAGATCAGCTTGATACTTGCGGTTTGCATTTTGAGGGAAAGTGGATATAATACGCGTACACACTCTACGAGGAAAAAGGTGACAGGGGCATGGGAGAAGAAGAGGCCAGGCAAGGCGGCACGCAATCGGAATCGATGCAGCAGCAGATGATGCAAGAAATGGATCAGCATCCGATGGCATCGCTGCTGCAGAGCGACTTTGACGTCCAGGCGCTTCGCCGTGGGCAAGTCGTCGAGGGAGTAATCGTCCAGCTTCGGCCGTCGGAGATCTTGGTCGACGTCGGCGCCAAGTCGGAGGGCGTGATCTTGGGGCGTGAGCTGGAGCGTCTCGGATCGGAAGGCCTGTCCGAGCTGAGCGAGGGCGATTCGCTGCTGGTATACGTCGTCACGCCCGAGGACAAGAATGGCAACCCGATCTTGTCGATCACCAAGGCCCAGGCTGAGCGGGACTGGCGCGACGCTGAGCGTATGTTCGAGGCAGGCGAGATTTTTGAGGGCGTCGTGTCTGGCTATAACAAGGGCGGCGTGATCGTGCGCTTGGGCCAGGTACGTGGCTTTGTGCCTGGTTCACAGATCGTCTCTCTTCGGGGCAAGCGGCGCAGCCAGGAGGGCGATAATCGCCTGGCAGAGCTGGTCGGCGACCAGATGCAGCTCAAGGTGATCGAGATCGACCGTGGGCGAAACCGCCTGATCTTGTCCGAACGCGCGGCGATGCGCGAGTGGCGCAAGCAGAGCAAGGAGCGGCTTCTCTCCGAGCTGCAAGAAGGCGACGTACGCACTGGAGAGGTGATCAGTATCTGCGACTTTGGCGCGTTCGTGGACCTGGGTGGTGCAGATGGGTTGATCCACCTATCGGAACTCTCCTGGCGGAGGGTGGCGCATCCCGGCGAGGTGGTCAAGGTAGGCGAAGAGGTCGAGGTCTATGTATTGAACGTAGACCGCGAGCGAAAGCGCATCGGCCTCAGCCTGAAGCGGCTGGAGTCGGATCCCTGGTCGCTGATCGCGGAGCGCTATCACGTCGGGCAGTTGGTGGAGGGCACGGTTACCAAGCTGGTCAAGTTTGGCGCCTTTGCGCGCATTTACGATGAGGACATCGAAGGGCTGATTCACGTCTCCGAACTGAGTGATGAACGAATCGGCCATCCGCGTGAAGTCGTCGCGGAAGGCGATATCCGGACGTTGCGGGTGATTCGCATCGATCCCGACAAGCGGCGGATTGGCCTGAGCCTCAAGCGGGTCGCTTCCTCCGAATACTTGGATATGGACTGGCAGGAGGGATACGACCAGGTCGAGTCGTACGATGATGCGTCTGTCGACGAGCTCGAACAGGACGTGGAGGCCGTCGAAGGGGAAACGGACTAGACAGTCAAGACGCAGAATCGAAACAACTCTACCCCGAGCACGGAGGCTAGGTCGCGCGATGGGTGCGCCAGGTGGCCTCCGTGCGTTGTTTCATGGCCGCCCTTGCTCCAGGTACGGGCCGAGGGCGACCGCCTTGCACCCGTAAGATCCGGCGGCGTGGCAGCGACTGTAGAGTGGGCTAGAGTTCCACGTACGGTTGAACTAAAGGGTAGGGCATGGTATAATTGGAGTGAGATCTGGGGGATGCTGTTTCGAGACGAGGAAAGGAACAGGGATCCCGGCCCGGCAGGAGCAGATCTCGACCGGCATGAGCCCGGTGTTTCGGGGTAGAGGGCCCCGCGGGCTTGGGACGGAATACTAGAGTATTGTTGAGAAGGGTAGTGTGAGATGGCAGACCCGTTAGATCGTTTCACGAGGCGTGCAAGGCAAGCCTTGCGGCTCGCCCAAGAAGAAGCGCAACGGTTGAATCATAGCTATATTGGTACTGAACACCTGTTGATCGGCCTGATCCGAGTGGACAATAGCGTTGCGAGCAAGGTGCTGCAGGGCGTTGGCATTGAGCTAGGCCAAGTCCGCGAGTTGGTTCAGCAGACGTCTGGCGCAAGCCGCGGTCCTGATCTGCGAGATGAGACGCTCACGCCGCGCATCAAACGCGTGCTCGAGCTGGCGCTCAACGAAGCCAAGCGGATGGGGCATCATTATATCGATACTGCGCACGTGCTGCTTGGCTTGCTGAGGGAAGAGGATTGCGCAGCGGTGCGCATCTTACGCCAGCTCGGCGTATCGCCAGAGCTCGTGCGAGAGGAAACCACGAAAAAGATCCATCAGGTTCCTGCGCGCGAGACCTCCGCTTCGAACAAGCCGGCCAAGGGCTCTGTCCTGCCGCAGGTCGCTACGGACCTGACGCAGTTAGCAGAGGAGAACAAGCTCGACCCGGTGATCGGCCGGCAGACCGAGATTGAGCGGGTGATACAGATCCTCTCGAGGCGCACCAAGAACAACCCGGCACTGATCGGGGAGCCTGGCGTGGGCAAGACCGCCATTGTTGAGGGCATCGCCCAGCGAATCATCGCTCACAACATTCCGTACCCGCTCCACAACAAGCGGCTATGGCAGTTGGACGTTGGGTCATTGGTGGCAGGGACAATGTATCGCGGGCAGTTTGAGGAACGCCTGAAGAAGGTGATCGACGAGCTCAAGGGTTCAGACAGCATCCTGTTCATCGACGAGGTGCACATGCTGGTCGGTGCCGGAGCAGCGGGGAGCTCGGTCGATGCGGCGAATATTCTCAAGCCTGCGCTGGCACGAGGTGAGTTGCAGTGCATCGGCGCGACGACGATGGAAGAGTACCGCAAGCACATCGAGAGTGATGCGGCGCTTGAGCGGCGCTTCCAGCCGGTGATCGTGGACGAGCCGACGCCAGACGAGTCGATCGAGATCTTGCGCGGCATTCGTGAACGGTACGAGCAGCATCACCAACTGCGTATCACCGATGAAGCGGTCGAAACAGCGGTCCGCCTGGCGTCACGCTATATCACCGATCGGTTCTTGCCTGACAAGGCGATCGATCTGATCGACGAGGGCTCGGCGCGCGTGCGGATGTACAAGTCGCCTGTGCTTGGGCTGCTCAACAGCACGCAGGACGAGCTGCAGGCCGTTCGCGAGCAGCGCAAGCTTGCCACAGCCGAGAGCGACGAGAGCGAAGTGGCCTCACTGCGAGAGCGCGAGAGTGAACTGGAAGAGCACGTCCTCCGTCTACAGCGCGAATGGGGCCAGGAGACGGACCTGGAGCTTGAGGGCGAGGATATCGCCGAGTTGGTCGCGATGTGGACCGGGATCCCGGTGTCTAGCTTGCGCGAGGAAGAGTCGGCTCGCCTGCTGCACATGGAGGGAGACCTGCACAAGCGTGTGATCGGCCAGGACGAGGCGATCAGCGCAGTGGCGCGGGCAGTCCGGCGCGCACGGTCGGGCCTTAAAGACCCGAACCGGCCCATAGGCTCCTTTATCTTCATTGGGCCGACGGGCGTAGGCAAGACTGAACTGGCCAAGTCGCTCGCAGAGTTCATGTTTGGCGATGAAGAGGCACTGCTGACGCTGGATATGTCCGAGTTCGGCGAGCGACATACGGTTGCGCGGCTCGTCGGCGCGCCTCCGGGATACGTAGGCTACGAAGACGCGGGCCAGCTTACTGAGGCCGTGCGCCGCCGTCCATACATGGTGATTTGCTTTGACGAGATTGACAAGGCTCACCCCGAGGCGTTTGGGATGCTGCTCCAGATCCTGGAGGAAGGGCGTCTCTCGGATGCGCGAGGTCGCAAGGTTGATTTCCGGAACACGATCATCATCATGACCTCCAACGTGGGGGCAGACGTGCTGCAGCGAGGGCCGATCGGCATCCCTGGTGCGCGTGAGCTTGGCGAATACCGTGATGGAGGGTACGAAAGAGAGCTCAAGCGGCTCTTCCGGCCCGAGTTCCTGAACCGTATCGACCAGATCGTCGTTTTTCATACGCTGACGATGGAGCAGACAGAAGAGATCGTGGATCTCGAGCTGGTCAAGATCCGCAAGCGCCTGGACGAGCAAGAGATCGACCTGCAGGCGACCGAAGAGGCACGCCATTACCTGGCCAAGAAGGGCTACAGCGAGGAGTTCGGCGCACGTAACCTGCGGCGGACGGTGCAGCGCGCGATAGAGGATGCCTTATCAGAGGGTATCCTGTCCGGCGAGTTCGGGACGGGGCAGTTGATCTTGGTCGATCTGGAGGATGGCGAGATCGCGCTTCGGGCCGCGGATGAGGAAACAGAGCCGCCACTACTGGAGGCAATGTTGAATGTCTAAGCGGCACACTCGCTTTGTTTGCCAGGAGTGTGGCGCAGTTCAGCCCAAGTGGATGGGACGTTGCCCCGATTGCGGGGAATGGAATACATTGGTAGAAACGATGGTGGAGAGCGACTCTCGCTCTCCACCATCTGTTGATTCAGATACTATCCTGCGCAACCCGCCACGGAAGCTCAGCGAGGTACGGGCAGACGAGCTGGCGCGTATCCCTGTCCCGCTTGTCGAGTTCTCCCGCGTTCTCGGTGGGGGGATCGTCCCTGGTTCGCTCGTCTTGATCGGTGGCGACCCAGGGATCGGGAAATCGACCTTGCTGCTGCAGGTCAGTGCCCTGCTCGCCCAGAACGGGGGTAAGGTCCTCTATGTCTCCGGCGAAGAGTCGGCCCAGCAGATCAAGATGCGGGCGCACCGGTTGGGTCTGGCCCCAGAAGAGCTCTATGTCCTCACCGAGACCAATCTCCACAGCATCATCGAGCACGTGAGCCAGCTTCACCCCACGGCGGTGGTGGTCGATTCGATCCAGACCGTTTACCTCGAGGAACTCAGCTCGGCTGCCGGTAGCGTCAGCCAGGTGCGCGAGTGCGCTGCACTGCTCATGCGTACTGCCAAGGCGGACAATGTACCGGTCTTTCTCGTCGGGCACGTGACCAAGGCGGGCTCGATCGCTGGACCCCGTGTGCTAGAGCACATCGTGGATACGGTGCTCTACCTGGAGGGGGACCGCTTTCACGCGTACCGGTTGCTGCGCAGCGTCAAGAACCGTTTCGGCGCGACCTCGGAAGTGGGTGTGTTCGAGATGAAGAACGAGGGCCTGGTCGAGGTCCTCAACCCTTCTGCCGCATTCTTGGAGGAGCGGCTGCCGAACGCTTCTGGATCTGCGATTGGGGTGACTATGGAAGGCACGCGCCCGATCATGGTCGAGTTCCAGGCGCTGAGCAGCATCACAGCGTTTGGCAATCCCCGGCGGACGGCAAACGGGATCGATTTCAACCGCCTGCTGCTGCTGGTCGCCGTCCTCTCCAAGCGCGTCGGGTTGCAGCTCTCCGACCAGGACGTATTCGTCAATGTGATCGGCGGGCTCACCGTCAGCGAGCCTGCTGCCGACCTCGCGGTGGCCGTTGCCATCGCCTCCGGATACCGCAACAAGCCCGTTGCGGCAGATATTGCCCTGGTTGGCGAGATTGGCCTTTCCGGCGAGCTGCGCAGCGTAGGCCAGATCGGGGCACGGCTCAACGAGGCGGCCAAGCTGGGCTTCAAGCGCTGCATTCTGCCTAGGTCGCTGCGCCGCGCCGTGCTGGAAGAGCCGCCGATCGAGCTGCTGGCCGCACGTTCGCTGGCAGACGCTGTCGAGATGGCACTCGTGCGCTAGAGCGCGTTGCTAGGTACAAGACCCTGAAGGTTTCGGAAAACCTTTAGGGTCTTTTGTGAATCGGTCATGGACCAAGGAGAAGGAGGAGCTCAGGTATGGATTGCGTCAGAACTGCTATCGTCGGCATGGGTATCGGCCGGCCGAACGGCCGCGCCATTGCCGCCGATCCACGCGGCCAAGTGGTCGCCTTGTGCGATCTGTTGCCAGAGCGGATGGCCGAGTTTGCCCAGGAGCTGCCCGAACCGGTCAAGCTGTACGCTGATTACAGAGAGATGTGCCAGGACCCCGAGATCGATGCTGTGTTCGTGGGGACGCCCAACCAGTGGCACGTGCCCGTTGCCCTGGAGGCCGTTCGCAACGGCAAGCACGTGCTAGTGACCAAGCCGCTGGCCGATTCGGAGGATGCTGCTCGGGAATTGGTCGAGACGGCAGAGGCAGCCGGTGTGGTCAATATGATGTCCCTGTCGACGCGCTTTGCCGACGAGGTGCGCTACCTGGGGCGGCTGGCGGCTGATGGTGAACTGGGGCAAGTGTACTATGGTCGCGCGCGCAGCATCCGTCGCAGCGGCATCCCTGACTGGAACCTAGGCTTTATCCAGGCCGGAGGTGGTGCGTTTCGCGATATGGGGGTGCACGTCCTCGACGCGGCGTGGTGGTTGCTGGGTATGCCCAAGCCGGTCAGTGTGGTGGGCGTCGCCGGAGCCAAGTTCGGCCCCCGTGGCGAAGGCTATTGGCACTATCGCAAGCCTGTGGAGACGTTCTACAGCGAATACGCTGCAGATGACTATGCCGGGGGCCTGATTCGCTTCGAAGGCGGTACTGGGCTACAAGTGGAAAGCTTCTGGGCCAGCCACCAGCCCAACGAGCTGCAGATTGAGCTCTTTGGCACAGAGGCGGGCGCGCGCCTGCGCCCGCTGACGCTCTACCGTACGGCAAACGGTGCTCCACAGGATGTTACCGTCGATCTGCCGGAAGGACCCAGGGTGTGGAGCCATATCGCCGCGCATTTCATTGCCTGCATCCTAGACGGGGTTCCTTGCCAGGCACCGCTTCGACACGGCCTGGTCGTCCAGTCGATGATGGAAGCCTTGCTCGAGAGCGCGCGTACGGGGCACGAGGTGTGCATAGGCGAGTGAAGGGGTGGGCCAAGAAGGGTTGCTGCGGCTCAGGAAGCCAGTAACAGCCTTCGTGGATACGATATAGAGGGAGGAGGCCAAGTGGCACAGCTACAGGTGGGCGTGATCGGTGTAGGAGGCATTGCACGCACGCATATGCCGGGTTGGGATGCGTCGGAGCATGCCAAGGTCGTCGCCGGTGCTGATATCAGCGCGGACGCGCTCCAGGGGTGGGGCGAGAAATGGGGTATAAAGCGGCTGAGCACGGACTCGGCCGAGCTGATCGGTGATCCAGAGATCGACATCATTGATATCTGTACGCCAAATAACTATCACGCTCCGCTGGCGATCGCGGCGCTGCAGGCGGGCAAGCACGTGATCTGTGAAAAGCCGCTGGCGCCGAAGCCGGACGCGATCCGCGATATGATCGCGGCGCGCGATGCAGCGGGCAAGCTGCTCATGACCGCGCAGCACTTTCGCTTCCGTGGCTCTTCGCGGGCCATGAAGGCTGAGATCGACCAGGGCGCACTGGGTGATATCTATCACGCCCGCTCGTGGCTGCTGCGCCGCGCAGCGGCCCCGACGCGGCCCGGTTTCATCATGAAGGAGCACAGCAGCGGCGGTCCGTGTATCGACGTTGGCGTGCACGTCCTCGACCTGACGCTGTGGTTCATGGGCAACCCCAAGCCGGTCTCGGTGACCGGCGTAGCGCGTGCCGAGCTGGCGCATCAGCCTGGGGCGTTCAGCATCTGGGGCGGGCCGATCCCGCCGACCTTTGACGTGGAGGACTTTGCCGCGGCTTTTGTGCGGTTCGAGAACGGCGCCACGCTGATCCTCGAGGTGAGCTGGATGCTGCACCACGAGACGGGTGACCACGCCGAGGACATGCAGATGTGGCTCTATGGGACGCAGGGCGGCTCACACTGGCCTCGCTGCGAGATTTACGAGTCGAACAACGAGACAAGGCAGCACTATAACCGGTCGCTCCAGATCACGAACGACACGCTTGAGGCGCACGCGCTCGAGTGCGTCGAGTTCGCCCGGGCGGTGGCTGAGGGCGATTCGTCGCCCGTCCCGGCCGAGGAATCGCTGCAGGTGATGGCGATCCTCGACGGAGTATACCGCAGCCAGAAGGCTGGCCGCGAAGTGCAGATCGAGCTCTAGCGCGGTTTGCCATTTGAGGGGGATCATAGTACAATCTCCTTCGTTTAGAGGGCAGTGACCCAACGTCCTCTGTACAACCGAATAGACATCGCCCAATCTTATCCAGAGAGGTGGAGGGACCGGCCCTGTGAAGCCTCGGCAACCAGGCCGCACACCGTGTGCGCGCTATGGTGCCAATTCCGGCAGACCCTGTGGGTTCTGGAAGATGAGAGCGTGATTCAATGACGATGACGGCCTCCTCAACTATCCTGCCCCGCTGAGGAGGCGTTTTTCTACCTCCTCTCCTCTCTGGATCTATGGCAGCAGAGAGGAGCGCATTGGTGACTAGGCACCTTTCCACGCAGGCTGTCCACGCCGGTGAGGACAAGCACAAGCCGTACGGCTCGCTGACGACGCCGATCGTGCAGACGTCGACCTATACCTTTGCGGACACGGCCGAGATCCTCGAGTTCATGCGCTGCAAGGCAGCGCGAACTGCGGGCGCTGACCTGGCGCTGCGCAACGAGTATGGTCGCTACAGCAATCCCACGCAGTCGGTAGCGGAGGGCAAGCTGGCGGCGCTCGAAGGGGGAGACCGCGCCCTGCTCTTTGCCACTGGGATGGCGGCGATCACGACCAGCATGCTGGCGCTGCTGTCGAGCGGTGACCACGTGGTAATGGCTTTCGACTGTTACCGGCGGACGCGCGAATTCGCGACGTCGTTCCTCAAGCGGTGGGGGATCGAGGCGACGCTGATTTCGTTCGATCGCTCGGGCGCATTGGCAGGCGCGATCCGGCCCGAGACGCGCCTGATCTTTTGCGAGTCCCCGACGAACCCCTACCTGCGGGTAGTGGACCTGGTGCAGATGGTTGCCGTGGCACAAGAGCACGGGATCACGACGATGATCGACAGCACCTTTGCTACACCGGTGAACTTGCGCCCGCTGACCTATGGCGTCGACCTGGTGATGCACAGCGCGAGCAAGTACCTTGCCGGGCACAACGATCTGCTGGCCGGTACGGTGATCGGCCCACGCGCGCTGCTCGACCGGATCGAGTACGTCCGGGGCGTGATGGGTGGGGTGGGTGGCCCGAACGATGCCTACTTGCTGCTGCGTGGGATCAAGACCCTCGACCTGCGGGTACGCAGACAGAACGAGAATGCGATGCAGGTAGCGCGCTACCTCGAGGAGCATCCGTCAGTCGAGCGCGTCCACTATCCCGGCCTGCCAAGTCACCCGGACCACGAGGTGGCGTGCGCGCAGATGAGCGGGTTCGGCGGCGTGGTTAGCTTTGAGATTGCTGGCGGCAAGGAACGGACATCGCGTTTCATGGACCGGCTCAAGCTGCCCTACATTGGGCCGACGCTGGGTGGCGTGGAGAGCATCGCGCAGCAGCAGGCGCTCTTTGTCTCGCTCGATCCGGAGGAGCGCCGCGCCACCGGGCTGCGAGATAATCTGGTACGATACGCGGTCGGGATCGAGGATGCTGAAGATCTGATCGATGACCTGGCCCAGGCGCTGGATGGTATCTGAACGGGTGTGCGCCGGGTGCGCAGGGGCTTGCGGCTGAGCAGGGCAGATGCCGTCCAGGCCAAGAGATGAACCTAGATTGTGGAGATTATAGATGAATCGAATTCCAGTGGGGGTTCTGGGGGCGACGGGGATGGTGGGCCAGCGCTTTATCCAGCTACTGTCCGGTCATCCGTGGTTCGAGATCACGGCGGTCGCCGCTTCCGAGCGCTCGGCCGGGCAGCGCTATGCGGATGCCTGTCACTGGCTGCTGCCCACGCCGATGCCGGAGCGAGTGGCAGAGCTGGTGGTAGAACCGGTGGCGCCCGGGCTAGACTGCCGCGTCGTCTTTTCCTCGCTTCCTTCCAACGTAGCGGCAGAGGTAGAAGCGCAGTTCGCCAAAGCGGGCTATGCAGTGTGCTCGAACGCCTCCGCGCACCGCATGGACGACGATGTGCCGCTGCTGATCCCGGAAGTGAACGCCAATCACGTCGCGCTGCTCCGGGTGCAGCAGGCACAGCGTGGCTGGAAGGGCTCTATTGCCACCAGTGCCAACTGCTCATCGACGCAGCTAGCACTGGCGCTCAAGCCGCTGCACGATGCTTTTGGCATTCGGGCGCTGCACGTGACCACGCTGCAGGCAGTCTCGGGCGCTGGGTATCCCGGCGTACCATCGCTGGATATCCTGGGCAACGTCGTGCCCTACATCCGTGGGGAAGAGGAAAAGATGGAGCGTGAGCCGCTCAAGATGCTGGGCACGCTCCGCGGCGAGCGCATCGAGGAGGCGCCCTTTACGATCAGTGCACAGTGCAACCGCGTCCCGGTGCGCGACGGGCACACCGAGTGCGTGTCCATCGCCTTTGAGCAGCGGCCGGATCTAGATGCGGTGCGCGATGCGCTTGCCTCCTTTCGCGGGCCGCCCGAGGTCGCGGACCTGCCGAGCACGCCCCCGCACCCGATACATGTCCACAGCGAGCCAGACCGCCCGCAGCCGATCCTGGACCGCGAGGTGGGGCGCGGCTATACGGTCAGCGTGGGGCGCATCCGCCCGTGTTCGTTGCTAGACGTGAAGTTCGTTGTGCTCGGACACAATACCCTGCGCGGGGCGGCCGGAGGCGCGATCCACAACGCCGAGCTGCTGGCCGCCAGGGGGTGGCTTGCCTGATCCAAACCGGTATAGTAGCATAGGGGTGGTGAGGTCCGGACAGTCCACGACACGGAGGAGCGGCAAATGGCGTACCGTGCATATGGTTCGTCCGCCCTGGCAGAGTTCCTCGGCGGGCGCGTTGTCTATCGCAACCTGGTGCCATCGGACGGGCGGCTGCCCTCGCTGGCCGATCTCGCCCCCAAGTTCGGCCTGGGGAGACGAGTGCCGCGCAAGGCTGAGGCAGACTATGGGCGCGTCGTGGCTGCGATGTTGCGCGAGGCACGGGCGCTCTCCCTGCCTGGCACGCCGATCGAGCGGCTGCTCTTTGTGGGCGATACCGAGCTGAACGACGGCACTGCTTTTCGCAACATCTGTGCAGCCGGGGGATGGCCGGGCTGGTGCTTTATTGGGCGCGATGCCCTCGCCGCCGACCCGGCGCACCGGATTGAGGGCGCGATCTATAATGCCAACCGCTGGGCGGCGCTGCCTGCCTTTCTCTCGTACGTCGAGGCGCAGGGCTACCCGCTCGACGAGCGGATGGCGGTGGTGATCGACATTGACAAGACGGCGATTGGCGCACGCGGGCGCAACGATCAGGTGATCAACGAGGCACGCGTCGAAGGCGTCGAGCGTACGGTGGCGGACTTGCTCGGGGACGGCTTTGACCAGGCGGCCTTCCGCACTGCCTACGACGAGCTCAACCAGTCTGCCTACTATGGACTGACCACCGACAACCAGGACTACCTGGCATACATCTGCCTGATCCTCGGCGCGGGCCTGTTCCAGCTCGAGGATGTCGTGGAGGCAGTGAAGGACGGGACGCTGCGCTCGTTCGAAGGCTTTATCGGGGAGGTGGAGTGTCGACGGGGCGAGCTGACCGGCTCCGGGCTGACGTCGATCCACGACGAGGTGTGGGCCCACGTCTGCGCCGGCGACCCCACACCGTTCAAGGCCTTTCGCTACAACGAGTACCTGACCACCGTGGCCCGCTTTGACAGGCTGCCGGACAGCACGCCGGGAGCCTTTTTGCGGCAGCGGATCGCGATCACGCAAGAAGTGCGGGCCGCGGCACTGGCATTACAGGAGCGTGGTGCGCTGTTGTTTGGGCTTTCGGACAAGCCAGACGAGGCGTCCCTGCCGAGCCCGGCACAAGCGCAGGCGGGCATGCTGCCCTTGCACGAGCTAGAGACGCTGGCGATTGGCGCAGTCAAAGAGGATCAACCATAGGCGCCATAGCGCCGGACCAGCTCGATGGCGTAGGCATAGTTCTGGAACGAGACCGAGTTTGGCACTGAGTGGTCAGAATGATAGATATAGCCGCCGCCCTCCTTGGCTGCCGTGACCTTTTCCCGGATCTCGCGTTCAATCTCCTCTCTCGTACCAGAGAGAGCGCGCACGTCGATGTTGCCATAGAGGACGAGACGGTCGCCGTATACGGCCTTGAGGCGGCGGACGTCCAGCCCGGCCTTGGCCTCGAGCGGGTTGAGCGCGCAAAAGCCGGCATCGAGAAAGTGGGGGATCAGGGGCGCGACGTTGCCGTCCGAGTGCAGCATCGTCTTGAGCCCGTCCTGCGCAAAGCGGTCGCACAACCGCTTGTGATGCGGGTAGACCAGTTCGCGGTAGAGCGCGGGTGAGATCAGGGGCGCCGCCTGGTAGCCCAGGTCGTCCGCCATGCGCGCGCCATCGAACGCGATCCCCAGCTCTTGCATGCCTTCGTAGATCTCGATCACAAGCTGCGCGTGCGCGCCGAATAGCTCGTACACCCACTCGGGGTCCTCCAGCATCGAGATCAACATTCTCTCCATGCCGATCCGCATCCAGGTGGGATGAAAGCACGCGTGCGCGGCATAGCAGACGAACCTGCCTGCCTGCCGTGCTTGCCGGTAGGTGTCTACGATGGACGGATCGATGCGCTCCGCGCTAAAGGCCATCTGCTCCCGGTGCTGCTGCCAGTCCTCGCGGCTCTTGATCGTATAGTCGAGCCACTGCGAGGTCCACCCTTCCGAGACGTGTAGGTCCTTGCGCAGGGCACCGTCGCTGTCCCAGTACGTGCGGAGTGTCTCGCTCTCTTGCACGACTCGCTCCGGGAAGCGCATCGTATAGTCGCCGCTGAGGCACACAATCTCGTTCGTGCCGAAATAGTCGTGCGGCGAGACGCCAGGCGGCAGCCCCTCCCGGCGCCAGCGGGTGATCGTTGTCTCCCAGTAGCTGTCATCCAGCGGGACGCGGTCGGGGACCTGCCCCGAGAGCACGCGCAGGACGCGTTCTCGTGAGTCCATGGTCCTTCTCCTTTTGCGGTACAACCAGGCGCGTGGGTATCCGCGCCGTGCGGGCCGTTGCAGTCGCCTTTATCACCCAGTGCGCCGGGTAGCCAGCAAGCGGTGCATGGCGGCGCAGCGGTCAAGCCACAGTCTCTGGTAGGCATCGGTACTGACGACCCGATCCTCCAGATCGCTGATGGCGCGAATGCCCTCTCCCGTGCACCAGCCCACGCAGATCGCATACGCTTCCATGTCGAGCTCGTCCCGATCCCAGGCCACGCGCAGCGAGTTCTGTCCCGCCGACCAGGCCGCATAAGTGCGCGTGTGGCCGTCGGTGAGCACCACGTCTTTGCCGAGGCGCACGACCGGCAGCGGGGCGAGCGAGGCAGGGCCGCTTGATGCGATCATCTCTCGCACGCGCGCCAGTTTCTCGGCGCTGACATAGAGCTGGCTGGGCTGAAGGCGGTCGATCGCCACGAGAAAGGCACCGCTCTCGTCGCCGGGCGGCCTCACAACGTGGGACTTTCCAAGTCGACGAGCAGCATGCCCTCCTCGCCTAGCGGCAGGCTGGCCACGACCTGTCCGTTGGGACGCACCACCCACGCGCCACCACACGCACCGCTCATGAGGTCGCGCCCGGCAAGATAGTTGACCATCAGCGCCGTCGCGCCAGAGCGCTGCACGCGCTCGATATAGTCGGGCAGTTCTTCCTCTTTCCAACGCTGCTGGTCGACGGCGCCATCGGAGAAACAACGTGCCAGGGGATAGAGAAGCCAGTCGGGCTCGAGCGCGCGAAAGCGATGGCCGATCGAGGCGTCGAACAGGTCGCCGCAGATCAGGAAAGCGAAGGCACCGAGCGGAGTGCGCAGCACGGGCAGCTCGCTGCCTTGCCTGTAGACCGACGGATCGGCCTGCGGGCCGTGCCACTGCGGCTGGATGCGACGGTAGTGCAGCCCGACCCGTCCCTCGGGCCCAACCAGGAACGCGGAATCGTAGAGGCGCGTCCCCTCACGCTCCAGCAGGCCCAGGCCGATCCAGATCCCGCACCGCGCCGCCGCCTCTGCCAACTGGTCCATGACCGGCCCCGGCACCTCGATGCCGAGGGGCAGGTCGTGCGAGGGACGATCCTCGTTGATCAGTCCGGTCAGCGCCGCTTCGGAGAAGAGGACCAGGTCTGCCCCTTCCACGCTGGCCCGGCGGATCCCACGCAGGATCGCGCACAGGTTGGCCTCGACGTCATGGACGACGCGGTTTACGACCAGTGCGGCTCTCATGTGCAGGTCCTTATCCCTGCTTGCGTGTCGGTGCAAAGGTGAACACGTCGCCGGCTTCGCGCAGTCGCGGCAGCGCGGCATCCCTTGGCGAAACAATCGGGTCCGCAACCGGCCACTCGATCCCGATCTCCGGGTCGTTCCACAGAATACCCGCCTCCAGCTCGGGTGCGTATTCGGCAGTGACCTTGTAGACAAAATCTGCCTCGTCGCTAAGCACGCAGAAACCATGGGCGAAACCGACGGGGATGTAGAGCAGTTGGAAACGATCGCCGGACAAGCGCAGGCCCGCCCACTGTCCGTAGGTCGGGGAGCCGCGCCGGATGTCGACCGCGACGTCTAGGACCTCGCCACGGATCACCTGCACCAGTTTGCCTTGTGCGCGCGGCGGTTTCTGAAAGTGCAGCCCGCGCAGCACGCCGCGCACAGAACGGGAATAGTTGTCCTGCACGAACGAGACGTCAATGCCGTGCGCAGCAAAAGCCGAGCGCTTGTACGTCTCTAGGAAAAAGCCGCGCGCATCCTGGGAATGGCGCGCCTCGATCAGGATCAGGTCTGGGATCGCCAGCGGTTGGAAGGTAAAAGGCATCTTGCCTCCGTACAGAGAGCGTGCGTCAACACAGCAGCGCCGTAAGCTCGTCCCATGTATGAATCTCGAGCTCCGCTTGCGGGCATCCTTGCGGGCGAGACCGCGCCTGCGGATTGTACCAGCAGGCGCGCATACCTGCCGCGTGCGCGCCCGCAACGTCGGTCCCGTACGTGTCGCCGACGTGTAGGCAGTCCTCCGGCCCTACATCCAGGTGTTTGGCAGCCTGTCGGAAGATCCAAGGATCCGGCTTCTCGATGCCCGTCTCACCAGAGAGCAGGATGCAGCCGAAGAAATGGCGTATGCCGAGCGTCTCTAGCTTCTGGTATTGGATGTCGGGCATTCCATTCGAGACGACGCCCAGCCGGTACCGCACAGATAGGCGTTCGATGACCCGCTGTGCGCCACAGACAGGCGCCTCGATCCGCGGGTAATGCCTGACGTACAGCGCGGTGAGTGCCGGCGCCAGTTCCTCAGCCAGCCCAAGCTGCCGCAGGAAGATCTGGCTCCGGCCGAGGCGTGCGGCGCCCACATCCGCCGCCCAATCGAGCCGCTCGGTCGAGATGCGGTCGGAGGCGAGGAACGCATCTCGCACCGCCGATGGCGGGATGCCGTCGAACAGATCGGGGAACGCCCGCCGTATCACTCCCGGCATCTCTCGTTGCGCCCGTGCACGGTCGAAGAGTGTGTCGTCTACGTCAAACAGGACCGCTTTCACGCGCCTTTCTTCCTTGCCTGGCAGGAGGCTGGCACAACTGGGGCGCGGGCGCGCTCGCTGTGCCAGCCCTGTAGAGGCCGTTTCATCGTGTTGCTGCATCCAGTACCTGCACGCCGATCGGCGCCGCGACCTCCCAGCCGCTGTCACCGTGTTCTACGATCACGGCGATGGCGTATCTGGGCTGTGCGGCAGGGGCATAGCCGATGAACCAGGCGTGCGGCGGCGCGCCGGGCAAGCCCGACTCGGCCGATCCTGCCTGGCCGGCAAGGTCCGCGCCCGGCAGCGAGGTGCCCTGGCTGCCTGCGGCAAACGCCTGTGCCAGGATCGCCCGGATCTCCTGTGCGGTCTGGGCACTGATCACACGTCGTGTACCTGACGGCAGGTCCTGTGGTGTGTCTCCCACGGCCAGGACCAGGTGCGGCGCTGGCTGCAGGCCGTCGTTGGCGATCGTAGCCATGGCCAACGCCATCTCCAAGGGCGTGACCAATACCTCGCCGGCGCCCATCGCCGTGCGCGCGGCGAGCAGCTTGCTCCACTGCCCTCGTTCCAGCACCTGGCCGGTCGAGGCGTCGAGCGGAAAGTCGAGCGGCCGTCCGATCCCCATACGCGTGATGTGGTCGGCCAGTTGCTCACCGCCGAGCTCGAGGCCGAGCCGGGCAAAGAGGACGCTGCACGGCCAGCTATACGCTTCGGCCAGCGTGAACTCGGTCTTGGGCGGGTCGGCAGGGCAGGAGA
>Ga0307426_1001225_pt1 | contig 17146 bp, 12 predicted proteins | sample SalMarWE160340MG_FD_202165 | JGI IMG/M metagenome (GOLD analysis project Ga0307426, IMG submission 202165) | Salt marsh sediment microbial communities from the Plum Island Ecosystem LTER, Massachusetts, United States - WE1603-40 | ecosystem: Environmental > Aquatic > Marine > Intertidal zone >... | reverse complement strand
CCCCTACTCGAACGTGTCCCAGATCGATCCAACTTGGAATATCCGCAGCCCCTTTTTTACTGCGAAGCGAGTACAATCAAGCGAGGATGTGCGCGATTTTCCTCTATTTCGTTGGGTGAATCGTACAGCCGTTGCGGGGAATTCGGCTAATGGATCGTCTGAAGGGGATGCAATAATCGGTGTCGATTGAAGAATCGCTGCGCTTGATCGGACAGCTACTGCTTCTTGCCGGCGTTATCCTGCTGCTGACAGGTTGGCAGAGAATTGCTTCTGCGAGGCGATTGCCTTATTTTCTCCTGCGACGCGAACTTTCGGGAAAAGGTTGGCGCTCGGTTGGTTTCGGCTTGCTTTCAGGCGTGTTCGCTTTGATGCTGCTGCTGTTCGGGACTCGAGTTGCATACATCATTGTCCCGCCGACGCCCTCCCCGACCCCGACTGCGACGATTACGCTCACACCGACCATCACGATGTCGCCTACGATTTCAGCGACACCGACGATTTCAACGACGCCGACGATCACTCAGACGGCCACGGCGACAGCGACGCCTTTTTTACCGCAGCAGATCATCCTGCTCTATCGCGAGACGGTGACCCCTCGACCTGATGCAGCATTGAGTCCGATCCTGGTGTCGACGCGCATCGACCGCAACAACCAGGCGATCAATCCTCGCCAGGAATTCGAAAATCCGCTGCGGCGCCTCTACGGCGCTTTCACCTACAACAACCTCGCCGACGGCGTGCGTTGGACGGCGATTTGGTATTACGGGGAGGAAGAGGTTTGTCTGGAGGCGACGCAATGGGACGGCGGGACCGGAGGGTTTGGCTACACCGAGTGTGAGCCGGAGTATTGGCTGCCGGGTGAATATGAAATCCAGATGTTCGTTGGAGAACGATGGGTTGTGTCTTCGCGTTTCACCGTAATTGGCGATCCACCGACGGCCACACCGACTCTGACGCGAACTGCCACTTCCTCGGCAACGCCTACAGCTACTTTGACGCCGACACTCGCTCCCAGCTTTACACAATCACCGTAACCTGTTCCTCAAAACAGCATTGGATCAATCGAGATGGAGAGCCTTCTGGATGAGCGTCATCAAAGCCTGATAGCCGCGTTCGATCGGTTCCAGCTCGATAAATTCCTGCATGGTGTGTGCGCCGCCTCCGCGCGTAAGGCCAAGACATATGGCGGGAAATCCCAGACTCAGGGGAATGTTGGCGTCGGTCGATCCGGTGCTGATCTCGATCCTGGATTCCCCGACGCTGCGGATGGCCTCGATGGCGATGGACAAGAGCGGATGATCGTCGGCGAGGCTGCCGCCGGGACGGGATCCGATTTGCTCGATTTCGATCCGTGCCTCCCGCGTCTCATGTCCTTCGATACATGCGATCACTTCACGCTCGAGGTCATTCAGCGCCGCTTCACTTTCGGAGCGCAAATCAATGTCCAGGTGGGCGCGCGGTGCGATGGAGTTGACGCTGATACCTCCTTCAATTCTTCCGATGTTCAGCGTACTGCGGTCGTGTTGTGGCAGAGGAAGCCGGGTCAATTGGGAACCGAGGTCCAATAATACGTGTATCGCAGACGTTCTGCCGGCATGGATCCAGGCATGTCCGCCATGCGACGTGACGGTCACACGGTAGCGCCTGACCGGCAAGCCTGCGTTATATACCTGTCCGAGAGCCATACCTTCGAGCACGATGTAAGCTGTAACTCGATCGCCAAAGCGTTTCACGATCTCCTGCATGCCGATGAGGTTCCCCAAACCTTCTTCGCCGACGTTCGCGGCCAGCCAGACATCAGCCGCCGGACGAGTGGCTGGCAGATCGATCGCCAATTCCACGAGGGTGGCCAACGATATGGCGTTGTCGCCGATTCCGGGTCCGATAATGCGATCGCCGAGATGCCGTGTCTTCAATCGTGTGTCTTCGGGGAAGACGCTGTCCAGATGTGCACTGACGACCAAGGGGGACTTGCCTTCACCAGGAACACGGCCGAGTAGATTACCGACCGGGTCGATTTCAATGTCGAGTAAACCGGCTTTCTCGAATTCGCTCTGCAGGTATGCTCTGCGAGCACTTTCATGGAACGTCGGAGCGGGTATGGACTGGATGGCGATGGTTCTTTGGATGAGGCGATCGAAGTCCATGGCTCACACCCGTTTAACGAGGGGGCGCAGAACGTCCATACGGGCCTCGAGCAGTCCGGGGAGGGCGTCCAACGCGAAGAGCGCCCCAGTCCCTTCGATGACAATGGACGCCGAAACACTTCCGTAGAGGGCAGCTTCAACGGGGTCTTCTGTTCGGGTCAAACCGATCAGGAATCCGCCGCAGAAGGAATCGCCTGCGCCCGTTATGTCGTAGACGCGGGCGGGGTAGGCGGGGATGCGCCACTTTCGTCCGCTGATTCGTTCCCATAGCGTTTGACCTCGGGCGCCGCATTTTATTATGACGAACTGACAGCCCATGTCGCCGAACGCTTCGCTCATTTCCCACACGTCCAACTCGAGGGGGCGAAAATACGCCTTCGCCTCCTCCTCGCTTGGGATGAAAGAATCCAGGCCCGTGACGATTGCCGGCAGTTTGTCCCGGCAATCCGGTTTCATGTAGCTGTCGGATGGATCGAGGTTAATCACGCGTACGTTCATTTCGTGCAGGCGATAAGGTACGGATACGTGGGAAAGATACTGCATTGGCGAGACGTGAGCTCCTTTGGCGCCGGCGATCGACGGACCGAGGTCGCCGGGTCTGATCGAGAGGGAGTCGAAGGTGGAGCTTTCGCGCGGATGCATGTCCACTTGATATCCGATCAGTTCCTTGGGAAGGGGCTGGTTGATTCGCAAATAATGGGACGAGGGAACCGTATCGATCCTCTCTTCGAGTGAGGCATAGGCATAGAACGCACGGGCTTCATGGGGTTCGGGGAGGACAGTAACACCGTCGGTGTTTAGACCCGCGTTGGATAGATCGGTAATTAAGGAGTCTGGAAAGTTCGAACCAACGCGGCTGACGATACCGATCGAGTCGCTCCACAGCTTTGCACCGATCGCGGCGTAGACGGCGTTTCCTCCGAGAATCCCCTCGTGAGAATGGCCGTCGTGGGTGATCAGGTAATCTTGCTGCAGTCTCCCCAAAAAAACGTAATCCGCTTGCCTTAAGGTCATCTCGTTTATGATTATACCCTCGCAGAACAGATGGGATGGATCCGGGTGCTCTCGTTCCGAGATTCGAGATTCAAATTCGACGTGGCTAAAATGTCCGATCGATGCAATGGATCGGAGCGAACCTTAAAGGAAGCAGAACTTAAGTCTTATTTGCGACATCCTTAAAACTGTGTATAATGACGACCGGGCATAGTTACAGGGGGTTGCCTGAATTCGGCGCCGAAGGGTCTCCTTTTTATGACAACGGCTCAAATATTTCTAATCGAAAGCAGCCGCGCGAACGCGCCTTCGTTCGCATCTGCACTCGAGAAGAAGGGCTATGCCGTTTTTGTCTTCCATAAAATCAAGGACGCCCTGGATGCCGTCGGCGATGAAAGTGTGGACATGTTGGTGCTGGATGCGGCATCCATGCGCATGGCCGGGACCCGTCTGACCCGGCGAGCGCGCGCAGCCCTGGGTAACATCCCGATCATTCTGATTTCACCAGACGGTACCCGTCCAGACCCGGGCAGCGGTGCCAGCCTCACGTTGATCCACCCATTCACCCCGCGTAAATTGCTCAACCGCATCGCCCGACTGTTGCCCGGAGATGAACGCTACAGTTTGGAAGTCGGACCGATAAAATTGAATCTTGCCCAGTGTAAGGTGCACTGTCTGGACAGGCAAACCCGTCTGACACCGAAGCAGGCGCAGCTATTGGAAGTGTTCATGCAGAACCCCGGACGTTTGATGACCCGCAAACGGCTCATCCGGCAAGTGTGGCACACGGATTACACCGGGGATACGCGCACGCTGGATGTCCATATGAGTTGGCTGCGCCATGCCATCGAGCCTGATCCAAAAAACCCTCGCTTTCTTAAAACCATACGCGGGATGGGATACCGCTTCGATATTCCGTAAATCCGTGTTGGATCACGATCTGCCGTGCAGCGGGACTCCCCGCTGTTTTTTGATTTACCCAACCTCGGTTTGGGGGATTTGTGTATATGCCGGTGCTTGGCCGGCTCAGTTTTGGGGGACGGTGATTTTCCGCGTAATAAAGCCGCTGTATCCCGCCGGATCGAAAGCTCGGACTGCAAGCCTGTACGTTCCCGCTTCGGGATAGGTGTGTGAAAGACGGAGGTCGATACTGCCCTTGCGCCAGGGACGGGCATGCTGCGACGTGCTTCTGAAAAATTTTCCATCGTACGTCCAATCGACCTCCCACAGGACTACATTTTCCGGGAATGGTTCGAATTCCTCGGCCGCAGGCGACAGATTGGTCAGTTCGATTTCGACGTTATTATTGGCCGGCTGGACGAACGTCTCAAGTTCGAGCTGGTGTCTGTCCGCCGATTCCTGGGTCTGCCACACGTCGAACGGCACGGGTGTTTCTTCCAGCAGCATCCTGCGGTAGGTGCTTTGGATGGCGAGCGGCGCGCTGTCGCAAGCGATCCAGCGGCGTTCCAGCCGGGAGGCGACGACCGCGGTCGTACCGGCGCCGCAGAAGAAATCTCCCACCCAATCCCCATCGTTGCTGGAGGCGAGAACGATCCGTTCCATTAACGCTTCCGGCTTTTGTGTGGGATAGCCCGTTCGTTCGGCATGCAGGCGAGCAACCACGGGAAAGTACCACCAATCTTCAGGCACCTTCCCCCGGGCCAGATCCGGCTTCTTTCCGAACCCGGCTTTATCGGAACTCTGAAATGTTTTCACCGTCGAGGCAGCATACGGTATCCGGACCGCATCGGCGTTGAATGTATATTCTTTGGATTTCGTGTATGCCAGGATCGTGTCGTGTTTGCGTTTGAACGCGGAACGAATGGGAGAAGGACCGTGGTAGACCCAAACGATCTCGTTGAGCAGTCGATCGGGACCGAAGATTTCATCCAGCAAGATGCGGGCGTAAGCGGAAGCGTGCCAATCGAGATGCAGATACAACGTTCCGGTCGGAGCCAACAGATCGTACATGCACTGCAGGCGTTGGAAGAGCATGTCCAGGTAGGCCGCGCCGTTTGGCCAGGAATCTTCGTAGCCCTCGATTTTTTGCCAGGTATCGGGCTTTCGCGAATCCTCGCCTCGTCCCACACGGGCTGTGTAGGCGTTTCCGGTCAGGAAAGGCGGATCGGCATAAATCAGATCGAGGCGTTCTTTCCAATCCGGCAGTAAGGCACGCATGACGGCGAGATTATCACCCTGAAAGATGCTTCCTTGAGGTTCGTTGTCGGAACCGCAATTCACGATGGAGGTTAAGCTGAGTTTTGCCGCTTTGCCGCGTTCTCGACGCTGCTCCCATTTCAGACGGGCAAACGGTTTGCGCTTGGCCTTTTTGCTCATCGCTGCAGGTTCACTTTTTTCCGAATTTCCGTTCGAGCAGTTCCGCAAGCGTGGGGCGGCTGATGACTTCGAGCTCGTAGCGAACGCGTTGGCTGGGTTTGTTGATTTTCAGCAAGCGTCCAAGATCGATCGGGGTACCGATCAGCACGAGATCGGCATCGGCTCGGTTGATCGTCTCTTCCAGTTCGTGGATTTGATCCGTACTGTATCCCATGGCGGGTATGATTTTTCCAACGTTGGGGTATTTCTCGTACGTCTCCAGAATGCTGCCCACGGCGAAGGGGCGAGGATCAACGATCTCTCCTGCGCCTAATCGTTTGGCGGCCGTCCAGCCTGCCCCAAAGGACATTCCGCCGTGTGTCAAAGTCGGCCCATCTTCGATGACCAGCACCCGGCAGCCGCGAATGGCTTCCGGATCGTCTACGGAAATCGGGGAGTTGGCCTCTACCACGACGGCATCTGGATTCAGGTCGTTGATGTTCGCCTTCACGACTTGAACGTCAGCTTCGTTTGCGGAGTCCATCTTGTTGATCACGATCGCGTCCGCAGCGATGACGTTGGCTTCGCCGGGGTAATACTTGCGTTCGTGTCCGGGACGCAGTGGATCGACGAGGACGATGTGATAATCGCTGACGTAGAAGGGCAGGTCGTTGTTGCCGCCGTCCCAGAGGATGATGTCGGCTTCCTTCTCTGCCTGGCGCAGGATGGTTTCGTAGTCGATCCCCGCATAGACGATCGATCCCTGCCGAAGATGCGGTTCGTATTCTTCGCGTTCTTCGATGGTGCAGTTCGCTTTCTGTAAATCGTCGTAATTCGCAAAACGCTGCACGGCCTGCTTGGCCAGGTCGCCGTAGGGCATGGGATGCCGGATGACGGCGACGCGGTAGCCGAGATCCTGAAGGATGTCGTGTACGCGACGGCTCGTCTGGCTTTTACCGCAGCCCGTACGCACGGCGCACACGGAGACCACCGGTTTTTCGGATCGAAGCTGTGTGTTGCGAAGTCCCATCAAGCGAAAATCGGCTCCCGTCGCCACGGCCAAGGAGGCTTTGTGCATCACATATTCATGCGTTACGTCGCTGTAAGCGAAGATCACCTGGCTTACGTCGTGTTCGACGATCAAATCGGCAAGTCGTGCTTCGGGGTAGATGAGAATACCTTCCGGGTATGCCTCGCCGGCAAGCGATGGGGGATATCTGCGTCCTTCGATGTTCGGAATTTGCGCCGCCGTAAAAGCGACAACCCGGTAATCCGGATTGTCTTTAAAATAGGTGTTGAAATTATGGAAATCGCGACCTGCGGCTCCCATGATGATCACGTTTTCTTGTGCCATATTTTGAGCGTTTCCCTTTTTGATTAATGGTATCAAAACAGCAAGCCAACGGTCGGAACGGACAGATCACATCATCTGCGGCGCTTCGATATCCAGCAAGGTGAGTGCGTTGGCTATCGTTTGCCGAGCTGCGGCCGTGATCCGCAAACGGGAATTAACCTGCTCCTCGCTTTCGGCTTGCAGGACGCGCACGTTGTGATAGAAGGTGTGGAAGGATTTTGCCAATTCGAAGGCATAGGTCGCCATGAGCAAGGGTTTGTAATCTTCTGCGGCTTTCTGGACGACCGTTGGAAAGTGCGAGATCACTTCGATTAAATCGATCTCACTAGGTGCAAGTTCGTAGTCGAACGACGCATGTTCGGGCAGTTGATCGATTTTCCGCAGAATGCTGTTCGCCCGCACGTGGGCGTTTTGAATGTACGGTGCGGATTGACCGTCGAAACTCAGTGCGGCGTCCCACTCGAATACCGTGTCTTTGTTATTGTCGACCGAGAGCATGCTGTAAGTCAGAGCGCCCAAGCCGATCTGCCGGGCCACCTCGATTCGTTTTTCCTTGGGCAGGTCGGGGTTCTTTTCTGCGATGATCGCCAGCACGCGCCGTTGCGCTTCTTCAACGACGTCCATGAAAAGGATCACATTGCCTCGGCGGGCGGACATCGCGCCTTCCGGCAGAGTCACGAAACCATAAGCCAGGTGGTAACATTTTTCCGCTTGTTTGTACCCCCACAGTTTCAGGATCTGGAACGCCTGCTGGAAGTGAAGACTCTGGCGGACGTCGACGACGTAGATCGAGCGATCGACTTTGTATTTCTCGAATTTTTCCCTGGCGAGTGCCAGGTCTTTGGTTAAATACAGGGTCGTCCCGTCGCTGCGCAGGATGACTGCCGTGCGGTATTTTTCTTTCTTCAGGCCGAGTTTTTCGTCGATCTTGACGATGACGGGTCCTTCCGGACGTTCGTCCTCGGCGATGCCCAGGGCGATCAATTCCTCGGCGATTTCTTTCGCCGGCTCATCGACCTGGCTTTCGAAAAAGTAAACGTCGATATCGACGTCGAGCAGCCGCAGGATGTCGTCGAGCTCATCGAGACTCCATTGGCGGGTTTTTCGCCATAAATCCCGCACTTCCGGATCTCCGGCATCCCAACGTTGGTACATCTGCCGCCGTTCCTCATCGTAAGCATCTCTGCGTTCTTCTTCTTGCGGCGTTTCGTTTTCTTTCGGCGTAAGGAGTTGATTGGCCTCGGCGTAAATCTTCGCCAGCCATTGTCCGCGTTGGTGAATACCCACCGGTTCCTGGCCCCGGTAGAATTTTTCGTAAGCCCACATGCAGGTAATCACGCCTAACCCAATATCCCCCGGGTAGGAGGCGCGAATGGTATCGAATCCGGCGAATTCCAACAAGCGTGCCAGTGACTCCCCGAGAACGGTGTTCCTCGCATGGCCGATGTGAAAGGAATGGTGCGTATTCGGTTGTGCGTACTCCACCATGACGCGTTCGTCTTTGGCTGGCCCGCGGCCGAAGTCTTCATCCATTTGGATCGCCGTATCGGTGACCCGCTTGGCGTATACAGAAGGGTCGATATATAGATTTAGATAGCTGTTTTCGGCCTCGATACGGGAAAAGCCTTGTTGTTTTTCGATCTCTTCGGCTAATAGAGCGGCAATTTCGCGGGCGCGTTCTGGGACGTTGACCTTCTTGCCGCTGCGCGCTTCTTCGGCTGCGAGTTGAAAGCATGCATTCGTCCCAAAACCCCATTGGCCTTTGAAGGGAATGGGCTGCCATTGGATTCGTCCACTGGCCGGAAGGCCGAGCCGCGAACACGTCTCTCGAATGCTTTCTGCGACCTGGTCCAATTCGATGTTGAACATCAGCGTATTCCTAGGGGCTTGTGATTATAGCATAGGACGGATTGCGCGAATACGACGCACCTGCTGGTGCGTCGCTCGTCCTGGAACGATTCATCTGTGGCGATGGAACGGCTGAAGTCACTCCATTTCAGCCAGGCGTTTCAGCAGCCGGCTCTTGCGGCGCGCTGCGTTATTCCTGTGAATCACGCCTTTGCTTACCGCTCGATCCAGTGCACCGACGGCCTGGTGAACGGCTTCAACGGCGGTATCCCGCTCGCCGCCTTCAATAAGCTGGCGCGCAGTTTTTACTTGAGTGCGTGCATGGGTGCGGTATAACTTATTCCGCATGCGGCGTTTGACGTTTTGGCGAATTCTCTTCTTCGCCGAACGAGTGTTGGCCAATGTTGCCTCCTGCAATGTTGTTCGAATTACGAACAACAATTTTATCGTAGCTGCCGGGTTCTGTCTAGTAGTTCATCACCACTCATCCTGATTTCTGCGTGCGGTGGTCATCTCGCATCGATGATCCAATATCTCCTGCTATGGAGTATGATAGAGGGCAATTGTAACCGGGGATGGAATCGATCGATCACATGGAAGCACATGCTGCCTGAATCGCTATCCGCCAACCAGCAACGTATCGCCGAAAGACCGGCCTCCGGCTCGGTGTTCCTGGAGGGAATTTCCGGCACGGGGAAAACCACGAGCGGCGTCGCGCGGGTTTCTCATCTTCTGGAAACCGGGATTCGTGCGGACTCGATTTTTACTCTCGTCCCTCAGCGTACGCTGGCGGAGCCTTATCGCAGACTCGTTTCCCGCCCGAAGCGTAAAGCAGGGGGCGAAGTCACGATCGTTACCCTCGGTGGATTCGCACGGCGGATGGTCGATCTGTTTTGGCCGTTGATCGCCGAGGAAGCCGGCTTCGTCAATCCGCATAAACCACCGTTGTTCCTGACACTGGAAACCACACAGTATTACATGACACACACTATCGGTCCGCTCATCGACGGCGAGCGGTATTTCGAGAACGTTTCGATTCCACGCAATCGCATTCTCAGTCAGATCATCGACAACATGAACAAATCCGCCGTCGTAGGATTTGATCTCGATGAAATCGGAGACCGGCTGCGTGAGGCCTGGGTCGGAGAGGCGCAGCAAGCTGTCATCTACGAGCAAGCCCAGGCGTGTGCCACTCGATTCCGCGCCGCGTGCCTGGAGCGGAATTTGTTGGACTTTTCCTTGCAGATACAGGTCTTCAACGAGTATCTTTGGCCGCATCCCGTGTTTCAGACGTACGTTCAAGAACGCTATCAACATCTCATTGCCGACAATCTCGAGGAGGACGTGCCCGTGTGCCACGATATTCTTCAGGCGTGGCTTCCGAATTTCAAGTCGGCGCTCATGATCTACGACGATGCGGGTGGATACCGGCGTTTCCTGGGCGCAGATCCCCGAAGTGCGTACCGTTTCAAAGATCTCGCGGACGAACGAACCACCTTCACCGAATCCCATGAAGTGTCGCAGGACATGAAGGTTTTCGCTTGCCATCTCGAACAAGAGCTGGTCGGTCATTCGTCCGAACTCGAGGGGTCATCGTTCGACAACGTGCACATCGAATACCAGCGGTATCATCCCCAGATGCTGGAATGGGCAGCGGATGTGATAGCAGGACTGTTAAACGATCCCGGCGTCCAGCCGGAGCAAATCGTCGTACTGGCGCCGTTCATGGGGGACGCACTGCGTTTTTCACTCACGGAAAATCTTTCCCACAAGGGGATTCCCGCCCGCTCGCATCGCCCTTCGCGTGCATTGCGGGACGAGCCTGCGGCGCAGTGCCTGCTCACACTGGCTGCCCTTGCCCACCCCCAATGGAAGATCGTCCCCACAACTTTCGAGGTCACGCGCGCACTGCTGAGTGCGATCGGGGATATCGATCTGATCCGCACCAATTTGCTCACCAAGGTGCTTTACCGTTCGAGGGACGGAGTACCGTCCTTCGAACCCTTCGAGCAGGTCCAGGGTGAGATGCAGCGCAGGATCACGTTCACCTTTGGCCAGCAGTACGATGGGATGCGAACCTGGCTGGAGACCTACAAGTCAGGTTCTGCACTCGAGCTCGATCATTTCTTCCGGCGCATTTTCGGCGAACTGCTTTCGCAACCCGGATATCACTTCTGGGGTGATTACGACGCCGGAGGGGTGGCAAACAATCTGATCGAATCCGTTCAGAAATTCCGCTGGGTGCTCGAGCATGAGTCGGCCTCGCAGCGGCGAACGACGGGCGAATTGTATCTCGCTATGGTGCGGGACGGCGTCCTTGCCTCGCATTATCTTCGAGATTGGGAGCAGCAGCCCCAGGATGCCGTACTGCTTGCACCCGCGTACACGTTCCTCATGTCGAATCGGGCCGTAGATTATCAAATCTGGCTCGAAATCGGCAGCCCGGCTTGGTGGGAACGCCTCTACCAACCGCTCACCCATCCGTATGTCCTCAGCCGCAATTGGGTCCGGGGTGACTTATGGACCGATGCTGAAGAATATGCCGCCCGGCAGGACACCCTCAACGTACTGACTCAGGGGCTCGTGCACCGCTGTCGCAAGAGGATCTTTCTCGGCCTGAGTGATCTGGGAGAAGATGGCTTGGACCAACGCGGCCCGTTGCTGCGAGCGCTGCAAGCCGTTTTTCTTGCCAATTCCGGGAGTGGAGATGTTTGAACCACGCCCGAAGCAGATGGAAGTGCTGCAGTACCGCCAGGGACGAATGGGAGTGTCTGCCGTGCCCGGCAGCGGCAAGACGCATACACTTTCGTGTCTGGCTGCGGAATTGATTTCGACAGGCTCGGTTCGCGGTGAGCAAGAGGTCCTCGTGGTTACACTCGTCAATTCCGCGGTCGATCACTTTGCCCATCGCGTGGCCGCCTTCATGATGGACCGGGGTCTGATACCGAGGATCGGCTACCGCATCCGCACGCTGCACGGACTCGCTCACGACATCGTGCGTGAACGACCCGAACTCGCCGGCCTTTCGGAGACGTTTCAAATCGTGGACGATCGCGCCCGCGATCAGATCATCCGCGGGGCTTGTGAGGCGTGGCTGCAGGGTCACGCGGAAATGCTGGATGATTTCCTGCATCCGGATGTCGATGCGAATCGAATCGAAAACGTGCGCAGGTACCAGTGGCCCGACCTGGTCATCGGCCTTGCGACCAACTTCATCCGCACCGCCAAGGATCTACAATTTTCCCCCGCTCAAATTCAGGCGAAGTTGGAACGTCTGAACGTACCTCTTCCGTTCCTGAAAATGGGCAGCGATATTTTTGCAGACTATCAGCAAGCACTTCGCTACCGCGGTGGTGTCGATTTCGACGATTTGATCGTAATGGCGCTGCGTGCACTGCAGGCGGATCCGGGTTATCTGGGGCGTTTACGCGACCGTTGGCCGTACGTACTCGAAGATGAGGCTCAGGACAGCAGCCGCCTGCAAGAGCAGATCCTGCGAAAACTGGTCGGTCCCGAAGGCAACTGGGTGCGGGTGGGCGACCCGAATCAAGCCATATTCGAGACATTCACGACGGCCAGCCCACAGTACCTGCGGGATTTCCTGGCCGAGGCCAACGTTCAGGCGCGTGAGCTTCCCAATTCAGGCCGTTCCACGCTAAGTATCCTTTCGTTGGCCAACTACCTTATCGATTGGACGATGTACGAACATCCACGCGACGAAGTGCGCGGGGCACTCGCCCTGCCGCACATCGAACCGACGCCGTCTGGCGACCCGCAACCCAATCCGGCTGATCAACCGGCCGGGATCCGCCTCGTCGACCTGGCGTATACGCCTGCGGAGGAAGTTACGGCGATCGGGAAATCGCTCTCGGATTGGCTGCCAGACAATCCCGACCAGACGGTCGCCGTCCTCGTGCCGACGAACAATCGCGGATTCCACATCGTGAGCGAGTTGAAGGAACGTGGTATTCCCTACATCGAGATTCTGAGAAGTTCTCGCTCGACCCGGGAGACCGCCGGGGCACTGACGCTTGTCCTCAAACATCTGCACGATCCGACCTCCGCCCGTGATCTCGCCAAAGCGTATCGAGTATGGGATCGCGAGGCGCGTCAGGACCCGAAGCGCAGCGAAGTCATGCAGCGCGGTGCGCAATTGCTGCGGAAATGTGGCGATACGGAAGCATTTCTCTGGCCTCGCACGGAGAAGGATTGGTTGGAGGGGCAAACGGCGTCCGAGGCGCCGGCGGTCGTCGAGGCGCTGGCCTCGTTTCGGGCTGTCCTGCAACGCTGGCACCGGGCGGTGCTGCTGCCCATCGATCAGTTGATTCTCACATTGTCCCAGGACCTATTCCGGGAGGCCGAGGATTTGGCTCTGGCGTACAAACTCGCATCCATCCTGCGTAGAACGCAGGAGGTTAATCCGGATTGGGACATCGGCGCACTCGGCAATGAACTCGGCGTGATTGCCAAGAACGAGAGAAGGTTCATCGGATTCAGTGCTGAAGATCTGGGTTTCGATCCGGAGAAGCACAAGGGCAAGGTCGTTGTGGCTACGGTGCACAAAGCGAAAGGTTTGGAATGGGATCGGGTATATGTAGTGTCTGTGAACAACTACGATTTTCCCTCAGGCTTGGCGCACGACCAGTACATCGCAGAGAAATGGTTCGTGCGGGATTCGCTGAACTTGGATGCGGAAGCGTTGGCACAGCTTTCGGCGCTCGCCGATATGGAAGCCGGTTTCGAATATGCAGAAGGCGCCGCGACCAACGTTGCGCGACTTGACTATGTATCCGAGCGGTTGCGATTGCTTTATGTCGGCATCACACGGGCGAAGAAAGAACTGGTGATGACCTGGAATACCGGACGGCGAGGAGATCAACAGCAAGCGGCGCCCTTCATCGCGCTGCAATCCTACTGGGAGTCGGAACACGATGAAGCTGCCGGATGATTTTGTATACAGCCAATCCAGCCTGCAGGATTACATCGACTGCCGCCGCAGATTTCACTTACGCTATGTTCAACATCTTGCCTGGCCGGCAGCCGTGACCGAGCCTGAAGCGGAACGCGAAAGATTTCTGCGCCTGGGAAATTCATTTCATCGCATGATCCAGCAGCACATTCTGGGCATACCAGAAGGGATTCTGGGAGCGCAGGCGAGCGGTGATCTGGCCAGGTGGTGGGGAAATTATTTGCACTATCCCATCGCGGATTTACCCGATCTGCGCCGGGCGGAAGTTATGGTCAGTGCGCCGCTTTCCGGCCAGCGGATCGAGGCAAAATTCGATCTGCTCGCCATCGACCCCGGCGAAAGGATGGTGATTGTGGATTGGAAGACCAGCCGGCGCCATCCCGCTCCGCAGTCCCTTGCCGACCGTCTGCAGTCAAAGGTGTATCCGTTTCTACTTGCGCAAACTGCTCCGGATGTGGGATTCGGCGACCGGATTCTCCCCGAACAGATCGAGATGATTTACTGGTTTGCGGATTTTCCCCGTGAGCCGCATCGTTTCGATTATACGGAATCCCAGTACCAGGCTGATGAGCAAACTTTGATAGGATTGGTGGAAGAGATCGGGCGGCTCGAGGAGAATGAGTTCGAGCGCACGACCGAGGCCGCCCGCTGCACGTATTGCCCGTATCGCTCCCTGTGCCGGCGCGGCACAAGTGCGGGCGATTATCAGGCCTGGAACGAGGACGCCGAGGTGGATCTTGCGTTGGACTTCGACTTCGATCAGATCGCGGAAATCGAGTTCTGATGTCCCAGGATGCCGAATGGGTCGAACCTGAGAAGTACGACGTCGATGAACCACTGCGGGCTGCGATCGGCGGGCATCCCCTGGTTTCGGCCACCTTGCAGCGACGCGGCATCCGGAGCGTCGAGGCGGCGCGCGCTTTTCTCGACTCTGCGTTTTACCGGCCGACGGCCTCCGAAGAAATCCCGAATCTCAGCGGCGCGGCTCTCCGTCTAAAAGCGGCAATCAACGCAGGCGAGGCGATCTGTGTTTGGGGGGATTTTGACGTCGACGGCCAGACGGCGACCACCGTGCTCGTCGAAGCTTTGCGGGAAATGGGCGCCAATGTCTCCCACTACATTCCCGTTCGGCAGAACGAATCCCACGGCGTTCACGTTCGTTCCCTGGAGCGCATCATCGAACAAGGAATTTCCCTGCTGCTCACTTGTGACACCGGGATCTCGGCTCACGCAGCGGTCGATTTTGCAAATTCCCATGGCGTGGATGTGATTGTCACGGATCACCACGATTTGCCGGAAAAACTGCCGGATGCGGCGGCGATCGTCGATCCCAAGATGCTCGCGGCAGATCATCCCTTGCGCAATCTGCCCGGCGTCGGTGTGGCGTACAAGCTGATCGAGGCGCTGGATCCCGGTTCGGAGCGGATACAGAGTACGCTCGATCTGGTCGCGCTGGGCATCGTGGCGGATCTGGCTTTGCTGTATGGGGACGTGCGCTACCTGCTGCAGTGCGGCCTCGAACGTTTACGCAGCGCACCTCGCTTGAGTTTACGCGCCTTGATGGACGTGGCCGGCGTTTCGTCCGAGAACGTCACCGAGGAGCAAATCGGTTTTATCCTCGCGCCGCGCCTGAACGCACTCGGCCGCCTCTCGGACGCAAACAGCATCGTCGAATTTCTGACCACGGCGGACGAGAAAAAAGCGAAGATCTACGCCACGGAGTTGGAAGGCTTGAACGCGCGCCGACGCCTGCTTTGCGATCAAGTCTCCCAGGCCGCCATGGTGCAAATCGAAGCCGATCCTTCGCTGCTCGATCACGCAGCGCTGGTCGTGGCGCACGAACATTGGCCGACAGGCGTAGTCGGCATCGTGGCCAGTAATCTCGTGGAACACTATCACCGGCCCGCGTTGGTCCTCTCCATCCAGGACGATGGGCTTGCGCGAGGTTCCGCTCGGTCGATTGAAGGGGTAGATATCTCTGCGGCGATTGCCAGCCACAAATCGATCCTGGAGGGTTTTGGGGGACATCCGATGGCGGCCGGACTGGCGATCGAGGCGGATCGCATCGGCGTCTTCCGCCAGCAGTTGGGCGAGACCGTTGCGGAATACATGCGCGAAATCGATACTCGACCGCAGGTCGTGGTCGACGCTTACGCAGGGTTGAAGGAACTCACGCTGGAATTCGCAGACGATCTGGAACGTCTCGCGCCGTTTGGTCCCGGGAATCCACAGCTCGTATTGGCGTCGAAGGACGTTCGCATTCTGGAGAAGAAACACATCGGCCGAGCGAGGGAACATCTTTCGCTTCTGATTGGTGATGACCAGGGTGAAACCCGGCGAGTCCTCTGGTGGGGAGGTGCGGTGGAAAACATCCCCCAGGAGACTTTTGACATTGCCTATCACCTGCGCGCAACGGAGTATCGTGGACAAAGAGAGGTGCAGCTTACCTGGGTCGACGCCCGGAAACTGGAGGTGGAAGAACCGGCTTTCGAAAGAAGGCCGCGCCGTCTCGAGTATGTTGACTTCCGCGGGGAGGGGAGCCCACTCGAGAAGATCAATGAGCTGCAGCATGCCGGCGTGCAGATTTGGTGTGAGGGAAATTCGAACCAGAGTCCGGAGGGGTACTCGCGCTATGAATTGTCCCCGGCGGAGCAATTGGCCATCTGGACGCCGCCTGCGGGCCTGGAGGAGCTGCATCAAGCCGTGCAATCTGTATCACCCCGGGTGGTCTATTTGTTTTCCAGCCGTACAGATGACGATCTCGAGACGTTTCTGAAAACGCTGACAGGCATGATTAAATACGCCCTGCGAAAAAATGACGGCAGGATCGATATCTGGAAATTGGCCGCCGCAACGGCGCAGCGTGAATTGACCGTACACAAGGGAATTGCCTGGCTGATCGCCCGCGGCGATCTGGATATCGGTGATTCCGGATTGGATGAAATGACCGTGATCCGAGGTTCAGGCGAGGGCGATCGAAGGATTGTTGGAAGGTTGCTCGCCGAACTGCAGGCACTGATTGACGAGACTGCGGCTTTCCGCAGCTTCTATAAAACCTGGGCTCCGGAGCGATTGTTCGATTTCTAATTCATCTTGCAGGGTTTAACCGTACGGCAGGAAGACGCAGAAGATACTTCCCCCATCCGGATTCTCATCTACCCAAATCCTGCCGCCATGTGCGTCGACAGCCAGACGTGCAAAAGCGAGTCCTAAACCGGTCCCGCGGCGCTTACCGTCCAATCCCGGAACCTGACTGAATCGTTCAAAAATACGTTCCCGGAACTCTTTGGGCACACCGGGTCCGGTGTCGATCACTTGAATGAGAATTCCCCCATCCGATTTCTGTGTGGTCAGATCTACGCGGCCGCCTGCAGGCGTGAAGCGCAGCGCATTGTCGAGCAGGTTGCCGATTACGCGCCGTATTTTTTCCTTGTCGATGGAAATTTTCGACAACCGCTGGGCACAAGTGCAATCGAGGATGATTCCAGCGTCATTGGCTTCATGAACGTAGGTTTCCAC
>Ga0307426_1001224_pt1 | contig 17174 bp, 14 predicted proteins | sample SalMarWE160340MG_FD_202165 | JGI IMG/M metagenome (GOLD analysis project Ga0307426, IMG submission 202165) | Salt marsh sediment microbial communities from the Plum Island Ecosystem LTER, Massachusetts, United States - WE1603-40 | ecosystem: Environmental > Aquatic > Marine > Intertidal zone >... | reverse complement strand
CCGGCGGCGCGCCCCGGGCAAAACTCGCCCAGATGTCGGTCTATGGGGCCGAGGTAGTGCTGGTGGAAGGAAACTACGACCGGGCAACGGCATTGAGCCTGGAGGTCTCTCGGGAACTTGGTTGGTACTGTCGCAACACCGGGTACAACCCCTTCACCGCGGAGGGAAAGAAAACCGCGGCCTTCGAGATTTGGGAAGCCGTGCGAGGGGGATCGATCGCTCTTACCGAAGGGGCCCCCCTCTCCATCTTCGTCTCGGTCGGGGACGGCAACATCATTTCCGGGATACACAAGGGTTTTCGGGACCTGGAGGATCTCGGCTGGCTGGAGTTCCGGCCCCGTATCTTCGGCGTTCAAGCCGAAGGATCGGCCGCTGTTGCCCGGGCCTTTCAGGCCGGGACGGAACGGCTAGAAGCGGTGCGGGCAGCGACGGTGGCTGACAGTATCTGCGTGGATATGCCCGCCGACGGCCTGCGGGCTTTGCGGGCGGCTCGCCAAACCGGCGGCGCCTACATCACGGTGAAGGACCAGCAGATCCTGGACGCCGTTGCGGAATTGGGGCGGGTGGGGGTGTTCGCCGAACCGGCCGCAGCCGCGGCCTTTGCCGGGTACCTGAAGGCCCTCGAGACGCAGCAGATAGGCAAAGAAGACCCGGTGCTGGTGCTTTCAACGGGCAGCGGGCTCAAGGATATCGCCGCGCTGCAGAGGATCGTGCCGGATGCCCCGGTGATCGAACCGACGGTGGGGGCGGTGAAGCGGCTGCTGAAGCTGTAAGTTTCGCGTTTACCGGCCTGAAGCCCGTACAGGGAGCTGCGGGATTGTTGTGCAAGGAGGAGAGATTATGGGCAGAGCCATCAAAAGGGAGGACAACTCCTTCATAAAAGCGTTGCTGAAGCTCATTCCCAGTGAGATCATAGCGGTTTTCATCTTCCTGCAGGGGGTATTGCCGGAGCGCCTGGTCCCCCACCTGGTGATCAGCCTGCTGCTCATAGGAATAACGCCCCTGTACCTGTACACGGCCATGGGCGTTCGTTCGCGGGGACAACTTGCAGTTTCCTCCCTGTCCATGGTGGTCTGGATCTACGCGCTCGGTCAGGGTCCGGTGCGCTTTCTAGGGGCACCGATCTATGAGCCCTGGTACGGTTCGGTCATCCTGGCGATATGGACCCTCATCCCCCCGATGCTGCTGTACCGAAAGCATGGCCAGCCGGAACTACCGACTGGTGAGAAAGAATAGTGGAGCCGAAAATACCATTAGGGGGATCGTGAACAGACCCGCACTCGACGAGCTCAGAACTATCCAATTTTTCTCTGAAATGTCCAAACGGGATTTGCGTATGGTCGCCCGTTTTGCCGCGACCAAGAAACACGGCAAGGGGGAGATCATCATCCGGGAGGATACGGTCGCCGATACCTTCTACATCATCCAGAAGGGCAAAGTAGCCATAACGAAGATGTTCGAGGACGGCGAGGAGATGGTGCTGGCCATCCAGCACGACGGGGATTTCTTCGGAGAAATGGCCCTCCTGGACAAGGGACCCCGCTCCGCCAGCGCCGTGGCTCTGGAGTCTACGGTTCTGTTGGAGATATCCCGGGTCGATTTTTCGATTCTCCTGAAAAAGGCTCCGCTTTTGGCCTATGCCATGATGCGGGAACTGAGCGCGCGGTTGCGGGGAACCGGGGCACTCATGATCAGCGAGCTGCAGCGCAAGAACCGGGAGCTGAAACAGGCCTATCGGGACACGGTGAACGCCGTCGTAAACACCCTTGAGGCGAGGGATCCATATACTCGGGGGCACACGGAGAGGGTCACCGCCATTGCCGTGAGCATTGCCAAGAGCATCGCATGGGAGAAGGACCTGGATGAGGAGGATCTGTTCACGATCGAAATCGGTGCTCTTCTCCACGACGTGGGTAAGATCGGCGTGAAAGACGCGGTACTGCGCAAACCCGGACCGCTGGAGGTTGAAGAAACCAGGGAGATTCGGGAGCATCCGGCCAAGGGCAAGCACATCCTGGACAACATCGCCTATCTGGAGCAGGCGCTGCCATGCGTACTGCACCATCACGAACGTTTCGACGGGCAGGGCTATCCGGAGAAAATAGGCGGAGAAACGATCCCTCTTCCGGGGCGGATAATATCGGTAGCCGATGCTTTCGATGCCATGACCAGCGATCGTCCCTACAGGAAGAAGAGGGACTACCAGAGCGCCTTCCTGGAGATCGAGAAGAATGCTGGCAAGCAGTTCGACCCGCAGATCGTGGACGCCTTCGGAAAGCTCCTGAGGAGCGGAGAAATCGAGCAGCTGATCAAAGCCAGGAAAAAAGATATTTCTTGAACCACCTCACCCGACTTCAGGTTTCTATCAGATCCTCGATTCCCCGTATCAGAGCAGCAACATAGTCTTCCAGATCGTCGACCTCGGATTTGGGAATACGAAAGCCGATGGCTCCTTCATGTCCGCCACCGTTGGATATTGAAAAGGTCTTCAGCACGGTGCGCAGATCGATCGCCTTGTACAGGTGGCTGCGACGCAGGCGAAATTGAATCAGATCGGATTGGTCCGGAGGATCGGAATAGCAGACCAGTCCCAGCCACTTGCTCTCCTCCGCCAGTATATCCGCCACGCCCCTTGCCACCGAGACTATGGTGTCGTTGTCGAACTCCCCGCTCAAGTTCCCGATGTCTTTTTCCCCCAAAACGACGTAGCCTATCTTGTCAGAAAATCGCTTCCGCTCTATGAAGTGGTTGAAGCACTTCTCCTCGTTTCTCGACAGTCTTTGAATCTCCCGAAACACCTGCTGCATGTCGGAGAAATTTGTCCGGCGGGTCGTCTTCTGAACGAGCATCTCGTTGAACATGGCACTGAAGACCCCGTAGTACTCCTTCTCCCGCGCGCTTTTCAGATACAGGCCCATCTTGGAATCCCCGATGATGCCTGTCAGGATGGCCAGAACGATATTTCTGGAGGCCAGATCATTGATCTGGAAGCGCTTGAGAAGTCTCTTGTTTTCCTTAAGCCTGAGCAGAATCTGACCCACCAGCTCTCCGGAGGAGGAAGCCTCGGTGACCAGGCAGTAGTTGTCCCGGCCGAAATAGTCGCTGTCCGAACCGATATGATGATCGATCTCGATCTTCAGCGTACCCTCGTCTCCGATGATTTTCTTGACCTGGGCATTGGCCTCGATCATGGTTGGTTTTGCTGTATCGAACAGAACCACCGTGTCGATCGGTACGCTAAGAGTATCATCCTGATACAGGATGGGAATCGAGTTGTAGGTACAGATGTTGAGCAGGTACTGGAAGTGCTCATGGATCTGTTTTCCCAGATAGATGCAGATATGCTTCGAGAACTTCGCCGCCAGGAGAGCAAAGGCAACCATGGAGGCGATGCAGTCTTCATCCGGGGTTTTATGCCCTAGCAGCAGGAAGCCCTGGCGGGCTACGATGGCGTCGATGATGTTGTCAATGATGCGGTTCTTTGCCCGGCTGCCGGAGATCGCTGTTTTTCCCATGTCTGGGAATACTATTAACGCTTCCGGGCATTTTCGCAAGGCTACGCTTGAGAAAAGTTTGACCGAATTCACCATGTTTAAACACCCGGGTTTGAAGAACTCGTCGTATTTGGCGATGATTGCCGCTTCAGCGATATTCTATTTCGGCAGGGGCTGGCCGTAGATGGTGACTGCACCGGGGGCTGAGCCGAGGATATCCGCGGAGGCAAGCACCTCTTCTTCAAAGTTGGTCCGATAATCCTTCAAGATGATCTTTATAAATAGTTTATCGCTAAGGTCGGTAAAAGTGGCAGACGAAAATGTCATTTCCGGATCGAATGGTGTCGTGTAGTCGTAGCTCATCGTGAACTCGAAGGACTGGGGTGATGTGAACGGTGGGGGAATTTGCGTTCCCGTGTCATCTTCGTACTGTATGTTCACATTAGTGGGCGCAGTCGTGGTAAACTCCGCCGTCACGTCGTATTTGACGATGTAGGTGAATCGTCCGGCAAGCGGGGAGAAATTGCAGCTGAGCGTGGCCATGGCGGCCATGCACAAAAGGGAGACGAAAGCCAAGGTGGTGAATCCCCTGCGTGATTTCATCCTGTTACTAAATTTATCGTAAACCGAGGGGTTTTTCAAAACTCTCCGACTGTTTTTTCTGACAGGAGCTCCCGCCCTCTCCTTCCTGCTGCAGCTCCGGGCGTTCTCGGCCGTTCGACCTAAGCCGAGGCTTGTGGAAAAGGGGGATTCGGTTTAACAATAGTCGGAGAAAGGACTTTAGCAATGATCGACCTGGAGGTGATTCACGATAGGCTGGAGCGGACCGTGGAGCGGGCCCGGGAGCGGAACATTATCATCCCGACGTTTGCTGAGATGAAGGATCCGAGTTTAGTGCCGGAGGCGATAAAGAAGGATCTGAAAGGAATTGGTCTCTGGGATATCCACCCCCGCAACCTGTTTCGCATAACCTGGAAAAACGAACCCGTACCAGAGGGTGGGGGATTCGGGTTCGTCAACTACATGGAGTTCCCCGAGTCCCTGACCGGCGTGCCGGCGCGGATCATCGGGCTGGTGGGGAAGTGGTTTCCCACCGGGGCGCACAAGGTTGGGGCCGCCTTCGGCTGTCTGGTTCCCCGCTTGATCACCGGCCAGTTCGATCCGACCTCCCAGAAGGCGGTCTGGCCCTCTACCGGAAACTACTGCCGGGGCGGGGCCTACGACTCCACTCTGCTGGCCTGCCGGTCAGTGGCCATCCTGCCCGAAGAGATGAGCCGGGAACGCTTCGAGTGGCTGTCCGGGGTGGCCGGGGAGGTGATCGCGACCCCGGGAAGCGAATCCAACGTCAAAGAGATCTTCGACAAGTGCCGGGAGCTCAAGGCCTCCGGGGAGGATCTGGTCATCTTCAACCAGTTCGACGAGTTCGGCAACTACCTCTGGCATTACGATGTCACCGGTCACGCCATGGAAGAGGTGCTGGTGCGGGAGCTTAAAAGTTGGCAGAGCTACCACGGGATGGCCGTTGCAACCGGCTCGGCCGGTACGATCGGCTGCGGGGATTACCTCAAAAACCGCTACCCGGGAAGCCGGATCGCGGCCAGTGAGGCCCTTCAATGTCCGACTCTGCTGGAAAACGGCTTCGGCGCCCACAGGATCGAGGGGATCGGGGACAAGCATGTTCCCTGGATCCACAATGTCAAGAACACGGATATGATCATGGCCATCGACGACAACGCCGTGGTCAGCCTGGCCCGATTGTTCAACGAGGAGGAGGGACGCAAACACCTCCTGCAGCGGGGTGTTCCGGGATCGCTGGTGGAAAGCCTCGATCTTCTCGGGTTTTCCGGTATCGGCAATCTGCTCTCCGCGATCAAATACGCCAGGTACTACGAGCTGACCGGCGATGAGGTGATCCTTACCGTGCTTACCGACTCCATGGAGCTGTACGTAAGCCGGCTCGAGGAGATGCGCGCCGGACACGGACCCTACGCGGAGGTGAACGCTGCGGCGGATTTTGCCCGCTACCTTGCGGGGGTGGGTACCGACAACCTGCAGGAGCTCACCTACCGGGATCGGCGGCGGGTGCACAACCTCAAGTACTTCACCTGGGTCGAGCAGCAGGGAAAGACCTACGAACAGATCATGGATCAGTGGTATGATCCGGAATACTGGCAGAAGATTCAGAAACAGATCGGTCCGATCGATTCCCTGATCGAGGAGTTCAACAACAAGGTGGGACTTCTCCGATCGTGATCGATCCCCCTTTCTCCAAGTTGAACCGTGAAAAAACACCCGGAGAGATGGGCCTGGCCTCTCTGATTCTTCCCCTCTACCTGCCTACGTTGTGTATAATGTTCGGGTACGGGATGATTGTGCCCGTGCTTCCCCTCTTTGCCCGATCCCTGTCCGCGGGGCTGGGCATTACCGGGGTGATCGTCTCCATGCGCGGTGCCGGGTCCCTGCTGTTCGATCTGCCCGCCGGGGCGATCATCTCGCGGGTGGACCGGCTGCCGGTCCTGGTGTTCGCTGCCGTAGCGGCTTCGCTGACGGCTGCCGCCACGGGATTCGTCGGCAGGCTCGTACCCCTGGCTCTATTGACCCTCGCCATGGGGGCTGTGAACGTATTGTGGATGCTCTCCATTCAGACCCATATCCGTCAGAACCTTGCATCCTACCGACGCGGCCGGGCCATGGCCTTCGTGGGAGGGACCGCGCGGGTCGGCTGGGTGCTCGGACCGATAGCCGGCGGTTACATGGGCAAGATTTACGGTCTACAGTCCGTCTTCTTCGGCCAGGCCCTGGTATGCTTTGTTGCGGTAATGTTTCTCTTGATCGGGTCCTCCCATTACCGCCTGCGGAGCGGGGAGCAGAGAGGCGTGCCTTTCCAGGCTCCCGGTATTCCCTTCCTGCGAACGGTGCAGGGCAGGTGGCGGCCTTTTCTCCTCGTCGGCCTGGTGGTGATCACGCTGCAGATGCTGCGTATCGGCCGGCAGACGCTCATTCCCCTGTGGGGTGAACGGATCGCCTTGGATGTGGCGGCAATAGGGTTGATCTTCGGACTCTCCAGGGCTATCGAACTGGTTCTGGTGTATCCCGCCGGAATCCTGATGGATCGCCTGGGACGAAAGTGGACCGCCGTTCCCTGCCTGATCCTGCAATCCGTCGGTCTGGCTCTGATTCCGCTCACCGGGGATTTTTCAGAGTTGTTGCTGGTGAGCCTGCTCACCGGAATCGGCAACGGTCTGGGCAGCGGAATCGTTCTCACCCTGGGTGCGGATCTTTCCCCCAGAGCATCCGCCGGCGAGTTTCTGGGCATATGGCACCTGATGGGTGATGTCGGGTCTGTGTCGGGACCTCTGCTGATCGGGGTGTTTGCCCAGGGTCTCGGATTGCAGACCGCTCCCCTGCTGATCGCCGGCTTCGGATTGGTGGGCGCGTGGATCATGATTTTCCGGGTCGCAGAGACGCTGGCCGGCAAGCACAAAGACAACTAACCGCTCAGGAGCGGAGCTTCTCGGCGGCCGGCGTACCGGCGGTCGGGGGAGAGGTGCGCCTGTGCCGGAAGCTGTTCCGGAAAGGTGTCCGGGCTCAGACCATGGCTCTCCAGGTGCTGCAGGCTCACGAAGGTGCCTTCCTTGCAGAGCAGTCGGCCGCCGCACTCGCAGGACCCGCATAGCCCCACACCGCATAGAGACGGGGTTTCCAGAGACAGGTAGATCTCCGCAGCAGCGGCACCCAGAGCGAGCTCCCGGCGGCAGGCCCGGGCCAGGAATCCCTGAGGTCCCACGTTGTAGAAGCAGCTGTCCTCGGCAGCCTGTCCGTCGAGGAGTTCCGGGAGGCGGTCCAGGATCCGGGCCGGTCGACCCCGGTCCGCCACCGCTACTTGCCGGGAAGGCAGATCCAGTGCCGGCAGGATCTCCAGATCCTGCTCTCGGGTCGATCCGAATAACAGTGTGACCTCTCTGCCCCGGGCCAAGAGAGCCCGAGTCAGCAGCGGAGCCAGGGCGATTCCCGTGCCCCCGGCCACGATAAAGGCCTTTGATCCGGGGCTGTGCGGCATCTGCGCCCCGTAGGGGCCGCGAAGCAGGATCCGGTCCCCCGCTCTCAATCGAAACAGGGCGTCGGTGAACGGGCCCCGCCTGCGAACCAGAAAGGTCGCCGGCCGGCAGCGGGCGATGGAGAAAGGTTTTTCCCCGGCGCCGGGCAGAAACAGGAAGGCGTACTGACTGGCGGAAGCGGGCAATTCCCCGTCCAGGATGATCATATAGAGTGTTTCGCCGAACTCCCGGATTTCCCGTACGCGGGAGCTGCGGTACTCCATAAGCGGTTCGCTGGACAGGAAGGTCTCTGAGCTGTCGCCTCCCTCTTGAAAATCCCTTCGCAAGGCCCCGACGTACAGGGGAATGAGATCCTGGCGGGGAACCCGGGCAAACACGCTTCCCAGTCCGACAACGTTTGCCCCAGCCCGCCTCATCCTGCGGATATCCTCCGCCGTGGAAATTCCGCCGATCCCGATAACGGGAATCTGCGGACCCACTGCACCACGGATCTCCGTCACGCTCTGGATAGCCTTTTCTTTGATCCACTCACCGGATTTTCCCCCCTTGCCGCTGTTCGGATTGGAGAGGATCGGTTCGCCGCTGCCGGGTTCCCGGAACAGCTCCGGTCCCACCGTGTTGATCGCGCTCAGGCCGTCGGCTCCCGCAGCAACGGCGGCTCGGGCGATATCTGCGATGTTCGTGACGTTGGGTGAGAGTTTGGGGAAGAGCAGAGCAGTAGTGGCCGAGCGGATCCCCCGGATGTATTCGTAGACGACTTGCGGAACACTTCCGATGCTGGACCCGTAACCGCCGGCCGCATGGGGACAGGAGAAGTTCAATTCCAGGATATCCGCCACCGGGGCGAAACACCTGACCAGCTCGATAAAATCCTCGATACGGTTGGCGGACAGAGAGACGTTGAGCAGGGCGCGGAGCCTGTGCTTCTGCCGTAAATCCGTCAGCTCCCGGATTCCAGCCGCCATTCCCGGATTTCGCAGGCCTACGGCGTTGGCGAAGCAGCCTACCTCTTTCTCGAGGAGGATCGGCTCCCGGTAGCCCGGATTGGGGCGTATCTGGTAGCTCTTCGTGGTGATGATTTCGATTTCCGGGACCATGCGATCGATCCATTCGATAAGGCCGGGACGGGTGGTCAGAATACCGGAGACCGTGGCCAGTTTGAATCCCCCTGCCTGCAGCCGCTGAAGGACCCGGTGCTTCTGCATCATACGCTTACCTCCTCGGTCTGGCGTTTTGCACCGTTATTTTGGGAGCGAGCCAGTTCCAGCAGCTCTGAAATGCCGGCGAAGGCGTGAAAACGAATTCCCCGGCGCTCGATCTCCTCCCGGCCGCCGCTCTCCCGGTCGACCAGGACGACCAGGTCGGTCACCTCCAGGCCGGCGGCTTCCAGAATCGCGATGGCCTCGAGCTTGCTCTGGGCCGAGCTGATCACGTCGTCCAGGAGTACCACCCGTTCTCCCGGTTCGAAAAAGCCTTCGATCGAGTTTCCCGTGCCATGGTTCTTGGCCGTGATTCTGGGGTAGATAAAGGGCTTTCCCAGCCGCAGGGAGGCGGCGGCGGCCAGTGGCACGGCGGCCACCGGGATAGCGGCGATGCGGTCGAAGGTCAGAGGACGCAGCAGAAACTCATAGGCTTCGGCTACACCGGCCAGAAGCCCGGGGCTGGAGATGATCTGGCGGAGATCCAGGTAGTGGGGAGAAACTTCTCCGGATTTCAGGCGGAAGGATCCGAACCTGAGGCAGCCCTGGTCGATGATCTGTTCCAGAAGAGCGACCCGGCGGATCTCTCTTTTGAGGATTCGCGATTGCTGGCGGTTTCTCGAACCGGCGACCTCCCAGTTGATGCGTTCCCGGAACTGCCGCGCCCTCTGCCCGGGATCGGCATCCTGGTAGATGCTCCTTCCCACAACCAGAAGGAGCCCCAGGCCGTCCTCCCTCAAGCCCGCCCGGATGGCGGCCTCCATGCTGCCGCCTTGAGCTCCGATGCCGGGGCAGAGGATCCACGCTCCGGGTAGCTGATCCCGGACCGTTTCCAAGGCACCGGGATCGGTGGCCCCGATGACCAGGCCGATGTCGGGGGACCAGCTGCACACCTCTTGGGCTATCTCGAGGTACAGGGGGCAGGTTGTCGGGGATGCTGCTCCACCGATATGCCTCCGTTTGACCTCCAGGCTCTGCAGATCTCCGGATTCGGGATTGGAGGTGCGGCAGAGCAGGAACAGACCTTTGCCTTCGTAGGCCAGGAACGGCTGTATGGACTCTCTGCCCAGATAGGGATTCAGCGTCACCGAATCCACGCCGAAGTGCTCGAAGATCGCCCGGGCATAGGCCGAGGCGGTCTGACCGATGTCGTTGCGTTTGGCATCCAGGATCACCGGCGTGCCTTCGGGGATCAGATCGAGGGTTTCCTTCAGCGCTTCCAGCCCGGCCGGACCGTAGGCCTCGTAGAAGGCGATGTTCGGCTTGTAACAGGCCGCGTACGGCAGGGTCTGCTCGATTACCTCCCGGTTCCGCTTAAAAGCCGAACGCGCCGCGCTTTTTGGATCCGTGTGCTCGAAGCGCGGGTCCAGACCGACGCAGAGAAGGCTCTGCTTCTCCCTGCAGGTCGATTCCAGGTTCCTAAAAAAACTCGTTTTCATTCTTCCCTCCAGATGCTGGTTTGCCGATTATCAGCGCGCGGCCGGCCACAAAAAAAGGGCTGTCCCCGACAGGGGAACAGCCCTTTTGCATTTTGCAAAGCTGGAAAAAAAGGAGAGCCATAGGCTCTCCTTCTGATACCTCAATGGTTAAAAAAAAACTCCGGGAATTCCGGAGCCTCTTCATGACCTTTGGTAGTTTTATTCGCCTGCGCACTTTTTTGCGTTTCTTCCTCGTTCCTAAATTGCGAGGACTATCGCATTGTCGAGAAGATTTGTCAACCCCGGTTTGTGCATTTTCATAAAGAAAAGCAGAAAAAATCGCCGCTAGCGAAGACTATAGCTCTCGGATTTTGCTCCCGATTGGAGGATTGAATTGATGCGATCCCCGGGGTTGGTTTATGCTCTTCTTATTATGGGAGAAGTCGGGTGTGTGATGCTGGCGGCGGGCGGCTCGACCCGCATGGGTACCTGGAAGATGATTTTACCGTGGGGTAGCTCGACGATCATCGAGCACAGCGTGCGAACCGCCCTGAAGGTCTGTGCGCGGCTTATCCTGGTGGCCGGTTTTCGCGCCGAAGAGCTGATCGACCGCTTTCAGGCTTGGCCGCAGGTAGAGGTGGTGAGAAATCCCGACTACAAGACGGGGATGTTCTCCTCCGTCCAGGCGGGGGCCCAAGCCGTTGCAGAGGGCTCTTTTTTTCTCGCCCTGGCCGACATGCCCGGTGTCGGCGAAGCCATTTACGGGGATTTGCTGGATTGGAACGCTCGGCTGAGCTCGGCGTTCGCCTTATCGGATGAAGCCTACGGCGTAATTCCGCAATTCAGAGGAAAAAAAGGCCATCCCCTGCTCCTGTCTCCGCAGATGCGAGCCAGGATACTGCGGACGGATGTCAGCAAGACCCTGAGGGATGTGCTGACCGGGGTGCCCACGGTGATCGTACCCGTGGATGAGCCTGGAATCCTTCACGACATTGACACTCCATCGGACTATCATTTTTCGGGCCAGGCGCGGCCGCCGCGGGATTCGCGTTGACATTGGATGAACCAACCGGATATTCTACCGACCAGTAGCGATAGTGGAGGCTGAGATGAGCCATGATTGTGTAGTAACGGGCGGACTGCTCGTTTACCCGGAAAAGACCGTTCGCGCCGATTTGGCCATATCCGACGGCAAGATTGCCGCTGTGACCCAACCCGGACAGGCAAAGGCGAAAACAACGATCGCTGCGGAAGGGTGCTACGTTCTGCCCGGAGCGATCGATCCCCATACCCATCCGGTTTATTTGGATTCCATCGCCGACACGGCTCGAAGTGCCGCCTTCGGCGGGGTAACCACCGTGATCCATTACGCCTACGCCCGACCGGGGAACAGCCTGATCGCCAAGATCAAGGAGTTCAAGGAGGAGGGGGAAGCAACCTCCTGCATCGACTTCGCCCTTCACGGCGGGCTGTTCGAAACGCTGAAGCAGGCGGATGAAATCCCTCAGGCCTTCGAGATGGGGGTCACCTCCTTCAAGGTGTTCATGGCCTATGCCAAGCTCGGCTGGATGACCGATGACTACGCCATGGCAAAAACCATGGATATCGTGAGCAAACACGGGGGCATGGTCTGCGTGCACGCGGAAACCGGATTGGCCATAGATTACATCATGGACAAAATGCTGGCGGAAAAGGCGAACTTCGCCGAACGATTCCTGGAAACGAGTCCGGACATCGCCGAGGCGGAAGGGATCTTTCGGGCCGTGTACATCGGGCGGTTGATGAACTGCCCCGTGTATATCCCCCATGTCTCCTCGGCTGAAGGGCTTCAGGTGATCCGTTTCCTCAAGCGGATGGGGTATGCGGTGATCGCCGAAACCTGTCCCCAGTATCTGGGTCTCACCTGGGAGGCTCTCAAGGCGCGGGGGCCGCTCGGCAAAGTCGGTCCGTCAATCAAGACCGAGGGCGACCGCCTGGCTCTGTGGACAGCCATGCAGGAGGGGGTGTTCGATTCGATCGGAAGCGACCATGCGCCCAAGGACAAGAAGGTGGAGGACGATTTTTTCGAAGCCGCTTACGGATCGCCGGAGGTGGAGACGATGCTGCCGGTGGTCTGGCACTTCGGGGTAAACCGCGGATTGATCACGGCGAACGAGGTGGCTGCCCTCATGGCGGAAAACACGGCCCGCATAATGGGTCTTTTTCCCGCGAAGGGTAGGCTTGAACCTGGAACCGATGCGGATGTGGTGGTTATCGATCCGAAGGAAAGCTGGACGGTCAGCACCTCCAACCAGCACAGCAACGCCTCCTACACGATGTTCGAAGGGCAGGAGCTGCTCGGCAGGGTCAGGAAGGTTCTCTCCCGTGGACAGCTGATCGTCGACGGGGATGAGTTTCTGGGATCCGAAAGCCACGGGGAGTTCCTGCCCTCCAAGGCGGGCAACTGGCGGTACCGGCAGTAGCTGTCTTTCGAGGAAGCTTCGATCGAAGAGGGATTGGCCAGAGGGATCACTATCGGGCAGGTCATTGCGCTCGAGGTTGTATATTCGATATAAAATGTCACGTTGCACGCCTATTCGCTTTGCGATATGCTCCCAAAGCATGGGTTGGAAGATGACCCTCATTCTGATCATTTTTTCCTTGTGGGTGAGCGGAATCAGCTCTGCCGCTGAGGTGGGCTGGAACGAAGGAATAAGGGTAACGGTCATCGAAACGGCCGTTCCCTTGACCCCGGCTTTGAGCAGTGTTCAGATATCGGTTCCCGGCAGTCGATTTTTTGATCAAGGATTTCCCACCAGACTGGAGGCCAGGATCTGGTATCTGGCCAATTCCGCAGTTCTCTTTCCGAACACTTTTGTAGAGTCGGGTGTCGGCGTTGACTGGATAGTTATATCCAAAGGCACTACACAATTTGAAGCCGGCCTGGGCACGGCTTTGGCCTTCCAAACCAGGCAGCGATCGCTCTCGATCCCGCTTGTCGTCAATTTTCTCAGCCGCTACACGCCCATTCGCTGGTTTTGTCTGGAAACCAGTCTCGACCTGATGATCTACGGCCAGGGAGCCGGAGCCCTTGGGCAAGTTGTCGGCCTGTTTCGTCCGTTCTCCAATGGGCTTATCCTGGATTTGGGGGTAGGCTACGGCCTCATCGCTGAGTGGGATCTGAATCCTCTTGGACGGAGCCTGCAGCTGAGCGTCGGTGCCGGCTATCTGTTTTGATGGCGTGAGGAGTTTTGTGCCGTGAAATCCAGCGGACGCACTCTGTTGGTTTTTCTCATTCCGGTCTTCATTTCCGCTTGCGGTCCGGTTCCGCTTCAACGGCTGGGGGGTTACCAATGCATTCCCTGCACCGATCAGGCCAAGCCGGCGGACAGCAGCCCAACGGGCGCTACCTTGGCGGGATCCGACTGGCTCTACCAGCTGCAGGGGGCGGAGCCGACGGACATCGAAACTACGAGCTTCGACATCGCGGTGATCGATTACTCGAGAGACGGCGAGGAAGCGGGTCGGTATAGTGCCGGCGAGATGACCACCCTGAAAACCGGAGGGATCCCGCGCCAGGTCCTCGCCTATCTCAGCATTGGAGAGGCGGAGGAATATCGCTTTTACTTCGAGTCCGGCTGGGTCTCTTTTATTGAGCGGCAGCCGGACAGCTCTGCACCCTGCTGGCTGGCCAGGACCAATCCCGACTGGGAGGGCAACTACAAAGTACAATATTGGTCGGAAGATTGGCAGCAGATCGTGCTGGCCTACCTGGACAAGATCATCGACGACCATTTCGACGGCGTTTACCTCGATATCATCGATGCCTTCGAGTACTGGAGCGACCGGAAAAACGGGGAAGGCTATTACATCAGTGAACGAGAGGCGGCGGTGCGGATGATCAACTTCGTAAAACGGATCGCTTACCACGCCCGCGATATTCGGGGAAAGACCGATTTCCTCGTCATCCCGCAGAACGGTGAACGTCTGCTGATCTACGACTCGGGAGTCGACTATCTGGCAGCGGATGATTACCTGAACACCATCAGCGGCATCGGAGTGGAAGATCTTTACTACGACGGAACCACGCCTGTCAGCCCGTCCGTCACCACAGAGAGGCAGAATCTTATAAATGATATTCGCGACGCCGGCAAGAAAGTTTTGGTCGTGGACTACGTGGATCGGGGTTCCGGTCCCGTAACCCCCACCTCCTTGGTGACTGTTTTTCGCAATCAAGCCAGGCTAGATGGCTATCTTCCCTACGCCGCTCGAGAGGACCGGGAATTGGATGAAATCAACAGTTTTTCCGGCCAGCCCTGATGAAAGGATGGATCCCTGATCCCTTTGATCACTGGGAGGCCGGGCTGAGATCCGAGCCGACCTCCGGGCGCTCCACGAACCGCCCGCTTTCCTCGTCCCAGCCATACACGGCCTCGAATCTCTCCAGTAGGGGACCGTCCCGGCACAGGCAGTCGTCTCCGCAGTCGACCAGCCGGCCGCGGCGCAGGATCTCCAGATTTCCGTCCCCGTCCCGATCGGTGAACTCAACACTGGCGATCTGCGACTTTGATCCTTGAGCATCGAAGGTTGATCCGGACCAGACCTCCAGTAGAGCGCCCCCCCCGGATACCGCCAGAACGCGGACCAGATCCAGGCCGACGCAGCTGCCGGTGACCGGGCTGAAGCGCGTGACCGCGAACTCCCCCCACTCGGGGACCATCTCCAACCTCTGGACCTGTATATCGAAGCATCCGCAGGGGTCCTCCTCCAGGTGCAGCAGGCGGAGCCCCTCATCGCTCACAGCCGCGACTCCCCGTTTTACGAACCGATCGGGTTGCGCGACGAAGAACACCGCAGTCCTGCTTTCGTTCCTCGTGCGCAGCTGGACCAACCGGATTCTCGCCGCGTCGTCGAGGTCCAGCTCCGCCCTCAGGCGGGATTGAATCTCGTAATGGGCCGGGTACTCGAGCCCTGTTACCGCTACAGGAGCGTACTGGTCCAGACCCCGGTCCCGAAGGAAGAGGCGGTCCAGATTGACGTGGTCCATTTCACCCACAGGCTGGCCGTTCAGGAGGAACCGCACCCCATCGAACCAGGTACCGGCGGACCCCTGGAAGGAGTCGTACCAGCTCCCAACCCCCTGTTGCTCCGCGCTGTCCACCAGATCGAGAGTCAGGATCTTCTTCCCGTTCTCCGCGGCCACTCCTGCCACCGCTATGCGGCGCCTGCCTTTCCACATTTCGTTCAACGCAGTGAGAAGCGCCGCCAGAGCCGAGTTTGGCTCGGCATCTGGAGCTACCTCCACGGCGGAGCCGGCCTCCAATACACCCGTGAGCGGTTCGAAGGTGTAAACGAACAAGACGCCCGCGAAGGTGCGTGCCATATCCGGCGCCGGCGATCCCGATTCGCGGCCGGGCACCACGGTCTCCACCCCGGCAGGCTGCTCGCTTGTAGCGGAGGCGGATTTCTCAGTGCCGGCGTCTCTGGTTTGGGGCCGCTTCGGCCTCCTCCCATCCATGCAGGCGATGAGACCTGACATCAGAAGGAACGCTAGCAACACCATCGTGCAGGCTCGGAGTCGAGTTTTCACTTATTTCACCTCCCCCTTACGGCTTCTTTGATCCTTTCCGGGCTCATGGGCAGCTGGAATAATCGCACACCGATGGCGTCGTAAATCGCGTTGGCAATTACGGCACCCATGACAATAATAGCCGGTTCGCCTCCTCCTTGGGGAGCAGCCTTCTTGTCATCGATAATGACCGTCTCGATTTTGGGCAGCCAGGAGAAACGAGGGATTTCGTAGGTACCAAAATTGAGATCGAAAATTTCTCCGCCTTTGAAATGGATGTCCTCTGTCAAGGCGTACCCCATGCCCATGGTGATACATCCCTCCATTTGAATGGCGGCTCCTTCGGGATTGATTGCCAGGCCCATATCCTGTGCACAGACAACCCGCTGCACTTGAACGTGGCCGCCCTGTTTATCGACCTCCACTTCAACCATCGTGGCCACGTAGGTCCCCGCATCGATTCCGCAGGCGACGCCGCAGCCCCGACCGCTGGGCGATTTTCCCGCCTCCCAGCCGAACTTATCTGCGGCCGCTTCGAGGACCCTACGCATTTGGCGATCGTGTAAATGCTCCAAGCGGAATGACACCGGGTCGATTCCCGCCGCCGTTGCCATGACATCTATTTGCGATTCTCTGGCAAACGTGTTCGTATTGTTCGCCGGCGCGCGCCAGGCGCCGGTCTGGAAGGGATGAGAACCTGGTATGTCTCGCCAACCGGATCCATGAACTGTGGTGCGGTGGTGGGGAATATCGTAAAAATGCTGCGAGCCTCGTTCGCCGGCAAAATATACATGGTAGTCCCAGAGAATCATTCTACCCTGATCCGTGATGCCGGATCGTATCGTTACCACAGCTGCGGGTCGAAACGTGTCATAGAAAAACTCTTCCTCTCTGCTCCACATTACCTGCACAGGTTTCCCTGTGAATTGTGCCAAACGAGCAGCTTCGACAACTTGCCGATTGCTGGTTTTTCCCCCAAATCCTCCTCCGACAAACGGGGTGATGACGCGGACATTGTCCGAAGATAGCCCCAGGGCCCTGGCCACTTCATTTTTGGCTCCGAAAGGTGTCTGTGTGGAAGCCCAAACAGTGGCTCGATTTCCTTCGATTTTCACCAAAGCGGTATGTGTTTCCATCGCGGCATGGGCCACATATCCGTCGAAATACGTCTGTTGGAAAATCTCTGCAGCCTGCTGTTCTCCTGTTTGGAGGTTACCGCTCAGTGCGGCGATACTTCCCGCCGGGGCTGCTTTCAACAAATGCTCAAAGATATTGGCATCGGTTACTGTTGCTTTGGGCATTTCGAATTTTGTCTTGATCTGTGACAGCGTCTTTTCAGCTTCGTCCGGATAATCGTGCAACACGGCCACGAAATCGCGCTCTTCAATGATGCGTGCACCCTCCACCTTTTGGGCGGCTGAGCTATCCACAGAAACTAATTTAGCTCCAAGGGCAGG
>Ga0307426_1001222_pt1 | contig 17187 bp, 12 predicted proteins | sample SalMarWE160340MG_FD_202165 | JGI IMG/M metagenome (GOLD analysis project Ga0307426, IMG submission 202165) | Salt marsh sediment microbial communities from the Plum Island Ecosystem LTER, Massachusetts, United States - WE1603-40 | ecosystem: Environmental > Aquatic > Marine > Intertidal zone >... | reverse complement strand
AGTGGGTGCGTGTGCCCTATGACCATGTACTTGGCCTCGAGGAACTCCCATGAGGGCCAGGCATGGCCGTGGGTTATGAACGTGTCGCCAAGGAGAAGGCCCTCCGTGGGCTGGAGAGCGACCTTGTTGGGAAGGATTGAGGATATGCCTCCGTCATGGTTCCCTGGTATGAGCGCCACGTCCACCTTGTAGGTGAGGTGCTTGAGGAAGTCCGGGACCTCCCTGTTCTCCTGCTGGGTTATCCCAGGGACCTGGTGCTTCACGTCCCCTGCTATCACCACCCTCCTTGCCTGGGTCTCCTCTATTATGTTGTCAATCCTGGTGACCATCTTCTGGGTCTGGGAGGGAAGCCTTATCCCGTTCCGGAAGTATTCGGTCTCTATCCCTATATGCAGGTCTGCAATGACCACCGTGTCCCTGAGTATGACGCAGGGCTCACCTGTAACGAAGTCCATGCTTTAACTTGTCAGCCGGGCATTAAAATCCTTTCTCAGGGCAACGCACACGTCAGGTATAAAAAATTAACTTCCAAGTAATTATCAGATAATATGGGCAGCAAAGCAACTGATGCAGAAAGAGAAAGGGTGACTCGAGAGAAAAAGGAAAAGGCTATTAGTGAGCTGGTAACAAGATATTCGCTAGAAGAACTGCGTAAATACAGGCACCTTATGGAAGAGTTGGCCGGTAGCAGATTCGGCTCTTTTGATGCAGCAGACATGCCATTAGAAATTCCTTTTCCGAAACAAAAACTAGAGCTCATTGATGAGGCCATAAAGAGATACCAGACATTTGAATTCAGCGCGAGGGCCACCGAAATCGAGGCCAGCGGAATCGAGCCTTATATGGGTTTCCTGCACGGAACTTCTCACCATAGTCTTATAGACCATAGAAACTTGACAGCAGGCCAGCTTTATAGTGCGATATGTTATGTGCTGGAAAAGGGCGGATACAAGCCCGGAGACGAAATAATAATCGAGGGAACGGTAAGGCTTAATCCACAGCCAGATGATTAAAATCCTTTGTTTTCTTATTATTTTCCTCCCAATAACCTTTTTACCGCTAACAAGCTCGCCAGTTAACCACAAGGCAGGTAATAGGAACGAATCCCAATTTGCTCCAAAAACCTTAACCAAAAAGCGAACCCTTCTTAAAATTTCACTTCCAATAAATTGTATGCAGGAATTGGGGACCGTGGTGTCCAGCATTGAAGGCCCCTCAACAAGGAGGTTCTCCTTCGTCATAGGAAAGGAGAAACCCGTCCGAAGAGGGCAATTCGTCCAGGTGAAGACAGAGGAGGGTCTGCTCATAGGAAGGGTCGGTGACATCTACAAGACCAACCGCTACTTCCAGAGGCCCGAATCCGTCAAGGAGTATCAGTCCTCTGGGAAGCAGATGAATGACATCTTCCCGGTAAACGACTGGGAATATCTGGTTGCTGACGTCAACGCCGTCGGCGTGTACAGGGAGAGCGGGTTCGCTGATTCTTTGTTCCCACCGTCGCCGGGAAGCGGCGTCACAGAGCCCGAAGGAGAGATTCTGACGAGGTTCTTCGGCCTGGACAGGAAGGGCCTGTTCCTGGGTAAGGTCCCCCACCACGAGGTTGATGTCCTGCTGAACCCCACAAGATTTCTCCAGAAGCATCTCGCCATACTCGCCATATCAGGCGCTGGAAAGTCGTTCCTCACATCGATAATACTCGAGGAGGTCCTCAAGAGGAAGCCTGAGGAGGGCCAGATAGCGGTCATATTGATAGACACACACGGCGAATACACCACCTTTGCAGAGGACCCTGACTTCTCTGCCCAGACCAGAATCTTTCCAATAAAGGAGCTCCAGATTGGCCTTCCGAACCTCTCGCCCCACCAGCTGAACGAATTCCTGCCAAACCTCTCTGGCGTGCAGGTAAGGGAGCTGTTCAGGATAATAAGGGACATGAAGGGGAAGTATTCCCTGGGTGACATAATATCATACGTGGAGGGCAGCGAGACAGTGAAGTCATCAACCAAGGACGTCCTCACGTCCGTCCTCGAGGAGCTGAAATACACCCGCCTCTTCGGCAGCGAGGACTACCCGGACCTCGACACCCTGGCGAGGCAGGGCGGCCTGTCAGTGATAGACCTATCCGACACCACCAACCTCATCAAGAAGCAGATGGTCGTCTCCTACCTGGCGAGGAAGCTCTTCACCGCGAGGAGGAACGGGATAATACCGCCATTCCTTCTGGTAGTTGAGGAGGCCCACCAGTTCGCTCCCGAGACCATGAGGAAGGAAGCCGCAATCTCCCGCGGGATAATCACCACCATCGCCAGGGAGGGAAGGAAGTTCAACGCCTCTTTGTGCCTGATTTCCCAGCGTCCAATCCAGCTTTCCACCACTGCCCTGTCCCAGTGCAACACACACGTAATCCTCAGGGTCACCAACCCCTACGACCTCGACCACATAGGCAAGTCCTCTGAGGGAATTAATTCTTCTGTCCTGAAGCAAATCTCATCCCTCAGGGTCGGCTCGGGCCTGATAGTGGGAGAGGCTGTAAACTACCCGCTCTTCATAGACATCCGCCAGAGGAAGTCAAAGGAATCAGGAAAGGGCATGTCCCTCGAGAAAGCCGCGATAGAATACCACAAGGCTTTCAGGCAGAAGAAGAAGGACGCCAAAGCCTTTATGTAGAACGTTATCTATCTAGATAATCATCATTACTTATTCGTGTAATATATGTTACTTTTTTGTAACACACTGATATTTTGAAAGCCATTATTAGTAAGGGCGTTTCCGTAAGCGCTCTTGGGAAAGAAGGAGATAGATTTTATAAAGTCAGGATTCAACAGATAAGCGATATCATGTCAAGGGTCGTGCTTTTTAATCCGAATCAGCTGGAGCCTTCAGAAAACTATCTCTGTGACAGGGGGATTGAGGAGAGCATCGCACCTTCGTTAGGCACAGCCATGCTGGCCCAGGATTCCATCAACCACGGGCATGAAACTAGGATTGTGGACCACCTATCGCTCTTGCTGCAGAAGAAGAAAGGCTCAGTCAACATCAGCAGGGACGGGTTCAAGGCAATAGCCGGATACAGGCCGGACGTTGTCGGCGTCAACATAATGACAACGACACGGAAGATATCGATTGGGATGATAATTGAAATCAAGAGGAGAATACCCGGGGTCAGGATAGTAGCAGGAGGAGCGCACGCGACCCTGATGGCTGACCAAACATTGAAGCATTATCCCGTTGACGTCGTTGCCAAAGGGGAATCAGAAAAGGCATTCGGCAGGATTGTTGATGCCCTTACCTCTGCAAAAGTTCACGATGAATTATCAGGGATTAGAAACATAGCATACAGGGAAGGGGAAAGGATAATACACACCAAAAACGACCCTGGCCTATACAAGAACATAGAAGAACAACCAATTCCTGATTACATGAAGCTATACGGGAGCGGCATAAGGACCGCTTCTGTAATCACTACGATGGGATGTTACTACAACAAGTGCAGGTATTGCTCATCCAAGAATCTGGTCGGAAAGGGGTTGCGGGTCAAACCTGTAAGCAGGGTCCTGGAAGAGATTGACACCCTGAAGAAGATTGGCATAAAGAACATACAGTTCGAGGACAATACCTTTACCTATGACATTGAGAGGAGCAAGGAGATATTCAGGAGGCTGAAGGAATCCGGCCTGAAATTCAGCCTCATAACCAGGATTGACAACATTGACGAGGGGATTGCAAGGCTATGGTCCGAAACAGGCAACGTTTACGTTGAGATTGCGGTTGAGACGGGTTCGGATGAGCTGAGAGCCTTGATGGGCAAGAACCTGACCAATGAAAGCATAATCAGAGGTGCGGATATACTACACAAACACAACATACCCTTCGGTGTCTACATAATGCTCGGCTTTCCAGGAGAAACGAAGAAATACATGGAAGAGACAGACCGGCTTCTGGGAAGGATAAGACCTGCAGGAATTTCAGCAGCAACCTTCCAGATAAATCCGGGTTCTGACGTTTATTACGAAGCACTCAAGAGCGGAAGGATTAAGGAGGAAGACTTCCTGGACCTCAACAAGCGCGTGTATCATTGGTATAAGGGAAAGAAACACAAAGAGATGCTGGAATTCGCCAAATACCTGCAAAAGAAATATGACCACCTTCCTAGGTTCGAATCGAGCAACTGGTTTTTTGAAACGAAATGAGCGGATTCTTCCCGCTGAAATTATATCGGGTTCTCAACTTCCACGAGCTCCCTGGCCCACTGGGGCTTTGTTATGCCCTTCTCGGTGATTATGGAATCAATCAGCTCTGCCGGGGTGATGTCAAAGGCAGGGTTCAGGATGCTGGCCTTGGGGAGCCTCAGCGGGTTTATTATCTCGCTCGGCTTCCTGAACTCTATCGGCTCCGGTCTCTCCAGGATTGTGTTCTGGTCAAACTTGTAGGTCCCTCCTGCGACGATTACGGGGACGTTGAACCTCTTCGCGACCAGTGACATGGGGAAGGTCCCTGTCTTGTTCACCACAGAGCCGTCAGCGAGGATGGCGTCGCACCCCACCAGCATCTTGGTTGCCCTCTTCATGAAATACCCGCACGCGGAGTCCGTGCAGTAAGTCACCTTAATCCCCGCGTCAAGGAGCTCCTTCGCTGTCTTGATGCCCTGGTTCCTTGGCCTGCTTTCCGTGACTATGACCTCTATCCTCCTTCCTTTTCTCTTTGCCTTCTTGAGTATCTCCACCACGTGGCTGGAATGGCAGTGGGTGAAGACAACGTCACCGTCTTCAATCTCCCCGGAACCAATCTCAGCTATGCTCTCAATCATCCCGCAGAGCTCTTTCATGAATCTCCCGCACTCGGAAAGCGTGACCCTCCTTATCGCCTTCAAGTCCTCCTGCAGCTTGACCCTCAGGATTACTGTGGAGACGGCGTTCCTCAGGGTTGGTTCTGTGACCCTCGCGCTGACCAGCCTCTTCCCTACACCCTCCAGGTCGTTGAGGTATGCGTTCCTGGTCTTTGCTTTGCTCTTCCTGGCAGTCACCTCAAGGCACCTCATGGCAGCCCTGGCTACGTTGGTGGCACCCTGTATCTCCAGGTTCTTTATTTTGGATATTATCCTCGCGCATTCCGTCTCCATGGTTAATTATTGTCAAGCCGTTATTTAATCATTAAAGAATTCGCTTTCTCCTCGCTCATGGACTTTGCCTTCAATTCGCTCCTGGTCTTCCCGGCCCTCACGGTTACAGTGGCCTCTTTCCCTCCTGGGGCGTCAGAATACTTCACGGTCAGCGAGGCGCCAATCCCTATGAGCTCCTTCCCGGGCTTCCTCGTGCGCGGGAGAAGGATTGTCACAGGACTGCCAAAACCATCAACCTCCATCCAGGTGAGGTTCTTCTTCCCCGCAACTCTTTCCAATTTTTTGTTCTCCTCCTCGTTCCTTCCTACCACTATCTTCTCACCGCCTGCCCTGAAATGCCTTCCGATCTTCAGAAGCTCTGCGTCCACCCACTCCAGATGCTCCTTGTGCTCGAGCAGCTCCGCGAGCCTCCTGGCGTAGTTGGGGTCAGTGAGCAAACATCCTCCGCTGGGCTGGGGGAAGTCCTTCAGGCCGAACCTCTCAGCAAGAAGGAATTGTTTATCCCTTCCCCTTCCGCTGATGTCCAGAAACCATTCCCTCTTCACCATTCCCTTCTCCTCTGCCTCTGTCGGAGGAAGAATCCTTCCCGAGAGGGGCCTCACAATCCTTGCGGAGAGGACTGCCTCCTTCTCTATCTGCATGAGCCTCTCCTTCATCTGTGAGAAGGGCCTCTCGCCGACCACCTCCCCGGTCGCTATGAAACCGAAGCCATTCCTGTCAGCATGCTCCTGCGCCCTCTTCATCATGTATATCTTGCAGTCTATGCAGGGGTTCATGTTGGAGCCATACCCGTGCTTCGGCTCCCTGACCATCCGGAAGAACCTGTCATCGACCTCCTTCTTAATCAGCTTCATCCCTATCTTTTTTGCCCATTCCTCTGCGTGCTCCCACGTGGAGAAAGGATGGACGAAGGTTATCCCGGTGACATCAATCCCCCTCTCCTTTAGGAGCATGGCTGCGAGAATCGAGTCCAGCCCTCCTGAAAACAGCACAAGACACCTAATCTTCATGACACGCACCCCTTGCGACTATCCAATGTCTCACCCCTTCGGGATAAGACCAACTGACTTTGGTTTTCATGGTTAACAATTCCCATGTCCTGGATAATATATATACCGGTTTATATAATTATTATATATGAAAACGAGGGGGGTTTTTATAGCCTTTTCTGTATCCCTAGCACTATCCCTTTTATTGATTGTTTCTCCTGCAATGGCAGCGGAAAAGACCTGCACGAGCTGCGCAACGTGCAACAACCAGCTGCAGATTGCGGCATCAGGAGACACCGTTATCATACTCAACGACATCAGTGCCGGCGTGGATGGTAACTGCATAATACACGACGGGAATGACAGCGTCATACTCGACTGCAACAACAAGGTAATTACAGGCCAGGGTTCCGGCCTGGGATATGGGTCTGGAATAGCCGCGAACAAGGTCCTTGATATAAGGAAATGTGTGGTCACTGCCTTCTGGAGGGGCATCCACCTAAACAAGAGTTCGGGCAATCTGGTCACGGACTCCAACGTGTCCTATAACTATAATGGCATAAGATTGCGGAACGGGAGCAATGAGATAAGGAACACGATCATCACCCACAACACCAATGGGATAAGCATCGCAACCACCTCCACCGGAAACCTCATATACAACAACTACATCGACAACACCAACAACACGGTCTTCGGCTACCCGCCCCAGCTCAGCCAATGGAGCGTCACAAAGACCCCAGGAACCAACATAATCGGAGGGAATTACATGGGCGGTAACTACTGGTCTGACTACACGCTTACAAATGACGACAACGATGACGGGATAGGTGACACCCCCCACACGCTGAACGTCTCCGGAACGACGACAAACCAGGATTCTCTGCCCCTGGTCTATGACACCTTCCCCCCGATAGTGTCCTACGTTTCCCCGACCCCGCCTGACGGGGGGAATGTTTATTCCAGCACCATAACGCTAAACGTCTCGGCAAACGAGAACATCGGCCAGTGCACGTTCAGGATTGAGAACGTGGACTATCCAGGAACGATATCAGGGAAGTCCTGCACCAGGCAGTTCACCGCATCGGCATCTGGCCTTTATCATTATAACGCAACAATCAGGGACACTGACGGGAACCTGAACCAGAGCCTTGTTGACACCGTGAGGGAGGTGACCTTTGACCTGAATTCGCTTAGCCTGTCATTCGTCAGTCCTACCCCCCAGAACAACAACTTTACTAAGACCGCTTCCTACACCATAAACGCCTCAGCGGGCGTAACCCTCGCTTCCTGCATCCTCAGCTGGAACGGCTCCAATGAGAGCGTCACACCAACGGGCTCCTACTGCACGAGGACGAAGTCCGGCCTCACGGACGGGCCTTACGTGTTCAGGATGTATGCAACAGACTATAATGAAAGGAACGCCTCGACGGCGAGCAGGACGGCGACAGTTGACACAATCCTCAACATTGCCTATGACCCTGCAACCCCTGTGAACGATTCTGTGACAGGCAATGACTGGGTATACGTGAAGGTAAACTCTGACATACCCCTCTCCAAGTGCAACCTCTCCCTTGACGGGGTCAACCAGAGCATGACTATTTCAGGGACATCATGCTTCATGAACAGGACCGGTCTAGAGGACAATACTCCCTACGCCTTCAAGGTTTACGTCACTGACCTGATAGGCAAGCAGAACTCCACCAAGACCAGGACTTTGAGGGTTGACACCACAGGGCCTTTCATCAGCGTCCACACCGTGACGCCCGTGCAGGTGGCTGTGGGGGGCAACATAACCATGAACATCAGCGCCTCCGATGACGACGGTATGGATTCTGTGTGGGTCATAGTGACAAGGCCCGACGACTCCACAGAGAGAGTGGGTATGGTGAACGGTGTAGCGAAGAATTACACGGTTGCTTCAGCAGGCGACTACACCATAACCTTCTATGCGAACGACACAGCGGGCTCAATGAGCAGCGTGAGCCACGCGATAAAGGCGAACCCCATCGTCCATTTCTCCTCGACCATAGGATTCGGCAACGAGACCTCTTCCGTGAGCATGAGGTTCTACCTCCCGGGCACCTCGACCCTCACAAATTCATACACCGCATCCAACGGAATCTTTACCGATAAGGACATCGTTGACGGTGTCTATGACATCCAGTTCCAGACCTTCGGTGACACCCTCCTGATAAAGCTCAACGGGGTTGACATAGGCTCCAACAACGGCAAGACGATGAAGCTCGACCACGTCACGCCCGCTGCATCCGGCTTTGCATACACCTATGCCGTTGAGAACCCGTACACCATATCGTCCGCGGCGATAAGGATATACTATGACGAGGATGACGACCTCTTTGTCAGCGAGGAAGGCCTTGAAACATTCAAGTGCGCCCAGTGGAACTTCACGGGAAGGGCATGCTCAGGCTCATGGAGCAAGATAAACTACACCCTGTCAACGTCCGGTGATTACATAGAGGCAGTTGTCAGCTCATTCTCCGGCTTCTCTGTCAAGCAGGGCCCGTTCTGCGGAGACGGGGTTTGCGATTCTGACGAGACGCCAACGAGCTGTTCAAACGACTGCACCTGCACCCCAGGAGATACGAGACTCTGCAGGGTTTCTCACTCAGGGATATGCGCAGAGGGGACAGAGGTCTGCACCTCAAACGGCGATTGGTCAGGGTGCCCCTCGCCAGGGACAGAGACCTGCAACGGGATTGATGATAACTGCGACGGCATCACTGACAACGTGGGAGGAAAGACCTCCATCCTTGCCACCAAGTGTGGCTGCTACGGAGGGGAATACGCGACCCCTGAGACCTGCAACGGGATTGATGATGACTGCGACGGAAAGATTGACGACGGCGCTGACTGCTGCACCTCCGGGGACAAGAAGCAGTGTGGCACGTCATCCACGCTTGGCATCTGCGAGCCGGGAACGGCGACCTGCGTGAACGGCATCTGGGGGACTTGTGTCGGGGCAGTCACCCCCATGTCAGAGACCTGCGGAAACAACCTGGACGACGACTGCGACGGAGAGATTGACAACGGCTGTGCCGCCTACTCCTCGTGCGCCGAGGGACGCGTCTCCTCCACCTGCATATGCGGAGGGGACGTAACGGATTCCGGATACTGCTGCGGAGGGGAGACATACGTTGACGGCTGCCCCTCATCCGGATGGTGGGTCCTGGTGATGATAGGGGTGGCGGTCCTAATCATCCTCTACGTGCTCGTCACCTATTTCAAGTCCCATGGCAGGGAGCTCACCTGGGGCTCCCTGATGGGCAAATACGGAACCGAGGAAAAGAAGGAGCCTGAATACGGCGACAAGCTCTCATCCGAGGAGGAGATGGAGAAATTCAAGCCAGGAAAAGAGGACCTGAAAGAGCAACCCGACGTCTTCGATGAGCTGAAGAAGAAAAAGAAATAACCTTTTTACTGCTAAACGCTTCGCCGATTAACAATAAGGCAGTTAACAGGAACGAATCCTACTCGTTTACAAAAAGCTCAACCAAAAAAATCACGTCCATAGAAATAAATCATTTAGAACAAACTCTGCACTTCCTGTCCGGCCTTATCACGGATTTGGTTATCCTGCCGTTCTTCATGTCCAGGTGGAACAGCTTCCCATAATTTGGCCTTCCGGTCAGGATTCTTATCCCCTCTGCCACCTGCCACGCCCCAACAAAGGAGGGTAGGTAGTTCATCACAGGGGGGAAGCCAGTCCTCACCGGAGGGTCCCTGGGATAGAGGCACCTGAAGCATGGCCTCCCATTGAAGGATGCCGAGAAACCCTGGTTCCCCTCAACCGCGCCGTAAACCCAGGGGATTTTGTTCTCATGGCAAATCCTGTTTATAAGGAACCTTGAAGCCATGCTGTCCGTGCAGTCCATGACCAGGTCAAAACCAATGAGCATCTCCTTGTTCCCTTCCCTCAGCTCCTGATACTGGGCGTCTGTCTCCCCGCCAATCCTTGCCTTGAGGGTTATCGCCTTCGACCTTCCCACGTCCCTGTCCTCGAAGAACATTGTCCTCGGAAGGTTCGAGACCTCTATCGCATCGCCATCTATCAGCCTCACGAACCCGATGCCTGCCCTCACCAGCAGGGGAGCCACAGCATTCCCCAGCGCGCCGCACCCGACCACCGCGACCTTTGCCCTCTCGAGCCTCTCCTGCCCTGCCACCCCTATCAGGGGAATCTGCCTCGAGAACCTCTCCTGGCTGACCATGAGAATAATGGACCGGATGAAATAAAAGCCTGCCGCTAACCCAGGTAAAAATAAGAAGGGTTGGGATACCTGGACAAAGGAGCCAAACGATATCCATTCATGCAAACCATTTTAGCAGGAGCCGCTAGATGCTGCTGTCCCGCCCTCGAGTGTCTCTCCGCATGCCTCGGGCGGTGTGTTGAAAGCCGAGCATATCTCGCTCTTGAACGACTCCGGAGACCTTGCACCTGCATACTTCACGTCATTGACGAATATGCTCGGTGAGCCTCTCACGCCATACTGCGCATCAAGCGCGTATTCGGAAGCCAGTATCTGGAACTTGTCTGACTCGAACTTTGCCTCGATGTCAGCAACATTCAGTCCCGCTGCCTCTGCAGCGCCCTTCCAGCACGTCTCCACGTTGCTGCTTGAACAGTCTGCATTCACCTTGTTGACGTAAGCCCACCACTTGTCAGGGTAATAGTTCCATACAACCGCCTGTCGGATGTCCTCTCTCAGCTCGTTTATGCCGTGCATCGAGCAGTAGGTTCCGCTGTCATCCTCCATGCAGTAATTCGGACCATTGTCCCCGTATGATTCGTAAATCACGAAGTGTGGCTCGAAGTCAACGAACTCTCCAATGGCTTCCATGGCCGGACCAAGCCCGTTCTCTGCCTGCTCCCCGTAGGGGCAGAACGACATAACGAACATCTTCACGTTCGGTTTGTCCGACTTTGGATACTCACCGGCTGGTGTCTCTTCCTGTGTATCCTGCTGTTCAGGAGGGCTCTCCATGTCAGCAGGCGCGCTCAGGAACAGATACTTCCCGTCGCTCGTTGCGAAGAAGGTCACGTCCTGCGACTGGTCGCCTGACGATATCTTCACGTCAACCATCACCATGCCGCTGGTCTGCTCTGCAGATATCACCTCTGCATCGTAGCCGTCCATCAGCAGGTATGAGTTGAGTTGTTCAACGACCTTGTCGCTAACGTCCTGCGCTGAAAGCGCGTTTCCTGCCACTGCGCTGCCTGTTATTGAAGGCGTCACCATGGCAGAAAGCAGGAAGCCTATGACAAAGAACGCCCCGGCAACTGCTGCCAGTTGGTTTTTCGTCTTCTTGAAGAATTCCTTTTGCTCCTTTTCCTGTATCTTCGTGTTCTCCAGGACGCTGTCATCATCGATTTCAGCATCCCTCATTTTAGGTCTTTTCCTTGACATAATACCACATATTAAATGTCTCTATTTAAAAGATTATGTTTTTGCGAGGGTTCTCCCCACAAAACATAAGATGTTACTATCTACTAGTGGAAACTTATTTATAAAGTTAACTGTTGATTCTGCCATTTTCCCGGACGCGCTTTTTGCAATGCGTGACTAGAAAAAGGGTGTTTTTCCGCTAACGCTTTTATCAACAAGTAATATTCGTTCCAGTTACCTGCCATGTTTTTATCTGGCGAAGATCTTAACCGTAAAAGGGTTATTAATATTTTCACAACTAATTGTATATACAGTTAACCAATAGTTGGAAGGAAGTTGGTTCTCAGGAAGGCGTTATGCACCGGCAATACCGGTGCTTAGAGGGTGTGGAATGAAGAGGAAGTTTGAGACCCTGATACAGGAATCCCTTAGGGCAGCCGAGTTCATAGAATCCGCGAAGCAAATCAGGGTCATCTCTCACTACGACGCTGACGGAATCACATCCGCTGCCATCGTTGTCAGGGCCCTGGAGAGGGAGGGGAAGCCCTTCCACCTCACCGTGGTGAAGCAGCTCAGCGAGGAGATAGTCAGGCAACTCTCTTCAGAGAGGGGCGACCTCGTCCTGCTCACGGACACCGGAGCAGGCTTCCTCAATGAGATACAGGCCAATCTCCTTGCATCAGGAAAGAGGGTGGTCATCCTCGACCACCACCAGACCCAGGGGGAGATATCAGAGGAGAACGCAGGAAGAATCGTCCACGTGAATCCCGTGATATTCGGCATAGAGGAGGACATCTCCGGCTCAGGCGTCACCTACCTCTGCATGAGGGCGCTGAACCCGGAGAACAGGGACCTCAGCGAGCTCGCGATAATAGGCGCCATCGGGGATTCACAGACCGGCTCCATAGGGCCGCACTGGGGCCTCATGGGGCTCAACAGGGAGATACTCAAGGACGCTGAGATAACGAAGAAGATAAAGGTCATGAAGGGCCTCCGCCTCTGGGGAAGATACACCCGTCCCATACACAAGGCCCTGCAGTTCTCTGTTGACCCGTTCATACCCGAGGTCTCGGGCTCTGAGACAGGTGCCATCCACTTCCTTCAGGAAGCCGGAATCGAGACAAAAAGGCCTGACGGCTCATGGAGGACGCTCTCGGAGCTGAGCCATGACGAGACGAGAAAGCTCTCCAGCGGGATAATAAAGGAGAGGATAATGAGCGGCTCTGACAACCCTGACTGGATATTCGGCGACGTCTACGAGCTGATTGACAAGGACGAGGATTTCAGGGACGCGAACGAGTTCGCCACCATGCTGAACGGCTGCGGGAAGATGGACCAGTCTTATGCCGGGATAGCGATATGCCTCAACAACATCGGTTATTATCCTGATGTGAGGAAAATCCTCGAGTCGTACAGGAGGGAGATTGGCAGGGGCGTTGACTGGATAAGGAAAAACAGGGACATCATAAGGGCAACCGAACACGCTGATTACATCCTGGCAGGAAGCCGGATTTCTGAGCACATAATATCCAACGTCGTTTCCATAATCAACAAGTCGTGCCTCCTCCCCGATGACTGCCACAAGCCCGTCTTTGCCTTTGCTGACACGGATGATGGGAGGATAAAGGTCTCGGCGAGAATGGATGACTCCCTTGCAGAGAAGGGCCTGAACCTCAAGGAGATACTGGAAACCGTAACCAGAACCACTGGCGGTGAGGGCGGGGGTCACATCGCTGCAGGAGGTGCAACCATACCAAAGGAAGGACTCGAGAGATTCATTGAGATGTCTGGCACGATGATAAGGGAAGCCCTCGGGAAACATGAAAGCCAGAAGAGGACAAGGCTAATGGAAACCCTCATGGATGATATCGACGAGGAACCAGAAGCAGGCACCCAAAACAATTTAAATAGCACCGAACATAAGATAGAAGAAAAACAAGGAGATGATTATGGCATCAGAGAGATCAAGGGACCTCGAGAGGAAAGAGAAAGAGCAGGTGGAGAGGTCACAGAAGAAAAGAGAAGAGAGGAGCAAGGGAAAGTCCAGGGACCAGTCAGCAAAGAAGTGGAAAGGGAAGGACTGGTTCGTTATCTTGGCTCCTAGGATGTTCAACCAGAGGGTCATTGCAGAGACACCCACCACGAACCCCAAGACGCTCATAGGAAGGAACATCGAGGTGAGCCTCGGTGACCTCACCGGGCAGTATGGACGTGATTATTACAGGCTCGTTTTCAGGGTGGACGGAGTGGAAGGCAAGAGCGCGACCACCAGGTTCAACGGATACTCGACACTCAAGGAGCACATAATGAGGGTGGTCAGGAAGAGGAGCCAGAAGATAGAAGTGGTTTCAGACGTCCAGACCAAGGACAGCTGGAAGCTCCAGGCAACGTCGGTCGCGGTCCTCAACAGGAACACGGAAAGCGCTGTCCAGACAAAGGTCAGGCTCTTCATAGCAGACGAGATGAAGAAGATTGCGGAGGGCTCCACCATAGACGGACTCGTGAGGCAGATAACCAGTGGGGGGTTGCAGAGGGACATGAAGAAGAGGGGCTGCAAAATCTATCCGGTCAGGTTCTTCGAGATTGCGAAGATTGAGGTAGTGAAGGCGCCGGCATCCTAGATTCTTAAGAAAGCTTATAAGCACTACTTATAAGTAATAATCATGCCAAGAAGTGAATACTTATCCGGGACAGACAGGCTGTATACTAAGATAAGCGGCAGCCTACTTATTGAAGGCGGCAAGATAGATTATAACCAGTTCAGGGACCTTTCTGAGGAGCTGGTCCAAATATACAATGATGGAGTTGATATCCTCCATGTTTCTTCAGGAGCCATAAACTGCGGCAAGTACGTTCTAGGAATCCCAATGGATCAGGTGCTCAGCGAATCTGAAAGAAGGGCAGTGGCTTCGGTTGGACAGAACATGCTCATGACACTGTATACAAATCATCTGAGTCCGGTTAAGCCGGGCCAGATTCTAATCTCGTCCGATGATTTGTCTGAATCAGGGCGAAGGAATGAAATATTGGTGGTTTATGACAAAATGAAGGGGTTCGGGATAATCCCGATAATAAACAACAACGACACCGTGAATTCGGGCGAGGTCAGGTACAGCGAGAACGATAAGCTATTCGCCGACCTTGTCATAAGCATTGAGGATTCGAGACCCCTGAAGAAACCCCTTTGCGTGATTATGTCAGAGAATGCCCTGCGCGAGGGTCCCCACCCCGAAGCCACTGAAATAGATTATGTTGAGAAGGTAGATAATGATATAATGGGGCTTGCGTGGGACCACGATGGTAACCATACGTTTGGCGGGATGAAACCCAAGCTCGAGTCAATAAAGATAATCACAGAAGCAGGATATCCTGTTGTCCTTGCAGACGGCAAACATTCCAGAGCAGGGCCGGACATACTGAAGCGCATCCTTGAAGGCGAGAATATAGGGACGTTTTTCGAACCCCAGAAAGGTTTATAAATACGTACCCTCATATTACTAAATCAGCGCAAACCCCTTTCTGGGTTGTAAACGCTTACCGAGAGGATTTTTACATGCCGGCTTGCATTGGATTAAAAAAGCCGGCTCCGTTTAAGATTGCAAGGCGAAACTTAAAGGCGGGCTAACGCTGCATGAACAAAGCCCGCTCCGTAACCAATAGGAAGGCGAAACGTATGGCAAAGGATTTGACGTCGAGCGTCAAGACGCTCATGAGGAAGCCGGAGCAGATAAGGAACATAGGGATAGTGGCACACATATAGATTTAGCTGGAGCTATTTCTGGTGGAATGACCACGGAAAAACCACCTTATCTGACAACCTCCTGGCGGGAGCAGGGATGATTTCTGAGGAGCATGCGGGACAGCAGCTCTTCATGGACACCGACGACCAGGAGCAGGAGAGGGGTATAACCATATTCTCAGCCAACGTCTCCATGGTCCACGAGTGGGAAGGCAAGGAATATCTCATAAACATGATTGACACACCCGGCCACGTCGATTTCGGCGGGGACGTCACGAGGGCAATGAGAGCAGTGGACGGTGTTGTGGCTGTCGCGTGCGCCGTGGAGGGATGCATGCCCCAGACAGAGACCGTCATCCGCCAGGCCCTCAAGGAAAGGGTCCGTCCCGTCCTCTTCATCAACAAGGTCGACAGGCTCATCAAGGAGCTCAAGCTTACGCCAGAGCAGATGTCAGAGAGGTTCATGAAGATAATCAGGGAGGTCAACAAGCTCATCCAGAAGTTCGCAGAGGACCAGTACAAGGAAAAGTGGCTGGTTAATGTAAATAATGGTTCTGTCGCCTTCGGTTCTGCGGTGAGGAACTGGGCGATATCAATCCCCGTGATGCAGAAGATAGGGGTCTCGTTCAAGGACATAATAGAGATGACGGAGAATGACCAGGAGGCAGAACTCGCCAAGAAGGCCCCCCTGCACAGGGTGGTTCTCGACATGGCCATACAGCACCTTCCCAACCCGCTGAGGGCGCAGGAATACAGGATACCCAAGCTGTGGCCGGGCGACAAGGAGCTTCCCGTAGCAAAGGACATGATGACGGTGAATCCTGACGGAAAGCTTGCGGCGATAGTCACGAAGATATACCCCGACCCCCACGCGGGATACGTTGCGACAGTGAGGATATTCTCCGGAAAAATCGTCAAGGGCCAGGAGGTCTATCTCGTCGGGCAGCAGAAGACAGAGAGGGTCCAGCAGGTCTCTGTATACAAGGGCCAGCAGAGGATAGCCATGGACGAGGTGGATGCAGGAAACATAGTCGGGATAGTGGGCCTCAGGGACGCCGGCTCAGGAGAGACGCTCTCAGACCCTGACAATCCCATAGAGGGGTTCGAGGCAATAACCCATATGTTCGAGCCCGTTGTCGTCAAGGCCATAGAGCCCAAGAGCCCGAAGCAATTGTCAAAGCTAATCACGTTCCTGAAGAAGCTCTCGAGGGAGGACCCCACCCTGAAGATTACGATTAACGAGGACACCGGCGAGTATCTCGTCGCAGGCCTCGGGGAGCTCCACATCAACGCCAAGGTGGAGATACCCCTCCAGAAGGAGGGCATAGAGGCGACGATTTCTCCGCCGATAGTGATATACAAGGAGGGGATAAGAGAAAGAAGTCCTCAGGCGATAGAGGGGAAGTCACCGAACAAGCACAACAGGTTCTACATAGTCACTGAACCCGTCCCTGACAAGGTCATGACAGCAATGCTCCACGGGGAGGTTCCTGACCAGGAGGTCAAGAAGAAGGACCAGGAGCTAATCGACAAGCTCGTCGAGCTTGGCATGAACAGGGACGAGGTCAAGAAGATAAAGGAGATATACAAGAGGAACATGCTCCTTGACAACACGACGGGCGTGACCGCAATCCTGGAGATAATGGACATGCTGAAACAATCCTTCAGGGAGGCATGCGACGGAGGGCCTCTCGCAAAGGAGCCTGTCTCAGGGATGATGGTCAGGCTCGTTGATGCAAAGCTCCACGAGGATTCCATACACAGGGGACCTGCGCAGGTAATCCCTGCCGTCAGGAGGGCAACCAGGGAGGCTATGATGAGCTCAAAGCCCTTCATCTATGAACCGAAGCAGATAATAAGGATAGACGTCCCTTCAGAGCACATGGGCGGAGCTACGAAGGAGATAAACAACAAGAGAGGACAAATCCTCGA
>Ga0307426_1001220_pt1 | contig 17195 bp, 8 predicted proteins | sample SalMarWE160340MG_FD_202165 | JGI IMG/M metagenome (GOLD analysis project Ga0307426, IMG submission 202165) | Salt marsh sediment microbial communities from the Plum Island Ecosystem LTER, Massachusetts, United States - WE1603-40 | ecosystem: Environmental > Aquatic > Marine > Intertidal zone >... | reverse complement strand
CACGTCAGAATCGCTGGGCCTATGACTTTGCGCGAAGTCTCGGAGAAGAGCGGCATCAAGGTCTCCAGTATCATTCGCTTCCTGATGGACGAGCTGGATATACTCGCGACAATCAACCACGTCACGGATGTGGACGAGGTCGCTCTGGTTTGCGACAAGTTCGGGATCGAGTACGACATCGCCATCAGCGAGGAGCCTGAGCGCGAGCTGGAGGTCATCACCCAGGCGTCGCAAGAGGCCAACCTCGAGCCGCGTCCGCCGGTGGTAACGGTAATGGGACACGTTGACCACGGGAAGACCAAGCTGCTTGACGCCCTACGGCGCACGCATGTGGTGGACCAGGAGGCCGGCGGCATCACCCAGCATATCGGCGCGTACCAGACTTCCATCAACGGCAGGCTCATTACCTTTCTCGATACTCCCGGCCATGAGGCGTTCACCGCTATGCGGGCGCGCGGCTCACAGGCCACCGACCTAGTGGTGTTAGTGGTTGCCGCGGAGGACGGCGTGATGCCGCAGACGATTGAGGCGATTGAGCATTGCAGGTCGGCCAAAGCACCGATTATCGTGGCTATAAACAAGATAGATAAACCGGACGCCAACCCGGAGCGAGTGAAGCAGCAACTATCACAGCACGGGCTCGTGTCTGAGGAGTGGGGCGGAGACACAGTTTTCGTGAAGGTATCCGCGCTGACCGGCGAAGGGCTGGAGAGCCTGCTGGAAATGGTCAACCTCCAGGCCGAGCTGATGGAACTCAAGGCGGATCCCACGGCGCCCCCCTTCGGCATTGTCATTGAAAACGAGATTGACCCCGGCGTGGGGATCGTGGCGACGGTGCTGGTAGTGCAGGGGACTTTCAAGAAGGGCCAGTACATCCTCTGCGGCGACTCGGTCGGCCGCATTAAGCGGATGGTGGACGAACACGGCAAAGAAATCGACACCGCCGGCCCGTCTACTCCAGCCCGCGTGATGGGTTTTACCGACCAGCCGGAGAACGGCGAACGCGTTTACGGTTTTGACGCCAAGCGCAAGGCCCAGCAGATCGCCGACAGCCGCAACAATCAACGCGCTCGGGACTCGGTAACCAAGCCAACCGGTCTGATCTCTTTGGATGATGTCTTCTCGCGGTTCAAGGACGAACAGGTAAAGGATCTCACTGTGGTGGTGAAGGCTGACGTTCAGGGCAGCCAGGAAGCGGTTGTGGAGTCGCTTGGCAAGCTCTCGGTTGAAGACCTGAAGGTCAACGTCATCCGCGGCGGCGTCGGCCAGATAAACGAGTCCGATGTCATGCTCGCCTCGGCCTCCGGGGCGATGATCGTGGGCTTCAATGTCACGCTGGCTGGCCAGGCGCGTAAGCTGGCGGAACGGGAGAAAGTGCAGATTCGGCTGTACCGCATCATTTACAAATTGATCGAAGACATGGAGCTGGCGCTGCGCGGCCTGCTTGCACCCGACATCGTGGATGTGCCTATCGGCGAAGTGGAAATACGCGCCATTTTCCGCACCGACCGCAACTCGGTTATCTGCGGCGGAATGGTCATATCCGGCAAGGCACAGCGGAACGCGTACTTCCAGCTGAAACGCGGTGGCGAAGTGGTGTTGGAAGGCCAGCTAGGCTCACTCAAGCGGTTCAAGGACGATGCGCGCGAGGTCGCCGAGGGATTTGAGTGCGGCCTGCGCATTGACGGAACGTCCGACGTGCAGGAAGGTGATATCCTCGCGCTGTATGTGAAAGAAGAGCGGGAGCATATTCCGGTGTCGGCCGGCAGCTCCACCGAATCGCAGGGCGCATAACGGGAGAGGAACGTGTCCAACGAAGCATCATCATCCCCTTTGAGAGACTACCAGAAGAAGTGGCTCCAGCTGTTTATCCACGAGACGCATATTGCCGGACTCACGATCTGGCTTGCCGGTGGATGGGCGGTTGAAGCGCTTGACCGCGAGCAACAGCCGCGTGATCACGGGGATATTGACTTCTTCATCTTCCGTAGCCACTCGCCGGTTTTTCATACCAGGCTGAACCGTAAGAAGTTCCACGGTCTGGAGGAGCAGTACAACGGTTTTGCCACCCGCCGGATTACTCCTTTCGGGAAGCTGATTGTCCGTTTCACTTATCTGGACCTAACCACAGACAGCAAGCTGGTTACTTTCCTGCCGGAGCACACGGTGAACTGGCCGGTTTCGGCGCTGCCGGGCGACTTGCTGGGAGAACTGGACGGCAAGCCCGTCCCCTGCTTTGACTGGAACATGGCCTACGCCGAGACCGAAGTCAGGGCATTCATCAAGCCGGACGCGCCCAAGAGCCCTGGCTTGGCGGTGATCCACAAGCAGGTGAAGCCAGCCACGCGCAAGTCAATCACCAAGGGGCTGATTGTGGAGTACCAGCCAGCCTAGCTGAGCCCGAGTTCTTGCATGATGATGCTCACAGTGAGTTTTGTCGCGCCGCTGAGCGATTTCGCCTGCTCCATAGCCTTGATCCCCAGGTCGCGACGCAATTCCTCATCGCGCATCAAACGCTTCAGTGCCTCAGCCAGTTCCTCCGGCCCAACACTCACCGCAGCACCGGCGTGCCTAAGCGACTCCGCCTGCCGGGCAATGGAGTCGGTGTAGGGTCCGTGAACAACCGGCTTGGCGGCTAGCGCGGGCTCGAGGATGTTGTGCCCGCCGACCTTTGGATGAAACGTGCCGCCTAGAACGACCAGGTCGGAGGCACGGTAGTAGTCAACCAGGACTCCCATCTCGTCCACGACCAGGACATCATGCGGTTCCAGCCGCTCGCGCTTGCTTGCCAGCCTCGCTTTGCGTCCGCTGGCAGCGATCACTCCTGCCACTTCCTGCGCCCGGTCAGGGTGGCGTGGCACGAGCACAAGCGACCAATCCAGCTGGTCGGCGGAGGCAGAGACGAAAGCGTGTAGCACCAGTTCTTCCTCGCCCGGATGGGTTGAGCCAGCGACCAGCAGCCGCCTGCCAACGAGCCCGTGTCCGGCTTTGAACTGCTCCACCTGTTCTTCGTTCCATGCCTCAAGCGCCATGTCGCTCTTTATGTTGCCGCTTACTGAGAGGCGCTCACTCGGCACACCCAGTTGCGCAAACGCCTCGGCGAAGACCTCTTCCTGGCAGACAATCCGGTCAAACCCGCCGAACAGCCACCCGGCAATCCGGCGCTTCCACCAGGGCTTGTTTGCCAGGTAGTAGCGCGCGTTGACGAGGATGCATTTCACTCCGTGCCTGCGGAGGCAGCGCATCAAGTTGGGCCAGGCTTCCCCTTCGGCCGCGATATACAGCACTGGTTGCACGGATCGGATGAACTTCCCCACGGTCCAGGGGAGATCCGTCAGCGGGAAGTAGGACAGCGCCACATCGCGCTCCTTCCCTAACTCACGCTGGAGCACTTCCATGCCGGTGTCGGTGATAGCGGTGACGAAGCAGGCGAGACTTGGTGCTTCGCGCCTGAGCTGCGATACGAGTGGCAGCAACAGCTTGACTTCGCCCACCGAGACGCCGTGCAACCATATCGCCCGCCCGCGTACTGCCTCAACCGTTGCTGGACTGCGAAAATGCCCCATTCGCTCGCCAAAGCCGTTGCGCAGACGGGGGCTGAGCCGTGCCACAAAGTAGATGAGAGGCGAGAGCAGCACCAGCAGGAAGTTGTAGAGGAGGTGCACGGCGCGATTATATCAGAGTGATTGCCGCCTTGATTCCCAGCATTCAAGTCCCACAAGCCGCAACCAGCCCAGTGAGAGCGTGTTGAGAACGCCCCCCTCGCTTGCAGTCAGGCGGCCGGAAAGAAGGTGGGTGAACTCGCGGTCGCGGGTGGGGCCATTCACGTTCTTGGCGAGCGGGCGCGAGTGCCTGAGAGCGCCCAGCCTGCGGCGTTCCCCGAGTACGCCGAAGAAGTTGGCCAGCATGAAGCCGTCTACGCTCAAGACCGCCGCCAGCTCGCGCGGGTCTGCCAGCGCCGAAACGTGGTGGACGATGCATTCGCCAATGCAGAGTGGCAAGAGCTTCAGCAGTGTCCTTGCCTCGTAGTATAGACAACGGTTGAGCAGGCGGTTACGCGTCTGGTAGTAGCGCACTCTAGAGTAAGGCAGCTTATGAGTGGTAGCACCGCCTTCGTGCCGAGCCCGCGCTTGTGGAATCTTGATTACCTCCCCGCCCGCCATACGCAGGCGGAAGCCCAAGCTTACATCCTCGTGGTAGATGAAGTAGCCGGGGATGAACAGTTCCCCGCCGAGCTTCCGAACTGACTCAGCTCTTATAATCGCCGCCCCGCCGGAAGGGTAGAAGGTCAGTGCCTGCTCGCGGAAAACAGCGGGGATGCTGCGACCAAGCAGGTTCAGCGTGTCGTTTGTCGTTGGAGCGTCGCCCTCCAGCAGAACGCCGCACCCCGCATCCGCGCCCGTCTTCTCCATCGCTCCCACCAACTCGCGCAGGAAGCCCGGCTCGGGCACGGCGTCGTTGTTCAGCAGAACCACGTACTTAGCGCGCGCAGCGATGAAACCTGCATTGGCGCCGCCGGCGAAACCGGTATTCACTCCGGTTTGCACCACGCGCACGGTTGGGTACTCGTACCCAATGGCCACGGCCTCATCGTTCGCGCTGCCGTTATCCACCACGATAGTCTCAAAGTCCGGGAAGTCTTGCTCCGCCAAGCCATCAAGGCACTTGCGGGTATCGGCCAGCCCGTTGTAGTTGATAACCACGACGGACGCAGTTGTGGCGTACTCACTGGCCGCCGTCTTCACGAGTCTTGACTTGCGCCCAAAGCGCGGAGCGAGCAGCTTACGTAGCTCTCGCGGAGGCAGCACTCTGCGGCGCTGCAGCTCCAGTCGTTTGCGCAGCGCACGCGGCAGGTAGTACAAGTAGCCGAAGATCGCCAGAAACAGGTAGGGCGCAGCAAGGTTCTTCAGGAAGTGGTACACCTCGTATAGTGCAAGCTGCGGCAGGCTCGGCAGCCAATCCGCGGCGGTCAGGCACTTGGCGAGTGATAAGTAGCGGTTCTTCTCCGCAACGAGCCGCAGCCGGCGGCTCTTCCTGCCGCCGGAGCCCGCGCCGATGTGGTGGGCCACAAGCTGCGGCTGGTACCAGGCTTTGAAGCCCACCAACTGGGCGCGCAGGTCCAGGTCAACGTCTTCGTAGTACGCGAAGAAGCCCTCATCAAAGAACTCGTCGCGGAACCGCACCGCTTCCAGCATCTGGCGACGGTACACGATGCAGGCGGCGGTTCCGCCGAAAACAAACCCGGACGAAGGCTCCGCCAGCGCCGCGGGGGCGAAGTGGTCGCGGTGGGCGGCGGTGAAGTCCGTCCGCATTAGGTGGCCGGTGCTCTCTACCGTGTGCGGATCGCGCCAGAGATGGATACGCGGCACCACCGTGCCGATGGAAGCGTCGCGGGCGAACTCCTCTACAGCGCGTGAAACGAACCCATCCTCCAACCACGCGTCGGCGTTGAGCAACAGCACGAATTCCCCGCGCGAGTGCAGTATGCCTTGGTTGTTCGCGCGGGCGAAGCCCAGGTTGCGCGGGTTCTCCAGGAACACCTCTGGATGGAATTCATCGCAAACCGAGAGGGCAAACTCCGGGCTACCATTGTTGACTAGAACCAGTTCAATGCGGGCGTAATCCTGCTGCCGGACGCTGCGAAGGCACTCCGCCAAGTACTTCTCCGTGCGGTAGTTGACGACGATGACAGAAACCAGCCCGGGTTCGTACACTGGGCTGATTATATCAGCCGCGCCGCCCGGCTCTGTTATAATCGCGCCGATGGAGCGAAAGCGCTATTCGCGGGATGAGATACTCGGCATCGCGCGGTCGGTCATTGAAAACGAGACCTCTGCGGTGCAAGGCCTAATTCCCACGCTCGGTGAGGACTTCGTGCGCGCGGTGGAGCTGATCATTGCGTGCAAAGGGCGCATCGTGCTTACCGGCATCGGCAAGTCCGGCTACATCGCCCAGAAGATCGCCGCGACGCTGACTAGCACCGGCACCCTGGCTTCGTTCCTGCATTCCGCCGAGGGGTTCCACGGGGATCTCGGGCTGGTGTCGCGCGATGATGTGGTCATTGCCATCAGCCACTCGGGCGAGACTGCCGAGATTCTGGATTTGCTGCCAGTGCTATCTCACTTGAACATCCCGGTCATTGCCGTAACCGGTAATCCAGGTTCCGAACTCGCCCGGCGAGCCACGGTTCACTTGCACATTGGCGATGTGCGCGAGAGCGACCCGGATAACCTCGTGCCCACCGCTTCATCGCTGGCGACGCTCGCGCTGGGCGATGCGCTGACAGTGGTGCTGATGAGCCTGAAGGAGTTCCGCAAGGAAGACTACGCCATCATCCATCCGCGCGGAATGCTGGGCAAGCGGCTCACACTGAAGGTAACCGACCTGCTGAAGGGCGAGACCACCAACCCGATGGTGGGCGCGGACGACAGCTTCCGCGCGGCGCTAAAGGCCATTACGCGCTACAAGCTGGGCGGCGTGAGCATTGTGGACGCGGAGGGCAAGCTCGCCGGCATCATCACCGACGGCGACGTGCGCCGCATTATGGAGCGCTGGGAGGGCACGGTGGAGGAGCTAATGAACGCCAGGTCTTCGGAGCTGATGACCGCATCACCCACCGTCATCGGTGACATTGCGCTCGCCTCCCAGGCGCTTTCGACAATGGAAAACCACCAGCCGCGCCCCATCTTCCTCTTGCCGGTGGTGGATGGCGACGGAAAGCCGGTAGGGATGATACACCTGCACGACCTGGTTCAGGCTGGTTTCAAGACAAGCCTGGACGAGGTGAACCACTAATCCCGGCCACTAGTACTGCTCGAGGCCCTCTAGCGTGGGCGGTGGCAGCACGATGGTGATAGCCGCGCCCGTATCCTGTCCCCACATGTGAATGGTGCCGGATACTGTGTCCCCGGGGACGTCCAGCACAATCTCGTCGTCATCCCAGCTCGTCACTTCGCCCGCGGTAACCGCGCCGTGTCCCGGCAGCACCAAGGCCCCGGGATAGTGACCACCGCCGAAGCCGGAGCCGCTGATGGCCGTGGTCTCCCCCACAGACAGGCGTGATGGCATCACGCTGTCTATCTCCGGGAAGGGGCGCACCATCACATCGTCCAGATACCAGCCCTCGCCCACGACCAGCGGGTCGCTTTGCAGCAGGAAGGCAATCTTCACCGGCTGGCCGTAGGACGACAGGTCGTAGTCGGCCACCTGCCAGCCGCCGGTGCCGTCAAACTGGCCGAGCAGGTCCCAGGCCTGCAAGTCGGTCGTGGCGTAAATCTTCACGTAATCGTAACCCGACTCGGTGCCGTACTTGTGGTGGAAGTACAGGAACGGATCCAGCACGCTGGTGAGATCGACGGTCGGAGTTATCAGCCAGTCGTACTCGTAGGCGCCATACTGATGGGTGCCTATCTGGCCGCAGTAGGCGGAGTGCGTCCCCCGGTAGTAGGAGTAATTCGTGAGCTGCCAGGTGCCAGGGCCGCTGGCGTCCACAATGCGCCAGTTGTCGTTGAAGTGATCGCTGTCTTCGAAGTCGCAGACGTAGCTCGGGGTGAACGGCGTGTTGTCCACCGTGTAGGTCAACTCCACCTCGTCATACTGCTCGTCCGCGTCGTAGGCGCGGACGAGAACATCAACATCGCCGTTGAAAGCGTCACGCGAATTCCACGAAAACTGAAACGGCTCGCTGGTGTCGGAGCCCACGTAGTCGCCGCTCATCCAGAATGCCACATAGGTGACCTCTTCATCGTCGCTGGCGTCAACCTCTATCAGAACATCGTCGGAAACCGTGGCACCATCGTTGGGCGTCACGCTGTTTATGCTTGGCGGGTCGGAGCGCTCGTTCAGCTCCACATCGTCCACCCAGGCTCCACCCCCGGAATCGTGAGAGAGCGATGTGGAGTTAAGTTCAAAGGCGACGAATACCCTCTCCCCCACCCAATCGTCCAGGTAAACCGCATGGCTTTTCCAGGACAGATCGTTGCCGGTGTACGATTTGACCTGGGTCTCATCGCTGCCGTCCTCACTGATAACGTAAACGCGTACGTTGTCCATTGAATTGGATACCCTGTACCTGACGTAGAATCCGAGCGTTGGCTCCGTGGTGCTCGTCAGGTCCAACAGCGGTGACAGGATGCGGTCATGCTCGTTGTAATCGTAGCCTGTGCCGATGCCCAGACAGCTGGGCGAGGAGATGTAGGTGCTGGTCTTAAGCTCCCAATAGGCGTTGCCGGACGGGTCGTAGATGGCCCAGTTCCAGGTGTTGTCCATGCTGTCGCTGAAGGGCCATTCGCCTGAATTATCCACCGTCACTTCAATGGTGTCGGTGTAAGTCTCTCCCTCGCTGTCGGTGGCCTTGGCGGCGATGTAAACGGTGGTGTTGTAGCAGGTGCGGGAGTTCCAGGTTATCTCGTAGCTGTCGCTGCTGCCGGTGTCGTCGGAGCCGACGAAGTAACCGTTGGCGTAGAAATCAACCTTGGAGATGGTGCGGCTACCGTCCGCCGTTGCGTCTGCCGAGAAAGCGACGTCGCCGCTGACGGTATCGTCCTCCGAGGGGGCGGTGATGCTCACAGTCGGATGCGTGCCGGTTTCCACGGAGATGTCGGCGGTCATGGTGGAGCCGCTGGCGGAGATGTTCTCCACCTTCACGTACGAATCAGAACCAGCGTAGGACTTGCTGGGCGGATTGCTGGTGAAGTTGAAAGTGTCATTGTTGCCGGAGAAGAACGGGTCATCGGGTTCACCTTGGCTGCCATCGTCGTAATCCAGGTGGTCTTTGTTATTGCCGTCAAGGCCGGTTGCGCATTCAACATCCACCAGACGGTGCGAATCGTTAGTGTTGCTGCTGCGCGAGTCATCACAATGGTAGATCATCAGGCCTTCGCCCGGACGCGTGGCGTCGGTGCCGGTCTTCTCGCGGTTCTCCACCAGGAAGTACTCGTCGCCTGGGTCGCCGTTGGTCCACAGCTTCAGAGCGAAGCGGTTGGTCTCAATCTGAAGGATATCCAGTGAAGCCGTATCCTCGGTAATCACCAGCGGCGTAATCCAGCCGTACTGCATCCGGTGCCAGGGATCGAAGGCCGGCGGCTTGAAGCTGCTGTCGTAGTTGTAGGCCATCAGAGACCACTTGCCGACTCCGCGGGAGGTGTAGTCAGTGTCGTAGAGGTCTACCGCGCCCATAATGTGCCCGTACTCGTGGGCGGCGCAGCACATGTTGTAGGAGTCGGTGAATGCGCCCCCGAAGCCGCTGACGTAATGCACATCCACAATCACCCCGTCGGCGTAGTAGTTCATCCCGCTGCTCATGTGCGGCCAGAGGCCTCCGACGAACTCGGTTTCCGGATAGAATAGGATAAAGGAATCCGCATACCCGTCTCCATCCGCATCGTAGTCGGAGAAGTCGGTGTGCTCGTCAATGGACTCGGCCGCGTACAGCAGCAGCTCCATGATGTTGTTCTTGTAATAGTTCTTGGTGTTGGGCGCGGTGTACCAGCCGTTGTTGGGTCCCTCGTCGTCAACCGTGCCCTCGATATCCAGGTCGCCGTAGGAGACCTCTTCGTAGTAGTCGTGGAAGGATGGATTGTCGCCGGTGCCATCGGCGAGCATCAGGTCATAAGTGTAGTCGTAGTCCCAGGCTTCGTCAGCCTCTACGTCGGAGAATTCACACCGGACGATAATCAGATTGACTGTGCCCTTGGAGTTAGCGATCGAGGCAGTCTTGCGCGGCTCGGCTTGATAACCAAGCTCCAGGACGTCAAACTGATCAACGACGCCATCAAAGTTCAGGTCAAGCTGGGCGAACCTCAGTTCCGGGTCGTTCAGCGAAACCGTGCGGACTTCGCGGGTGTCGCCGAAATGGGAGTCGATGCTCAGGAGCGCCTGCGGTTCGGGCAGCCGCCAGTCTTCAACCTCTCCCGCAGTCCATTTCTGCAACTGCGGGCGCATCTCGTCCCATGTCCGGCGGTTGGCCTCGCTTTCGTCCAGCCACTCCTGCGGCGGCTGCACCATGGCAAATGCCGCGAAAGACGCAAGCAAGGCGCAAAGCGTAGAGACCATTGCGAGAAGGGCGAACTTGGTTCTCATTTCGCACCTCCCCGCCTAAGCTCAATGCGGTGCCGTAGTGAATCCCGCGCGCGCAGATCTTCTTCTAGAGCCACCGGCTCCTCCGGCAGCTGGTTGGTGAGCACGCGGAAGCGCGCTCGCAGCAACACGCCGTTGCCGATCGCGCCGGGCTCGATTCTGCGCTTGGTCAGAGCAAAGGCCAGCCTGCCGCCTTCCGCGCGCTGAAAGAACACCACTTCCGCCGGGTCGCCCAGGAAGCTGCCCTGGGACACGCGCTCCAGCTGCAGGCTGCTTTCGTCGTAGCGCAGGGTGCCAGCGATCTGGTAGAGGTCCAGCATGCTCTGCGCCGCCAGTGTGACCTCCAGCCGGCCTTCGCCGCCCGAGGTGGTGTATTCCTGCGTCAGCGAAACGGTGTTGCGTTCGCTCGCAGGCGGAATGGCCGGCTCCTGCACCGCCGGTCGGGTGGAAGCGCTGCCGCCCTTGCCGCCGCAGGCGGCGAGTGCAAGCAAGGCTATCAGCGCGGCAAACAAGTAGAGTGTTCGCTTCATGGTCGTGAACCTTCTAGGAGTTATCGCACAGATTATACCTTGCGCCGCGCAGCTTGCAGTTATCGCGCGCGCATTTTACAGGTGCCAGCTGGCGGGACGCCAGGTGTAAGCCCCGGCATATCGCTCTCTCATTACCTGTGCGAACTGCGGCAGCGTCTCCCCGGTCAGCGCGCGCAGCCTCTCCGCGCCTACGTCAATCCACGCGATTTCGCCTGCGTCCAGCAGCACCAGCCCGGCGGACACGTCCGCTTTGGGGTGCAAGCCTCGCGCCGCCAGCGCATACAGCAGCATCTGCGTTTCGTACTCCGCCGTCAGCGCCTCGGCGGATTTTCCTCGCAGGCTGTCAGTCTTGAAGTCCAGCACCGCGACGATGTCAGCTGCCCGCAGCAGCAGGTCAAAGCGCCCGCGAATGTGCACACCCGCTTCTGCCAGCAGGAATGGCGTCTCAACCAGAACAGCATCGGCGGCGAGTACGCGTTCTAGCACCCCGGCAGCCTTGAAGTTGGTCAGGAATCGCTCAGCCGCTGCGAAGTTGCGCCGCAGCACGGGTTCGTGCTCGGAGAACCGCGTTGCCAGCAGTTTATCCGACATCAGTTCTTTCAGCGAAGCTTTACCATGAAGCATCTCCGGGTGCCGCAAAGCGTAAGCCAGCAGGTCGTGAATAGCCGTTCCCAGCTCGCGCCCATCCGCGGAAGGCGCAGGATCGGAAGCGTTGTCCTTAGCCTCACGTTCAATGCGTGCAGCGAACGCCATCACGTCATGCACGCTGAACAAGTACTGGTGCAGCTGACTCACATCGGGAGGAGTCTCAGCCTCAGCCAGCAGGATTTCGGCTTCAGCGGCAGCAGCATCTCCGCCACTCGCCGGAGTGTACTGGGAGATCAATTCATCCAGGCTAGGCGTCTCGCCGCCATCCGCCGGAGTATCCTCTTCGGCGACTTCGGGGAAGTCTACCAGCCCGGCGAACTCACCATGCATGTCCGCCAAGGGTGCAAGCAAAGCCCGCCAGGGCACGCTGCGAAGCGGCTTCGGATTCAGCCCGAAGATGGCGATGTGCTCCACGGCGCGGGTCAACGCCACGTAAAGCAGCCGCGCTTCTTCCTGTTCCGAGCGCTCCTTCTCGGCTTCCAGGTGACGCTGGTAGAACGGCTCGCGGATGCTGCCCTCCAGGAACCGGTGGTTCACCCCCAGCTCGTACTTATCCGGATTGCCTTCGCTTGGTTCTACGGTCAGCAACGGATGGCCGCCCCGTCCCCCGGAACCAGCCTCCGCGAGTATCACTGCCGGGATAGTCAAGCCCTTAGCCTTGTGCACCGTCATCAGGCGCACGCTGTCGGGGCCCTCCAGCCACATCTCACCGATGTTCTGCTGCTGATACTCGGTCTCCGCCAACATCTCCACGAACTCCGCCACGCCGGCAATTCCAATGGAGCTGGCTCCCAAGGCTAGATCAAGCAACTTCTCGAGATTCCACCGCGCCCTTTCCGGCGCACCGCGCGCAATGAGCTTCTCGCGCAGGCGCAGTCCCAATATCGCTGCCTCTACAATGTCGGAGACGGTGAGTAGCTCCATCTCTCCCACAAGCTCTTCTCGCCACCGGAGGAATTCCTGCACTGCGGCTGCGTCCTCATCACGGGAGAAGGCGACGCCCTCCAGCAGCGCGCGGTTGAAGGAGACTTGTCTCTCACCATACTGCGATGCCGGTGCTGAGGCCGCCAACTCGGCGAGCCCCACCGACGACAGCCCAACCAAGTCGCTGCGCAAGGCTTCCGCCAACAGCCGGTCGTTCTCCGGCATCAGCAGCGTCCGCAGTATCCCCAGCACGGCCACAATCTCCGGCGTATCAAGAAAGCCGGTGCTGGTTTCGCTGACAAAGGGGATGCCCGCCCGAGCCAGCGCCGCCTCGTAGTAGTGCACTTGCTGGTTGGTGCGCAGCAGAATAGTGAAGTCGCTGTAGCTCAGCGGTGATGACTCTCGCTTTAGGCTTGTGTGGTGGAGACGTTCTTCTTCCACCATACGCCTGAGATACCGAGCCACCGCATCGGCCATCACCAGCCGGCTTTCTTCGGCCTTCAAATCCCGGTCATCATCGTCTACCGGCGTGAGGAATACCTCCACGCACGGCGCTTCGTTCTCGCGGAAGCCATACTCCGGCTTCTTCTCGGCTGCAGGAACCAGATCGTCGTATTCATAACCCAGCGAATCGCCCCAGTGGGCGCAAAGCGTGTTGACGAATTGGAGTATCTCCGGCCGTGAGCGGTAGTTGTGGCTGAGCTGCTCTACTCGCCCGATTTCCTCAAACTCCTCGCGCCGCTGGCGGATGGTTTCCGGCTCGGCGTAGCGCCAGCCGTAAACCGACTGCTTGGGGTCGCCCACATATCGCAGGGCCCGCCTCTCCGCCATCAGTTCAATTATCTGCACCTGCAGGGGATTTGTGTCCTGGAACTCGTCCACGAACACGCCGGCGAACCGTTCACGGTAGTCGCACCGCACCGCTTCATCGCTATGCAATACGCGCAGAAACTCCAGCTGCAGGTCTTCAAAGTCCATCACCCCTGCGGCCCGTTTCTGAGAACTCAGCCGTGCGTCCAGCTCCGCCAGGATACTGATCACTTCGTCCCGCAGCGGCTTGGCTGCAATCGCGGCGATGGCCTGCATGGCGAATTGGTAGCTGCCACCCCTGTATTCGTCACCATCCTTCACTCCCTTGAATCTGGCAAGGTCTTCTTTCAGCCCCTTCTCCACCCCCATGTGGCAGGCGGCAAAGACCTCTCTGAGCGCCCTTGCGTGTTCCTCCGTTGGCTGTAAGTCTTGGAGCAGCGCTTTGCGCTTGCTGATAGCCGCCCGCAGAACGGCTAGCTTCTCCCGTGATTTCTCGTTCTTCACCTGATTAACCGGCAAGCTTTCAATGCGCTTGAGGTCAGCGCTGACTCGGCTCCGTGCTTCGCCCCACGGCAACTCCGCCATCTCGAATAGCGCTGCATCCAACGTTGTCACTCCCCGTGCGCGCAGCTTGCGGTAGAGGTCAAGCAATGCGCCCTCTAGCGAAGTGCCGCGACTGCCGCCGAAATATGAGTGGAATGGCAAGTTCTCCGCGAGCAGCTCAAAGGAATTGCCAACCGCGCGGTGCCGCTCGCGTAATAACGCAAGCAAAGCGCTTCGCGCCATCTGCCCAGCCTGCGGCTCATCCAGCACTTCAAACGCCGGATTCAATCCCAGCTCCGCCGCATGCCGCGCAAGCTCCGTACGGCAGAAGCTGTGGATAGTGCTTATGTTCAGCTCCTCCACCAGCGGAAGCGCCTTCAGCCCCATCTCTTTCAACATCGTTTCGCGAATACGGCTTCGCATCTCGTTTGCCGCGTTTTCAGTGAAGGTGATGGCGGCAAGCTGATGGGCGTTCTTGAAATCCCTTTCTTTGAGCGCGGCGAAGAACTCCTCTGTCAGCCAATGGGTCTTGCCGGTTCCGGCGCTGGCAACACAGATTACCGGCCCGTTGGCCTGCTTCCTTCCCTGGGCGCTCATTCAAGCTTCTCCTTCGCGAGCTTGAAAGGCGGCTCGGGGAATCGTTCCTCCACTTCATTCGGCAGTGGTTCGCCGAAGAGGTCCCGGCGGCAGAGCCAGTAGGCTTCGCACTCGTCGCAGTCAACGCAGCTGCTGTGCGGTGCCCGCGGAAAATGCCCCATCCTGATGCCAGTGATGCTGCGGGCCAATGATTCAACGATGGCCTGAACCCCGTCTTCCTGATGGATCGTGTCCTCTGCCGGCTCCAGCGTCACTTTCAGGTTCTCTCTGAGCAGGTGGTAGCTGAATTCCGCCTTCTCCACATCGTTTCCTGCGATCGCGGCGGCTAGCATCGTGTAGATGTGCGGTGCCGTCGCGACGCCGAACCTAGCCTGCCCACCCTCGCTAGCCTTGCTGCTGAAACCGCTCATGTCGCTGGTCTTATAGTCGGTGACTGCCAGGCTGCTATCCGGCATCTTGTCCGCACGGTCAATCCATCCGTGTAGTGCGCACGTGCGGCCTTCGGTGTCGGCGAAATCGGCCCGTAGATCCTCCTCCATCTTCAGCACAATCGCCCTGCCAGCGATAAGCCTCTCGAAAGCACTCTCGTAGGCCCGGCGCAGCGGATACTCCCACACTGCCCAGTGCCTCTCCAGCTCCAGCGGGAAGTCCAGAGGCGCACACTTGGCTGCGTAGGCTGCCAGCCGCTTGCGGAAGATACCGCTTATGTCGGCTTTATCCGGGAACCCGGCGAACGCTTCTTGCAGCGCCTCATGAGCCGCGCTCCCCACTGCCAGCGGCGTGATCCCTTCCTGCAGCGATTCCGGCGGGTCGCCGGGCTTAACCAGGTTCAGCGCGAAGTACAGGTACGGGCACTTGCGGTAGGCGGTTAGGGCGCTCGGGCTGAACGAGCTTGGTGTCAGTGCCTCCGGAACGGCGAACGGCTGTCCGACCGGCTCAGCTTCCAGCCCTCCGCGCGCGAACAGACTTGCCCTTTCACTGTTGCCTGTCATTGCGAGCACACCGGCAGCAGCTTCCTTGGTGATTTCAGCGCTCTCGCCGTATCGCAGGGCTCCCGCGCAGTGGCGCATGAGCGCCCGCCGGCTGACGAAAGAGCTTTCGTGAGCGGGCGGCGTCGTGCCTCCTAGCTTCCCAACGGCGGGCGCGAGGAGGGATAGGAACGGCGAAGGCGCGATATCGTTGCCCTCCACTTCACGCTTGGCGTAAGTGACAACTGTGAGCTTGGTTGAGCGGGTTACGGCCGAGAGGAACAGGCTTTCTTCAAATGCAAAGTGCTCCTCCGGGCTGCGCAGCCTGACGCCAGCGAGTTCGGGCGAGGTGCGCAGAGCGTCTTCATCGCTGCTGAGATCCTCCCGCCCCTGTGGCCAGTGGTCTCGGTCGGCTTGCGGGACGAAGCACACATGCTTCTGCCACTGCCGCGCCGCCAGTGCATCCACCAGATAAACTCCCCCGGCGCCGAGTTCGCGGCTGGAACCTCCGGCGTACAGGCAGATCTCCGCCAGCAGTGCTGGAAGCTCGTCGCCATCCATCTCTTCGCCTACGAGCGAGGCGGTCGCTTCCATAATGCTCTCCAGCGCGGCTTGCTCCCGCGCAAGCTCTATTGGGTTCCGCACGGCATCGCCCAAGTGCGGCTCCAGTGCGGTAATGAACTCGCGCCCCAATGCAGCCAGCAGATTGCGCATCCATTCGGTGTTGCCCTTGTCCGTGCCCTTGATGCTCACCAACCGGTCCAGCAGAGCTGCAAATACCTCGGCTTCGTTGTCCCGTGCGAACGTCTTCATTCCTTCGGCGTCAAGGAACAGCCCCATCCGGCGCAGGAAAGTGAACAGCGCGTGGCTCGGCCTCAGTAGGGCGGGGCAGCTGGTGTGAACCAGCCGTTGCAGGGATTCGTGGCCGGGGTTTGCTGCGAATGTAAAGCACGATGAAAGGAAGCGTGCGGCCCTGGCCGATTCAGAGGAGTCGGTCAAGTCTATCAGGGGCAGGCCCGCTTCGCGAAAGTGGTGGCGTAGCGCCGCCACGAAACGCGCATCCGTCTTACGTAGGATGACCAGGAACTCGTCTAGCGGTACGCCTTCTTTCCGGTGCAGCGCCAGCACCCGCTCAGCGATGAACTGCGCCTCCTTGATATATGTGGGCAGCGGACGAAGCTCAATGCCTTCGGCCTGGACGGCCACCACTGCTGCAACGCCTGTGAACGTCTCAGCAGCCTTGACCTCGGCAACTGCGCCAAGCAGCTTGACTGCGCTGTTAGCGGGTTTTTCCAGCAGTATTTCCTCCAGGCCAAACCGGCGTAACGCCGAGGCGAACGCCATGGCCTGTGCGCTTCCCGGCAAGTCGGGCGCAGTCATGAAGAATGAGCGGGCATTGGGGGCGATGGCCGCCAGCGCCGTTTCGTGCAGCGGATGCAGGTCGTAGTAGCCATCCACCAGGATTAGCCCGGGAAGCAGCTCCCTGCACCGCCCCTCCTGCAAGGCTAGGACAGCCAGCTCCTGCGCCAGTAGGCCATCGTAGCGCTGCGATGCCTTCATCGCCCATAGGTGGCGCACTGCCGCCTTGAGCGCGATTGCGCCGCGGGCAGGCAGCCTGGGCATTTCGTTCCCGGGCAGGAGCTTCAGGAAGAGCCCGGCGTTCCTGAGCGCCTCTACCATATGCTTCACCTGGCGCGCGGCTGAAAGGGTGAGCGGAATGTCTGCTTCCTTTGCAGAGTTCAGTCCGTGGATGATCCGGCGGAAGGCCAGCAGTTCCTCCAGGCTGGTCATTCGCCGCCCATCTAGTAATCCGGCTTCATCAGCTATCCCGCGCAGAAACTCCGCTAGCGTGAGCACTTCGGACTCGCGCAAAGCGCGCAAGGCGCCGCGCTGCATAATTACGGTGCGCAGGTAGTCGCGGTGTGACGCATCGGGCACAATCACCACGCGCCTTTCGCCCGGCCGTTCTTTAAGCGAATGCAGAAACCGCTCGATGAGCTTGGAGGTCTTACCTGAATGCGGTAGGCCGGTTACGATTGCTTTCCCCGAAGCGGCGTTCATTTCGTGGTGCTATAATCTTAGCATCTGCAGGTGTCCC
>Ga0307426_1001214_pt1 | contig 17212 bp, 13 predicted proteins | sample SalMarWE160340MG_FD_202165 | JGI IMG/M metagenome (GOLD analysis project Ga0307426, IMG submission 202165) | Salt marsh sediment microbial communities from the Plum Island Ecosystem LTER, Massachusetts, United States - WE1603-40 | ecosystem: Environmental > Aquatic > Marine > Intertidal zone >... | reverse complement strand
AAAACCGCAGGAGAGATTTTTTTTCAACCGGGCTGTCTGTCAGCCCAACAGCCGCCGTTGGCGGAAAACTTAGAAGAAATGAAGGAGGGAAAGACTATGAGTTTGGAATGGATGCCTAGAGATAATGGAAAGAAGGATCACCTGCTGCATACCGATGTTCACTGGGGGACCGAACCGCCGTGCGTTGTGTACGAGAAAAAGCCCCTGACGGACCCGAAAGGCAACGTGGTGGAAGGCCTTTATGTGGCCTGGATTCGCCTCAACAACCCGAAGCAGTATAATTCCTATACTACAGAAATGGTCAAAGGTGTCATCGCAGGCTTTGATGATGCATCCCTTGACAGAAGCGTTATCGCAACAGTCTTCACCGGAACAGGACCGTTCTCCTTTTGTACCGGTGGAAATACGAAAGAATACAGCGAGTATTACAGCCTCAGATCTGACGAGTACGGCCAGTACATGGAGCTTTTCAACGGTATGGTGGATGCCATCCTGCGGTGCAAAAAGCCCACGATCTGCCGGGTCAACGGCATGAGAGTCGCCGGGGGCCAGGAAATCGGCATGGCCTGCGATCTTGCCATTGCATCTGACCTTGCCATCTTCGGCCAGGCCGGCCCGCGACATGGTTCCGCGCCCGTTGGAGGATCTTCAGACTTCCTGCCCTGGTACCTCAGCATAGAGGATGCCATGTGGAACTGCATCTCCTGCGAGATGTGGTCTGCTTACAAGATGAAGGCGAAGAACCTTATCAGCAAAGTGGTGCCGGTCCTGAAGGTGGATGGCAAATGGGTACGCAACCCCATGATCGAGACGGACAAGTGGGTCGAGGACGGCGAGATCGTCTATGGCGAGTATAAGAAAGGCGATGCGTTCAAAGAAGCCCGCGCTTTGGTTAAAGAACATCAACCGAACGCCGATTTCGAATTGCTGGACAAAGAGGTAGATAAAATTCTCTGGACCTTTGCTAACCTCTTTCCCGGATGTCTTATAGAATCCATTGATTCCATACGGCAGAAAAAGAAATTCTTCTGGGATACGAGCAAGAATTTTCATCGTCACTGGCTGGCCGCCAACATGGGTGGTGAGGCATTCCTGGGCTTCGGCGCCTTCAATACCAAGAAAATCACCGGCAAAGATACCGTTGATTTTCTGAAGTTCCGCCAGAATATCGCCGAAGGCAAGACCTGGGATATGGATATGTTTTCAGAAGTAATGGGCAAACCCCAGGAATAACCGTTCAGACACATTGTTATGCTGTTATGGCAGGCCGGCTCTTTCCAGTTCTCGGCCTGCCGTTTTTCTTGAGACTCTTTACTCTCCCTAAAAGGAAAGGAGCAATAAACGTGGGCTATGAACACCTAGAAACCAGCTTCGAGGAAGGACTCGGAACTATTACCCTCAACAGGCCGCCCGTGAATATCCTCAACATCGCCATGATGGAAGAAATCAATCATTGCCTGGAATCCTGGCAAGGTCAGAAGGACCTCAAGGTCGTCCTTTTCAACGCCAAGGGCAAATGTTTTTCCGCGGGTGTTGATGTGGGTGAACACATGGGGGATCTGGCCCCCAAGATGATAGGAACCTTTCATAAGATGTTCCGTTTGATGGACAGCCTCGGCGTCATGACCGTCGCTTCTGTTTTTTCCTCCTGCCTCGGCGGGGGATGTGAGCTCGCCGTTTTCTGTGACCTGGCGATCGCCGCGGAGAACAGCAAGATCGGACAGCCCGAAATCCAGGTCGGCGTTTTTCCTCCCATTGCCGCGTATATCATGCCCCGGATCATGGGCCGAAAAGATGCCCTGGAGCTCATCCTTTCCGGCAGAATCATCTCGGCGGCGGAAGCAAAACAGATGGGACTCATAAACAAGGTCGTTCAGGACCAGGAACTGGAAGCAGAGACGACTCTTTTTCTAAAGCCATACCTGAAGCTGAGCGCCGAGGTCCTCCGAAAGACGAAAAAAGCTATAACCGCGGGGTTGCGAGATGATCTTGAACCCGCCCTCAGTGCCATCGAGGAAATCTATCTCAACGAGCTCATGAAAACAGCGGACGCCCAGGAAGGATTGAGAGCATTTCTGGAAAAGAGAAAACCAGCCTGGAAAAATGAATAATAGGCAACCCGGATCCACCCTCCCGCGCGGATCTCCCCTGCCCCTCCACTGAGAGGTTGGATTCCCACACCAGGGGAAGGAGCCTGTTCATTATAAAGCTGGGCTTTTTTCACTATAAGCGGCAGGGTGGATCTTCAAGTTCTTTCCCAGCGAAAATACTCCGCCTTGCAATTATATTTTGCGATGAAAGGATCCCTGTCTCTTCGATTGCTCGGGCCGATCCGTCCACCTTTTATATTCGTATCGTAGTCGTTACTTCTGAGCGAGGATGAAAACGGTAAGTTTGATAATACTATGCTTCACTTTTCGGCACTGCTCAGGTTCAAGGATTTGTTGATAACGCCCAGCATGAGAGGCGCGAGGTCACGAGCGCCCTAATCCATGCTGTTGTTCGCCTTTCAAAGGTCAAGTTGAACCCCAACTTCAATAACCTGATCCAAAGGAATACCGAAAGAAGAAATGACGTCCATTGAATTTCTGGAAAGAAAGATAAACAGATTTGAACGCCATCGGCTCATTTTGGGATTATCGCTAATCCCAATTTTTTCACGGCCGAGAAAGAAGCTGGCGTCTTTCATTTCCAGATTCAACCCCTTGTCGCGGGATAAAGCAAAAATGGTGTCGATTTTCGGCTCTTCCATAAAGCCGTAGTGCGCGATGATGCGATGGACCCCGGCTCCCAGTTTTTCGATCTCGATCTTCTCAAAATTCGGGACTCGCGGTATTTCCTCGGTGCGAATATTTAAAAAAACCAAATTAGATTGCAGGATCTTGTTGTGCTTCACATTATGCATCAGGGCCGCAGGAACAATATCATGACTCCGGGTCAGGAAAACAGCCAAACCCTTGATCCGCTGCGGGGGGTCGTTTTCGAGCATTTCTTGAAACTTTTCAAGCTTTGGCGTCAGGCTCTTCATCTTGCTGCGGAGAATTTCGCTGCCGTCCTTCCAAGTTAACATCACAACAAAAATCATTGCCCCAATGGCCAGCGGGAACCAGGCCCCGTGAAAAATTTTGCTGATATTTGCGCCGAAAAAGGGGATGTCCACCAGATAGAAAATACCGGTCAGCAGTAAGGCTGCCATTGCATTCCACCCCCATTTTTTCCGCATCACCACGAAGAAGAGTGTCGTGGTGATCAACATGGTCGCAGTAACAGCCACACCGTAAGCAGCCGCTATTTTGCTTGAAGACTGAAAGCCGGCAACCAGGGCGATAGCGCATATCATGAGCACCCAGTTTACCGGAGCGATGTAGATCTGGCCGATATGACTAGCCGAGGTGTGCGTGACCCTGAGACGCGGAAGATATCCGAGCTTGATTGCCTGTTGGGTCAGAGAAAACGCCCCGCTAATTACTGCCTGAGATGCAATAATTGTGGCCACTGTGGCTAAAATAACCATGGGAACCATGGCCCAGCCAGGGACAAGAGCGTAAAAGGGATGATGCGACATCTCCGGTCTGGCTAAAAGGACCGCGCCCTGGCCAAAATAGTTCAGGATCAGCGCCGGGAACACCAGCCCGATCCATGCCAGACGAATGGGGGTTTTGCCAAAGTGCCCCATGTCGGCATAAAGGGCTTCGGCCCCGGTCACAACCAGAAATACGGCGCCCAAGACAACAAAACCACCCAACTTGTTGTGGATGAGAAACCTGATGCCGTGCCACGGAAAAACAGCCACCAGTATTTCGGGATTAAGCACTATCTGGGTTGTTCCAAGAGCGGCAAGGATTAAAAACCATGCCAAGATGACAGGGCCAAAAAGGCTTCCCACCTTCGCCGTCCCCCGCCGTTGCAGAAAAAACAACCCTCCGAGGATTACAATGGTAACGGGAATCACATACGGTTTAAACACCGGGGTAATGATTCGAATACCTTCAACGGCGCTGAGAACCGATATGGCGGGGGTTATCATGCCGTCCCCATACAACAGGCAAGCGCCAAACAGGCCAAGCAGCGCCAGGCCGAACCGGCGCCCTGTTTTTTTAGGATTTACAGGCTTCAGCAGCGCCGTCAAAGCAATAACCCCACCTTCACCATGGTTATCGGCCCTGAGGACAAAAGTCAGATACTTTACGGTCACGATCATAATAAGCGCCCAAAAAATCAAAGAAAGAACGCCCCAAACATTTTCATGGGTTACGGCCATCCCGTACTCTCCATGAAAGCATTCACGGATGGCATAAAGCGGACTCGTCCCGATGTCTCCGTAAACAACCCCCAAGGCCGCAAGGGTCAACGGTGACAGCCTGGCGCCAATTGCTTTTTTGGAATTTTCATCCCCGATAGATTGCCCCAAGGCGGTTTTCAGGCTTTCAAAAAATCTACTCATTATGTTTCCTGCATTGATTTTGGTATTTTCGCTATTTTCATCTGAAGGCGAACGCTGAAGCTCACTGGCGGTGATTCCGCTACGCTCCATCACCGCCAGTGAAGCGCCTTGTTGTCACTTTCCGAATTTCTCTTCGATCCATTCACGCAACGACGCGCCACACGCGGCCACGAGTTCTTGCCAGAATATGACACTGCAATTCACTCGACTCTGAACATCCCGGAGACAAGACACAGTGTCCATGTACCTCTTGACAAGATCGGGTCGCCTTTCATCGCAAAGAAGGATGTGTTTTTTGTTGTGCTGAACGGATGCTAAGACATTTTACAATCTTTTTGTAAGCGCTTCTTGAGGGCTATGATTCTTGCATAATCCTTTTGTCCTGCAAAAGTCAAGTATACCAAAATCTATGTTATCAATTGCATAAAAAATTGGCTATGTTCCGGGTCGGGTCAGATTTGAGGATTGGATAACGGCAAAATTACCAGCGGGGTAATCACTTGGGCTTTCTCTTCTTTTCTGAAACAAAAGGCCCCTTCTTGTAAAAAGGACTTGGAATTTCCTGATAGAGTCTTATATTGTTCTGACGAAGGGATGCTTCATCCCTTTTTACGGTATGAAAACGAGGAAACAATATGACGCAAAGAGATTTTTACGAAATACTCAACGTTCAGAAGGAAGCGGGACGGGATGACATCAGGGAGGCCTACCGAAAGCTGGCCCTGCAATACCACCCTGACCGGAATCGCGATGATCCCGCTGCCACCACTAGGATGAAGGAAATAAACGAGGCATACGCTGTTCTCTCCGACCCTGAAAAGCGGAAGCAATATGATGGCCTCTGCAACACCTATGGTTCTTCGGCTTACGATCATTTCAGAAACGCCTATTCTGAACAGGACATATTCAGGGGATCCGACATCCAGGAAATCCTCGACCAGCTCAGCAGGGCCTTCGGGTTCAGGGGGTTCGATGACATTTTCCGCGAGACGTATGGGTCCGGGTACCGCTCCTTTGAATTTCAAAGGCCTGGATCTTTTGGACGGATCTTCGTCTCAGCATCAGGAAAGGAGCCGGGGCACCGAAAACGTTCAGCACTTCACGGCCTTCTGGGCAGGGCTGTCAAATACGGCCTCAAGAAAAAATGGGGCATAGAAATCCCTGAAAGGGGAAGAGATCTCCATGACATCATCACAATATCGCCGGGACTTGCACAGCGGGGCGGAAGGCTCAGGTACGTCAACAGGAGTGAAAACAAAGAACTGCTCGTCAGCGTTCCACCCGGGATAAGGCCAGGCCAGCGTATCCGCCTTAAAGGCCTCGGGGCTGAAGGAACGGGTGGTGGAGTACCGGGTGACCTTTTTCTGCGGGTTCGAGTGCGATCAGCGTTTTTCCAGAAGTTGAGGGATTTCCTGGACCAGTTGCTGGTTAATCTGTCAATCAAGACCCATTGAGCCAGATTCAAAACGTCCAATTTTGATTCTGGCTCCCTCAAGCCTTCAGTCTATCCATCTACTGCCAAAACGTCTATGCTTTCTTTCGCTTGCTGCGGCGGGAAATAGAGGGTAAAGCTAGTACCCCCCGATGCAAGGCAATCATCCCTGCTTGCGCAAAACCTGCAGTCGCTGATCTTTCCGGGGCAGTGATCTTCTACACCGGGGATGAATCTACAGCGTGACGATTCCATGTTTATGGTAAAATCGAATCGTTCGGAGAAGATCTTCATGCGCAGGAGGTCAGCGCCGTTGCCTCCCGCGTTAAATTCAAACGGTTTCCCGGTCCGGTAGTCGGAGGTCTGCTGGGTCGAAAAAAAGCCTTCAAAAATACGACGCTGGGCCTCTTTTACAATCCCCACTCCATAGTCATGAACCACAATCAGGGCTCCTTTTCCTTTTTGTCGAACAAACAGTTCTACTTTTCCTTCATCAGGGGTGTTTTCTATAGCGTTCCTGATAAGGCCGTCAACAACCTTTTGCAATGTATCCGAAGGCATCAATACCGGAGGCGCTTTTTCAAACTCCTCCACTATGCTTACTTTGCGCCGGGAAAAGGAGGGGCGCAATGTCTCGAGGCGGTTTTTCACAAACTCGTGGAGATGGATTTCCTCTGCCTCTCTCTGATTTTCCCCGAATAATTCATCAATTCTCTTTCTGATGCGTTCGGTAAGCTTCCCGTTATGAGACTCCTCTTCCACCAGCACCGCCAGTTCGTCCTTGCATTCTTCCAACAACACGTTGAGGAGATCACGCGCCCGGTAATGCCGGTCCTGCATGATATCACTCACCTCGTATTGGATTTCTATAATCCGATCCAGGTTTCTTTTCATCCTTTCAATGTTCTGCTCCCACGTGTTTTGAGGCAGGCCTGTCAATGTCCGCTCCAGAATTTTCAAAGAACCCCCAAGGATTGAGACCGGGGTCTTCAGCTCGTGGGAAAGGTGATGAATGACTTTATCTTTTGCCCGGTTGAGACCCCTCACTTCTTCGTAGGCCCTCTTGAGCTCGTCGTTGACTCTTGCATTTTCCACCGACAAGGTCACGGTACCGGCTATGGTGCTCAGGAGTTCGATATCCGTTTGGTCGAACGATCCCTCCTTCTTGTTCAGCGCGCACAGGACACCGGTAATTCGGTCGCTGGCACGAAGGGGCACCAGGGCCAGGTTCCGCGTCTTGTAGCCTAGCTTTCTATCTCTTTCCCGGTGGAGCGCGGCATTCTTCGAAGTATCAGAAACAATGATCGGCTTTCCCGTCCGTATGACGTCCCCAGCAACCAGCTCATCCATCCTGAAACGAATCTCTTTCACCCGCTTCTGGGTGGCGCGATCATCATACGCCGCCCCAAACACAAAAGCTTCCTGTTTTTCTTCATCCAGCAAAATAGCTACAGACCCCTCGGTCTCAAGGTTTTGCTTGACTTCATTGTCAATATAATCGAGCAGTTCTTCCAGGTCGCGGTGTTCAGGGAGTGCAGTGCTGATCCGCAATATGGTCTCATTGATCTTTGCAATTCGTTTTTGTTCGGTAACATCCCTGAAAATCAGCAGGAGGCCAGCCTGTTCGTACTCTGATTCATGGTAGTATGCTATCCGCATTACCACATCAAGGACACGTCCCGCCCGGGTAATTCGCTTCGATTCCCGGCGTAGTTGTGTCTTCTCCTCTATGACTCTTCTGATATCTTCCTTTGCTTCCTGCATCAGCTCCCGGGGCACAAAGGGGATCTTTTTCCCTTCCATTTCCTCCGGGGTCCAGCCAAAAAGGTGTGTGAATCCAGAGTTGAGGTAGCGGACTTTCTGATCAAGACTGAGTACTACAAGGGGATAGGCGACAAAATCAAATACCGTATTGAGTCTTCTCCTGGTGCGAAGGAGGGCCTCTTCCACATTTTTTCGTTCGGCGAGTTGCCCTTCCAATTCGCGCACACGGCGTTCGAGTTCCTCGTAGGTAGGTTTTCTACTCACTGTTTTTCTCGCTTTCACAGGCTTACCAACGCTACGTCACCCCATGAGACCATGGTATCCCTAAGAATGGCCACACCACCCATAATGCCGGTAATATCGCGAGCGGCGGCAGCAGCCGCCTCAAGGTCCTTCCTGTCCAGGATAGTGTTCGCCAGGGCTGTTGCAGCGCTGTCGGCCAGAGTGGCCGATCCCGCAATGATGGTTACCGCGTGGGAAACGCCCAGGCTCAAGGAATGTCCGATTCTTCCTGAAGAGGTACATACCCCGAGCGGCATCTGATTCTCTGATATGCCCAGGCCGACGCGCTCGCTCAAGGGGGAGTCCCCGGCAAAGATAGATACCGTGAGAGGGCGATCCGCCTGCAGGTAGATGTCTCCCCCGTTTTCAACGATGACTTCTTTCGAATATTCCATGAGTCCCGTGCCAACGTATTCTGCAATTGCCCCTGCCACTGCCGCCATGGGACCCACCCCTACCCGCGCTGTAGTTTCAAGCATCTCCTTCACGACAGGGGGGGCATAAGGATCGGGGGGAAGGGGCTGGAGAGCTGTTTTGAAAAGGGGGTGGGTTCGTATGTAGCTTTCGATTTCATAGCGGCACTGAAAAACCAGATCCCGTGCCTGCTTTTCAAGGTCCTGACCGGCGCTTACCCACAGATCGGTTTCCTTAACACACACGCTGAATGCATGCAGCCCCTGCGTGCGAATCCTGCCGCGATAGGTACGCTTTTCATAACCACGTCCCATATAACATTACCACTCAGCATCACTCCCATTCAATGGTACTGGGGGGCTTTGAAGAGATATCATAGACGACCCTGTTTACCCCCTTGACACTGTTAATGATCCGGTTCGAAATTCTGGCCATGACTTCGTAGGGGATGCGTGACCAATCGGCGGTCATGGCATCCAGGCTGTCCACCACCCTCACCGCAACCACGTTCTCGTATGTCCGCTCATCGCCCATGACGCCCACGGTCCTGATGGGCAAGAGAACCGCGAAGGATTGCCAGACCTTCTCATAGAAGCCCGCTCGGCGGATTTCATCTTGAACAATAACATCGGCAGAGCGCAGTATTTCAAGCCTATCCGGGGTAATTTCTCCTAAGATTCTCACCGCAAGCCCGGGGCCTGGAAAGGGTTGCCGCATCACCAGCTCCCGCGGCAGTTCCAATTCGACACCTACCTGCCGCACTTCATCTTTGAACAGTTCTCGCAGGGGCTCTATCAATTCCAGTTTCATCGTTTCTGGAAGACCGCCCACGTTATGGTGACTTTTAATGGTCGCGGAAGGTCCTTTAAAGGAGACGCTTTCTATCACGTCAGGATAAAGGGTCCCTTGGGCGAGATATCTTGCTTCCCCGAGTTCCTTGGCCTTTTTCTCAAAAACAGCGATAAATTCATGACCGATGATCTTCCTTTTTTCCTCTGGGTCAACAACCCCTTTCAGCTTTTCCAGAAAGTATTCCGATGCATCCATCAGGTGAAAATCCATTCCGTAATGATCTTTGAAAAGATCGACAACCTCGTCGGCTTCCCCCCGCCGCAGGAGTCCGTTGTCCACGAATATGCATGAGAGTTGTTCTCCGATTGCCTTGTACAGCATCACCGCCGTTACCGAGGAATCAACTCCACCGGAAAGCCCACAGATAACCCGGTCATTTCCCACGGTCTCCCGGAGGCTCTTCACGGTTCGCCTGACAAACGATGACATGGTCCAGGACGGCTCGCATCCACAGACGCGAAACAGAAAATTCTTAACAATTTTTATTCCGCTCGGGGTATGAGCAACCTCGGGATGGAATTGCACGCCAAAGAGTCTTCTCCCCTTGTCTGCCATGGCGGCTATCGGGCTGTTCTTGCTGGAAGCCAGGACCTCAAAACCTTCCGGCATTTTCTCAATACGATCACCGTGACTCATCCACACGGTTTCATCCCCTTCGATTCCCACCCCGTGGAAGATATCCTGGTGATCAAGGATGCTGATCTGTGCATTGCCATATTCCCGGTCTAGCGCCTTTGCCACTATTCCGCGCAGCACATGGGTCAGAAACTGCATCCCGTAACAAATACCCAGCACCGGGGTACCCAGTTCCAGGATTTCTTTTTCTGCCAGGGGTGCATCCGGGTCAAAAATGCTCGCGGGCCCACCGGAGAGGATGATCCCCTTTGGGGCAAAGGCCTTGATCTTTTCCGTTCCCATGTGAAAGGGGTGAATTTCGCAGTAAACCTGGGCCTCACGCACTCTCCTCGCAATGAGCTGGGTGTACTGGGATCCAAAATCAAGGATCAATATTTTCTGCTTGTAAAGTTTGCTGGTCATGTATCCTCTTTCCCATAGGCCGCAGAGGCCGGATATTTATTCAACCCTATAATTGGGGGCTTCCTTGATAATGATGACATCATGGACATGGCTTTCCCTGAGCCCTGCTGGAGAAATCTGCATGAATTTCGCCTTGGTCTGGAGCGCACTAATGTCTTCGCATCCCAGGTACCCCATGCCGGCCCGCAGGCCTCCCACGAGCTGGTATACCGTATCAGCAAGCAGACCCCGGTATGGTACGCGGCCGACTATTCCTTCGGGAACCAGCTTTTTCTCAAGCTCCCTGTCTTCCTGAAAATACCGGTCCTTGCTCCCCTCTTTCATGGCCTCCAAGGAACCCATTCCACGATACACCTTGTAGGTCCTGCCCTGGAACAGGATCGTCTCACCGGGGCTCTCTTCAGTTCCGGCAAAAAGGCTCCCGATCATGACCGAGTCAGCCCCCCCTGCCAGGGCCTTTGTCACGTCCCCGGAATACTTGATCCCTCCGTCTGCAATAACCGGAACGTCCGCCTCCCCCGCCACAGCGGCACACTGCATGATGGCACTCATCTGCGGGACCCCTACCCCGGCTACCACGCGCGTTGTGCAGATGGAACCCGGGCCCACGCCGATTTTCACCGCGTCCACCCCGGCATCTATAAGTGACCGGGTGCCTTCAGCAGTGGCCACATTCCCCGCGATCAGTTCAAGGTCCGGGAATCTCTTCTTGACACTTTTGGCCGTTTCCAGCACTTTTTCCGAGTGTCCGTGGGCGGTATCGATCACGATGACATCCACATCCGCCGACATCAGGCCTTCTAGCCTTTCCATGGTATCCGGACCGATTCCCACCGCGGCACCTACCCGAAGTCTTCCCAGACCATCTTTACAGGAATCCGGATATTTCTTTATCTTCTCAATATCCTTGATGGTGATGAGGCCTTGCAGTTTGCCCTTATCGTCAACAACCAGTAATTTTTCAATGCGTCTTTGGTGCAGGATCGCCTTTGACTCCTCAAGGGTGATTCCTATCTTTGCCGTGGCCAGGTTTTCCTTGGTCATCACCGCTTCCACTTTCTGATCAAGGTTGGTCTCAAACCGCAGATCCCGATTTGTTATGATTCCCAGGAGATTGCCCGATTTCACCACCGGCACCCCGGAAATCCGATACTTTTTCATGATTTCAAGGACTTCATAAATCTTCTGTTCCGGCTCCACCGTAATAGGATCAACGATCATTCCACTTTCTGATTTCTTGACCTTTTCAACCTCAAGGGCCTGACGCTCAATGGGCATGTTCTTGTGGATAAAACCGATCCCTCCCTGCCGCGCCATGGTAATAGCCGTATCTGACTCGGTCACGGTGTCCATGGCTGCGCTCACAATGGGAATATTCAACGTAATATTTCGGGAAAGCCTGGTCTTTACCCTGACTTCACCCGGCAGTACCGATGAACGCGCCGGCATCAGCAACAGGTCATCGAATGTAAAGCCAAATTGAACGTCCTTATTATGTATATTCATTGTCCTCCACCTGTTTCCATATCAGCCCTTCAAGAAGATCTGAAAAGCAGACGGTCAGTTGATCCAAGGAAAAAAGATTCATTATTTCAGTGGCCAGGAGAACACCCGCCGGAAACACATGAGCTCTGCAGACATCCAACCCATACCTGTTCACCCTTTCTTCCCGTTTCAAGGTAATCATTTCCTCGAAGAGCGCCTGGATGGATTCTCTCGTAACCTGCAACCCGTTGACGCAATCCGGGTCCAGCTTCTTCATGGGAATCCCGTGCAGCAGTGCCCCGAGGGTTACAATGGTTCCGCCCGTCCCCACCATTGAAAATACCCTCGAAAAGGGTGTCCGGTCAAGTCCATTCATAAGGCTTCTTGTGACGAACTTGCGCAGGGAGCTGACAGCCTGCTCTCCCGGAGGATCTCTTTTCAGATAGTTTTCGGTGAGAACCGATGCCCCTATGGCTATGGACTTGACCCACCATTGATCGTTCTGCACAAGCACGAACTCGGTACTACCTCCCCCCAGGTCAACCACAAGATGGGGCTTGTTTCCCCTATCAGCCGCATGGTGAACAGCGTTAGCAGTGAGCCGTGCTTCTTCTTCACCGCTGACAACCTTGGCATCAATCCCTGTTTCCTCCCTCAAAACCCGGAGAAAATCATCCCTGTTTCGGGCCTGCCGGATAACTCCGGTGACAACAGCGATGGTTGTTTCCACCCCGTATTCATGAAGACGGCGCTCAAATTCATGCAATGTGTCCACAACACGAACTGCCGCGTCCATCGATAAAAATCCGCCGCCGCTCGTGTTCTGAAAAGCATCGCCCAGGTGGACATAGGTGCGGTATCTCGTAACAGGAACGATGCGTTGGGAAGCCTCATCCCATTCTGCTATCAGTAGCCTTGCCGTATGGGTCCCGAGGTCTATGGAAGCCAGTTTTCTGCTCATATTTCAACCCCGTCAGTGCCTATGGCGAGAGCAGAATCTGGCCCCCAATCATCAGCGGTCATCATTCCATCCGTATGCAACCATTTCGGCGCTATCCTTTCTTCCGTGGGATTGCCCAAAAAGGGCCGGTCTTTCCTATTTCCTGCAGGACTTCCATAAATTCCGGCCCATATTCACGAAAATGGGACATATAATCGGTATCCATTCGCCTGCGGAACAGGTTGCACGAAAACAGGCTGGCCAGATCAGAAAGGGGTAAGATCCCATCTGCTGTTGAAGGGTTGTATTGTGCCCAGTTTTCAAGGTGATCTTCCGACCGGAAGAATGTCATGGTACTTCAGGCATAGGCCACATCCTGGCCCCACTTTGCGAAAGGTACCGCCACATACCCGATCACCCCTTCGGGCTCGCCGACGAGGAGTCCCCCATCACGCATCTCAATGTGTATCGGCTCACCACAATCCAGGCACGGGGTATCAATGTGAACGACTTTCCCCGGGAAAAGCCAGCTGACCGCCAGCGATTCAAATGCTCACTGTGCACACCATTTTTGTTCCCCGTCAACGGTGACGCGGAACTGGGTTGGGAGGTTATTAAAGGGTGCAAACGAGGTTATGAAATCAGTATTTGGATAGAGCCACCCATGGATCTTTGCAGAAAAGAGCCTATGAAGTGCTTGCCTCCCCTCCTCCATGGACACGCCCAGTTCTTTCGCAATCTCCGTGTAATGGGGAGCCTGTCCTGTCTCCACCATCCGCTTCATAATAATATGAAATACTTTGTCCAGTTCGTTGAGTTCAGCCATCGTTCTCACCCCCGTGTTTTGTGTTAAAAGATTTCTGTAAAGGAATTCTATTCCATTCCTGTTTCCGGATCTCCAGTACGAGAAACTTGTTTCAACATCGCCTCAAGCATTCTTTCGGAAGACCGCAGCCATACACTCAACAGCCCGCCCGATCTCCCGGAATATCGGCACTCCCAGGTCACGGCATTGCAGTTGAAAAGTATGGGCTTCCTTTCTCTTTCCGAGGATCCAGGCAAAAATGGGTTTTCCGGCCTTCCTCGCGATCTCCGCCAGCGGGGAGATATCGGGGGTTCCGGCCAGACCTCCCACAAAAAGATGAAAAAAGACCGCATCCACGCTTGGGTCAGCGCAAACAGCCCTGAACGCCTTATCCCACACCCGCATGGCGCCATTGCGCTCCATGGCCGGCCACAGGTCCACCGGGTTTGAAACGGGCATCCATTCCGGGAAAACGTCCTTGAGCTTTTGTTTCGTGCCGTCCGAGAGATCCGCCAGCAGGAGCCCGTGCTGATCCAGAAAATCTGAGGAAACAATGCCGGCCGCCCCGCTATAGGTCAGCAACGCGATGCGTCCATTGCCAAGGAATGACGTTCCCGGGAATGCAGCAAGGGTCCGGCTCAAATCCATCAACTGGATAAAATCACCGGCTTCAACCACACCGGCCTGGGCCAGGGCGCCGCGGATGATTGACCTGTCTCCGGCCACGCTGGCCGTATGGCTCAAGGCGGCCTGGGCTCCTCTTTCACTCTTGCCGCCTTGCAGCACCACAATGGGCTTGGAGGATCGCCGGCAAAGGTCAAGAAATCGCTTGCCGTCGTTCATTGACTCCAAGTAAAGGCCCACTGTGCCGGTGTCAGGATCATTAATGAGGTATTGCAGCAGGTCAGATTCGTCCACATCAACCTTGTTGCCGATGGAACAGGCCTTGCTGATACCCATGGCCCCATGGCTCATGATATCAATCAGGAAACCGGCGGAAAGCATGCCACTCTGCACAATAAACGAGACTTTGCCGGGAACAAGTCCATCATCCCATATGGCAGGAGAGACAAAAGAAAAAACGTACCGCTTTACCGCATCAACCAGCCCCATGCAATTGGGTCCCCATATGCGCATTCCGCTTTTTCTTCCGATTCTCTGCAGCTCTTTCTCCAAGGCTTTGCCTTTTCCACCAACCTCTGCAAAACCTGCACACTGGACCATAACACCCGGCAGGCCACGTTCTGCGCATTCTGCTGTGACTTTCAGGGTCGGTTCGGCAGGGACAAATATGATGGCAAAATCTATTGGGTCGGGCACCTCCAGGATCGAGGGATAACACTTCAATCCATTGATTTCACCGTGCTCGGGATTTACCGGATAGATATTCCCTTGGAACCCGGCCATCAGGTTCTTGAGGATGAAATGTCCTCCTTTCAGAGGGTTCGCGGAAGCACCAATAAGCCCGATTCCCTTGGGCTCAAAAAAGAAATCAACGGCTTTTTCACGACCCATAGTCTTTTTTCCTATTGGGAGTATAAAACATGTCCATGAGCGACCGCAATTCCTGCGCCCGCAGGATCCAGGAGGAGAGGACATAGATACCGCCTCCCAAAAGAACCAGGGCCGCCAGCAGCAGACTATTGTGCAGGACGCCTGATTCCGGGCTGAAAACAAGCCACCATTTTTTTGCAGAAACCACTGCCAGGGCCATAATCACGGAAGCAAGTCCACTTCTAAAAACTGATACGAGTATCGGCCTGAAGGCCAGCACCTTGACACGCCGAAAGAGGAAGAAGGCAAGGAGAACGAATTGTACGCCGGATGCCAGAGAAAGGGCAAGGGCAAGCCCCGCATGCCGCAGGGGGCCCATCAATGCCAGGCTCAAGGCAACGTTCACAACCACGGCCACGATGGCCACCTTGACCGGTGTCTTTGTGTCCTGGAGGGCGTAAAAGGCGGAGACGAGGATCCTGATGCCGGAAAAGGCACAGAGGCCCAGGGTATAATAAAACAGGGCCTGGCCTGTCATGAGCGTGGCATACGCGCTAAAGGCCCCCCGCTGGAAGAGGATTGAGATAATCGGCTTCCCGAGAACAATAAGGCCAAGGGTCGCCGGGATGGTGACGAAGAAGACAAGCCGCAAGGCATGGGAAAGGGTCCGGTTGTATTCATCCAGATTTTCTTCCGCGGCGTGCCCGGAGAGGGACGGCAGGACCGCCGTACTGATGGCGATGGCGAAGATGCCTAAGGGGAATTGAACCACCCTGTCCGCGTAATAGAGCCAGGAGATGCTGCCTTCGGGCAGAAACGAGGCCAGCAGGGTTCCCATGAACTGGTTAAACTGGTAGACCGCCGATCCGAAAACGGCAGGAAGCATGAGTCGGCCGATGCGTCTCACCGCGGGATGTCCAGGCATCCACAATGGCAGCAGGCGCATGCCCGATTTCATGATCCAGGGGATCTGCAGTACCACCTGTAGAAATCCCCCGAACAAAACACCCATGGCCACGCCTACGATGGGCTCGGAAAGGTGAGGAGAAATGAGGAAAGCACCCCCGATGATACCCAGGTTGAGGAAAATCGGTGCGGCGGCAGGGGCTGCGAAGTGCCGGAGGGAATTGAGAATGCCCATGAAAAAGGCAACAAGGCCGATGAAAAAGATATACGGAAAGGTGATGCGGGTGAGCAGGACCGTGAGATCATATCTCATCCCGCTCCCACCGAAACCAAAGGCCTGAATTCTCACAATCCACGGCGAAAGAAGCAAACCCAGCACTGTAATGGCGGTCAGGGCCAATGAAAGGAGGGTCAAGACCACTCGGGCCATTTCAAAGGCGTCATCTTTTCCTTTTCGCGTCAGGTATTCTGTGAATACAGGGATGAATGCTATGGTAAGAGAGCCTTCTGCAAAAAGTCTCCGCAAGAGGTTCGGGATTCGAAAGGCAACAAAGAAGGCATCTGCGGTCAGCGCGGAGCCAAAGAGGGCGGCAATAACCATGTCACGTATGAGCCCCAGGACACGGCTCGCCAGGGTAAACAGGCTTACCACTCCGGCCGCCCGGCTTACCTTCTCCCCTTCAGATTTGGTATTTCTAGAATTCGGCACGAAAATCCTTGACAAAATCGGTGATATAGAACTATATTTTTTAATTCAGGAAGTGTCCATCCATAATAGATGGGCACTATTCATTCAATTTTCTTGGAGGTTTTAAATTGGCAAACCATAAATCTGCTCTCAAAAGGGCCCGGCAAAGTGAGATAAGAAGGCTCAGGAATAAGGGCTACAAGACAAGAGTGAAAAATATCGTCAAAGAAGTACAGAAAGCCGCTGACGCGAACGTACCCGAAGAAGCCCAGGCCGCCTTTATCAAGGCTGTATCAACTATCCAGAAAACAGCATCCAAGGGGGTCATTCACAAGAATACCGCCGCCCGCAAGGTTTCCCGCCTCGCACGCCGGATCAATCAGATTGAAGCTTCCTGACTGTTTTTCAACGGCACAACGATATCACGATATTCTCAAGCACTGTCCGCTCGGATGATCCTCTCTTGAGGAGCCCGTCCGAGCGATAGAGGAGATGCAAGGCATCTTCAATCTCCTCAAAATTCCACTTCCTTGACTGCTCTGCGATCTTATTGCCCAGAAATCCGGGAATCCCCACTTTTCTCGGCAGATCCTTGACCTGCCCTCCCCCTTCCAAAACCCTTTTCGTGTGCGAGATCAAGCGGATTTGCCTGTTCAGCATCCCCAAGA
>Ga0307426_1001213_pt1 | contig 17215 bp, 22 predicted proteins | sample SalMarWE160340MG_FD_202165 | JGI IMG/M metagenome (GOLD analysis project Ga0307426, IMG submission 202165) | Salt marsh sediment microbial communities from the Plum Island Ecosystem LTER, Massachusetts, United States - WE1603-40 | ecosystem: Environmental > Aquatic > Marine > Intertidal zone >... | reverse complement strand
ACTAGCGCTCCTGCGATTCCTACCTTAGTCTTCTCCCCGCCGCTCAGATAGTGGGGGACCTTGTCTTTCAGGTGTTCAATTTCGAGCTTCTTCAGTATATCGTTGACCAGCTCCTCGGTTTTCTCTTTCGGATAACCGTAATTCCTGGGTGAGAATGATACGTCGTCCCACACACGGGGGGCGATGATTTGAAGGTCCACGTTCTGTAGGAGCACGCCGACTTTCTCCCTTATCTTCTCGTAGTCTTTAGACGGGCTTACGCCAAGGACTTCTATTTCTCCTTCTCCCGGTTTGAGGAGCCCGAGGAGGAGCGACAGGAGAGTCGATTTACCGCTTCCGTTCGGGCCCAGCATCACTACGCGCTCGCCTTTCCCGACGGTAAAATCCTGCCCGTCAAAACGGAGCGTCGTGCCGTCCTGGTATTTGAAATGAAGATTCCTTACTCTGACTATCTCTTCCAAGGTTCCACCTTATGTTCTCAAGTGAGGCACTGTTATGACGGAAACGAAAAATATGAGCACCGAAAAGACGAGAACGAATATCGAAATATCCCGCATCCCTGTACCGAACCGTATTACTAGTCCCGCTGCAAATATAAGCAGCCCGATCAGGGCGATGCAAATATCGTTGATTCCGGGTTTTCCTTTCCTCTCCGCAGCTGATATCTTTCCTCCGTACCCCCTCACGGTCATCACTCCGTAAAATTTTTCCGACAGGTCAAGACCTCTGATAAGTAGCAGACCTATCCCCGTTGAGAAATTCACGACATTGCTCACGTACCTTCTCCTCGTTAAACCGCCTCTGACCCTGAGCGCCTTGACGAGGTTGTTCATAAGCTCCAGAAGTATGAATATAGACCTGTATGTCATTACCAGCGCTTCGGCGATTATCTTCGGCAGAACGGGTCTTATGGATACAAAGATGTCGGGATAGGGTGTTGTAACTATGAGTATTACCATTGTAAGTGCCGCCGTTAGTGCTTTCATTATGATTACCCCTGCCCTTACCCAACTGCCGTTCCAGCTCGCTACGGCGAATATAAGCGCGAATATGGCGGGATAGGCCGCAATCGACAGTATCCTCATAATCGGAAGCCTGCTCCATATCACAAGCGCGGCGAGAGAGATGTAGATGCCCAGCAATAGGTATAAGTCGCTCGTAAGTACGACCGATGCGATAGAAAGCACTGCGAAAGCGATCTTTGGCAGCGTGCTCGCTCTGTGCAGAAAGCTCATTCCGTGATTGGCGTAGTAATCTATTATCGCGACGTCCATGGTTTAATCTCTACGTAGCCTCCGGTAATATGAGGTCGGGCCTGATACGTGCTATGTACCCTACGGCGAGGCCCGTGACCGCCGCCTCGAGCACCCATCCCAGAGGGGCGAGAATGAATACCGTTTTGGCGAACCTGCCAAAATTCAGCTTCTTTTCCGTGATCGAAGTTTCGACGGATTCACTTTCCGTGTTTACCGTTTCATTGCTTACTTTAATAGATTTTGGTGGCTCGGCGTGTGATATGTAAACGATTCCGAGCATAATGCAGGTGCTTAAAAACAGGCTGACGATTACGGCAAGCGCCGAGATCCATCCGGGTGAATCTTTGCTGATGAGTGCTCTGAACATTAAAAATATATAGAATCCCAACACAGCTTCCGCGCCTACGACCAGGGTATTAAGCCCGACGACCGTTATACCGCCGTGTCCAAACATCGCTATTATGAGGTTCACAATGAATACTGCTATGAATGCGAGCGACGGGCCGAGCAGGATTCCCGCTATTATGCTCAGGTTAACGTGGTACGCAATCGGGACTATCTCGAGCGTCATGCCAACGATCATGAGAGCGGAGACGATGCCGATGAGCGGAATTTTTCGCCTGACATCGACACGTTTTACTCTACTTATGCAAAAGTACAAAATGAGCGCAGTGGCCATCCAGCCTGCAATCACAATCCACAGGGGCAGCACCCCGTCCGGTATATGCATGTGAGACATTAATTATTTCCTCTCTGCACTACGCCTGGCATTCCTTACACTTCCCGAAAAGCTGAAGGAAATGGTTCTGTATCAGGACGCCGGTATCGTTCGACAACTTTTCGGAAAGCCTGTCGAGCGGGCACTCCGCGAAATCGATGACTATGTTGCACTCGGTACAGACTATCGGATGCCTGTGTCCCTCGGGCGCGACCGCGTAGCTGTGGCAGCCGTCCTCGAGATGTACCTTGACTATGAGATTCAGGTCAGCGAGTGTTTCGAGCGCCCTGTAAACTGTGGCGAGACCCGTTCCGGGCAGAAGCTCCTTCACGTTCTTATGAATCGTATTGATCGACAGATGAGCCGCACTGTCCTGAAGGACTTTAAGCACTGCGAGCCTCTGAGGCGTGCACTTCAGCCTCCTTTCGTGAAAGACACGTTTCAAGTCATTGGATATTTCCGATATAGTAGATTTTTGTTTCATTACCACATTTGCCGGACTCTAATTGAGAAATTTTCTCAATTATACGGCGTTATGTATTGACTGTCAATGTCGACCGGTTGAATTAAAGAGGGAGGATTCGCGACTATTTGTGCGATAAACTCTGAATGAAAAATTGCATGTCGGTGAAAGTTGTATAATTTGTAGTATAATATCCGTAACCAGCTTGAGAAAACACTTAGTCAACATTTCAACCACTCCGCATTACAACCTTGATACTTGATTGGGTCGAGTTACTTAAGATGAGAACTATATAACAGGAGCATATTATTTTATGAAGTCATTTGAAAATTTAAGCTTGTCGAAAGGGACGTTGAGCGTCCTGAAGCAAAAGGGGTATGAAGTGCCAACGGAGATACAATGGCTGACGATACCCGCAGTTATGGGTGGGGAGAGCGATATTGTGGCCCAGGCTCAGACGGGTACGGGCAAAACAGCGTCGTTCGGCATTCCCTTGATAGAGCGTCTTGATGAGAATTCGAACTCTGTTCAAGCGCTCGTACTGACGCCCACTAGGGAACTGGCAATACAGGTAGCGGAGGAAATTAACTCTTTAAAAGGGGATAAGGAGTTGAGCATAATTCCAATCTACGGCGGGCAGTCCATGAATTTGCAGTTAAGGAGTCTGAGAAAAGGCATTGACATCGTAGTCGGCACGCCGGGAAGGATAATCGATCATCTAAAAAGCGGCGCGCTCAGGGTTGACGGCATTTCATATCTCATACTGGACGAGGCGGATGAGATGTTGAATATGGGATTTATCGACGACGTGAGGAAGATCATGGAATATACGGGTGAGGATAAGAGGACCATGTTATTTTCGGCCACCATGCCGCCTGAAATAATTCATATCGCAAAAAACTATATGCGTGAATACGAAACGCACAAGGTTCAAAATGAGCAGCTGACAGTAAGCCAGACCGATCAGATTTATTTCGAGGTCGCCGCGTCTGATAAGTTCGAAGCTCTCTGCAGAATTATCGACATCGAGGAGGATTTTTACGGCCTTATATTCTGCAGGACGAAATTAGAAGCCGATAAGGTTGCCGGCCGTTTAAAAAAGCGCGGATACGACGCAGACGCGCTGCACGGCGATTTATCTCAAGCCCAGAGAGAGCGGATACTGAATAAATTCAAGACCCGTTCGCTCAATATAGTGGTAGCAACCGACGTGGCTGCAAGGGGAATCGACGTTCACAAGCTGACTCACGTCATTAATTACGCACTCCCTCAGGACTCCAAGTCCTATGTCCACAGGATCGGGCGCACAGGGCGCGCCGGCAGGGAGGGGAATGCCATTACTTTCATCACGCCTGAGGAGTATAGAAAGCTTCAATACATCGTGAAGGAAACCAAAACGGAGATACGCAAAGCGGTTCTTCCGAAGGTTGAGGATGTAATACAAACAAGAAAGAAGAAGCTCAAAGAAGAGTTGGAAGGTATAATAGCCGCGCATCCCGGAAGTGAATACCTCAATATGTCGAAGGACCTTCTTCAGGATAAGAATCCCGAGCATGTCGTAGCGGCTCTTCTGCAGCATACTTTTAAAGAGGATCTCAATCCGAGCAATCTTACCGAGATAGGGGACAAAGCCGTGGATCTAAAGGGTAAGACCCGTCTGTTCGTGACGCGGGGTAAGCGCGATAATTTCACGCGCAAGGAGCTGGTCAATTTTATAAAGAAGAAATGCCACATTAAGAATGAGGAGATAAGGGACGTTCAGATAATGGAAAAGTTCTCTTTCGTTACACTTCCGTTTCACGAAGCAGAGGTGCTGCTGTCCTACTTCAAAAGAAGGAAAAAAGGGTCGGAGCCTTTTGTTACAAAGGCCAAAAAGACTCGACAATATGCCTGACTTTCATGGATGCCCGCTTGGTTTTGCGGACATCGGAACCGTCGACTGGGTGGACTAATCTACGTTCTTGACCATGAGAAGGGCATAACCTGTGTGGCGGATAAGTTCGTGCGGGACGATAGGCTCGCGGGCTATCTCCCGGAAGCCGTGGCGTTCATAAAGCTTTTTCGCTCCTTCGTTCCCCTCGAATACTATAAGACTCAGCTGAGGCAGGTTAAGCTCCTTGGCCTTATTCTCCGCGATCTCCAGGAATTTCGTTCCTATGCCCATACCCCTGTACTCGGAGAATACGGCCATGCCGCAAATGTAATAGCTGTTGTACTGCTCTAGTTTGCCGTAAGGGGCAAGCACGGGGTCGGTCTCCGAGTCTTCGCTATGATTGTCGGGCTCCGCCATGGGAAAAGCGACGAACATTCCGGCGATCTGCCCGTCTATTTCCGCAACGACGCAGTTTTTGTAGCTGAAGACGGAGTCTTCGCTTTCATACCTCCTCCGTCCCACGTCCAGAATATCCTCGCCCGGCTCTGCCAGCCCCGTCCATATATAATCTGCGACGCCGTCTGAAGACATACTGAAGAGCTTCGCGATAGTCCTGCAGTCTTCTTTTCTCGCGGGCCGGAAGAGTATATTGTCGGACAATTTCCCTGCCATCATTTCTTTGCGGATAGCTTTCGTACGGCCTTATGCCTGAAACAGTCGACGGTGTGATCGTTTACCATTCCCGCCGCCTGCATGTAGGCGTAGCATATCGTTGAGCCTACGAAATTGAATCCCCTCTTTTTCATGTCTTTACTCATTGCGTCCGACTCGGGCGTTCTGGCTGGAAGCTCGCTAAGGGATTTCCAATCGTTGTGTACGGTCTTGTGATCGACGAACTGCCAGATGTAGCTGTCGAAGGTGCCGAATTCTTCCACTACGGCAAGAAATGCCTTAGCGTTCCGGACGGCGGATTGCACCTTGAGCCTGTTTCTTATAATTCCGGGATCTTGGAGCAGCTTCTCTATCTTTCTGTCGTTGTACCGGGCGACCTTCCGCGGGTCGAAGTCGTCGAACGCCTTACGGTAATTCTCACGCTTGTGGAGCACGGTTTTCCAGCTAAGCCCCGCCTGGGCTCCGTCAAGGGCTATCATCTCGAAATGCTTGGTGTCATCATGGACGGGCACGCCCCACTCGTTATCGTGGTAGTCGATCATGAGTGGATCTGTAAGAGTCCAGCCGCATCTGTTATTCATTTTGAGTTCTTCTGAAATTATTTCTCGTCACGGTGCACCGTCTGAGGCGAAAATGCAGGCAGGCATACGGCTATGTATTTTGCTCCGCCCGCTGTCGGTGTGCTGTAACGCACCCACTCGCCCGGATTCGTGACGACCGCCTGCCCGGCGCCGACCTCAAGCGAGCCGCCCTCGTGCTCGACTACGAGCGTGCCTTCCAGGACGACTGTGATTTCCCGGAATTCGGGGCGCTGTCCCGGCTCCAGCCATCCCTCGGGAGAGGTCATGCGGGCGATACTAACATCCGAATGGCCGGAATTTACCCTGCCGGCGAATTCCTCTATCTTTTTCGGCTTGTTTCCGGCCGCCTCAATTATAGTCGGTTTTTCGATCAGTATTGGCATCAGCTCTGCTCCTCTGAAGCTTTGTCTTCCTCCAGGTCCTGGAGTATGTTTCCCTTTACCGGAGGAGATAAAAAAGTACGTTTTATAAGCGATAAAGTTAGAGCTTCCTTACGGTTCCATGGCATAAGCGAGATAAATCTTGCGAGAAAGCAGTAATTCGTAAGAACCCTCGACCATGTGCCGATCACTGGCAGCCAGTAGAGGAAGCGAAGTGGCTCCCTTAAAGCGATTAAGAGGAATGCCAGGTATGCGATTCGGACCTGTACCGGAAAAGCGGTTACGCTTCGTTCCCTTATCGCGAAATGTATGAGATGCACGGCCGTAAGGGCTATTGCCAGGTAGAAGCCAGGAGTCCACCCGGCGACTCCTGCCGTTAATGCAATAACGATAACGAGCCAATACCACCAGCCTGTCGTTCGATACATTAACATTATCCAATTCACCACCAATCCCGGAGCGGTCCTGCTCCAGCATTTACAATGTGAATATAAATAAGACCTATAACGAAGGCAAATAGCTGTTTGTCCCAAAGGAAAGATAATCGTTGTTTAGTTGCGATATGAAAATTATACTTGTAATGTCGGAAGGCATGTCATCCTTCCTCACATGTATTCCGGTTTACGGGAGGTCGTCAATATGAATATAAAAGCGTTCCTATTACCATTAATTTTGGTGTTCACAGCGGCTATCGGTGTGCGTACGACACATGCGAACGGCTCCCCTGTGTGGGTGACGGGTAAGGTCGTTTCGGTAGTGGAGAACCAGGACCTGGGGCTTATAAGTCTTGAGTTGCCGGACGGAGAGGTAACGAGTATCACGTCCCCACACGATCTCCTCGGAGGTGTTCAGATAGGCGATATCGTCACCATACAGGTGGTTGAAGGCCTTGCGCAGATTATCCAGGTCGCGGAAAGCATTACACCGTCGACACCTGCGCCCGAGAAGAAAGATAAGGGCGTTCAGTGGGTCCCGGGCGAGGTGGTGTCTATTGAGCGTGGGGCAACCGACAGCATGCTCAGCATAAAAATGTCAGGAGGAACCGTCTTCAACGTCGCCGTTTATAACGATAAAATCGAGGGAATAAACGTCGGCGATCAGGTAATAGCGAAGGTATATCAGGGCTGGGCGGAGTCCGTCACCAAGAAATAGGGTAGATTCTACAAACTCTTCCGCTGCATACGGTCATTGCTGGTATTTTCAATTTACGCCACAATAAATCTGGGTTTCATATAACTCCGCTTCTTAATTAGTTATCTGAGTCGACGTCTCGATACGATTGCGGCAAATAATAAATGAACTTATTATTAGAAAACCGATAGGTTAGTTATAACCGGTAGTAAGAATTAAATAAATTTACAGGAGGTATTGTCATGATCAGGAAGATCATCGGCTTTGCTTTTATTTTTGTGTTTTGCGCTGTTTTTGTTTCCGCTCAAGCTCAGGATGGCGACGACACCGGATGGATAACCGGTAAAGTTACGTCAATTGAAATGGGGCAGAACGACAGTCTTCTGAGCATCGAGCTGGCTGACGGTGTGATTTTTAATGTCGCCGCGGCGAACGATCTGCTTGGTGGTATCGAGGCGGGAGACGTCGTGACTGTGCAGATAACAAAGGGATGGGCGGATATGGTTGAAGTGGCGGAAGGCGAGGGAATGCCGAGCCCGGCGCCAGAGACAGAGAAGAAAGGTCCCCAGTGGGTTGTGGGTGAGGTGATAGCCATTCAGGAGGGCGATACCGACAGCCTCGTAAGCGTGAAGAGGCCGAACGGCAGTGTGTTCAATGTAGCGGTAGCGAACGACAAGATGACGGGCGTAAAGCTCGGAAGCTACGTAACAATTGAAATACAGAAAGGATGGGCGAAGTCCGTTAAGGAGAAAGAGTAAGAATACGGTTCTGTAGCTTCGAGTTATTGCTAAAACCGCATTGTGCTGAATTATTATAATCGTGACGATAGTGGTTCCGCGGTATGACCTTATGAGACTCAGTAAATCCCTGAATCCTTTTTGCACTTTTCTGTATCAAATCGGATAGACGCAAAGTGAAAGGAAATTGATTTTAGCACATCCTATACCATCCTCCTTGAGGAAAAGGAGTCCTTGGAAAGTATCAAGGGCTCCTTTTATTATTCTATCTCATCAAGAACTTCACGCGCTATAATGTTCCTCTGAATCTCCGAGGTTCCTTCGTAAATCTCCGTTATCTTCGCATCCCTGAAATATCTTTCGACCGGATAATCGACCGTATAGCCGTAGCCTCCGTGTATCTGAATCGCCTTAGTCGTGACCCACATAGCCGTCTCGGATGCGTAAAGCTTGGCCATGGCTGATTGCTTGGCATAGTCCTCTTTTCTGTCTTTCATCAGAGCGGCCTGCCATGTTAGCAGGCGGGAGGCTTCTATTCTGGTCGCCATGTCCGCCATCATGAACTGAAGCCCCTGAAAGCTCGATATGTTCTTACCGAACGCTTTACGCTCCTTGGAGTATCTGACTGATTCCTCCAGTGCGGCCTGCGCTATACCCAGGGCCTGTGCGGCGACGCCTATTCTTCCGCCGTTGAGCGTGTTCATGGCGACGTTGAAGCCCTTTCCTTCTTCCCATAAAATAGCATCCGCCGGGACCTTGCAGTCCGCGAAGAATATCTGAGCCGTGCTCGAGGCCTTTATTCCGAGCTTATGCTCCAGTTTTCCTACTTCAACCCCGGGCGTATCCATATCTATGATAAATGCCGAAATGCCGTGATGTTTTTTCGCCGGGTCCGTTGCCGCTATCAGTACCATGACGTCAGCTTCGTCGCCGTTCGTAATCCATGATTTCGTTCCGTTTATAACGAAATAGTCGCCTTTCTTGACGGCGTGCGTTCTCATGCTCGCGGGGTCGGAGCCGGCCTCTGGCTCGCTTAGCGCAAAGCAGCCGAGCTTCTTGCCGGTTGCAAGGTCCGGCAAACAAGATTTCTTCTGCTCATCCGTGCCGAACGTGAGAATCGGATCGCAGACAAGTGAATTGTTGACCGACATGATGATCCCCGTCGAAGCACACGCCCCGCATATCTCCTCAAGCGCTATCATGTACGACAGGCAGTCGAATCCGCTCCCTCCGTATTCCTCGGGCACCATCATGCCCATAAATCCAAGCTCTCCGAGCTCGCGTATCAAGTCCGCGGGAAACTTTCCCTCCGCGTCGTTTTTTGCCGCTTCGGGTTTTATTTTTTGAATTGACAAATCCTTTGCCGTTTTTTGTATCAACTCCTGCTCTTCCGTCAGGTTTATAATGGGCATTTTAAAGCCTCCCCAAATATTTAATATGCCGACCGAGCGCTTGCTCGGTTTAATTATAGGAAAACGCGAAATGTATGTCAACAAATTTTATTCTTATTGAATCGCTTTCAGTATGAGATCGGTTTGTATTTTGATATACCGTTTGAGGTTGAAATCCTTTTGTATCGCCCAGCGTCTGAAGGCCCACATCTGTCCCTGGACCATTATATCATGAGCGACTATCTTTGCAGTGCTTCTGTCTATCCTGAATACTTTCTCGCGGATACCCTGTAGAAGGATATTCTCGAAGATAGCGGTAAGGTCGTTCTCGGCCGATAGCACGTAATTGCGTTCGTTTCTGTTGAGGGATTTCGTTTCCTGATACAAGAGCAGCGAGTAGTCCTGAATTTCATCGATAATTGTGAAGTAATCCCTTATGGCGTTCTTCAGATTCTCCCTTACGTCTTTTTTGCTCTTTTGGGAGCTCTGTAATTTATCGTGCACGCTTTTGAATATATGGTCGCAGACTAAAAAGAGAATATCCTCTTTTGTGCGTATGTAATCGTAGAGGGCTCCCATGCTCATGCCGAACTCTTTGGCGATTTCGCGCACAGTGGTCTTGTGAAAACCTTTATTGACGAATAGCTCGACCGCGGCGTTGACGAGCTCCTGCCTGCGGACGTTTATGAGATCCTTGTCCTTTATATTGGAAGCAATCTGATTTTTCGAGTTTCCGGTAACGCCCTTGCTTTTCATGGCTCAATCGGCTGATGTTACTAATGAATTATAAGGAATCAATCGAGTAATAGAAAGAATAACCTGTTTTTCTCGGCATGAGTATTAGCGTATCCTTACCAAATTAAGACCGTCTGTTCCATCTTATGAAACCGGAAATGGTTTCTTTCCGTATATTTTATAGAATTAATCTACTCGCGAGGTGGTGCATATGAGGATAACCAAAACCGGATTAGTGCTGGCAATAATATTTATATTCCCGCTATTTTTTGCTGCTAAGGAAGGTATTGGGGCCACCAACCTGAAACTGAATCCCAATCTGGACTACACGAGCGATTCGAATGACGGTCCCCTGATTACGGGTGACGAGATGTCGTACGGTGCCGTCGGCAAGGGAAAGCCCGCTTACGTAATCTTCTACCACAGGGAATGTTATAACTCTAAGCGTCAGGCAAGGCGGACAGTCGAGTTATACAAAAAGTACGGCGGCAAGGTCGATTTCATCGTCGTCGACCTCGATTCCCCACTCTCAAAAGAACAGAAAGAGCTTCGCAGCCGTCATTACAGAAACTATATCCCCCACGTCACCATAATCGACGGCGAGGGCACGGTAGTTTACGACAAAAGCGGTGAAGTGAGCACGGAAAGGGTAGCTGGCATTCTGGACCCGCTGCTGTAGTTTACTTTGTCTTCACGGGCAGGTCGGGTGAGGTTACGTTGAATCCGCCTACCTTCCTGATATTCACGTTTAGCGTTCTCTTGTCCACGCTCTGACCCGCCATTTTCTGTACGTTCACGTCCATTATGCCGTTTGACGCGACTACCGGCTCCGTTATAAACAGCGGCTTGAGTAGAACTCCCCAGAGGCCTATTGCTATGAGCGTAAGCATTATCTTCGTGTAAGTATCGGTCTTCATGAAATACCTCCTCGCATTAATTTGATTCATTGTAATCATTTTAACCCAGAGTCGTGCCTCGATACATTTTTTTCCGTTCTAACTCGTATCTGTACCTGAGCTTGGGAAGGTCCTCGGTATGCCCGACCACAATAACGGTGTCTCCCTGCTCAAGCGGTGTATCTCCCGGGGGGTTCACAAAAAGCGTGTCGTCCGCATGACGTACCCCCACGATGAGAAATCCCCTGTTGCCGTGAAGCTCGATGTCCTCGACTTTTTTCCCTACAAGCGCGGATTTTTCGGGAATCCTGAGCTCGTCGAACTGCAGTCCGATATTCAGCAGTTCTTCCATCAAATCGGTTCTGCTGTCGCTTTTTTGAAGAAAAGCGTCGGCACCTGGTCTTATGATGAGATTCGCTATTCGTTCCGCGCCAATGGCTGCTGGCATCACTACTTTCGTAGCTCCGCTATGGCGGAGCTTCCTCTCGGATGAGGGGTCTTCCGCGCGGGCGATTATCTCCAGATGCCTGTTCAACTCTCTCGCGGTTAGAGCTATGAAGACGTTGGAGGAGTCCTAGGGGAGAACCGTGGCAAGCGTCTTGGCTTTCTTTACTCCGGCCCTTTCGAGCACTTCCTCCGACGAGGCGTCGCCTATGAGCGCCAGGTAACCGTTCGACTCAGCCTCTTCCACTTTGTCCCGGTCAGTGTCGATCACGACGAATTTGGATTTGGTTTCGTGGAGCTGCCGCGCCAGTATGCGCCCGATCCTCCCGAATCCGCAGATTATCGTATGATTGTCCAGCTTATCTATTCCTCTGCTCATTTTTCTGGCTCCCAGTGCTCTGTGTATTTCTCCCTCGGTGAGTATTTGTATGAATCCTCCGACAGCATATATCGCGGCAGCGTAACCGCCTACTATAACCATTATCGTAAACACGCGGAGGCTCGATGATTCAATAGGTTTGATTTCGCCGTAGCCGACGCCGAATATGGTTATGATAACCATGTAAATGGAGTCCATGATGCTCCATCCGTAAATTACGTAACCTATAATTCCTATAAGACAGGTCAGGATAAAGAATAAGATGCCGTATATGACTCGACTGAGAGGCTTGGACACGTTCGGTTTCCGATTGACGTTATTATTTTTGTTTGATTACAGCCATTTTTAAGCTTTACTGTCCGTAACGTTTTTATTCTACAAAGCTATCAGATCCTGATTCTATCGGCCGTGATGCGGTTGGCGCACGGCTTGCCCTTTTCAATATCCGTAATATTGGACAGGGTCGTCTCTGCGATGGACTGAAGCGCTTCCTGCGTGAAGAAAGCCTGATGCCCGGTGATGAGTACGTTCGGGAAGGTAAGAAGACGGGCGAATACGTCGTCCTGGATGACCTCGTTCGAGAGGTCCTCGAAGAACAGGTCTCCTTCTTCCTCATAAACGTCTATTGCCAGGGCGCCAATCCTGCCGGACTTGAGCGCGGATATCACGGCCTTTGTGTCAATCACCGCTCCCCTGCTCGTATTGACGAGCATGACGCCTGTTTTCATTTTTTTAATAGCCTCTGAATCTATGAAATGGTGGGTCTCCGGCGTGAGCGGGCGGTGAAGGCTAATGATGTCCGACTCTTCAAAAAGGCTTGCGGGTTCGGTATATATCACGCCTATGGATTCGCATTCGGGGTTGGGTTACGGATCGTGGGACAGAATTCTGCATCCGAATCCCGTGACTATTTTAGCGAACGCAAAGCCTATCTGTCCCGTTCCGATTATTCCCACAGTCTTGTTGTGGAGGTTAAAACCGAGAAGCCCTTCGAGCGAGAAGTTACCCTCCCTCACTCTGGAATATGCGCGGTGAAGCTTACGGTTTACGGACAGTATGAGCGCGGCAGTGTGCTCAGCTACGGCCTCTGGAGAATAAGCGGGAACCCTTACTACAGTTATCCCGAGCTTGGAAGCTGCCATCAGGTCCACGTTGTTAAATCCCGCGCAGCGGAGCGCGACGAGCCTCATGCCTTGTTCCTTCAGTGAATTGAGTACGCCAGGAGAGAGTTTGTCGTTTACAAACACACAAACGGCTTCAAATCCCGAAGCCAGGGCGGTCGTTTCGTCCGTAAGGTGAGGCTCGAAGAAGACCATCTCGTGCCTGTGCCGGCTGTTGGCGGCTTCCAGGAATTTACGATCGTACGTTTTTGTGCTGAATACGGCTATCTTCATGGGGAAGATCAGATTCAAACGCGTGTCATTACCTTTGTTCGTTCCTATTCGTGCTGCGCCTGTGAGCCCTTCCCCAAGAGATCACAGTTATCTTAGCCGAGCCGTATTACTTAAACGGGTTCAGAGTATTCCAATCGGTCAGTGTCTCTACAAGCTTGGGCTTCTCCACAAATAGCCTGTACTGCATCAGTTTCAGAATCGAGGACAGATCTTTCCACTCGGTCATGAGGGATTCGTGGCCGGTTACGACCTCCTTGGCCTCGTGCAGACTTGCGTCCACGTAATCCGACAGTGTCATATTGGCGATTTCGTCTTCGAATGATTTTATGATCTTGGGGAATTCGTCCTTGTCAAGCCATATGCCGTGGCACTGCTGGCAGTAGTTGATTTCGACTCCGGTGTGGCCGTACTCGAAAACCACGGTAGGCGACCCGCAGCTCGGGCAGTTGAGCTCGGATTTTCTGGATTTGAATTTTTCGGGACGCTTCCATATCTCGAAGTCGAGCCAGTGAAGATATTCGTCGACATTCTCTTCGGCATCGTTAAGCTCGCCCCTTTCAAACCATATACCCTTACACGACTCGCACTCGTCGACGGTCACCGATCCGATGACTTTTTCCTTCAATTCGCTTCCGCACTTAGGACATTTTTTCATTTATCCACCTGAGTTATGTTCATTTTTAGAAAATATCTACAGGGATTAGAATGCCATTTCTGCCGATTATTGCAATTGCCTGCCGAGGTTTATCCGCCGTATACGAGCTACGGCTGTCCGGTATGTAGTGATTAGCTGTGAATTAGTATGACTATAGAACGTCTGCCTTAACAACGCGTCCGCCCATGAAATATATATAAACGCAGTCGTAGGTGAGTCCTTTATCCGTCTCGCAGCTGTAGATCCATTTCTGGTCGTATCTTGCCTTAACAGGCGTCGTATCCTTTTCCCACGGCTCGCCGATCGCTTCTACTACTTCATCCATCGTCATCCCTTTGAAATCCCTGCCGTTCTCTATTTCCTTCATGACCTCGTTGCCGCTTGATTTGGACTGGGCGACTTCAAACGGCGTGTCGAAGGAAAATGCGTCCATAGCGTATATCGATAAACACAATGCGAGTGTGATTGCTGTTGATGCTGTTCTCTGCAGGATTGATTTTACCGTATACATAAAGGTCCTCCCCGTATGCGATCTGGATAAATGACTAACCTTTTTTTATTATAAAGCAGTAACGAATGAGTCTTCAGAATTATTTATTCGAATTCGAAAGCGAGCTCTTGTCCTTTGACCACTATTTTTACGGTTCCTCCGCCTGAGGAGAGGTCGCCGAAAAGGATTTCCTGCGTGAGCTTCTGTGTTATCTCGCTGTCGATGAGCCTCTGTATCGGCCTTGCCCCGAGCTGCTTGTCGTAGCCCTTCTCGGCAATATATGATCTTGCTTCGGGCGTGAGCTCGATTGTTACTTTCTTGGCTTTGAGCCTCTCCGCGAGCTGTCCGACTGACTTGTCCACTATCTTCTCGACCACTTCCTTACTGAGAGAGCTGAAATGAAGTACGGCGTTCAGGCGGTTTCTGAATTCGGGGCTGAAGTAGCGCTCTATAGCCTGTACGCTCTTGTCCTCGTATTCGTCTTTCTCGAACCCGACTGTCCTCTGACTGCTCTCCTTCGATCCGGTGTTCGTGGTGAGTATAAGGACTATCTGCCTGAAATCTACCTTCCTGCCGTTTGAGTCTGTAAGGGTCGCGTGGTCCATGACCTGAAGCAGCACGTTGTATATGTCCTCGTGCGCTTTCTCTATCTCGTCGAGCAGAAGCACGGCGTGAGGGTTCTGGTGAACAGCCTCGGTGAGCTGTCCGCCTTCGTCGTACCCTACGTATCCCGGAGGCGAGCCTATCAGCCGCGACACGGTGTGTTTTTCCATATACTCGCTCATGTCGAACCGTATGAATTCGATCCCGAGCGCTTCAGCGAGCTGCTTGGCGAGCTCTGTTTTACCTACTCCCGTCGGCCCTGCGAACATGAAATTCCCGACCGGTTTATTCGGATCGCTCAGACCGGAGCGAGACATCTGTATCGCGTTTACGAGCTTCTCGACGGCTTCGTCCTGACCGAATATCACCTTCTTCAGGTCCTTCGCTAGCGTCATGAGCCTGTTTCTGTCGTCCACTTTTACGGTGCGGGAAGGAATCTTCGCTATCTTGGAGACGAGTGACTCTATGTCTTTTACCGTTACCTGTTTTACTTCGGACTCGTAATTCCTGAGCTTCACGTCTGCGCCCGCTTCGTCTATGAGGTCTATCGCTTTATCCGGGAGCCGTCTGTCGTTCATGTACTTGGCCGAGAGCTCGACTGCGGCTTTTAGCGCAGGTGTTGAGTACCTGACGCTGTGGAAATCTTCGTAATATTTTTTCAGGCCCTGGAGAATCTTCAGGCATTCGTCCTGGCTAGGCTCGTAAACGTCTATCCTCTGAAACCTTCTCGCCAGCGCGTGGTCTTTCTCGAAGACGCTTCTGTACTCCTTGAGCGTCGTCGTGCCGATGCAGCGTATCTCGCCGTTTGCGAGTGCGGGCTTGAGCATGTTGGAGGCGTCCAATGTGCCGCCTGACACCGCGCCCGCGCCTATGACGGTATGTATTTCGTCTATGAAGAGGACTTTTTTGTCGTCGCCTTTCACGTTGTCTATGACTGCTTTAAGCCTTTCCTCGAAATCTCCCCTGTAGCGCGTGCCTGCCGTGAGCGTGCCCATGTCGAGGGCGTAGATATCCGTATTTTCAAGGGCTTTGGGTACGTCGTTCTCGGCTATCTTGAGGGCAAGCCCTTCGGCTATGGCCGTTTTACCCACTCCTGCGTCGCCTACGAAAATGGGATTATTCTTCCGCCTTCTGGCAAGTATGTGAATGGTGCGGTCGAGCTCCGCCTCCCTTCCTATCATCGGATCGAGCTTGCTGTCCCTGGCCTTTTGAACGAGATTGGTACAGAACTCGGAAAGGGGGTCTTTGGGCTTCTGCTCGGTCTGTGCGTCTGTTTTAGCTATGCTCGTGGATTTTTCCTGCTGTGCGTATTTGGAGCTTCCGTGCGATATGTAGCGGACTATGTCGTAACGGTTGATGCCCTGCTGGTTCAGGAGATAGACGGCATGAGACTCGTCCACCCTGAACATGGCGACCAGTATGTTACCGCCGTTTATCTGGGCTTTGTCCGCCGATTCCGCGTGCATCGCGGCGAGTCTGAGCACGAACTGGCTTCCGGCGGAGTACTGCGGGTCGGGAAGATATTCAGAGTCAATGGGAGGCATACTTTCCTCCATGAATTCCTCAAGGCTCGACCGCAGCCTGTCGAGATCGACCCCGCATCCGGAAAGCACGTCCGAGGCGTCGGGGTCGTAAGTCAGCTCAAGGAGTATGTGCTCGAGCGTAATAAACTCGTGCCTTCTGAGCTTTGCCTGCTCGTATGCCCTGTTCAGTGTTTTTTCAAGTTCTTTCGAAAGAGTCATTCTTCCTCTCCGCCGCTTTCTACCTCCAAAATGCACTGGAGGGGGTGCTCGTACTTCTTAGCCAGTCCCTCGACCTGAGTGACTTTAGTTGTCGCGACGTCGTATGTATATACACCGATGGTGCTTTTTCCCGATGTATGAGCTTCCAGCATTATCCTCGTCGATTCTTCCTCGCCTTTGTAAAAGACCCTCATCAGTACCCATACTACGAACTCCCTCGGAGTGTAGTCGTCGTTCAGGAGCACTATCCTGTACATATCGGGCCGTTTTACTTTAACGCTTTCTTCTGTAAGAAGCTGGCCCTCCAGGTCTTCGGGTCTGATTTTTTTATCTTCCATTAACTCCTGCCTCTGTTGCTTCCGATTCCAGTATTCAGACGGTGCAAAAATAATTTATGCACTTTTTATTGATTGTTTAATTGCCTCGCATGTATTTGAGAGGCGACTGCATATTATATTGCCTGATGAGACCTTCTGTATATTCCGTTTCTCTCGTCAGATAGTCTCCAATTGCCTGTTTCGCTCCCTCGTGAAAGATTAAATGTGAGCTGTACGTGGGAACGGCGGCAAAACCTCTTAAGAACTTATGCTGCCCCTGCGCACCCGCCTCGAATACCTCTACCCCTTTATTTATAGAATAATCTATTAATCTGTAGAAACAACATTCGAAGTGGAG
>Ga0307426_1001211_pt1 | contig 17220 bp, 17 predicted proteins | sample SalMarWE160340MG_FD_202165 | JGI IMG/M metagenome (GOLD analysis project Ga0307426, IMG submission 202165) | Salt marsh sediment microbial communities from the Plum Island Ecosystem LTER, Massachusetts, United States - WE1603-40 | ecosystem: Environmental > Aquatic > Marine > Intertidal zone >... | reverse complement strand
GACCGATTGTGATCGGCGGGAAAATAAAATGATACCCGATTGTTAATGCAAACTGGATTCGCGATAATATTACCGGGTCTAAATTCATTTAAAGTCCCCTTCTATAATTCAATATTAATTATCCCAGTGCCACGTCAAGCACCATCATGACTGCGAATCCCAGCACGCCGCCCATGGTCGCTTCATGAGAATGGCCTTTCGTCTGTGATTCCGGAACCAATTCTTCGATTACGACAAAAATCATTGCTCCTGCCGCGAAGGCCAGCGCATAGGGAAGAATCGGTCGGGCAATAATAACCAGTGCCGCCCCGAGAACACCGGCCATCGGTTCGACAATGCCGGATAGCTGGCCATACCAGAAGCTCCGGAAAACCGAAATTTTTTCGCGTCGCAGCGGCATCGATACCGCTGTCCCTTCGGGAAAGTTCTGAATACCAATGCCGATTGCCAGAGCAACGGCGCCGCCCAGTGTGGCCGACGGTAAATTGGCGGCAACGGCCCCGAAGGCGACCCCCACCGCGAGCCCCTCGGGAATATTATGCAGGGTAATGGCCAGGACCAGCAGGGTTGTCCGATGCCAGCTCGTTTTAATACCCTCGGCCTCGTTGGTTGCCATGCCCGGGTGAAGGTGCGGCAGGAAACGATCGACCAGCCTCAGGAAAAATGCTCCACCGAGAAAACCGACTACAGCCGGTATCCATGACGGAATATTCATCGATTCCGACATTTCGATTGCCGGCGCCAGAAGCGACCAGTAGCTGGCCGCAATCATAACCCCGGCCGCAAAACCGAGCATACCGTCGAGGGCCTTTTGGCCCATGTTCCTTCTGGCAAAGACAACCGCGGCTCCCGAAGCGGTCATAAACCATGTAAAGCAGGTTGCCAGCAACGCCTGCATTATCGGGTTCAAATTCGTAAACCACTCAATCATATTCTATTCACCAGCCCGGCAAATTTCGATACTCGACATCGGTCTCTATTTCTTACATTTTGACAATATACTCTTCGGTATGAATCTGCCCCGGATTTTTTCGACTGTGTAATTTGAAACCCTCCTTTTCCAAAATCCCGGTCATGGCTTCAATCATATACGGATTGCCGCATAAAAAAATATGCGTGTCTTCGGGTTTCGGAACGACACCCCATTTTTTAACCAGGATACCGTGTGTCCAGATTTTCTGCACGAATCCTTCCTGACCATGCCAGGGAATTTTTTCTTCGTGGGCATGACTCAAAATCGGTATATAGGTAAAATTTTTACTGACCGAATCAAGCGACAAAAGTTCGGAATGATAGCCCAGATCTATGGAATGATATGCTCCATGAATGACGGCAAATCGATGCCGCACTCCCTCGGTCACCTCGGTACGTATCATACTCATGTATGGTGCTACACCTGTTCCCGTCGCAATCAGCACGATATTGAATTCGTTAGGGACTTTCGACATGGTAAACATGCCTTTAAATTTGGGCGACATCCAGAGTTTATCACCGGCAGTCAACGTGAATAGCCTTGGTGTTAAGGCCCCGGTATGAACGAGAGCAATATAAAACTCGATAAATTCACGGGATACCGATGAAGAAGCAATCGAATACGCCCTCATAATGAATTTGTCGGGAGGGCCGGGCGTTTCCTCGGGAAGTGACGACTGGCATCGGGGCGCATCACCGGGCAGTCCCAGGGCCGCATATTGACCCGGCACGAATTCCGGCAGTTCCCAGCCGTCGGGAATAACACGCAATTTTATCAAGTGGGGTGCAATTTCGATTCGCTGACTGACAATCGCGTTGAGTTTTCCGGCCATCATCTGCCCTTAAATAGTCGCCACTTTTCAGTAGTCCTCAAGATGATGCCACTCTGCATTCTCAAGCCACTGTGTCGGCCGATCCAGAAATTCCATGACATTTTCAATCACCAATTGATGACGTCGTTCTTCGTCGGCTATTTTATTAAAAATTTCTTTCTGATCGGTATCATCCAATTCATTCGCATTATCGCGATAGAGTTTCTCCGATTTGATTTCGATATCCATCGCCGTTTCCCAAATGCTTCTGACTTCACCGCCGAAAACATGCTCCTTACCCTGCGATTTCAAAGCTTCAAAAACGTTTTTGGTCGTCGACAGAATCGTCGTCTTTTCCTCTTCGCGATATTCCGCCTTTTCTTTATCTTTCAGAGCCTTGAAAATTTTATAATGCTTCAACTCATCATCAGCAAGTTCCGTCAGGACCTTTTTCAATTCCGGTAAATTGGTTTTTTCGGCGTTTTTCAGATAGTACTCTCGACCGTCTTCTTCCATTTTCATGGCGAATTCAAAAATATTCATAATATCCTCCTGATTTTCTCCAATAGTATCATCTTCAATTGTAACAAAAATTCGCTCACTCTATTCATTTATTTTTTACGCCGCCTCGCTTGACGAATCGATCTGCTTTATCGCCTTTCGGGCAATGTTGGAAACGGTCGTCTCCTCGAGATTTCCGCCGTCAAAATCATAAAGAATAACCTTTGTCCGGTCGTCAAGCAAATTTTTCATTGGTTCACGATACTGTTTAGCGCCGATAGCCGCCAAAATCAAGGCCGCATAGGAGCGAATGAGCGGATCGGAATTGTCCAACGATTCGCTGATTTCCGGGGCGAATTTTAAAAAAGGACGGGCATCAATCGAAGCGACCCGACAAATCGCCAGATGCGCACCCCGCTCGAACGGTTCTTCTTTTATAAAAGACGGCAATATATCGGCTGTACTTTCAATAAGAACGGGAACATTGACAAGAATCTCGCCAATCATTTCCGGAGCAAACCATCCCAGCCCGCCCGATTCATCATTCATAAGCCATAAAAGCCGCCGAACAAAGTCGCGGACCTTCTCAATATTGAGCGCCGCCTGAATCTTAGCAGTTTTCCCCACCGCCTCGATTGTCCGCCATCGAAGAAGCCCCTCAACCTCATATGTGAGAGATAGCAAAATCCTGAAGGGATTTCGAACTGCACCGGCCCATTCTTCCAGCGCCTCGAAATCACGGCCTTCCAATAGCTTTCTCACCTCGGCTTTGCGGCTCTGGCTGCTCATCGAACTGGTTTTTATCTCCGAACAATCCGGGTCAGGTTTCATTCGGATGTAGTTGCCGGCGGAGTAAAAACGCGCTGACCGAGTTCACGGTCAATCTGGAATAATCCGGCTTTGGAATCGCCTAACAGTTTTAGCTGCTGGATAATCGTTTTCGCTGAGGCTTCTTCCTCTACCTGCTCATTGACAAACCATTGCAAAAATATCTGTGCGGCATGATCTTTTTCAGACTGCGCGATCTCCATCAGATTATTGATCAGCCCGGTTACTTTTTGCTCATGCTTGTAAGACGATTCGAATACATCCAGAGGCGACTTCCATTCGGAGGGTGGCCCGTCAAACGGTTTGACCAGCGCCCGGCCATCACGCTCGATTATATATTCAAATATTTTCATCCCGTGAGCAACTTCTTCCTGATATTGAACCCGCATCCAGTTGGCAAAACCGGACAGATCGATTGATTCCAGATATGATGCCATCGACAAATACAAATGCGCCGAATAAAACTCCGCCGCGATCTGATCGTTGAAGGCGTTTTCCATTTTAGAGTTAATCATCTATTTCATCCTTTCTGCAAATAATCTTAGATTAAAATGGAGCGAAACCACCGGAAGACCAGAAATCCTCCTTCAGTTCTTCCTGTTGTTTTAACAATGCATGATAATGCCCCGATTCCCATTCGGCCAGTCGCGCATAAAATTCTTTGATTACCGGATCATCGACCGCCTCGGACTGCGAATGATAAAAGTCCATCGAATCCTGTTCAAGTTGAAGACCAATCGCAAGCGATGTCATTTCATAATTGGCATCCTTAATACGCGATTTTAATCTGTCGGAAAATATCGGCGACATCCCGGATAGGTCGGCCTGGGGGCCGAGTTCTATCGATTCATCCGGTTTGCCGGTTTCCATAATCGCGTAGTACTGCTTCCGTAAAAACTGCATGTGATTGAGTTCCTCGTGAGCCAGCGTCTGGAATACTGCTTTTCCCTTGGTATCCACAGTACTATTGGCGGCCATAAGGTAAAAACTGTGACCGTACCTTTCCGCCTTGATCGCTTTCATCAAACCATCGGTGATAGCCTTTTGATTTTTATCCATGCGTAAATCTCCGGATATTTTAGTCCCCTTAATTCTCGGCGTAGATTTTATCATCGTATTCGATTTCGAACATCAGTTTGTGCTTGGCCTCCTCCTGTGCCAGCGCCTGAAAAGTTTCTTTCAGCTCCGGCTTGTCAGTGGCCTTGGCCAGATCGGTATATAGCCTAAATGATGCTTTCTCGGCGTTCATCGCCGCCAGAAGAGCGCTCTGGAAGTCGAACTCACCCTCGTCAAAGCGCGTATCGTCCAGAAAATCGACGACTTTTAAATCCATTACTTGCTGTTTGGCCGACAACAGCAGTTTACCCTCTTTGACATTCTGCAATTTTGCTTTATGGCTTTTCTCCTCAAGGGCGAACTGCTCGAATAAGTCCTTCATGTGGGGCTGTTTCATCTTGCCGGCCAGATCGGTATAGAATTGGGCCGCATCTTCTTCTTTGGTAATCGCAAAATCCAAAATCGCGTCGACTGAATCGAATTTCATTTTTGTCTCCTATCTTGATAAGCTTTAATTTGCTTTCCATAGACCATGTAAATTACAGTACTCGCGCGCGGTAAGTTCACCCCCATCGACCGCAAAAAACGCCTCCGGCTTATCACCTGGATTGAGAAACTGCCGATAAGCCTTGCCGTCGACAATCACTTCAATCCATTCGATAAAATGCTCATCCTGCATCGGGTGCGCCACCGAGCCAACCGTGACCTTTATTCCGCCATCGACTTTTTCGATTACCGGAACATGCTTTTCGGCCGCGGCATCGGTTTCACCCTCTTTCTGAAGCCTCATGTTCTGGCCGCAGCAAACGAGCGTCCCGACGCCGGTGTGGATCATTTCCACCATATTGCCGCAGACTTCACACTTGTAGACTTGATGCCTTTCCGTCATTGCCATATCCTCCTGGAAATTGATACAATTCTTTCCAAAAACTGTTATTACCCTTTTTTGTCATCCATTGGGTTTTTTATCATTTTTCCAATTTCCAAAATTTCCCCGAGTTTGTCAATATCCATAATCTTTTTAGATAGGGCCAGTTCTTTGACTGAGATATTCTTTGCGAGCGCTTCTTTGGCCAGTTCCGCCGCTTTTTCATAGCCGATATAAGGGCTCAGAGCGGTGGCCAGAGCGGGGCTTCTTTCGGCATAAAATCGGCACTTTTCTTCATCGGCCGCTAAATCGACGACACATTTTTCGGTAAAACTATTGATTCCGCCGGTTAAAATTTCTATTTCGTGCAGCAGGTTATAAGCCACAATCGGCATCATCACATTCAACTCCAGCTGACCTGCCTGAGCGGCACGTGTTATCGTCGTGTCGCAGCCGAGAGCATGAAAACAAACCATATTAAGCATTTCCGCCAGTACCGGATTTACTTTTCCGGGCATAATCGATGACCCGGGCTGCACCGCCGGAAGCTTAATTTCCCCCAGGCCGGTTTGCGGACCGGAACTGAGCAGACGGAAATCATCGGCGATTTTTATCAGGCTGGTAATCAAAACCCGTAATGCGCCCGCTGTTTCAACGATGGCATCGAGGTTTTGCATCGCCTCGAACATATTGGAAGAGGTTCGAAATTCATAGCCCGTAAGTTTATTGATTTCTTCGATCGAGTTCCTGATGTAATTCGGGTCGGTGTTCATACCGGTGCCGACCGCTGTACCTCCGATACATATCTCCAAAAGAGCATCAGCCGCCGTTTCAATCCGCCGCCGACCGCTTTTCATCATCGCGGCATAAGCGCCGAATTCCTGCCCCAGGCTAATCGGGACCGCATCCTGAAGATGCGTTCGACCCGATTTAAATATCTTTTCAAACTCTTCGGCCTTTTTGTTCAACTCCTTTTCAATTTTCTTGACAGCCGGAATTAATCTCTCCCTGATTTCCGTATATGACGAAATATGTATGGCAACGTGAATAGTATCGTTGGTCGATTGGCTCATGTTGGCATGATCGTTGGGATGAACCTTTTTATAGTCGCCCCTGTCACCACCCAGAATCTCGATAGCCCGATTGGCCAGAACCTCGTTGACATTCATATTTTGCGAGGTCCCGGCCCCGGCCTGGAAAGCATCGACGACGAATTGATCGGCGAATTTTCCACTAACAATTTCGTCGGCCGCCGTTATCAACGCCTGACCGATATTTTTATCCAGCCTTCCGGAGGCCATATTGGCAACCGCGGCGGCACGCTTGATAATTGCCTGGGCGCGTACAAATGAAGGCTGCAGCCGCAACGAACTGACTTTGAAATTTTCCACAGCCCGCTGCGTTTGGGCACCGTAGTACACCTCCTGCGGGACCTGTACCTCGCCCAGCGTATCTTTTTCGGTTCGGTATTTCATCGGCGATCGTATCGGCCTTTAGCCGATAACCTCCTTAAGAGCTTTCAAAACATCATCGTAATTCGGTTCCCTGGAATTCTCCTTGGCATACTGAATATATTTGACCGTTCCGTCCTTATCGACTATGAACACGACACGTGCCAGAAGCCGCAGTTCCTTTATTAACACCCCGTAGGCATTGCCGAATGATGCGTCGCGATAGTCGGAATATACTTTGACATTCTCAACACCGGCCGCACCACACCATCTGGCCTGAGCAAACGGCAAATCCATACTAATTGTGAGTATAGCAACATCATCACCCAGATTAGCCGCTTCTTTATTAAAACGCTTCGTTTCCAGATCACAAGTCGATGTATCAAGCGACGTGACCGACGCAATTACGATCGTTTTACCTTTAAAGTCTGTTAGCTTTGCCGGTTTTAACTCACCATCCAGAACCGTAAAATCGGGAGCCTTATCTCCAACTTTGACCTCATTACCTATCAAGGTCAGAGGATTCCCCTGTGCTTTGACAATATTATTTCTTTCAACCATTTTTCTATCTCCTTCCGTTTCGCCGGCAGGTTTTATACTGCCGACGCTGGAATCGTTATTTACATGTTATACACATCAAATCTATTGCATCTGACCATTATCCGTAAGGATACATTCCTTTCTGAATTGTCCCCAGCGTTTCCAGAATTTTGTTGTGCTTGTTTTCGTCGAGCAGCAGATAATTGATAAGATATTCCTGGACCACCATTTTTCTGCCTTTAAGCGACTCGATAGCTTCATTGGCCAGTTCGACCGACTTTTCCTCGAGCTTGATGTGCTTCTCAATCAAATCCCAGACGTCCGCCAATTCATCGGGAGTGAGAGCAATCGTATCCGACTCCAGGCTTCTGGCAATGATATCCTGCACCCGATGATGCATCTGTGAATCACGCTGGATAACTTCCATGATCAGCCTGACAATAGGATTATTCGTTTTTTCAATTACATTTCCTGTCGACGCCACGCCGGCATCCTCGATTTTCTGCCAGCGCCGCATGTTGTCAATAATCTTCTCCTGGATCTTTTTGGTAGTCATTCGCCTTACCTCCGGTTTCTGTTTTTTGTTGTTGTAATCTTACTTCCATTCTTCTTTTGACAATCGAGACATATTCCAACATACTCGAAATTATGCCCCAAGACCAGATAGCCGTTCAGTTTTTCCGGTCTTTTATTTATTTTGTTTAGAGAAAAATCATAAAGATCGTCGATTTTCCCACACTGACTACACCGAATATGATAATGTCTATCGACTTCACCGTCAAAGCGGGCCTCGGAACCGCTGGAACCCAGCTTATTAATTATACCCTCTCTCGAGAGAATCTCCAGATTCCTGTATATGGTCCCGAGGCTGATTTTCGGCAACCGCTTGCGGACAATCCGGTACAGCCCGGCGGCGGTCGGATGGGACTTTTGCTTCCGCAGCTCCTCCAAAATTACCCGCCGCTGCCGTGAATTTCTTCTTATTTTCGTTATTTCTGTCATTTTATCAAAATCAATAATAATTATTATTACTGATAACATATAATTGTCCAGATGGTTCCAAAAAATCCGTGAATTGTCAAAAAATCTGACTCGGTCTGCTTTTTTATTCCGGCGCGCGCAATCCGGCTTAATTTTTTAAGGTATCAGTTGTTTTATTTAATTCCCTGATTTCAGATCCGCCGGTCGGATGGCCGTAACTATCCAGATATTTCTGATAATGCAGATATTCTTCCGTTTTTACGTTATTTCGCCAGTTGCCGGTGACCATACCCAGACCAATTGTCAAAACAAACAGGCCGACGATACCGAAGGCAACGGCTTTTTTGGGGACCGGACGCTTTATTGACAGTAGTTTCAATTCCAGTGTTTCCCGTACGGGGCAGATATCGACACATTTCAGACAACCGGTGCACTCATCCGAAAGAACCATTGCAACTTTATCGACCTCAATCAACGCCGGACACACTTTTGCACATTTTTCGCAATCGATACAATTCTCTATATTACGTTTGATTTTCACCGGACTTAAGAGCGATAGCACGCCTAACAACGCACCGTAAGGGCAAAGATAACGACACCAGAAATTCCGAACGATAATCGACATGAAAAACAAGATCGCGATAATAATCAGAGCCGACCGAGAAATATCCCCAAAGAAATAGTACATCTTAATATCGGCGACAATATTGTACGGGCTGTCCAGAAAAGCCCGCAGCGATGCGGTTGTCATCAGAAAGAAAATCGAATAAACGAAAAAAGCCAGAAGGAGATATTTTAAACTCCGCAGCGGGTAATCGAGCCACCTCGGCAATTTTATTTTGCGCCTGAAAATCTTTTCGCCCAAATCGCCCAGGATTTGTGACAGTTGCCCGAACGGGCATACCGAGGCGCAGAAAGATTTGGCAAAAAACAGCGAGATAGCAATTGCCGCCAGAAGAATAAACAATCCGGCCGGATGGGCCGGATGTATTTCACCCGTCAGAAAAAAGTGATAAAGGCTTATTAACGAACTTATCGGCAGGAAACCCTCGACTCCCGGCGGACGGTAGGCCGAACCCTCCGCTCCGGCCGTCTCCAGGTATCTGACAAAGAAATAAAATTCAACGCCTATCCATATACAGATTAATGTAAAGAGAGATTGCACGATTATACGGTATCTCTGAATTGACGGCTGCTCATTGCGCCGTGATTTTTTAGTCGTCAACGCACTTGTTTTTGTCAGCGATTTCTGTTCCAAAAGTCAATCCCGTCATTTTACAATCTATGCCGCCGTCCCGGCGGGTATTCGTTTACAATACGTGCCACCGCGAATCCCGATTGTATGGACGTCAACCGTGATATGCGGGGCGACTTCGTTCCGGGCCTGAATTGTCACTTCGGCAATACCATTGCAGCACGGGACTTCCATTTTTACTACCGTAATCGAACGCGGCTTTGCCTGATCAAAAATATCTTTCAGCTTCCGGGAATAATACTGTAGATCATCGAGTTTCGGGCAGCCCACCAATAATGCCCTTCCGGCCAAAAATCGGCTGTGGAAATCGGGAATCGTGAACGGGACGCAGTCGGCACAGACCAGAATATCGGCATTTTTCAAAAACGGCGCCTGCGGCGGGACCAGCATCAGTTGAACCGGCCAATGACTTAGCAACGACCTCTCACCTGTGTGCGTCGCCGTCGGCTGCTCATGAAGCGATTGATTGAACTGACGCATCGCCGCTCCGGGACATCCCCCTTCCGTATGAGCGGCGTTATGTTGCTCCTGTATCGTCAGTATTGGATTAATTTCGGATTTCGATTTTTTTGATATCTCTTCCAACTGTCTCAGACGTTTCGCCACCGCCTTTTCGTCATAATCGGGCGCCTCGCGCTCGGCAATAGTAATGGCACGCTGCGGGCATTCTCCCAGACAGGCCCCGAGACCATCGCAAAATGTTTCGCTGACGACTTTCGCCTTACCGTCGATTATTTGTATCGCTCTCTCGGCGCAGGCGGGAACGCAAAGCCCGCAGCCGTCGCATTTTTCCTCGTCGATTTCAACGATTTTTCTAACAGCCAAAACGGCCTCCCTGGTTTTAAAATCGAAAATATATTCTTAATTCGGTGGAAATATGGGACAGGCGATGAAAATACTCTTTGATTTAAGTCAAAAGCGCTTAGATTTTTTCGCCTTCGGCCAGCGCTTGCAATCGGTCGAAATCAAAAATAGTAATTTTTTTACCGTCGACTTCTATAATACCTGACTCGCGCATTTTCTTGAGATTACGCGACAGCGTCTCGCTGATTGTTCCCAGCGAATTGGCCAGTTCCGACTTGGATCGCTCCAATATTATCGTCTTTTTTCCGGATTTTTCAGACTTTCTGAGAAGATAGGCGGCTATTCGAGAAGAGACTTCTTTTAACGAGAGGTCTTCAATCTGCTGATTGAAATCCCTCACAAAACCGGAAAGAGCCGAGATCATTTTCAGCGAGATTTGCGGCGATTCGGAAATCAATCTGATAAATCTGTCTTTCGGGAAAAAGGCAATTATCGAATTTTCCAGCGCCGTACAATTGGCCGGGAAAACCTCGCTGCCGAAAATCGCCGCCTCGGCGAACATCTGCCCCGGACGAATAATATGCAGCGTATATTCTTTGCCATCAGGCGAAGCTTTATAAATACGAATTGACCCGGACAGCATCGTGTAAAATCCGGTGGCCGGATCACCCTGAAAGAAAACCATTTCCCCTTTTGCGACTTTTCGTATCGAAACGATCTCAGCTATCGAATTTAATTCACTCCCATTCAGTTCCGCGCAAAGATAACTCCGACCCAATAGTTGATGCGTATCCATAAAAACAATGGTAGTCTTATGGAATCAAAATCGCAACCCCAAAAGATATGGCCGTATTATCTGTTGATTTATCCCCTATTCGGAATGATAACAGGGCTCGACACCGTCTCTGTACAGGTAATTTATCAGATGCGTAATATCGAATATATTCGTAACCAGATCACAGTTGGCGTCGGCTGCGCCTTCCGGCCATGGCGGCTCATTACCAAGATATAAATAGCCAATAATGAATGTTATATCGAAGATATTTATTGTCGAATCACGATTGGCGTCACCGTTTATATAAGCCCAATCCTCTTCAACCTCATAGTAATAGGTGTCGGAATCTCCAGTCGGCGGAATATCTCGGTCGGCAACTATTATCGTTTCTTCGGAGCCATCAATCCGAATCCCCACCGAATATGTTGTTTTGGGTGACGCGCCGACCTCAGCCTTCACTACAATAGAGTATTCACCGGCAACCGGATAAGAGATAGTAACCGAATCATAATCTGTCCCCGTGGCCAAAGGGTACGTCGCGTCGACTATGGTCTGGCTCAGATTACCCACCGAGTCGCGTCCGATATAATTGCCGTTTGCATCCGTTACCCATACATTAACCGGTGAGTAAAGAACAACATAAAGAGGCGCCGGTGTTAAAGCAAAATTATGGCTGAATTCCGACGTATTCCCCGAAAGAGTCGCCGTTGCCGTCAGAATAGTAAACAACGGATATGTATTCGGTATCGTATCCATAAAATTCCCGCTGCCGTCACTAATGGCGGTCCCGACATAGCCATAGGCTTCGCCGTAGCCCGACGGGTCCGGCGGTTTCGTCGGATCAAGGGCCGGATGAGCCACAAAAAATTCGATTGTCGCATTGGCCGCAGCACGGCCGTAAACATAAAAATCGCCGGTGGAAATATTCATGGGGACCGAATCTATGACGGGGAAATTAAGGAGATCATTGGGACCTGTGTCACCGTCACCGGCATCATTAGGTGTCACGCCATCACCCAAAAGGTCGATTCCCAGCCCACCGGCGTTTTTAAAGATTTCATTTTGTGATATGGTATTATGAGTGCCGCTTTGAATGTTTATTCCCTCACCGGTGTTAAAAGAAATTGTATTATTGGATATAATGTTGGAGCCACCATTAGTAATTTCAATCCCGTCTCCCGACGGGTCGCCGTTGAGGGTGATGGTGTTATTATCAATGACGGTATTGCCGCCGCCATCGATTCTGATACCATCCGTGCCGTTCGACTGTATGTTACAATTACCGATAGCATTATCGGCACCGCCGGAAACCAGAATGCCCTCTTCCGAAAATCCGGTTATCGTCAGCCCGCCAATGACGTTTCCGGACCCCTGGATTTCAAGACCGGGACCGGTCGTCGACGAACCGTCGATTGTTATGAGCCCGCCGCCGGCAATAACGGTAAAATCATCGGTCAAAGGCGGCAAAGGGCCATCCAATACAATAGTACCCGATTTTCCGAATACGATGGTATTCGGTCCCGGCGTGTAATTCGCATAGTCAATGGCGTGTCGCAGGGTGGCGATATTGACCTCATCATCCAAACGCATGACCGTTGTCTGATTAACCAGAGGATCGACACAGGCCAACCGGAAATATTTGACCGGATTCGGAGTCTCATAATGTTCGAAATACGGCCCGGGCTCCAGATCATTTATGTACATAACATCAAGATAGTAATCGCCCATATAACCCGGTGAAGGATCAACCACAGGTATGGAGCTAAAATCAAGTCCGGCCGAATTCATGCCATATCTGGACATCGACGGCCATTCATCCGACTGACAATCAGGATATGTGCAATCCGACGAGTACGAATTGGTTAGATCTTGTCGCCCGCCCCAGGTCGCGCCACCGTCATCGGAGACCGAGAGATAAAGTTCACCGTTAGCGTCGCCCCAACCGCCGTCGGGCGGGGATACGACTAAGGCTTCGTGCTCGCAATCATCATCTATACCGAAAGGAACATCATTGAACTGCATCCAGATGACGTATAATTTACCGTCACATTCGGATATCATCGGTTTATTGATATTCATCGTATTCCAATCGTAACCGTAACAATATGATTGATCCCAATCGGCGTCACTGACGACGTCAATCGTGTTTCTTACCTCGTCCCAGTGAAACAGTCTAGACCGTGTCCCGCCATAGACGGTTCCCGCATATGCATCGGGGGCTGCCCAGGTACCCAGACTGGATCCATTGGAGACCGCCGGACGACCGTTCCAGACTATATGCAATTTATCGTTGCTGTCATAAAGCGCCGAGAGATCTCCGTTATTCAGATATCCCCCCTGGGTCGAATCGTACTTGGTGACGTTTACTTTCGTTATCGAACTGCTCCAGCTGGCGCCCATATCTCCCGAAACAGTGTAATAAATGTCATTGGTCAATTGACTGTTGCCCAGTGAAGGGTCATCCACCGAACGATATTCCGATTCCGGATTACCCACCCCTTCACCCGGAGGAGCCGCCCAGACAATAGCAACATCCTGGCTGCCGCGCGCGGCCGTGATGACATACCCGGTGGTCGGAATAGTATCGATTTTTATTGGAGGATAATCCCAGGCCGCGCCCGACAGATCCGATCCAACATGCCGCATGTAAACAAGATAACTGTTATCCCAATCCTCGCTCAGCATATGAATAACGCTGTCATTGCCATTGATTTGCAATTCGATCCGCGGCCAGGTAAGATAGAGCATACCGGTCTCCGACAGCGTAAAAAGGTGACTATTCGAGCCGAAATCCGAAGCCCCCGGTGCGCTTTCATAATATATTTTCGGCAAAAAACCCTCGGCTCCGTTATAATTGGCGGCGGCAAGGACCCGGCCCTCCGGATTTACGTCCAGAGCGGAATACCCGGACCAGGTTCCCGCCCCTTCAATATCACCGGTTACCGGCGCCGCCCCCAGAGTACCATCGACGTCTGCATAATCGATGTATCTGTCACTGTGCGTTGCGGAAAATCTCGCTGTCCAGACCTGATGCATCATTTCATAACCGCGCCAGTCAATCATACGGGGCATCGTCGCGTTGGTTTGCAAATCATAAACAGTCGTATTTAGGGTATTTCCGGGCGAAACGGCCCGGGTGCCGTCAAAATCGAGCTTTTTGACCATTCCCTCAGATGCCGTATTAGAACTTTCGGGATTATCAATTCTTCGATTTTCCGCCCAACCTTTCAGCGAATTGTCGATTTGGTGTTTCAACCGAGAAATGGAATCATTGTTCTTCTGAATCGAACTATCATCGGCAAACACCATAAAAGGAAGAGTAAATGTTAGAATTAAAATAATGCTTAGCGACATTTTCATCGCGACCTCCTTCTGATAGGACTTTTTCTTCAAGTTTCACGGTGGAAAATATGCAAAAATAGCGGCAATATCCCAGCGCCGTAAACTTATGATTTTAAATAATACAATATAGGTCTTATTTGTCAAGAATTTTTTTGATTTAATTTTTTTAGTAGATTTAATTGAAACATAAACGGGTCGGCTGTTCCTGCCGACCCGTTAAGGAGTTGGAAATACAACGTAGGTATTCTATATATTATGGGCAGGCCGGGTCCGGGCCCTCCAGATATAGATAATTTATTATATAAACAATATCAAAAATGTTAACATTAGTATCCCCATTGACATCACAGCTATTCATATCGACCGGCGGCGGACCTTCCAAATACAGAAATCCAATCAGATAAGTCACGTCAAAAATATTAATCGTCCAATCACCGTTGGGATCGCCACAGAGAAAATCGCAGGCATCCCCCAGATTATCACCATCGGTATCGGTTTGTTCCGGATTGTACACATCGGGACAATTGTCGCTCACGGAACCGATATTGTCCCCGTCGGGATCAGCCTGATCCGGATTGTAATCATCGGGGCAGTTATCCACATCACACGTATTCGCCGCAAAGCCGGGATCGCCGTATCCATCGCCATCGGAGTCGGTGCAGGCATCACAGACGTCACCGGTCCCGTCGCCATCAATATCTTCCTGTCCGGGATTATAAGCATACGGACAATTGTCATCCGGGCAGTTGCTGTAAGGAAATCCGGGGACTCCGTAACCATCGCCGTCCGGATCCATACAAATCGTCGGATTGCCGACGACAACCGCTTTTATTTCGGAATAATCGCCCCACTGCCCGTCGGCATCCTGCGACCGTACTTTATAAAAATAAAGTCCTTCCGGTTTATCGGTAAATGTATACGAGGTGTCGGTGATTGTCGATGAGACCACATTAAAGTTCTCGAAACCGGGGACCGGATAAATATTATCGAAATGGATACCATCCCAATACCAGGCCATCTGGAAGATTTTATAGGAAAACCGGAAATAAACCGACTGCCCGACATAATCCGATAAATCAAAGCGCGCATCAATCCATCCGCCCGAATAGCCGGTTATGCCGTTACCCAGATTTATCCCGTAGGGGTCTTCATTGGTGGTGATATTGCCTTCAAGATTGACAAAATTCTCACCATCGGCGGAAATCTGGATATAGGCGTAGTCGAGCGGTTCACTGAGCGCATAATTAGTCGAAAACTTCAGCGAATCATTGGGCAGAACATAATATGGCAATATCGTCTGAATATAGCGCCAATCGAAATTATCGCCTCCTGAGTAAAAACTACCCGATGATAATTCGTACAACCGTTCATCCCAGTTGTTGAAATTATCGCATGGATCCGTCAATATATTGTAATCGGTCATCTCGACCACTTCATATTGAACCGGCGGATTTCGAGGATCATCGCACGACCAGTTAATCTCGAAACTTCCTTTGGCGTCGACCGAATCCGGCACCGTCAGAATCGGCGCTTCGGGCGGAAGCACCTGCTCGACATGACCGGCCACCTCGGCAATAAGCAGATTGGGCAGCAGGTTTTCCTCGACCAATTCCGGGATTCTCTGTGTTTCCGGCCAGAACCCATCGTCATAATAGTTGCCGACCTCGGTGGTCATAGCGAATATTTTATTTTTGGTTGTTTGTTCCCCATACATCCAGTCGTCGGCGCCGCCGTTCACCGGATAGCCGACCGCGTCAATGTTCGGAAAATACCCATTGAAGACATTCATGGAATCGCCCAGGGCCGAAAAAATATCTTCATCGGGCGTATGGCTGTTATTGTAGGAGTATGCCCATAGGTACAGATTCGAGCAGGAGTGATAATTTACGCACATAACGAAATCGTGATCGATGCAGAAATCGCGAATAACCTGCGTTGCCGGCTCGGAAAATGGCGCGGTGCCGCGATAAGTCTCATCACCACCGTACGGCGATGAGCCTTCATCATCATAAGCCCACTGGTAATCGAAATTACGGTTAAGGTCGACTCCGAACGTGCCATCGCCGTTATTGCGGCGATTCTTGCGCCACATCCCGCCCGGCCAGTTGTAACTCACATTGTACTGGTAGCCGTCCGGATTGACAATCGGCACGAACCAGAGTTCACGCTCATTGACCAGGTTGGTAACATACGGATCGACACCGTAGTTTTCCAGCAGGTATTCTATAAAATGAAGCAGCACCAGCGGCGTAATAACTTCACGGGCGTGGATACATGCGTTATAAAACACTTCCGGCTCATCCTCGTCGTCATTCGGATTATCGGAAATCTTAATAGCGTAAATATCGCGTCCCTCGAGCGTCTGCCCGATGCTGATCCGCTCGGTGGTAATATCCGGATATAAAATATGATCGAAATTAAGTTCGGCATTGACCTGAGATAAAGTCAGATAACCGGTCTGTTTTAAATCGGGAAAACGCGACTGATAAAAGGCAACCATATCGTCGTGAATTATCTCGACCTCGAAGCCCATATCCTTTAATCTTTCAATCTCCTCCGGAACGGACACGATCTCATAAAAGGAAGGAGCGACGTGCATAATGTCGAGATGCATTCCCCGAAGTTGCATCATTTGATCGACCGAGTCGAATTTCACGCGAGCCTGAACGTACTTTTGATCGGCCCCGAGGGCGGCCCCGCATATTAATATCAGCAGAGCCAGTGTCAGAATTTGCATTCTTGGAAGTCCCATGATACTCTCCAATGCAGTAAAGGAGTTAAAAACTATATTTTTCAATGGCGGTAGTTATTTTTAATGACGTCGGCCAATCAGCTTTTGTTTCAAAAATTCACAGGTTTTGGTCAAATAGGTCTGCCGTCACTATTGAGTTAGCCCATAATTGGCTATAAATTTAAAAAAGCAGTATTCTATCTAGCAATATATATCAAAAGATGAATCCGTCAACAACAAAAATAGCGGTGCGGGGCTCTGGACTCCGGATGCATAAAAGATTACGCGATGGGCTGTTTCTTCT
>Ga0307426_1001209_pt1 | contig 17254 bp, 15 predicted proteins | sample SalMarWE160340MG_FD_202165 | JGI IMG/M metagenome (GOLD analysis project Ga0307426, IMG submission 202165) | Salt marsh sediment microbial communities from the Plum Island Ecosystem LTER, Massachusetts, United States - WE1603-40 | ecosystem: Environmental > Aquatic > Marine > Intertidal zone >... | reverse complement strand
TATTTAGTTTATTGTGTTGGTTGCGTTGATTGCGTTTCTGGATGCTGGATACTAGATCCTCATTCAGACATACCCGTTTGCTTCGAACCACCTGACGGCTTTCTCGAGGCTTTGCTCAATCGGCCGCTGCCCGAGGTCCAGTTCTTCCCTGGCCTTGGCGCAGTTCCACCAGGAATAATGGCTGCCCACCCGCACCCAGGATGCGCTGGTGATCGGGGGTTTTCCGTTCAGACGGGCCAGCGCCTGATAGCCGTAGCCCGAATATACCGCCAGCCACGCCGGCAGCCTGATAAAAGGCGACAGGCCTCTGCCGGCCACTTTCACAATCTGATCGAAATATTCTTTGATGCTGATATTTGTGTTTCCGAGAATGTATTTTTCCCCGACCCGGCCCTTCTCCATGGCGGCAACGATGCCCCGGGCACAGTCGGTGACGTCGATCAGGTTGATGCCGCCGTCCACGTAAGCCGGGATGCGTTTTTTGATGATGCTGATGATCAGGGCGCCGGTCGGCGTCGGGGCGATGTCGCGCGGGCCGATGGGATTGCTCGGATTTACAATGACGGCCGGCAGTCCCCTGCGAATGTAGTGCAGCACAACCTGTTCGGCCCGGTGCTTGGAAATGTAGTAATGATCTTTAGTGGAATTCAGATTGAATCGAGCGCTTTCATCCGCCGGTGTTTGGCCGTGGGCACCCAGGGCGGCCACCGAACTGCAATAGACGATTTTGCGGATTCCGGCGTCCCCGCAGGCTTGCATGACGTTGCGGGTGCCTTCCTCGTTGACCCGGTACATCAATCCGGGATCCGGCAGCCAGTTGGCATAAAGTGCGGCCAGGTGATAGACGGTGTCGCAGCCGGTTACCGCCCGCCGCACGGATTCGATATCGCCGATATCCCCGCAGCTAAGCTCCAGATGCAGGCCGTCTAAATTCTTGACACTGCTCGTACCCCGCACCAGGCAGCGAACGTCGTGTTCCTTGCTTAAAAGCTCGCGCACGACGGCCGATCCAATGTAGCCCGTCGCACCGGTGATCAAAGTGGTCATAGTAGAATCACTCCCATCAAAGATTTTATGATCAGACAGAGTTAATATTATTTTTTTGGGACACAGATTCTCACAGATTTTTTGTTAAATGCCCGGCCAAGCGTTTGCCCAGACCGATGATGGTCAGAACCGTGGGGCGGTCCAGGGCCTCGGGAAAGACACTGGCATCGCAGACATACAACCCTTTGACCTCGGTTTGCAGGTCGGTGTCCACCATGTCCCCGATTCGCACCGTACCGCTGGGGTGGGTGCCGATCAGTGGTCGCATGAAAATGCTGGATTTTTTGGCGCCGGCTTCAATCAGAATGCGCCGGCAGACTTCAAAAGCATCATGCAGCCTCTCAGTATCACCTGCCGAGAGCGGCTTGCGGATTTTACCGTCCGGATAAATCCCCCCCGTAATGTCGTCTTTGAGCTTGATCATGACCCCCAGCATCCTGTTCCACTGCAGCCAGCGCAGTGCCGGTACGATTCCCTTGCGCACGGCGGCCAGCAGGTACATCAGCCATGGATCGGTCAGAGTGCTTAGCATGTAACCCGCATCCGGATTATCCCAGGACCATGTCATGGGGGGCTCCTTGCCGGTGCCCTTTTCTTGACTTACGCCGTAGATCATCACGGTGGTGTCCATGGTCATTCCGACGCCGGCGCCGTCGAGTCCGGAGTTTTGCAATATGCGCGGCGTCCCGATGCCGCCGGCCGACAGGACCACAGTGTCGGCCCGGGCTGTAAACGGCAGGGATCTAATGCGGCCCTCGAGAGCCGCCACCCGGCCGTCTTCAATCCTGACCGCTTTGATCCGGGCCCCTTCTTTTATCCGCGCCCCGGCCGCCACCGCTTCATCCACCCACTCGGCAGCGTTCCATTTTGCGCCGCAGCGGCAGCCCAGCATACAGTTGGCGCTGCAGTTGAAATTTTTGCCGTGTTGTTTACTTCTGGCGGGATTCATGAATTTAGGCTGGGCAACCCAGTCGTATCCCAGCGCTTGGCCGGCCCGGGCAATCCGGGTGGAAGCCGAACCGCGCAGATCTTCCGGCAGCGGCCGGATGTTCAACTCTTCTACGGCTTCTTTTACCTCGGCTTCGAGGTTGACATTGTATTTATCTTTCAACCAGGCCGGCGGTTCAGCGGCGCATGCACAATACATGCTGGTGGCGCCGCCGACCATGATGGGCGCTATGATGTTCAAGCCTTCTTCCGTAAACAGCAGGCTCATGCGGTCCGTATACCGCAAAGCGCCCGGATAGGTGCCGTAATAAAATTTGCGGCGGTGATCGCGGCCGCGTTCCAATATAAGTACGTCTTTTCCTTTGCGGCTCAGTTCACGGGCCACGGTGGCCCCACCCGGGCCGGAACCCACAACGATGACTTCGGCGGATAGATCAATTTTTTTGAACATATGAATCACCATTCCACTGGCTTTTGTTCGATAAAGGCTTGCAGCGGCCGGGGCAGATTGCGGTAGTCGATCTCTTTTGCCTGCGCGGACAGATCCACCGAGTTGTAGGTGTGCCAGTACAATACCGGGCCCCGGTCATGCCGCTGACTGCGACAGTAATCCAGCACGGCGGCAAAGGTCTTGGCGGTATAGGTCGGATCCAGCAGAATGCCTTCTTTTTCTCTCATCAGGTGATAGGCGTTGCTTCCAGCCCCGGTGGGCATACCGTAGCCCTTGCCGAAAAAATCATCCAGGATCGAAGGCACCCTTATGGAAATATCCGGCAGCTCCCGACATCTTTTTTTCAGATATGCATAAGCATGTTTCATCTGCCTGGCAACCGTATTGCGGGTGCAGGCCTGGAAAGGACCGAGATGGGATGCGATCACCCGCACGCCGACCACCCGGGTGTTCATTGCGGTCAATTTTAAGCCCAGTGCCAATCCTGCCAGACTGCCGCCGGAACCCAAAGGACAGAAGATTACCCCGGGTTCGGGTAAAATTCCCTGGTCGATCTGATCTTTGAGCTCCATGGCGGCATCGACATATCCGATGGTGCCGACGGCGCTGGAACCGCCGGGGTACACAAAATAAGCGGATGGATACTTGAAGCGGTAAAGCAAATAGTAGCTCAGCATTGTGCGCCACAGGGTTGTCTGGTAAATCAGCCGAGCCCCGTATTTTTCAAGCAAAAGCAGGATAAGCTTCACATTGGCGGTAACCGGCTGGTGATACAGCAGCAGCGTACATTTGATTCCCAGCCGATGAGAAAAAATAGCGCTTGCCAGACCGTGATGGGTACCGATGCCTCCCAGGCTGATCAGATGCCGGATTTTTCTTTGCCGGGCCTCGGCCAGAATAAATGCCAATTTTCTGATTTTATTGCCGCCGTAAACAGGAGAACTCAGATCGTCGCGTTTGATCCACAGATTTTCAACGTCCAGGTGGTTCAGGAGACGGACCGGGGTCGGGAAGGCGCCCAGGTCGATATACGGCAGCTTCCGGCCCAATTCCGGATATTTGCGGAACAGACTGAGTTTAAAGCTGCTCCCTGACCAATTCATCAATGCGGATTCCCTTTCCGGCCAGATAACGCTTGCGCCACTGATAATAGATGATTCCGGATGCGATAAACGCCATAAACCAGCCGATTTTCCAGGCGGACTTTAAATCAAAGAGGATGATGATGCCGAAAAAGACCATGAGCATCATTCCGACGAGCGGACAAAACCACAGCCAGAATCCCTTCAGCTTAAAGCCGGATTTTTCGTAGCGGTCAGGGTACAGCGCTGGCAGCCTTACCGATGCCACCATGACAGGCAAAAAAATTATCATGCCGCCCAGAGCGGCATAGGAAGCCAAGGTTTCCAGTGAGAAGCCCGATAGGATGCCGAGTACCGAAAGCCCCCACACGATGGTCAGCAGCACATGGGGGGTGCCAAAGTGTTGATGCAACAATCCCAGCTTCGCGGGCAGGAGACGATCCTGGGCTATCATCAACAGGGATTTGGTTCCAATTATAAACAGGGCATTCAGTGTGGTCGTCAGGGCGAGAATGGGCCCCGCCCAGCGTGAAGAAAACAACGCCGACCGGACCCGTCACCTGTCGGCAGACCTGGAGTAGCGGCTCCTCGGTGTTTTTGAGAAAATCCGGCGATACGGCACCTACCGTCGCCACGGCAACGGCGACGTAGATCAGCAGAACAGTTACAAAGGCGATGATAAACGACCGGGGGATGACCTTTCCGGGATTGACGATTTCTCCCCCGAGCTCGATAATTCCGTTGGCCCCGAAGTAGGTAAACGTGAGCAACGCCGTTCCGAGAGCAAGGCCGGACATGCCGTTTGGGATACCGGATGAGAAATTAGACGGATTCAGTCGTGCCAGGCCGGAGCCGGCGTAATAGATCAATGCGGCAATGAGAATGATGACAAGCAGGCCTTGAAGTTGAGCCGCGAGTCTGACCCCCAGCAGGTTGACGACGTAAAAAACGGTCACCAGACCTGCCGCCAAAAGGGTAGGGGAGACCGATGGCAGGAATGTCTGGGCGTACCTGGCACAGCCGAGCGCGTACAAAGGGATCTGACCAAAAAAAGAGGCCCAGGCATATACCCAGACCCCGACAAATGCCAGGCCCGGCGAAACCATACGGCTGGGATACCGGTAACTTGCGCCGGTGGTCGGTATGGCCGAACCCAGCATGGCCAGGGGCATCATGCTGATGAATACAGGGATGACGGCCAGGGCATAGGCCGCCGGCAGGGCAGGGCCGGTAATTCTAAACACGATGCCGGTGAAAACAAAAACGCCGCCACCGATCATAAACCCGATGGCGATGAAGGCCACCGTCGGAAGCTTCAATACGCGCCTTAACTTGGGAACCAACATCGGCATTATTTCGTACACCAGATCATAGGATTTCGGATTTCAGATATCGGATTTACTCTTTACTTTTTATCCACCACAATCCAGGCGGTGTACCGGCCGTCATTTTCAATGGCGGCCGGATATCCATGGCCAGCGATCATATCCCTTATTTTTTCGGGGGCGTAAAAATGACTGCGCATCAACAGCAATTTTTCAATCAGGGCCAGGACCTTGACGCCTTTGTGATTAAAATCGGGCTCTTCAATGACCAGGCGGCCCCCGGGCTTGAGAACGCGCAGCAAATCTTCAATGGCCTCCTGCTGGTCGCAGAAGTGGTGCAGTGCGTCAACCACCAGGATCCGGTCGAAACAGCCGTCACCGAACGGCAGGCGCTCGACATGGGCACAAACAGGGTTTAACTGCTTCTCCAGTGCTTTTTGCAGCATACGCCGGGACAAGTCACTGATGACGGTATGGCCCGCCAGTGACCTGAGATGCGATGAAACCCGACCGGTCCCGCCACCGCCGTCCAGCAGACGGCCCGTGGTCGGCAGCTGCAATAGTTGCTTCAGACGCCCGGTGTCCGGCGGACCGATCAGGCGGTCGTAGATGGAGGCGATGAGGTCGAAATGATCGAGCATGTGGTATCCAGGTTGAGCGTCTTCCCGTCCAGGCGGGATTCAACGTTCCGGGTTAAAATGTTCCAACCAGCTTTTAGCAAAGTCTTTCGGAATCCGATCATACTCAGCGACCTGTTAACTTGCAAGAACATTTATCCATACCTATCCCCTGTGCACTGTAGTATTGATTTAATCAACCAATTACGCTATTCTAATTTAAATTGATGTTGATCAATGTGGTTTTGCTTCTGCAACATACTTTTACATCAGATGGAACCTTGCCGTTTTTCAGACAGGGTTTTAAACCCAAGACAGATGATTTCTCATCAGGTCCCGGGCGTGAGGAGAGTATGAGATGACTCATTGTGTGTTGTTAAATGCCGACTACACGTTTTTAAATCTGGTAAACTGGAAGCGGGCGATTTGTTTGATTGCCAAAGGCAAGGTGGAGGTGGTTAAAGACTCCCAGCGCACCATTCGCAATGCCAGCGGTTTAGAGTTGAAAGTTCCGGCCGTGATGCGGTTGATCAAGTTGATCCGCACCATTTATCGAACCAGTGTTACATTTACCAAAAGAAACGTACTGATCAGAGATCAATTCAAATGTGCATACTGCGGTGCCAGTAAAGAAAGGTTGTCCATCGATCACATCATACCCAAATCAAGGGGGGGCAAGATGAGTTTTGAAAATTGCGTGGCGGCCTGCAAGGGCTGCAATTTGAAAAAAGGCGGCCGCACCCCCAGGGAAGCGAGAATGTATCTTAAAATTAAACCCTATCAACCGACCATTTCCGAATTTTTGCGACTAAAATTTGAAAATCTCGGCATTCACGAGGTCTTGCGGGAACTGGGCGTTTTCTAACCCATTCCTTTACGCCGACTAGCCGGTTGGCGCGAAGCCGAATTCCCGGCCTGGCGGGGAACCCATACGGATGACTCAAACACGATCCAAACGAATTTAAAAATGAGGATACTATGAAGATTATTGTTGTCGGTACCGGATATGTTGGACTCGTGCATGCAGCGGTGTGCTCGGAATACGGCCATGAAGTGCACGCGCACGATATTGACAAGGAGAAGATCCAGGCCTTTTCCAGCGGACAGCCCCATCAGATTGAAAAACACGTCAACGAGCCCGGCCTGGCTAATATTATCCGGGATACCCTGGGCAAATCCCTGTTTTTTTCCCATGATTTTAAATCCATTATGGAAGGGACCGACGCGATTTTTATGTGCCTGCCAACGCCTTCCAATATCGACGGCTCTACGAATCTGACGTTTTATGATGCGGCGGCCGAGCGCATTGCAGAAGTTCTTGCCGGTAGAAAAGATAAACGCCGGGTCGTTTTGGTGAACAAAAGCACGGTCCCCATCGGCACGGCGCGACATCTGGAAGATATTATGAGGGCTCACGAGGTTGAAAATTTCGGGGTGGCATCCAATCCGGAGTTTCTGGCTGAAGGCACCGCAGTCGTGGACGCGCGGCGGCCGGACCGGGTGGTGGTGGGCTGCGACACGGCTGAAGACTTCAACATCCTGCGGCGGGTCTACTCGCAGTTTGTGCATCATGTGCGCATCAAATATATCGAAACCACCCCGGAGACCGCCGAGGCGATCAAATACGTGGCCAATAGCATGCTGCTGACCTATATTTCTTTCTGGAACGGTGTGGGCGCTAAAATCGGCGAGAAAATGGCCAACGTAAACATCGATGACCTCCGGCTCGGGGTGACGGCCGACGACCGCATCAGCACGTGGGGTTCGTTTGTCAGCAACGGCGCGGGGGGCAGTTGTTTCGGCAAAGATATCGCATCCCTTATATATCAGATGCGCCGGGTAAACGTGAGCACCAAGATGCTGGAAGCGTCTTTTGAAGTCAACGAATATCAAAAGGTCTATCTGATCGACCGGGCGATTGCCGAAGCCGGGTTCAAATTCAACAACAAGACCGTGGCCGTGCTGGGTCTGGCTTTCAAGAAGCACACCAATGACATGCGGGATGCCTCTTCCATAAAAGTTATCGAATCCCTGCTCGGAAAAGGGGCGGCCGCCATCCACGCCTATGATCCCCTGGCCAATGAGACCGCCAAGGTCGTCTTTGATCCCTCCAAAAACATTCTGTACGAAAAAATTAAATATTTTGACGCCGCCAAAGAAGCCATCCTCGGATCGCATGCCCTTTTCATATCCTCGGACTGTGAGGAGTTCAGAGGCTTTTCCCGCACAATTGAAGACACGGTGAAACCACCCTATCTGGTGATGGACGGAAGACGTATGATTCCCGACTACGGCGAACTGGTGGCCAGAAAATTCTCATACCTTGCCGTCGGCTCAATGGTGGTGACGCCGGCATAAGAAATGACTATTGAATTTTGAAAATCGAATAATTGTCGAAGTCGCTATGCTCCGTCATTTCTTTGATAGGTCTTTTTAAAAATGAAAGAATTCCTTAAATATTCAATTGAAAGGTCCAAAGAAAGGACATCATGAAAGGGATAATTCTGGCGGGTGGATCGGGTTCCAGGCTGTACCCCCTGACTTTAGGCGTCAGCAAGCAGCTGCTGCCGGTGTATGACAAACCCATGATTTATTACCCGCTTTCAGTGCTGATGATGGCGGGAATCCGGGAAATTTTATTTATATCCACGCCGCACGATCTGCCGATTTTTCGTAAAATCCTCGGCGACGGCTCGCATCTGGGCATGTCGTTTTTCTATGCTGAACAGCCGCGTCCCGAGGGGCTGGCCCAGGCATTTATCATCGGAAGTGCATTTATCGGGCAGGATCCGATCTGTCTGATACTGGGGGATAATATCTTCTACGGTCAGGGTCTTTCCAATATTCTGCAGCGTGCCGTCCAAATTGCCAAAGGGGGCCTGATTTTCGGATACCTGGTGCGCGACCCTGAACGATACGGCGTTGTTGAATTCAACCCGGACGGCACGGTTACGGGTATTGTGGAAAAACCTAAAAACCCCCGTTCGCCCTACGCGGTGCCGGGACTTTATTTCTATGACAATGACGTCGTGGATATTGCCCGGAATCTAAAGCCTTCCGCGCGAGGAGAGCTTGAAATCACCGACGTCAATATGGTCTATTTGCAGCGCGGTGATCTGAAGGTCGAACTGCTGGGAAGGGGCTTTGCCTGGCTCGATACCGGAACCCACGAAGCACTCCAGCAGGCCGCCAGTTATGTGCAGGCGATTCAGGAAAGGCAGGGTCTGAAGATATCCTGTGTGGAGGAGGTCGCCTTTCGCCAGGGATACATCGACAGTGAGCAGCTCAGACTGCTGGCCGCCAATTACACCCAAAATGATTACGGGCGCTATCTGATCGATATCGCCGACGAGGAGGATGGGATTGGCCTGAGCTTTTAGCATTCCACCTTCTCACCTTCCCAGCCTCTCACCTTCTGTCCCCTGTCTTCTGATATTTCCTTGACACACTTCAGGATACAGAGTACAAATCAACGTTTAAAAATATCCGAAGCAGGGGGAATCAATGGACTATAAAAAGACACTCAACCTTCCGTCAACCCAGTTTCCGATGAAAGCCAGTCTGGCCAAACGGGAACCGGAACAGCTGACATTATGGCAGGAAACCCATCTGTACGATAAGATTCGTGAGGATTCCAAGGGCAGGGAGCTGTTTATCCTTCACGACGGACCTCCCTATGCCAACGGATATATTCATATTGGAACCGCCCTTAATAAAATACTGAAGGACATCATCGTTCGCTCAAAGCAGATGGCCGGCTACGATGCCATTTATGTGCCGGGCTGGGACTGCCATGGACTTCCCATCGAGCACAACGTGGATAAGGAGCTCGGGGATAAAAAGAAAGAACTTTCCATGGCGCAGGTGCGCCGGTTGTGTCGGGCCTATGCCGAAAAGTATATTGACATCCAGCGTGAAGAATTCAAGCGCCTGGGAGTGATGGGCGTCTGGGATGATCCTTATCTGACTATGAACTATGTTTATGAAGCCACGATCGCCCGGGAATGCGGCAAATTCGCCCTGAACGGCGGTCTATTTCGCGGCAAAAAGCCGATTTACTGGTGTTTTACCTGCCAGACCGCTCTGGCCGAGGCTGAAATCGAATATCAGGATGAATCCACACCTTCGATTTACGTTAAATTTCGGCTGCAGGACGATCTCAGCCGCGATCTCCCCGAGCTGGCCGGCAAAGACGTCTACGTTGTCATCTGGACTACCACCCCGTGGACAATCCCGGCCAATCTGGCAATTGCGCTGCATCCCGACTTTGAATATGCGGCCGTGAGCACCGGCGGCAGCGAGGTATTTATTTTGGCGCGGGAACTGGTTGACGCCTGCATGCGGACATTCGGCATCGCCGAATATTCCGTCATCGGCGGTATCGATCCCCGAATCCTGGAGAAAAAACACTGCGTCCACCCGCTGTATCAACGTGACTCCCTGATTATCCTGGGACCGCATGTCACCCTGGATGCCGGTACCGGCTGCGTGCATACGGCACCCGGCCACGGTCGCGAAGATCACGAGGTGGGTCTGCTGTATGATCTGGAGGTTTACTCGCCGGTAGACAACAAGGGCTGTTTTACCGACGAGGTTGAATTTTTCAAAGGTCAATTTGTCTTTGACGCCAATAAAAACATCAATGCCAAACTCAAGGAGCTCGGCGCTCTCGTCCGGGAGGAAAGCTTTGAACATTCCTACCCGCATTGCTGGCGCTGCAAAGAGCCGGTCATTTTCCGGGCAACGCCGCAGTGGTTTATATCCATGGATAAAAATGATCTGCGGAAGAATTCACTGGCGGCTATCGACACCGTCAAATGGATCCCCCACTGGGGGCGGGACAGAATTTACGGCATGATTGAAAACCGGCCGGACTGGTGCGTTTCACGGCAGCGGGCCTGGGGTGTGCCGATCACGGTTTTTTATTGTGATCAATGCGAGGCGCTGCTGCTGGATGAGCAGGTCATGCAACGAATTTATCAGATGTTTGAAGCCCACGGTGCCGATATCTGGTTCGAAAAAGATGTGTCCGAGCTGTTGCCGGATAATGTCGCCTGCCGGGCGTGCGGCAATAAAAGTTTTATTAAAGAAACCGACATCCTCGACGTCTGGTTTGATTCCGGGGTAAGTCATGCGGCGGTGCTCGAGCAGCGCCCCTATTTAAGATGGCCGGCCGATCTTTACCTGGAAGGCAGCGATCAGCACCGCGGATGGTTTCACAGCGCCCTGCTGACGGCGGTAGGCACCCGCAAACGTGCACCCTACGAAGCTGTCTTAACCCACGGCTTCGTGGTGGACGCTGAAGGACGCAAGATGTCCAAGTCCATCGGCAACGTGGTCTCTCCCAGTGAGGTGATCGCAAAATACGGTGCCGAAATTCTGCGGCTCTGGGTTTCCGCATCGGACTACCAGGAGGATATTCGCATATCCGATAACATTTTAAAGCAGCTCAGCGACGCCTACCGGCGCATCCGAAACACGAGCCGCTTTATGCTGGGTAACCTCTATGATTTCGATCCTGATCAAGATGCCATTGCCTATGAATCCATGTTGGAAATCGATCGTTTTGCGCTGCACAAGCTGCAGCTGCTGCTCGAAAAAGCGCGCAAAGCCTATGATGCCTGCGAGTTTCATGTAATCTATCATGGCCTTTATAATTATTGTACGCTGGATCTCTCGGCATTTTACCTGGATGTCCTTAAAGACCGGCTCTACACCTCTTCGCCGCAGTCCGTAGCGCGGCGAAGCGCCCAGAGCGTTTTGCATATCATCCTGGACACCATTGCGCGGCTGATGGCACCGATTCTGCCGTTTACTTCCGATGAAATCTGGCAATACATGCCGGCTCGCAACGGCAAAGAAGCCAACATTCATCTGTCCCTGCTGCCGGAGGTGAATCCGGCCTTTAAAAATGAGGCCCTGGCCGGCCGGTGGGAATTCCTGCTGAAAGTGCGCGGGGAAGCCACTCGGGCACTGGAGGAGGCGCGCGCTCAAAAACTGATCGGACATCCCCTGGATGCGGCGGTGACCATTTCGGCGCAAGGGGCGGCCTTCGATGCCCTGCAACCCCTGGCAGCGGATTTGAGATCATTGCTGATTGTATCCAGAGCCACGCTGGTCAAGGATGAAGCCCTGGACGGTGCTTTCAGCGGCAATGAAATTGAAGGACTGCTGATTAAGGTGGCGCCGGCGCCGGGCGATAAGTGTGAACGCTGCTGGGTGCATGATACCACGGTTGGAACTTACAGCGAGCAACCGACAATCTGTCACCGCTGTCGGGATGCGCTGGCCCAGATCGGATAGCGCATACAAATCATCTCAAAAAAGAGTTGATCTTTGAGCTGGCAATCACCCCACGGGAATTCCCCAAAACGGCTGTCTGATATGCTGCAAAACAAATATACAAGACTGGCAATCGTGGCCGGTTTGGTCGTGTTGGCCGACCAGATTTCCAAAGCTCTCATTCTAAAATACCTGCCGCTGCACCATAGCATTCCGGTCATTGCCGGAATATTTGATATCACCCACATTCTCAATCCGGGCGGAGCCTTCGGCCTCATGGCCGATAGGAGCGTGGTTGTCCGCACCATTGTTTTCCTTTTTATCTCTTCTATGGCCGTGGGCTTGATTTTATATTTCTACCACAAGACCCCCCGGACCCATAAATTTCTTGCAACCGGTTTTGCCCTGATATTCGGAGGCGCCATCGGAAACCTGATTGACAGGGTGCGTTTTGGAACAGTGGTTGACTTCCTGGATTTTTACATCGGCCGTCATCATTGGCCGGCCTTTAACATCGCTGACAGCGCGATTACCGTGGGAATTTTTATTTTCATATATCATCTGGCCTTTAAGAAAATGCCGGAATGAACAGCCTTGAATGAGAACTCCGGTACTCCATAATTTTTAATCATGCCCACTATCAGCTACCAGGATCTGGAAAAGTATTTAAATGAGCGGGGCGATGCGCCCTTTGCCTCCGTTTACCTGATTTTCGGGGAAGAGATGCTGGTTAAAAGCGCTTTCGACGTATTGTTAAATGCACTGGTTCCGGCTTCAAAGCGCAATATCAACTATGAACCGCTGGACGGGACCCATGAAAATATTCACGCAGTCATCGCTCAGGTCAACACCTATTCGCTGATACCCGGGACCAAAGTGATTGCGCTGCGGGACTCCAGGATATTTGAGGCCGGACAGGACCGGGACCGATTGCTGGAAAATGCCAAAAAAGCATTCGAAGATGATGATATCAAAAAGGCTGCCGGGCATTTGCTGCGTCTGATGGGGCTTTTAAATTTTAGCTATGAAGATATCGACAAAACCAGCCGGAAAAAGAGTCTGGGACAAAGCGCTGCACAGGCAGTTGATGACGCATGGTTGGACGAGCTTATTGCCTATTGCCGGGAAAACAGTCTGTCGGTTCCCGCTGCCGGTGATGACGGTCAAACCCTCCAGCTGGCGGTTGAAAAGGGTTTCCCCGAAAACAACCATCTGATTATCACCACGGACATGGCCGATAAGCGGCGCACCCTGTTTAAAACCTTGAACAGCAAGGGCGTGGTCATTGACTGTTCGGTGCCCAAGGGTGACCGCCGAGCAGACCGGATTGCCCAGGAATCGGTTCTGGTTGAAAAGATGAATGCCATGCTCAAAGACGGCGGGAAAACCATGGACCGGGCGGCTTATATGGCCCTATATGAAATGACCGGCTTTGATCTGCGCACATTCTCCAGCAATCTGGAAAAATTGATAAGCTACGTTGGCGATCATCCGGGAATCACGATAGCGGATGTCGAATCGGCTTTGCAGCGCACTAAAATTGATCCCATCTATGAACTGACAAATGCGCTGGCGGACCGCAAACCCGAGGCGGCCCTTTTATTTCTGGATTCGGTCCAGTCGTCCGGAGTTCATCCGCTCCAAGTCTTTACGGCGCTGATCAACCAGGTCAGAAGGCTGCTGCTGGTCAAAGATTTCGTTGAAAGTCCCTATGGCCGAGAATGGCAGGCCGCCTGCCCCTACGATTACTTCCAAAAACGAGTATTGCCGGCGATCGCCGAATTCGACCGTCAGCTGCTCGATCATCTTGACGGCCGCCAGGCCATGCTGGACAAAGACAGCCCATCGCCCGCAACGCCATCCGGGGCGAAAAAAATAAAAAAGAAGAAAGCCAAAGCAGGCACCGACCTGCTAATTGCAAAAAATCCGAACAATCCGTATCCGATATACCTGTTGCTAAAAAAGTCGGAGCGATTTTCAAAAGAAGAACTGATTAAGGCGTTTGAAACGCTGAATGCAGCCGATAAACAGCTCAAATCCGGTGGTCAGAACCCCAGGCTGGTGCTTGAGAAGGTTGTTTTGGAAATTTGCAAAGTGGAGGGCGCATGGCGCCCGGCGTAAGGTTAAAGCCTCACGGCGTATGGCGTATGGCATAAGGCATAGGGCTGAGGGTAGATGGTGGAAGGGGGCACTGAGTGCCGGCTTATAGCTCGTAGCTCGTAGCTTATAGGTTAAAGGAAAAAGGTAATAGGAAAAAGAACAAAGAAAAAAGTCTGTTGCATTTCCTTGCAATTCTGTATTCCCTATTCCAAAACCTTTGACCTCTGACTTCTGATTGGAGATTTGCAGCATGGGATTTTTCAGACAGCAGGAAGAGAAGCTGGCGATGCGGTTTCTGACCTGGCAGTATCAAAAATTGGATGTACCGGTCCCTGATGATGCCGAACTGGCGCGTCAGGCGACTAAAATTGTCGAGGAAGCCCACCAGATAGCCCGCCAAAGAGGCAGCAATGTTATCGCCATTATGAAAGATCTGATCTCTGATCTGAAGAAAAAATCTTAGTATCGCTTAAAACATGAAGGAGGAACGAACAATGACGGATGCCTGGGCGGAAAAATTAGCGTGTGCAATACAATGTCAGCGGTGCAGCCGTAAACTGGCGCCCACCGACCAGAGAATCCTCTCCGTGATCGATCATGAAGCCATTTGCATGGCCTGCAAAAAGGAGGAGGAAAAGCGGGATGATTATGAGGAAATATCAAAACAGACGATCGGGCAGTGCCTGATAGATACCGAAATGCAATGGGGTGATCCCCAGGGGTATTGTTATCATCACTTCTATCCGTTCACATGTTAGAAGCTCCACATGACGGGGCTGTCGTCCAGATAATCTGTGACAAGCCGTCCGATTTCATCCAGCCGGGCGATATCATTTTGCGCTAACGCTGCATCGGCCGCCCGAGCATTTGCAGCCGCCTGCTCCCCGTTGCGTGCCCCGGCAATCGCACATGTGCCGGGATGTGAAATAACCCACGCCAGGGCCAGCTGCCCCATACTGACGCCCAGTTCCTTGGCCATCGGTCGCAAGCGGTCCAGTGCCTGATGGACATGCTTAATATTATCCGCTTGAAACAGCTTGTTTTTTGCGCGGTGATCTCCTTTTTCAAATTCATGATCCGGTCCGAATTTTCCGGTCAGCAAGCCCTGGGCCATGGGAGAATAGGCCAGGATGCTGATATCGTTATCGATACAATAGGGCATGGCATCCTTTTCGACCTGGCGCCATAAAAGGGAGTAGGGGGGCTGCAGACTGTCAATCGGTCCATAGCGGACAGCCTCCTCCAGCTGGGCGCGTGAAAAATTGGAAACGCCGATGGCTCGAATTTTACCCTGCTCCTTGAGCTTATTCATGGCTGCCATGGTTTCTTCCACCGGGACCGTTTGGCCGCCAAAGGAGCCCGACGGCCAGTGGATCTGGTAAAGATCAATCCAATCGGTTTTCAGATTTTGCAGTGAACCCTGACAGGCAGCCATGACCTGATCAAACTTCAGGTGGTTGGCAAAGACTTTGGTGGCCAGCACGACCCGGTCCCTGACATCGGCCAGAGCCTGGCCGAGAATGCGTTCCGAATGTCCTTTTCCGTAGGCTTCAGCAGTGTCGAAGGTGGTTATGCCGCATTCAAAGGCGGTTCGAATGGCTGCCGTGGTGTGTTTATCGTCAATGCCGGCCCACATTTCTTTGCCGGCCTGCCAGGTACCCATGATTATAGATGAGATTTTCAGCTCTGATTTGCCCAGTATACGATATTGCATGTGTTCCTCTTCAGTGTCGCTGGCATTTGATATTTGAATTATTTTAACTTAAGCACTTAACAACAAAAGACAAGCAGGTTCGGCATCTCGGGTCAAGCCAAGAGTTATAAACGGTCACCGCAGGGCATGTTTCCTGCCGCGCGCCGATAAAAAGACAGCGTTGACAGATTTATTCGCCGGCTCTATAAAGTAAAGTAATGCGTCAATGGCCGGCAATTTGCAGCCAATTGATCAGCAGATTACCATTACTCCAATACGCCGGTACTCTCTGCGATCCGCAGGATTTCCCCTGCGGGCTGGGAGCGGAGCCGGAGGCCAATATTCCGAAATTAGTCGAAATTAAAAGGCCTCCCAATGGTTTACCATTTTTTGGGTTAGAGATCCCTATCTCTACTTGGAGCCGCCGCATGGAACAAAATGAATATGTGGATTTTTACGCGATCGATTCATTGTTGACCACCGAAGAAAAGAAGGTTCGCGATACTGTTCGCGGATTTGTCGACAAAGAATGTTTGCCCGTCATCGCGGAATATTTCGACAGGGGAACCTTTCCCATGCAAACGATTCCGCGCATGGCATCGATGGAACTGTTCGGAAGCCACGTCGATGGCTATGGATGCCGCAAACGAAGCCACATGGAATATGGCCTGATATGTCAAGAGCTGGGTCGCTGCGACAGCGGATTGCGAGCCATGTTTTCCGTGCAGAATTCGCTGGTGATGTTTCCCATTTTCAAATTCGGCACCGAAGAACAGCGTCAAAAATGGCTGCCGAAAATGGCCCGGGGAGAAGCCATCGGGTGTTTCGGTCTTTCAGAACCTGATTACGGCTCAAACCCGGGCGGTATGATCACGACCGCCCACCGCCGGGGCGGGCAGTATGTCCTTAGCGGCAAAAAGATGTGGATCACCAATGGAACGATTGCCGATGTGGCCGTTATCTGGGCCAAACTGGAGGGTGAGATTAGAGGGTTTATCGTGGAGACCGGCAGACCCGGATTTCGGGCCGCACCTATCCAGCGGAAATTTTCCTACCGCACGTCTCCCACAGCATTTATTGACTTAAGGGATTGTGAAATTCCGGAAGCCAATATGCTGCCGGAAGCGCGCGGTCTTAAATCCGTTTTTCAATGCTTGAATCATGCCCGTTACGGGGTGGCATGCGGGGCACTCGGATCATCGATTGCGTGTTATCAGGCCGCCAGAGATTTCGCCCTCAAACGGCAGGTCTTTGATCGGCCGGTGGCTTCTTTCCAGCTGGTTCAGGCTCAACTGGCCCGGATGCTGATCGAAATCACCAAGGCCCAGCTGGTCAGTTTTCATCTGGGCCGGATGCTGGATGACAACCAGGCCCGACCGCCCCAGATTTCGCTGGCCAAGTTAAACAATGTACGTGAAGCGCTGAAAATAGCGCGTCTGGCTCGGGACATCACAGGGGCCCGGGGCATTCTGGCCGATCATCACATCATCCGACACCTTTGCGACCTTGAAGCCATCAGCACTCTGGAGGGAACTGCCGGTATGCACACGCTGGTGCTGGGACAGGATATCACCGGGATATCGGCGTTTACTTAGGCATTTTTCGTGTACCTGGCATCTAAAAAAATAAACGGTCAAATCCACTATTTTATCCGGGAGTCCTACCGACAGGCGGATCATCTCTTGAGCCGGGGCCTGATTGAATTAGGT
>Ga0307426_1001207_pt1 | contig 17287 bp, 21 predicted proteins | sample SalMarWE160340MG_FD_202165 | JGI IMG/M metagenome (GOLD analysis project Ga0307426, IMG submission 202165) | Salt marsh sediment microbial communities from the Plum Island Ecosystem LTER, Massachusetts, United States - WE1603-40 | ecosystem: Environmental > Aquatic > Marine > Intertidal zone >... | reverse complement strand
GTTAAAACGGAATGTCATCCGGGTCATCCGGCGTCCTACCCGTCCCCTCGTTCTGTTGCCCCTGTTCATTCCATTCCTTGCTGTTCATAACCTTAACCCTGATCCATTCGGGCAGGTTGGGGTCCAGCTGGTCGCGGCCGAGTTCAAATATAATAGGCTCATGGTGCTGGCCTATTTTTCTGCATTCTTCGGTCGGCGGTGCGATGGAACCAATATTTGCATATGTTTTCCCGTTGTTTTCGTTATGGACCACGTTGATCATACAATGTTTTCCGACCAGCTTTTTCAGGTCAAAGTCTGTTTCCGGGAGTTTGCCGAACCACCCCTGAAGCAGTTGCCCGAGGTTGCTGCCCTGTGTGATAAATGGGGTCATTGCCCTTGATGATATAACTCTGGGCTTGAACCCCTGCCCCTCGACTTCGATCAGCAGTTTGCACAGCTCGAATGTAAACAATATTTGTGGTTTCCACCCCCAAGGGGTCTGTTGTTGTCCCAGGTCCACAAGCCATATTAAGATGGCCTCATGCAAACCAATCGGTACGATTTCCCTTTTTGTTTCGCCCTCACTGATTATTTCTGCTGTTAAGCTCATGATGCCCTCCTATACACGTTTTTTGAGTTTCTTGTCTATTTCGTACGCCCGTCGGAACAGCTTAAACTGTTCCCAGGCATCGTCGAGTTCTGACCAGTAATGATGTGCAAAATCAGCATGTTCTTTGCTAAATCGGCACAGATGGAACCCACCATTAAGTGGTTTGTCGGGATTGTTTTCATTCCATAGTTGGTTGTAAGCGGCCAGCTGGATGATGTAATCAGGGTAGACCCCATTTGAAGTTTTCCAGTCCAACAAACAGAGCCTACCCTTGCTATCCTGCCCGATAGCATCTGGACACCCCCCAAATTGGTGTTGTTCTGATATCAGCTGCATTTCCTGTTCAAGAACGGTGATCGTATTGTTATCTTGCCACATAATGTAATTCAAATACCCCTGCCAAGCTGAGGATTCGATTTCTGATGGGTTTTCAAATTCTTCCGGGAGTTCGCCCTTTATGTGGTGCTCAACAAGATCGTGTGCAAGTGTACCTGCATCGGCTGCCTCATCTCGCTTGTCATAAAGTGACGAGATCTCGCCACGTTCAGCCAATTTACCCTGTCCAAATGCCCACCACAGAAGGGCCCCTGAATCTTTGAATCTTCCTATTATGGTGGTCACACCTGGAACGCGCTTGCCGTCTTTGTTTTTATATCCGCCGGTCGGATGGGGCATCATTCCTCCTCTAACCCATAATCTTTCCTATTGGGTTTATTTTTTGTTCCTATTATTGCGTACTCACACAATTCAAATAGATAAGCATCTAAATCGTTTCTTAACGGATTCAATTTGAGCACTTCTTTTAAAGCGTCTTCTAATTTTCTTACATACTCCATTGTTACATGGTTATAAGCCTTCATAATTATCCTCTACTCAAAAAACGGTTTATGCCAATAGCGTTCCTTTAACAATTGAATACCATTGACGATTTTAAAATGATACTCAAATCCGTCTGCTGTGCCATACTTTTCTATGTATTCGTCTTTGTATTCTTTCGTTTTTGATATGGTAGCAATGGAATAATCTTGTGATCTGTCGAGGTTGATTGATAATACCGGCTCAAACTGGCTGAACATTCCTCCAAGACCCGTTTTCGCTCCCCACTGTTTTTGCAGGGATACAATAGCAACCGCACCGTTAAGTTTTTTCGCAATGTTCGCCAGTATCTTTCCGATGACGTAAAAGTTGTCGAGAACTTTGATATAGTCGATGACATTTAAGTTTCCTTTTCCGGGCTTGATCACATCATGATAAGCATCATATCTCTGGTAGAATTTGATATCCTTTAACTGTTCGGGTGTTGTCGTTTCCAACTTGCTGATCCGCCTTTTGAACGTCCCGGGTCTTAGCTCAGAACTGAAATAATGTACATCATAATCGCCAAGATTGCTAATTGCGGCATTAAGCAATACAGCAGTTTTGCCCACACCCGGAACCCCAGAGAATAAAATAATATCACCGGGCATAATATGTACCATATCGCCCAGACCGAAAGGCAGATTAAGAGCACATGTTTCGGTATTAGCATTTAACCAGTCCTCCGGTTCGATGTCTTTTTCAACACGACGGTACACACCGGCCTTGTCACCATAGCGTTCAATTATACCATCCTGGCACAATCTGGCAAGGTACGTATTGACCTTTTTTCGGTCTTTTAGTTGTGATACTTGTAGTTCAGAGTGGACAAAAGTTGTCGAAAAGTAGCCGAATTGTTGTCGCACGACCTCTTCGACCTCGGATTTTGTTATCGTTTGATGCCTGTTTAGAGCACTATAAATCTTGGTTTTTAGCTCAGATTCGGTGTACTTTTCAGCCCCCTCCTCACAGCAGTTATACCAGAACATCTTTAAGAAATACAGTATGTTATCTTCCGGCATCCCCCCTCGGACAAGTACGTTAGCAAGATGGAAAAGCGTCTGGTCTCTCTGCCCTACCTTTATCAAGTTACCGCTGTTACCCCCTGTTATTGGGTTGTTATATTGTTGCTTTCCGGTGTTACCTCTCTCTTCTAGAGTACTAGTGTTATTATATACACTAGAGGTATCACTTTGAATAGCTACTGCTTTAATAAAATCTGGAACTTTGGGTATTGGCGTTTTTAAAATATGAGCATGCTTATCCCAGCAATAGGTTTTGCCATTTTTGGTGCTGGGTGGTGCCAAAATATATCCACCTGAACCACGCCAATCCCATTCGTTGGCTTTTCGTGCCCCGGTTATTATTTCAGAATCATATGTGAAATAAACATGCTTTCCTCCGCTGGGTGTTTCGACAATTGGAGCTTTGTTGTTTGACAGCTCATTGTAAGCTTCCCACCCCTGCTTGGTGTCGATGTCAAGGACAGTCAGATTACTGATGCTTCCGGTTACTATTGCGGGGTTTGCGTCCGGGTATTTGGACCACCAATCGTCGATCTCAGAAGCGACAACCTTGCGGTCCTGGTACTGTGACCATTGGATATAGGGCTTTTTGTCCTCTTTTGTTGGGATCACGTTAAAGCCCATCTCCCTATATTTATGTGCTGCCATTAGCTTTTTATTCATAGTATGTCGGAGAATTACCGATATTTAGTGTTGGTTTTATCTATTCCTTGTGCCTTACAGATAGACCCCTTTTATTTAATTAATTCGTAATCCTTAAATTCCACATTTAAATCCCAACTTATATTTGGATCTGATAGACTTGCATAAGGATATTTTATATCTAATCGACAAGTTTTTAAATCAATAGATTCAAGATATCCAATGCGTCCATCACTTTTTCTTTTTAAATGTATGACGGACCCGTCCCCTATATTAATTTTTGATTTTAGGTATCGTTCGGTATGTTTAAGGCGATCTAAAACTATTTTTGTGGTCTTATCATCCATAGCATCCCCCCTTGTTATAAATACTTTACATTCACCAGCGTTTTATGTCAAGAACTATTTTCATAAAAGAAAATGCTTGACAGACCATATCACTGTGTGCTTTAATGGGTAGCATGAAAAAGATTAAGACCTTCTACGATTACCGCAAGGCAAACAATAAAACCCTATCTGATATACATGATGCGACCGGGATATCCATTACTACCCTCTGGCGCATAGAAAACCTACCTAAATATAAAAAATCATGGGAGGATGTAAAATGCCTACTCAAACATTGTCCGGGCCTTACGGAGAGGATGCTCGATTCAGTCCGTGTAAAAGATGCGTAATCCAGGAAAGGTTGGAACAGCTTGAAGATGATAAACCAAACAACTGGGCCGGTGAGCAGGTGAGTCTGAGGGAATTTTGTCCATGTGAAGAGGCCCGGATGTATGATGACGAAATAGCCGACGGCAACATGGTGGCGCAGGGAAGCTCTATACCGATAGAAAACGTGGAAACGATATCAGAGATCGTGGAAGACTTTGTAAGGGAGCTGGGCTTTGACAACAGCGTGCAGGTAAGGAATATGAGTTCGGAAGAGTTGGAGATATATCTGGCGAACCGGATGGGTAAATATTTATCTGAGATTAAACCCATAATATAACCGAACGGGAATAAACAGGGCCGAAGTCGGTGATTTAGGGTGTATTTTGCTAGAACGGGAATAAAAGGAGGGTGGGATGTGTCTTGGCCGGATTGATAAGGAACCCAAAAAATGGAGGGTTGGATATAAGGCGTTTAGTGTCAGTAAACATTTCATATATTCTATTCATTTTGGACACACGATGTTAATTAATAACGGAAGGGGTGATTTTCCGGTTGGGAAATGGTTTAAAGATGAAAACATTAGCGAGATAGAATCTGCCTATCCCCCTTATCACAAATATAAATCGGGCTTTCATTTTTATAGACATAAGAAGGATGCTGAACGTCTTGAATATGGACTACGGTTAAGGGTTAAAAAGATAAGAGTACGAAGGATCGTTGCCACCGGAGAGCAGTATGGGGTTCCCGCCGGAGTAGCCCGGGAAATATTCATAGAACCATAATATAACAAAGGAGAACATATGAGACTACCACCTGAAATATTAAAAGAAGCCATTAAAAAAGGCGCTGTCACTGTCGGCAGGGGCTATAAAGAGGTCGGCGGAACCCGCACAGAGGATGAATCCATCGTATTTGGTGTACCAAAAAAGGTACATGCCGATCAAATTCTGGCCGAAGCGTTTCACAAGTTTTACGACGGGGTGCCATCAGATGTCAAGGAAGTGGGCATTGTCCGGGCGCTGGATGATCCGACATTAAGGTACAGGCCGTGTCCGGGTGGGGTAAGTGTCGGTCATGTGGACATCACAGCCGGGACTCTGGGCTGCTGGGTTAAAAAAGACGGCCAGTGGATGATGCTGTCAAACAATCATGTGCTGGCGAACTCAAACGAGGCTGAGATCGGGGACACCATTATACAGCCAGGAAGCTATGATGATGGCAGAAGCCCGCAGGACGATATCGCCCATCTGGTTGATTATGTCCCCATTCATTTTATCGGGGAGCAGAGCGGGTGCAAGTATTCCCAGGTTGAATCCAGACTGCTTAATGCCAGAAATGCCATGCTGGGCAGAAAGACTCGCTATGAAGTCGTGGTGCCTGAAGCCGATTACAACCTCGTGGACTGCGCTGTTGCCAAACCGATAGATGATGCCCTTGTGGACAACACAATTTTAAACATAACTGGACCGATAAATGGGATCGTCCACGGCGAGTTGGGTATGGAGGTGGCAAAGAACGGGCGCACAACTGGTCTTACCGCAGGAGTTATCACCCAAGTTGATGTGGTTACCCAAGTATCATATGGTGCGGGGAAGATTGCCATATTCGAAGATCAGATATTAATAGAAGGTGCCGATCCGTTCAGCGCTGGTGGAGATTCTGGAAGTGCGATATTAGAGGATAACAGCTCGGTGTGCGGGCTGTTGTTCGCCGGAAGTGACACGGTGACCATCGGCAACAGGATTGAGAATGTGGTTGAGGCGCTGGGGATTGTGATTTAGGGGGTTAAGATGAAAAGAAAAATAAAAGAGGTCCTTGTTAGTATGGCAGAGGATTACCGTTCTCGATCTAAAGACCTATGGGGCCACTATAGTGAAGATGCCGATGATTACGCTTATATGTACGGTGAGTCCAGCGCTTATGACGATGTGGCAGAAGATATTGACAACTTAATAGAAAAAATTGACATCGGGGAAATTGAATCCTAATGCTCCCAGAAGCCAAATACAAAAAGCTCGGCTGGTTTAAATATCAGCTGACCATGCCCATGGTTATTAAAACTTCTATCAGGGTCAAAAAGGCAATCCATACCAAGTTCATATCCCTTAACCGGAACGGACTTTTGGTTATAATGAAGGGCTATATATGGAATGGGTGAAGTGGCCCCGCCATCGATTGCGATGCCAATCGAACACCGTGCCTTGTACACGACTGTTTTTATGACCTGATGGATATGTTCTTAATCCCGGTAACCCGAAGGGATGAAGTTGACCTATTATTCTATTCCATGTTGCGGGCTAATAAGTTCTCGGCAGATATGGCAACGATTTACTATTTAGCGGTCAGGCTGTTCGGTCGGTATTGTGTGCCGAGAAGGGCAATGAGATTTATGATTAATAAACTTAAAGGAGGTAAATGACAAATGTTCAAGAAACTCGTAATTTTATTAGTAGTATTGTGCTTTATTGTCATATGGTCAACGCCTCTGATTGCCGATGAAAACGAAGTTACCTATGAATTAAAGATCAGCCTTAAATACAATTCGGTGACCTTCAGTAAGGCTATGGAGATACAGAAACAGATTGAGGTGTTGGCGGGGGAGACTTGTACGGCTAAAATTGAACTGAATAAAAATGGAGACAATTCAACAGCTGGCATACCAATAAATGACGACTCAGGTGGAATTTTATATTATGATGGCACCCCTCAAATGCATTGGGTACATTAAAAATAAAACCAAACAGGAGGTAAAATGAAAAAGCTAATCGTATCAATTATGGCAATCGTATTTTTAGTAAGCTGCGCCGGCTGGGGGCTTAATCCAGCCAACCTGAAAGATGATCACGCCCGGGGCAACTTTGTAAACAAAACTTTTTTGATGGCGCTGGCGGACTATTCCTACTACGCCAAGCTTCCCAACCTGACAGACGAGGCCAAGGTTCTGCTGAGGGCCAAGCGTGAAATTCTGGTGCAGATGCTTGACCCGTTCTACGGTCCCGTGGTGCTGTTTAACCGTGCCGTGGTGGGCGGAGAACTGATTACCGAAGAGGGCTGGATGGCAATGCTTGACAAGCTGCTTACATTGGAAACCGGGTGGTACACGGGAAGCTCCAAGGCAGAGACTATCCAGATGTATACCGGGGAGGCGGCGCCCCAGACATTTAATCTTGACAAGGTGAAAAACCCGGACTCACTGATCGTCCAGGCCGGTCAACAGGCAAGTATCATTAAAAGCGAATACCGCACACAGGCCATCTGGGAAGGATTGCTGTTCGAGCTGATTCGCACTGGAATCCACGCGATCAGGGCACTGTTGGCTCAAAAGGGAATGGATGAAGCGCAACTGGCCGCTGCCTGGGCAGAAAGCTGGGCACAGATTCAGGCGATCACACCGGAAAGCATTGTTGTGGTCCAATGAACGGACCGGATAAACTGGCGATGCGTCAGAAGGATTGGTGGTAGTTTGAGGGTTAGGTAAATATGGGCGGAGTGGCGGAATTGTCAAGTGGCAGGTGCCTTATTTCAATAATAAGGTTTCGTCGGATACGGTGCTGTCTTAATTGGTGGAGGAGCTTGCCATTGGTAGACGCTGACAGTCGGAAGTGAGATACGACAATGCGGGAATCCGTAGGCTCTGGAAAAGCAAGCGCGTGCAGGTTCGAATCCTGCCTCCGCCCAACATTTTAATGCAAGCTCGACAGGTTTCAATCGGTGGGTGCAAGGTTAACAGCTTGCGATAGAAAGAACACACCTTGATAAAATAACCTTCACTTATCAATATGTGAAGGGAATAACAGACATTTTGCGATAGGAGGGATTACTATATGATTGATTTATCAGAAAGCGAACTTGTATATTTAAAGCGCCAACTTGACGCTGCCCGCGAGCTTTTCAGAGTAACACAATCAGAAGCAATGGCAGTAGAATGCGGGCGTTTGTGGAAAAAGATTGAGGAGTTGGAGAAAGGGGAATAATAGAATCCAAATAGGAACTATAATATCCTATTCATCTTCATCCTCATCATTAAATATTTCCCTTAACCGCACCCTCATAACCATCAATTTATACTCTATGCTGATAGGGTATCTTGTACGCAAAAACTCACACCCGCATGTGGAGCACTTTAGTCCAGCACGACCGGCTCTATCTCCGTTATCTTTCCGTTGCGAATCTTGCACAGCATAAATCCCATCCACAAAGTCGGGTTGTAGTCTGCTACTTCAGAATAGCTAATCACTCCGCTGTTGGTAAGCCCGTTTTTAAGAAAGCTGCCCGTTGACACATACCATCTAAGATCGGGCGGGATGAACTCTGCGGTGTGGTCCGCCTGGGTCCACTGGTAAAAGGATTTGTCTCCGTCATCGGTTAAGTAGATGTCTCGCTCTGGGGGCAGTCGGTCCAACCAATGGGTATGGCCTCTTGACATCGATATGCACGATCCGTGCTTGTCTCTTAGACGATCTTTTAACTGAATCTGCTTATTGGTGCGGCGTACCTTGGGATCTGTCGCTCGGGAGTTGATGGGCTTTTTTCCATGGGTTGAAAAATGCTTAAATATCAGGTTGCCGCTGGTGGTCTTGAATGTAGTCACGGCCCTGAATGCTAAGTATCTTACTCCCAGTTCTTTTGCAACCTTTTTAGCGGCATTTCCCATACGAAGCTTAGCCAGCTCATGGTTGCCGATATGAATGCCTATCAGGTTGCTTCTTATCGCCCTACGGTTTGAAACTGCAAGGTCTATCTGGTCTATGAACAGATCCTCTTTTGCTGTGGTCTCCGGGGAAAACCGCCTATCTAAATGGTCGATGGCCTCTATCGTATCCCCGTGGTCAATGACCTTGTTGGCTTTTATCGGCAGACCATCGATTGAAGTATTCACATGGTCTACAAACTGATCCCAGCCCTCGTTGTGCCTGAATATCGAACCGTCATGGCTGTCACCCATTAAAAACAAATTAAAGTTCATCGGTACTCTAACTGTAATTAATTCCATGGCTCACCCATTGAGGCCGTCTTATTCTAGCTCGGCAGTTCATGCAGGTATGGTACAGACCCGGCTGCTCTTCTTCTATCATGGGTCTTCCGCAATCCCTGCAACGACCATCCTTTATGCGTTTTTGTTTGTATTCAAGCTGCCATTTGTTATAGTGTTTGCGGTTGGCAGCCCTCCACTTAAGACTGAAGACGATGTTGTTTGCAAGATGCCGCTTGCATTTGGTTCTGTTTTTCAAAGCGGGCTTGCTGCATTCCACGCACAGACCCAGTTCCCTGTGACGCTGTTTATAGGCGGCGTCTCCCATCAGTCCTCATACGTGCGGTGCGGCGGGTGTTTAGCGAACCCCAAAGCTTCCTCAACGGCTGTCATCTGTTTCCCAACACAATCAGCCCTCTGATTCTCAAGTACCGATATACGGGCTTTGAGACGCTCTATTTCACGTTTTAAAAGCTTATACCAGATTGGTTTCATCACGCCACCATATAAGTTTTGGGGCTTTTCTCACATAGTGATAATAAGCCCCCTGGGGTAAAGATGATTAGCAGTATTGTTATTTTGCAATCGGTTCTGTCGTTACAAACCTTAAAATCCAGTTTACGATTACCATGACAGCGCCCTGAAGCTCTGCGGGAATCTCGAGACCGCCGGCCTGGGATGCAAACATGGCAACCAGCATTAAAGCGTTGACGATCAAAGTCTTGCTAAGATACCATTTTTTACCGTCCATTGTTTTCTCCTTTTATTCTTTAGTTTCGTCGTCCAAATGCCAACACATCTGCGGCTCATCACTTGATGTGCCTATGTAAAACCTGCACCATCCTCCGCGCCTCGATTTATAATGGTCGCATTGCTCCATGCATTCTCTGACCTTCTTGGCATCCGGCCAGAACTGACGGCAAGCGCATCGGGTGATGATTCTTCCACTTGTATCCTTATGGCTTCCCACATGTCAAATCGTGAACCTGTAGATGTATGTGTATTCCGTTTCCGGTGTCGTGGTACACGGCGCATTCTAGTTTCGGGCGGTTCTTGTCGTACTGCCATTTCCTGTTTATCGAGTCACACAATGATTCTGGGTTGTTGTATATCCATGACCTGATATCGATTGATCTTAATGGTAACACCAAATGCAGCCCCGAGTCAAGTTTATAAAGCGTTTTAAAACGATGCCCGCTGGTGATTATAATCTCTCCGGTTAAATCCACAACCCAACCGACAAGATCAACCAGATTTCTGTGCCATTTTACTCCCAGGACATTCTTAAGGTCGCAGGCTATCTGTATCGTCCCGTTCATTTAGAAAAACCATAACTTGATATTGCCCGTTATAAGGGCGACAATGATTATGGCGTTCATCCACTTTAATCTTGCTATCGTCTGTTTGTTTAACGCCACCTGTGTTGTAAGGTCGTTGACAGACTTCTTTATGGAGACCGTGCACTTTTTAATCTCGATGACGGCTTCCTTCATGTCTTTGGCCGCCTCAAGCTGTGCACCCCACTGCCTTTCGTATAAACAAGAATGTACTTCTTTGCCGACCATTATCTTATCGTCATTCCCTTCAAACTTCCTGATGGTCTGTATTCATAAGCTCCCACATCCCACGCTGCCCCGCCTGTGGAATCACGCCGTAGGATTTCAACAGACGGGATTGTATTCGACCAGTCTGTAGCGGAACCAAGAGCCGCGTCCCAATACACCGGGTACTCAACACCCTGGATGGTTACAGTGGCAATCGCGCCGTCTCCAAGATCTACACCGGAGTTGATAGATGCTCCGCCAGCCGACTGGGTAAAATCCCCATTGTCCCAGTCAACAAGTCCCGGGTCACCCTCAGTGCTGTTTTGCTCCTCGGGGAGCCCATCACCGCTTCCTGCCTGTATTTGAGCAAGGGACAAAACGCCCTGGTCTTCCCAATCAATCCCGACGATCTGTGAGGGCCAGTAATAAATATTGTTGGCGGTGTCAAGATATTCACCCAGCCCACTTAATTGCACGTTGATTGCACGATATGAATAAGCACCGGTTGAGCTTTTAACCACGATGTTGTTCATAAAATTAGTATAGCCATAGCTATAGTGCAGGGCAACATCGTACTGGTCAGATGGAGTTGTTCCAACTTCTGATATCGTGTTGTTGAATATCCAGGTGGCGGTTCCTGTGGTCGGACCGGCTGCGGCAATAATTATTGCCCTTCCAGAAAGGTTGTAAATCAGGTTGGAGAAAATATAAACATCATCATAGGTCTGTCCGGCGTTGTCCTGATAATGAATCGCATCAGTTAGGGAATCATGCATTCGGTTTCCGTAAATGTAAAGCTGGTCAACACTCTCTCCGGGGTCTGAATTTCCATTCAGGATAATAATAGACTCGTAATCATAATCATAAAGATCATTATACCGCACGATTATGTCGTGGCAATCTTTTTTAAAATCCAGAGCATTTTCGCCCTGTGCGGTAGTGTGATTGTGTCCATGGATGCTGTTGTACTCTATTAACATATTATAGCTGCTTGCAACGAACACAATACCATCAATGCCCCATGAGTCTGAATCAGCATATAAATGATTGTATGAGATTATCCCGTCATGTGAGACATCGACATCTCCCGTAATGGATATGTCCTCATTGGATGTTGAGACTCCGTTGTTTTTAAAAACGTTTCCATTGCCAGAACTGCCACCGACAGTGAAGTTCACGGCGTCAACAAATGTCGCACCATTGTTGTTCTGGTAAGTGTAGTTTCTTTTGAGGGTAATCCCGGTGCCGTCAATGTACATCGCTGTGGAATTGCCGGTCAGCTCCATATCCTGAATGGTGATATAATCCTGACCATTTGTATCTATGCCGACGCTGCTCGATGTGTTTATCGATGCCCTTCCCGCTGATTCTGAAAGGTTTTGATAGGTTGTGTCGTCTGTCTGGTAACCATCTAAAATAACAGGGTTGCCGGATGTTCCAAAGATTTGAAGAACTATCGGGGTCGTGATGGCTCCCGAAAAATAAAACGTATCGTTGGAGAAATCACCCGACTCAGCATTGAAAGTCGCTATGGAATAGTCTTTATCCGTACCATCCTGGCTGACAGTATAAGTTGCCGCCTGCGCCTGTAAAGCAAATAGGATGAACGCAAATATGATTAAATACTTTTTCAATGTATTATTATTCCCTTTATGGCCTCTCTTACAAGAGAAAATCCCGATCTGATATAATTATTGACCGCGTCGGCCTCATAGTCTGTGTCCCAATTGATATAGGACTGTGCCCGACAAGCGGTTATGAAGGCATCAATGGTCGCTGTCGCTCCGAGGCTATCTTGGTAATCTTCAATGGTTCGTGGGTCTGGGAAATTGTATTGTGCAAATGTTGAATCATCGCCGGTTGCCGTTGCCCAGTCTGCGGTTGAAAGGGCACCACTGTTGCGGTAAAATTCCTGCCCGCTGGCCTCGTCATTGTAATAAGTGTTTCCGGTAAAGGTAATCCCGTTTTCATCGGTATCATCTACATAGACAATCCTGCCACTGTTTTTAGCCGAGTCTGGAAGCTGGATCTTGTTGTTAGACCCAAATACTACACCTGTCGTCGTCCCACGGCTTCCAATGGTGAAACCTCTGCCCTCTATATCATATACAATGTTGTCATATATATTTACGTTTTGAGATGTTCCGTTGTGGTCGATACCCCTTGTGCTTGTAACTGCCGCATTGTCATTGTAGGCTATTATGTTCTGATAAACTGACCCGCCGTCCCAATCTTCAATTCCTATCCCCCACCCAAGGTTTCGTCCTGTCGGCTGCGACCTGCCCAGATTCAGCAAAACATTGTTATAAATAGTCATGGCTTGAAACCGGAGTGATTCGGTCGTGTTGCCCCCGGCACTTATTCCAAGCTCACAGTCAATGATAAGGTTATTTTGGATTATTATATTTGACGCTGCCGCTTGCGTGTTGTTAGCAGCCAATTTAATTCCTATTGAAGAAGCCCTTAATATTATATTGTTCTGAATGGTAAGATTGCGGCAATTAGACAGATACATATTATGGTTTAGTGCAGTCGCAGCACCCGGGTTCCCACCACCAGCCTGGTTGTACCATCCATTATGATCCAGTATATTTTCTTCGATTAAACCCTTTAGATTACTCGCATATATCCCTTGTGAATTTGCCGAATTGTGATAGGCATTCATAATGGTGTTTCGCCGGATAGTCACGGTAATGTCTGCGGCTCCGCCTGAAGACTGGATGTCAAGGTTGTTGTAAAAAAAGCGGAACTTGCAGCCCTCAATTAAGAAGTTTGAAACCGTCTGTCCGGCTCCCAAAATAATCCTTACGCCCTCGTCCCCACTGCCCTCAGAATAGCTCCCGTTTTCAGGATCGCGGGTATGGGCGTAAAAGTCTATCCCGATAATGGCAACATTCGACTTTCCCGAAGTGGGGAAAATCGCAATGTCCTCTCCCGGCTGGATGATTGGCAGGGCACCAGAACCATAAGATCCGATAACAAAGCGGTCGTCTTCTGACTCACCGCTTCTTATCTGGTTGCCTATGGCTTCATTGAGTACTTCGCCCCGCTTAATTAATATCCAGTCGCCACGCCCATTGGAGGTAAAAGCATAGGCGGTTGGATAATCCGCACACGGCACAACAGCACCGGCAGGGTTGAATGGATCAGCGCCCATTTCCTCATCACTTGTGGTGTACGCAGCGCAGGTCCCATTATTTCCAAGCGTGGGGTCAACATACACCACATTGGAATCCGCTGACGGAGATACAACAGACCAGCCGGAAGCATCTTTGGAAAGACCGAAAGCTACGGACGGAAAGCTACTAAGTAGGATCAATAATAGCAGTAGCTTTTTCCTTAAACTGATCCCAATAAAAATTTTCTGTGTCGGCATTATTATCAAATTTTACTCTCGCTGGCTGGTTTGTGGCGGTCCCGTTTGTGCTGCTAACATTATCGGCCCAAGCCGAACCGTTCCAATGCCAGTAATCAATTCTCGCATTTGTCCCTGTACCTACTTGATACCGTAGCATTATATAATGAACGCTACCATCATCTATTTCTACACTGGCGTTTGAAGAAACATCGCCGCCATCGGCAGCGACATACGGAACCCCCTCGGGACCGCGAATTATCAATTGGGCCATCGTATTGTTGCCGGAATCCCTTATATATATTGTAACTTCATCATTTTCCAGCGCCCCGTCGATTTTAAGCTGCATCGAAACATAAACATCATCTGCTTCGGTTATGGTTATATAGCAATCGTCGGCAGGGTTTAACTCCAATGATTCCAAACCTGTCAATGGTGCGGCGCTGTAATCATAATCCGGTGTGTTGGCCGTCGTGGTCCATTCGTCGTCCTCGGCTTGAGTTTCCAACCCGTTTGTATTAATAAAAACTTCTTCTCCGCCCGCAGTAGCGTTCTTTTTGGCAATTACTGCCTGTTGCATATCCTGAATCGAGGCGGCAAAGATATCCGGTACAATAACAAATAGAACTAATAATATTAATAGATATTTTTTCATTAATCAGTTCCACCATCAAATCCTGAAGAGTTGCAGGACCAAGCGTTTGCAGAACGATAGGTGCAAACCACCATATCACCTACAGTCCCGCTTGATACTATGGTTTCGTCCTGAGTTTCAGCCGCACCATCAAGATAAATGGTGTCTGCGGCGTTAGGGTCGAGTGTGACCACCAAAGCGGCTTCCATAATAACGGTAAAGTTCATACCGGCAGCCACGGCAGGCAAGGCACCTGTTCCGGCGGCGGTTCCTATCCAAATGCCGCCGTACATTCCCGCCCCGCTCATTACCCAGTTGTCGGGGTCGTCAACGGTCGGTGTGGGGGATTTCAAACCACCTACCGAAAGGTCGGAAACGGCTGCCGTGGAAGTGATTCCGCCGTTTACGACAAATGCACCACCGGCAGTGGTAAAGGTGACGTCTGTTACGTCGGCAGAGCCAATATCAATATCGGCAGCTCCGGTCGTGTCGATCAGGTTGGTGACAAGGGTGCCGGAAGTAATCGTGCCGCTTGCGGTAATCGACCCACCATCGGTAAACGTAATCTGGTCATCACCGTTGTTGTCTTCCATTACCATAAAATCCGCATTGGCCTGACCGTCATCGGTGTAACGAAGGCGCAAGAGATACATGGCAGCGCCAACATCAGCATCGGTGTTTTCTATGGATACCTGTGCTCCGTCTGCGCCGTACTCTGCGGTGTTTAGTATTGAAACTTCCTCGTCTGCCGCGTCAAAGTTTATATCCACGTCTTCGTTTGAAACAACCCCGGCATCGAAATAGGAAAGTGAATCAACTTCCAAGACGCCTTCGATACCAACTTGCGGGGTGTGCCCCCAGCTAAAGGAGCCGTCGCCTGATTGCAATGTCGGGTTGGCAGCAGCCTGGGTTAGCGACACCGTGTTGTTAGTGGCGTTGTAGACCAATCCGGCGTCACCGGCAAGGGCGCTGCTGTCATTGTACTGGATTTGGGTATCGGCACCACCAGCAGCAGCAGACACAGTTTCCCATGTCAGAGTTCCGTCTCCGCCGGTTGTCAAAACCTGTGCGGCGTCTCCGTCTGCCCCGGGCCATTGATAAGAGACTGCTTCAGATGGTGTGCCCGCATTGATTGTGGTGTCATTGGTTCCACCTTCGAGTATAATGGCAGTCCCCTTGACACTTCCTTCTGCAATGAAATCACCGTCTCGTTGGAACTCAAATTCAGGAGTCGCATCATCTGTTCCTGATGAGGAAAACTTGATCGGGTCATCATCATCGCCTTCGCCATCATGGTCAACGGTTATATACCAGGATGACTCCCCAGCCGTTGTCGGGCTGAAAAGCCAGTACGGATCATCGGTAGCAGGAACAGAGAACGTGCCGTTTACAGTCAGATCGCCCTCTATGACCACATTAGCCTCATAGGTCCCGTCACTGTTTGTAATGGTGAAAACTGAATCGGCGGCATTGTCGTTTAAATCAAAGGTTACATCTGCCCCGGCCCCTGCGGTGTGGGTAAACTCTAAGGCATCTGATGTGGTTTCATCATAGATTACAGTCCAATCATAACCGGATAAGTTCCCACCAAAAGTCAGCGCCTTGTCGTCTGCAATGCTGAACGCTTCGTTTAATTGGAGGCCAAGGTCCGCTACATGGGTCATACTTACATCCTGGTCGTCGCCAAAATATATGACGGAACCGTCGGCAAAATAAGCGTCAGACCATTCAAGAGATGTGGTGCCCAGCGTTGCCCCATCTGCCGCGTCCGGGTTCACATTATTGGCGCTCAACGCACCGGATGCAACAACCGTGCCATTTAAATCAATGGAAGTGTCTGCGGTAAGATCAAGATGTCCGTCATCGGCGGACTCTATATGAATTGCCGAATCTCTGAACTGAAACTGCATGGCGGCATTTAACAAAAGTCCCGTATCTGCCACATGAGTTAGGCTCACATCCTGGTCTTCTCCGAACTGCAATACAGCGGCGTCTGAATCGAGCTGAAGATCATCCTGCCCGATGATGTCGTCAGAGGCGGTTAGATCGGTTCCGCCCACTGCGCCGGTTGAAGCGATTGCTCCTGATCCAATGGTTCCGATATTGGACATGTTGTTGGAATCATCAACAGCTATCCCGGTGGCCTGCATCAAGACTTCAGCACCGGCAGAATAGTTGCTTTTTATAAGGATGTTGTCAGCGGCAAGATCGGCAGGCCCGAGCAGGATTGTGCCGGTTGAATCCGGTATGGTTACGGTATTGTCCTGTTCGGGTTCTGATGCGACAAGGGTGGTTTCAAATGCATTGTCGGTGACTTCAAACACAAGGGAAGAGTCTCCGGCGTTTCCGTCTGTAAAGCAGTTACCGCTGGCACAGTCTCCAACAGCGGACACATCACCAGCACCAGCCGGGGTGTCCCATGTCGGGTCGGCTCCTGCGCCCTGGGTTTTAAGATATTTACCGGATGTTCCCGCAGCAAGGTTTACGATATCGCCGCTGCCATCAACATAGAAGATGTCACCCTGTGCGATGGTAAGCCCTGCAATATCCTGGAGGTATTCATGAACTCCGAGGGTTATAAAATCCCCGCCGTCTGCGATGGTCAGCGATGTACCGTCTGATCTTAAAACGCCATCATCATTGGCAACACCGAGATACCCGGCAGTGGCAGCGGCGTCCACTTTAACGGTAAAGGCGTCGCCTCCGGTTATGGCGGCGTCTATAGCCGCAAACAGCTCATTAAGGGAGTCATCAGCAGCATCACCGTAATTGGAGTAGGTATCCCCTGCGGCAAGCCCGATATCAGTGGAATCCGCAATCGCCCCGTCATCGATAAGGGTGGCATCTGCGATTTGAGCATTTAATTCACTCAGAGCGTCAACTTCTGAGGTAGATCCACCGGATATAGCAACAAGACCTGAATAAGCACTGACATCTGTTTCCAGACCACCCAATTCATGAGTCAGGGCCGTGGAAAGCGTATCGGCGACATCGGCAGTGGGCCAGTTCTGA